>ENA-UONW01000242-UONW01000242.1-human-gut-metagenome-genome-assembly--contig:-CS52-NODE-242-length-86390-cov-29.650814_pt1 | contig 86390 bp, 76 predicted proteins | sample MGYA00242463_ERZ724010 | MGnify/ENA metagenome assembly ERZ724010 | reverse complement strand
CATAATCACTTCATATGCCATTTTATTTTTGGGGACATTTACTGAATATCCCTACGGTAAACCACATACCGTTTTGTCCGTATTGCACTTCGACATAACTTCCGTCGGTTTCATAATCCCACGAAATACGGTACTTCGAGGTATTTCCGCGATGAAAGGTGAATGTGCAAGCCGACTCGTCATAGTTCATGTACGAGAGGGAGGTTACTTCCTCCGGATAGAAGTTGAGAATAATGCGGTTCACGGTATCATTTGTTATGACATTATTCACGGAATATTCGGTATAGGTTTCGCCTAAATGTTTTTTACCAATAGGATAGTAATCGAGTGTTTCGTTCTGGCAGGAACCAAACCAGATGGCAGCGCATATCATCGCTACCATCCCGTAGACTGTTTTCATGTTCATTATTGTTCTGCTTCGTTTTGTATCATGTCAAACTGGGGCGCTTCTTCAGGTGGAACAGGTGCTCCGTCTGCCGGCTCCGGACGAGGTTCGGGCTTCATGGTAAGCCACAAATCATATTGCTCGTCGGTAAGAATCTTACGGATTTTTTTCATCTTCTTTTCAGTACGTTCTCTGATATCGTCCTTCATTTTGTCATTACCGGCAGGTGGTGCCATCATCGGACGTCTGCCGTGTCCCATCATAGGAGGCTGACTGCCGCCATCCATCATAGGAGGTTCGCCGTCACTGTGCCGCATCGGAGGACGACCGCCACCCATCATCGGAGGGCAACCGGTATCTCTGTCACCACGTCCTATCAGGGCTTCCAGTTTTTCTCTTTCTTCCTTCAGGTTGAGCTTGTAAATTTTCTTGTATTGCTTCTCGGTCAGATTGAGTACTTTGTCCATTTCATCGGTCCGCTTGCGTGCGGTTTTCTCAGGATTGGGTATTTCTTTTACCGGAACTTTTTTCTCTTGTTGCGGTTCGTCGGGTAAGGCTACGGCAAAGGCTGCCGACGGTATGGGTATCAGGGCCGTCAGACAAAATATCCATACAATTTTCTTCATGTTCATCTTCGTAGGTTTTAAAATTCTTTTTCAGGAGAACAAAGGTAAAGAAGGGGATGCTTTCCGGAAAATAGAATCAGCCAACCCGCTTATTCTCTCGGTCAACTCCCGACGAATCAGATTTTGCCTGAATAGAACCGGTGAGGATGGAAGTAAAAGATAAAATAAGTCCGCTTGGTCTGCAAAATCATTCCATTCGCCGATTTTAGTTGCACCGGGTTAGGTACAGACGTATTTTTGCAGGCGTAAAAAGAGTGACGCACGACATGAAACATTTACAAAAGCAATTACTTCTGGAACAGATTATTTATGCTACCATCTGGTTGCTGATACTGGGAACACCGCTCATCGGTTTCCTGCTCGACGACGAGCATCCGCTGGAAGGAACCGAACTTTGGAAAGAGGTAAGCGATACCTGGCTCATGGTATTGCCTTTCTTCCTTTTGTTTCTGATACATAACTATGTACTTATTCCACGACTTCTGCTCAAGAAATATTATACACGTTATGTGGTGTCACTCATCTTCACTATCGGTATTTTGTTTCTATACTTGCCGGGATGTATTCAGGTACTTAATCCCCATCCGGGATTCCGGCAACAGAAAGAGTTTGTCGTACAAGACTCAGCCCACGACGCTTTTTTCCCCGACCGGCTTCCGGTACCTCCTATGGGAGAAAAAATGATGCAGCCGATACGTCCCATGCATCCGCTTTTCCTGCTGATCCATATTACGGTGGCAATCTTGCTGGTGGGGTTTAACCTGACTATTCGTTTTTTCCTCAAGTCGCTCCACGACGACGAGATGCTCAAGGAACTGGAACATCAGCATCTGGAATCGGAACTGCAATATCTGAAGTATCAGTTGAACCCGCATTTCTTCATGAATACGCTGAACAACATTCACGCACTGGTGGATATTGATGCGGAAAAGGCCAAAAAGACCATTATCGAGCTTTCGAAACTGATGCGGTATGTGCTGTACGAAGCGAACAACAGTCAGATTTCGCTGGAACGAGAAATTCAGTTTCTTGAGAATTATATTGCACTGATGCAGTTGCGTTATACTGAAAAGTTAAGTATACGGACGGACTTTCCGCTGATAGTGCCTCATGTGCAGATTCCTCCCCTGCTCTTTATCTCGCTGCTGGAAAATGCGTTTAAGCACGGGGTGAGCTATCGGGAAGATTCGTACATCGACGTACGTATCGCACAGGCAGACGAGGGTATTTTGTTTGCCTGCCACAACAGCAAGCATGCCTGTACAAACGATGCGCATCACGGCATAGGCATAGAGAATATAAAGAAAAGGCTTCACCTGCTTTATGGCAACAACTATACGTTTACCATTACTGAAGATGAAGTTTCCTACCATGTATTACTTATAATTCCTCCACTATCATGAAATGTCTGATTATCGACGATGAACCGCTTGCTCTGGCACAACTGGCGGGCTACATTGCACGCATTCCTTTTCTTACGCTGGTGGCTTCGTGCCAGGATGCCTGCCAGGCTTCTGAAACGCTGGCGCATACGCCAGTCGACTTGCTTTTTGCTGATATCAACATGCCCGACTTGAATGGTATCGACTTTGTCCGCTCACTTCCGAATCCGCCGATGGTTATTTTTACTACGGCTTATTCAGAATATGCCATCGAGGGATTTCGCCTCAACGCCATCGATTACCTGATGAAACCTTTCGGCTTTACGGATTGTCTGAAAGCAGCCGAAAAAGCCAGAAGAATGTACGAGCTGACGCATCATACTACGGAGGCGGAAGATGAAAAGGGAACTTTATTCGTAAAGAGTGAATATAAGGTGGTGCGTATAGATAAGGAGAAGATTTTGTATATAGAGGGGATGAGTGAATATGTGTGTATTTATCTGGAGGACCGACCGAAACCTGTCATCACGCTGAACAGTCTGCAAAAGTTGTCAGCCATGCTTCCTTCGAACTTTATGAGGGTACACCGTTCGTATATCGTCAACCTGAGCAAGATAACCGAGATTTCACGTTTCCGCATTCTCTTCGGAAAGGATGTGTATATTCCTATCGGAGAAAACTATAAGGAACAGTTCATGGCATATATTCATCGTCTGGGACTTATCTGAATGAAGAAATATATATCTTTGCAGCGTTCTCTGAAAACTAAATGAATTGCTTTATGGAAAAGGAAAAAGAAATACACTCTTGTGTGGACTGCGGCACACAGAACTGTAAGTATAAGGACCGTACTTATCCTGATTTCTGCCTGACTACAAACTTGAAGGAAGAGGATATGCAATGGGCGCTGGAACGGTATGATGAAGGGGATAACCGCCGGATAATGATTGCCAGTGCGGAAGTGGAATATGAGGGGTATTGCCAGTGGACGCGTGTGCAGGAGATCATGGAGTTTGCCCGCAAGATTAATGCGCACCGTATCGGCATAGCCAACTGTATCGGACTGATAAACGAGGCGCGTATCTTTGCTCGTATTCTCCGGGCGAATGGTTTCGAAGCGTACTCGGTCATCTGTAAGGTTGCCGGCAAGCCTAAGACTTCGATGGGTATTCCTGCCGAATGTGAAAGCATAGGTGCTGCGATGTGCAACCCGATTCTACAGGCACGTCTGCTGAACGAGGCAAAAACGGACTTGAATGTGGTAATCGGTTTGTGCGTGGGACACGACAGCTTGTTCTACAAGTATGCTGATGCGTATACCACTACGCTGGTAACCAAAGACCGTGTTACGGGGAACAATCCTGCTGCCGCACTTTATACTGCCAATTCGTATTACCGGAAGAAGTTCTTTCAAGGGGAAGAGAAAAAGTAATTTTCTGAGGTAAAATTTATAACTATGATTAATAACTTATTTACAATAGAATGGGTAGGCCCTTTTCAAGACATAGAATCTCTCATTGATTGGGAAAAAGAACATAACACTAAATCAAATTATTATTTTTATATTATAACGGGCAAACCTGCATACAAGCAAATAGCTCAAAATTATTGTGGTATAACACAAAATAAAGAGGGCTATGTACATAAAAGATTTTTAAATGATCCAAACCACATTATACATCAGTTAAGAGATAAAGAAATATGGATTGGAAAATTCTCCGATAACAAATCTCATATACGCAATGATATAGAGTTATGTGAAACGATGCTTATTTCATACTGGCAGCCAGAATTAAATATAAGAAAGAAATCATATTATCCTGATGAATATGTAACTATTATAAATAGGTGGTTTAAAACTAATTTAGAGCTACGAGAGAAATGCCTATATACAGCACAGACAATGCCTGATTTAATTATTTATGATGGTCATTCTATCTGGGGAACTGAAAGAATCAAAAAGCTAAAAGATATAATCTAAACAATAAAGTCAATCAGCCTGTATAAAAAAGTTCAGGCTGATTGACTTTATTGTTTATTTCAGTTTCTTTCCGTCGGAAAAGGCATTGCCTACTTTCGGACCGATTTCCAAATAGGCATGATGAACCGGATCGAACGTGATCGGTCTCAGTTTGGCAACATCTATCTTGCCGTCTTCACCCAATACGCTTTCATCGACGGACACGTTGACGATGCGACCGGTCATGTAACAGGTTTCGGCATCGTACGAAACAAGCTCACACTCCAGTGTCATGGGAAGTTCTTCGATGACGGGGGCATTGACAAAAGCAGATTTGACGGCATGGAATCCGGCATGCGCAAACTTATCGGATTCCTTGTTGCCCGACACGATACCTACATAGTCGCATTCCGTTACGCGGTCGGCTGTACCCATGCTGACGGTAAAGGCACGTGTCGCAAGAATATTCTTGGTTGTCTTATGTCCTTCCGACAGACAAATGCCTACCATATCATCTGTATACGTACCTCCCCATGCGGCATTCATGGCATTGGGAACTCCATTTTCATCGTAAGCTGCCACGATAAATACGGGCATCGGGTATAACCAGGTTTTTACTCCAAAATCTTTTCTCATAGGTGTTTGCTCCTTTCTCTTTATCTTTAATGGTTTTCAAACGATTTTCTGACTTTACGCATTGTGCTACTTTGTCTTTTCGGTAATGGCTACCTTGATGACTCCATCCAGACGGTTTTCGAAGATGCGATAGGCTTCTTCTATCTGGTCGAGCGGGAAACGGTGGGTAATGAGCGGTGTGGTATCAATCTTGCCCTCGGCTATCAGGCGGAGAATCTCGGCACAGTCGCAACCGTCCACGCCACCGGTCTTGAAGGTCAGGTTCTTTCCGTACATGTCGGGCAGCGGAAGTACCTGAGGACGATCGTAAAGTGCGACAATGGTTACGATGGCATTCGGACGGGCACACTCCCACGCCATGCGGAATGTTTCGTCGGTTCCCGCCACTTCGATCACGACGTCGGCTCCTCCATGTGCACTGAGTCTGCGTACTTCTCGGGCACATTCTTCCGGTCGTACAACCCGTACATCGGGATAGTGCTCACGAACAAAGCGGATGCGTTCTTCCGACTGCTCGCATACGACGATCTGTTTAGGACGTTTCAGCATCGTACACAGTAAAGTACAGATACCCGTGGGACCGGCTCCGATGATAAGAACGGTATCGTCGGGCGTTATTTCCGAGATACGTGCCGCCCAAAATCCGGTAGCAAGAATATCTCCCACGAAAAGTGCTTGTTCATCGGTTACGCCTTCAGGAATGCGGTTCAGCCCCTGATCGGCATAAGGTACCCGTACATATTCCGCCTGTCCACCATCGATGCGGCAGCCCAGTGCCCAGCCTCCGTGTTCGTCTTCGCAATTGTTCACATATCCATGACGGCAAAAGAAGCATTCTCCACAGAAAGTTTCTACGTTGACCGTCACGCGGTCGCCGGGCTTCACGGTGGTAACCTCCTCGCCTACCTGTTCTACAACGCCAACCATCTCATGCCCTACGGTAATGCCCGGCACGGCACGAGGTACACTTCCATGCTTGATATGCAAATCGCTGGTACAAATACTTCCCAATGTGACGCGCACCACTGCATCACGGGGGCCTTTCAATTCCGGCACGGGCTTCTCTATCAGCGAAAAACGTCCATGCTCCATATAGGTATATGCTAACATAATTTTGATTTTTTAGTCTATTACTTCTATCAGAAAACTCACGGGACGGAACCCGTCGTTGCACGAAATCATGGCCGAACGCTCATTTTTCATCCAGCCGTCGTAGAAATTGCTGCCTCCATGAGCCGATGCTATGACAAAGGAAAAATTTCATGTACGACATACCCATCCGTTTTTTATCTTCACTCAAATGTAAGGATTATCTCTTAATATGACAAGAGTTCATGATATTCTTTACAAAACGATGAGGCTCGTTTTCAGTTTTTTGTTAAGAAGTTATCAATGCACTCCTTACAATATTATCGGAGCCGAATCCCGACCTGATTGTCACCCTGGCCGGTTATGAGGATAAAATGCAAAAACTGCTCAAAAGTAATCCGGGGTTAAAGGAACGTTTTCCACTCCGTTTCTACTTCGATGATTATACTTCGGACGAACTGAGTGAAATAGCGCATCGCATTTTGAAAAGCCGCAACTTTGTCCTGACTCCTGAAGCTGATGAATATCTGAACCGTCTGATTGAAAAAGAAACCAGAATGCGGGATGAATATTTTGGGAACGGACGCTGGGTACACAATCTGGTAGAACAAGGTATCATCAAGAGTATGGCGCAGAGGGTAATGTCGGAGCCTCATCCTGTAGACAAACGTCTGCAATTGTTCAGTACGATAGAAGTATGCGACGTGAAAGAGGCGGAAATGAATTTCCTACATGCGATGAATTTGAAACTGACATCACCTTGCCGTATCGGATTCAGGGCATGAAAAATGTCTGGCAGAATGTTTGTTCGCCAGAAAGAAAAACGTTACCTTCGGAATACGCAGCCTGAACGCTGACAGAAAGTTCAGGCTACGTAAGCTGAAAGAAAAAGATTCCGACTACCCAACCGAAGGCGGAAACACCATAAAGTATAACCTATAATCTGTAGCAGCATGAAAGAAGTACCCATAGAAAAAGCATTGACTTACATAGAGCCAGGACCGGTAGTACTCGTCACAACTTCCGACGGTAGGAAAAATAACGTAATGACTATTTCATGGACAATGGCTATCGACTTCGACCAGCACATTGTTCTTACCACAGGCGAATGGAATTATTCATTTGGTACAATGATGCGCACCAAGGAATGTGTAGTCTGTATTCCTCCTGCACAAATGATAGATAAAGTAATACGCATCGGTACTGTCAGCGGCGTCGATACAGACAAGTTCAGTTTGTTCCATCTTAAAGCTCTTCCGGCACAAACCGTTCAAGCTCCGCTGCTTGACGGATGTATCGCTTGTCTGGAATGTAAGGTTACAGACTATATTGAACGCTATGGATTTGTGGTGTTAAAAGTTATGCGAGTCGTAGAGAACCGTGATTGTACAGACCAGCGGATGATCCACGCACGAGGTGACGGAACGTTCACTGCCGACGGAGAAACTTTCAACTGCCGGAAACTAATGGCCAACAAACTACCTCTGGGATTATAATATCCTGCCAGGCCAAATAATGAAATACGAGAACTATTCTTGTTCTACAAAAAGCAGTTTACTGGTATCATATCCTCTTGTACGAAGTTTATCGAGCAGCTCTTCCTGTTTCTTGGCCGGCAAGGTTTTCTCACGACTCATAATCCAAAGGTATTTATCAGAACTGCTTCCTATCAATACATAGCGATAGTCAGAATCTACGTCGAGCACGTAATAATCGGAATAAAACCAAAGAAAGAACGAAACCTTCAGTTTGCCCGGATCCTTCGGATCAGGTTGCTTGGCACGTCCCTTAACTTCCTTATGCTTTCCGTTCTTATAACCTTCATTCTTTACGGAAATGCTTCCATTATCGCGCAATGTATACGTTGCCGTTACGTGAGTCATCCCTTTTTCAAAACGATGTTCATAACGGGCTATTTCGTACCAGCGTCCCATAAAACGAGATATATCAAACTCGGTTACCGTACTGTTATCCAATGATGCCATGCGGTCGTCATGTACCGACGAACAACCACCCATACTCAAAAGGGTACATAAAAGAAACAATATATTTTTCATCGTAGTAAGATTATTCTCAAAGATATAAAATAAATTGAAGAAATTCAAGACGGTAACAGGAATTACATCTATCATAAACAGATCCCCAACGTATGTAATCCGTAACCATATAGGGTAAACAACAAAAAAATGAAAGAGTCGTATCTTCCCTCTGTCCAGAGAGCATGATACGACTCTTTGCCTATATCTGTTATACTTTATAAACCTATCGAGATTTTATTTTAGCAGGGAAACCTTCCGTACTTTTCTGTTGCAAGAAATCAGCCGATAACAACCTCACCGTCTACTGTAGCCTGATCTCCCCATGCACCAATAGAACCACTTTCTACAATAATCTTATCCTTACATAATTTAAGTGTCAAAGTGATTTTCTTTCCTCCTTGTAACGTTTCCTGTGGAGTTCCTAAATCTTCTAAAAGAGTTTTCAGACTATATTCTTTTGTCAACTGATTGATTTTAACAGATAAAATTACATCTGAAGTAGGCTGCGGAACAAGATAAAAAGCAGCAGCTGTACCTTCTGCTATAAAACTTTCTACCCCCGGTTTGGTCTCTTTTATCCTTCCTGAAGCAGCATCTACTACGCATGACGCTTTTGCCTTACAAGTAGTAACTAAAGTTTTCAGTTCTTCTGCCGAATAATATCCGTCAGAAGTAAAGTTGACATTCAGCAAATGCATAGCATGATTAAAAGAAAGATTGACCGGCTTAGGAGTACCAACAGTTACCTTCTGTGCTTCAGACAGCAACAAATCCTTATATTCTGCCGAGTAAGTATTAAACTCAAATGTACCATCGCTGCCTAACTCCTGTTGCGGATAGCAGGCCGAAAAAGTAACTTCCGAAACATCTCCCGCCAATTTAAGCCCGCTCCATGTCATCGAAGTCGTGCCCAATGTATATGTAGTATGAATGGTATTCATATTTCCCGACACAAAAACGGACAAGACATCACCTTGCACAAAATTACCGCTTCCGTCCTGTTCCAAATTCGGAACTCGTGTCTGAGGAGCCACGTTCGTTACAATTTCAATTAAATCCTTCCCTTCCTGTGGCATTTCCACTTCTTTTTTCGAGCATGAAGCAGCCAAAACACCAGCCATCAATAATACATAAACTTTATTCATTCTCTTTTTGGTTTTTCTTTACCTAACAATCAAAGTTGGTAATAGGTTCATTTTCTTTTGAAATATTTTAATTTTTCAGTCTGTTTCCCATAAAACGACATTCAAAATGGAAAATAAAAAGGCATTTTTCCTCGATACTAAGCTGTCAAGCCTATATACAAAATATCCAACTTCTTGCTACATTCTATTTCAGGACACAAATTTTCGATGAAAACATTTAAATAAAAAAGGTCCCGTAAAACATCAATTTTACGGGACCTTTTTTACAAACAGCGGAGAGACAGGGATTCGAACCCCGGGTACCTCGCAGTACAACGGTTTTCAAGACCGCCGCAATCGACCACTCTGCCACCTCTCCAAAACTCTCTTACAAGAGTGCTTCGTTTCAAAAGCGTTGCAAAGGTACGCATTATTTCCAAATCTGCAAATAATTTGCCCCTTTTTTGATTATTTTTTCCTATTATCGTAACTTTGTACCTCGAAAACTCATATATAAATATAGACTAATATCAAACAATGATATATCCGCAAAACTTTGAACAGAAAATCGGATTCGACCAAATACGTCAGCTTTTAAAGACCAAATGTCTCAGCACACTGGGAGAAGAAAGAGTTGACCAGATGGACTTTTCCGATGATTATAACGAAATAAACCGCCGGCTGGAGCAAGTAACGGAATTTGTCCGTATCACCCAAGAGGAGGATGATTTCCCAAGCCAGTACTTTTTTGATGTCCGTCCGTCACTCAAGCGTATACGTGTAGAGGGTATGTACATGGATGAACAGGAATTGTTCGATCTTCGCCGTTCGCTGGAAACGATACGCGACATCGTACGCTTTCTGCAACAAACAGACGAGGAAGAACAAACAAACGATGACGATGTTCATTCTCCCTACCCAGCCTTGCATGAACTGGCTGGAGATATCATGGTATTTCCCCAACTTATCACACGCATCAATAATATACTCGATAAATTCGGAAAGGTAAAAGACAATGCTTCTTCCGAACTTCTACGTATCCGCCGCGAACTGGCGTCTACCACAGGAAGTATATCCCGAAGCCTGAACAATATCCTGCGTGCAGCTCAATCGGAAGGTTATGTCGACAAGGACGTTGCTCCTACTATGCGCGACGGGCGACTTGTGATACCTGTTGCTCCTGGCATGAAGAGAAAAATACGAGGTATCGTACACGATGAATCGGCTACCGGAAAAACAGTATTTATCGAACCGGCCGAAGTTGTGGAAGCCAACAACCGTATCCGTGAACTGGAAGGAGAAGAACGTCGTGAAATAATCCGTATACTCACCGAATTCTCAGCCACAGTACGTCCGCAGGTTCCGGCTATTCTTCAATCATACGAGTTTCTTGCCGAAATCGACTTTATCCGGGCAAAGGCACTTTTGGGCATCGACATCAAAGGTATCAAACCGTCGTTCGAGCATCGGCAGGTAATAGACTGGTTCGAAGCTGTACACCCGCTTCTCCAGATGTCTTTAGCCAAACATAATAAAAAGGTAGTACCTCTCGATATCGAACTGAATACCGGACAGCGTATTCTGTTGATTTCCGGTCCCAATGCTGGTGGAAAGTCCGTCTGCCTGAAAACGGTCGGACTATTGCAATATATGCTTCAATGCGGTATGCTGGTATCCATGCACGAACGCAGTCACGCCGGAATCTTCAGCAGTATCTTTATTGATATAGGTGATGAGCAAAGTATTGAAGATGATCTGAGTACTTATTCTTCACATCTGACAAATATGAAGAATATGATGAAGTACTGCAACGAAAAAAGCCTGATACTGATCGACGAGTTCGGAGGAGGTACAGAACCGCAAATCGGCGGAGCCATTGCAGAAGCTGTATTGAAACGTTTCAATGCAAAAAAAACATTTGGAGTAATTACCACCCATTATCAGAACTTGAAACACTTTGCCGAAGACCATGAAGGAGTAGTAAACGGTGCCATGTTGTACGACCGGCACGAGATGCGTGCACTTTTCCAGTTGCAGATTGGCAATCCGGGAAGCTCGTTTGCCGTAGAGATTGCTCGAAAAATCGGACTTCCGGAAGAGGTCATAGCCGATGCTTCGGAAATAGTGGGAAGCGAATACATACAGAGTGACAAGTATCTGCAAGATATTGTACGCGACAAGCGCTATTGGGAAACTAAACGCCAGAACATCCGCAAACGGGAAAAAATAATGGAAGACACCATTGCCCGTTACGAAAAAGAGCTGGAAGAACTGGAAAAAAGCCGCAAGGAAATCTTGAAAAAGGCACGAGAAGACGCAGAACATCTGTTGCAAGAGTCGAATGCCAAAATAGAAAATACAATCCGCACCATCAAGGAAGCGCAGGCAGAAAAAGAACGTACCCGCATGGCACGTCAGGAACTGACCGACTTCCGCCAACAGGTAGAAGAGGCTGACAAAGCGGCTATGGAAGAAAAAATAGCACGCAAGATGGAAAAATTGCGCGAAAAACAAGAACGCAAGAAAGACAAAAAGAGTAAGCAAGCCAATCAGCCAGCAGTCCAGCCGGCACCTAAAATCATCCCGCTTCAGGCAGGCGACTATGTACGCATCAAAGGACAAACCAGCGTAGGACAAATTATGGAGCTCAACGGAAAAAATGCCGTAGTCATGTTCGGACTGATGAAAACCAATGTGAAAGCAGACCGACTGGAACGTACCGAAGCTCCCAAGCAAACTCTCAATACGGCGAAGGCAACTTTCGTCAGCAGTGAAACGCAAGATCGCATGTACGAAAAGAAGCTGAACTTCAAGCAGGATATCGACGTGCGAGGCATGAGAGGCGATGAAGCCATACAGGCCGTAACTTATTTTATCGACGATGCTATACTTGTCGGAGTAAGCCGTGTACGTATTCTGCACGGAACCGGAACAGGTATTCTTCGCACACTTATACGCCAATATCTCGCTACCGTGCCGGGAGTAGCACACTTCCAGGATGAACATGTACAATTTGGAGGAGCAGGCATAACGGTAGTCGATTTAAAATAAAAAAACAGTATCTTTGTATTATGAAATCAATTAGAGAATTATACCGCATTGGTACGGGTCCCTCAAGCAGCCATACGATGGGACCGAGAAAAGCAGCCGAACAGTTCCTTGCCCGCCATCCGGAGGCATCGTCTTTTCAAGTCACGCTTTATGGAAGCCTTGCAGCTACCGGTAAAGGACACATGACTGATGTCGCTATTCTGGACGTACTTCAGCCTCATGCTCCCGTAGAGATATTGTGGAAACCTCATGTATTCTTTCCTTTCCACCCGAACGGAATGACATTCAAGTCGTTCGACAAGAATAAGAAACAGACCGAAGAATGGACCGTCTTCAGCGTAGGAGGAGGCGCACTGGCCGAAGAAGGACAAGACAAGAATGCAACTCCTGAGGTATATAATATGAATACCATGAACCAGATACTTTACTGGTGCGAGCATACCGGACGAAGCTATTGGGAATATGTAGAACAATGTGAAGGTCCTGATATCTGGAAGTTCCTTGCCGAAGTGTGGGAAACCATGAAGGAAGCCATCCATCGCGGACTGGATGCAGAGGGAGTTCTCCCAGGCCCTCTGAATCTGCGACGAAAAGCGTCTTCCTACTACATCCGTGCCAAAGGGTTTAAGGATTCTCTTCGCTCACGCGGACTGGTATTTGCCTACGCTCTTGCCGTAAGTGAAGAAAACGCATCGGGAGGAAAAATCGTAACTGCACCTACTTGTGGAGCATGTGGAGTAGTCCCGGCCGTTCTATATCATTTGCAAAAGAGCCGGGATTTCAGCGATGCCCGTATTCTTCGTGCACTCGCGACAGCCGGACTTGTCGGCAACATCGTCAAGCATAATGCTTCCATTTCGGGAGCAGAAGCTGGTTGTCAGGCAGAAGTAGGAGTAGCCTGCTCTATGGCTTCGGCAGCAGCAAGCCAGTTGTTTGGAGGCAGTCCGGCACAAATAGAATATGCCGCCGAAATGGGACTGGAGCACCACTTGGGCATGACATGCGACCCCGTATGCGGACTGGTACAGATTCCTTGCATCGAACGTAATGCGTATGCCGCAGCCCGTGCTCTTGATGCCAATATTTACTCAGCCTTTACCGACGGACACCATCGTGTATCGTTCGATAAGGTCGTAGAAGTAATGAAGCAAACTGGTCACGACTTGCCTTCACTCTATAAAGAAACCAGTGAAGGAGGTTTGGCCAAGAATTATCAACCAATGGAATAAAAACCCGTTTTTTAATTTTGCCAGAGCCTCTTCTTGAATGCGTATCCGTAAAACTTCAAAAAGATCGCCCTGGCAAAATTATGTTGTAAAACCCCAATCCGAAATATTCTTAGTCAGCTAACCCTATATTGAAAATGAAATCATACAACGTTTATTTATTCGACTTCGATTATACTCTTGCCGACTCTTCCCGAGGAATTGTCATGTGTTACCGAAATGTACTGGAACGTCATCACCATACAGGGATAACCGATGAAACCATCAAACGGACAATTGGCAAAACCTTACAAGAATCATTCTCCATCATGACTGGCATAACCGATGCCGACACACTGGAACTATACCGGAAAGAATACGTTAAAGAAGCTGATACCCACATGACAGTCAACACTTTTCTCTTTCCAGAAACCATAGATGTACTGACTCGGCTGAAAGCGAATGGAGCCCAAATTGGTATCATTTCGACCAAATACCGCTATCGTATCATGGAATTGTTAGGCAAGAAACTGCCGGAAAATTTTCTCAATATCATAGTCGGAGGTGAAGATGTGCAATGCCCCAAGCCCTCTCCCGAAGGACTCCTGTTTGCCATCGAGCACCTGGGCTGTCAGAAAGAAAATGTTTTATATATCGGCGACAGCACAGTAGACGCAGAAACCGCGCAAGCCGCCGGAGTTGATTTTGCCGGAGTGCTGCACGGAGCTACTACCCGTGAAGAACTCGCATCATATCCTCATGTGGCAATCATGAAAACTCTGGCCGAACTTTAAAAAAATATACATTTTTTCTCTCTAAACTGTTGGTAATATGAACAGAAAGCAGTACCTTTGCATCCGATTTTAATCCGTGGAGGTAGAAAAGCAACCGGATGAGAACGGTTCACCTTGCGGAAGAAACCCGTTTAATATATATTTAAAATGTACGTAATTGTAGAAATTAACGGTCAGCAGTTCAAAGCAGAAGAAGGCAAAAAACTGTTTGTTCACCACATCCAGAATGCTGAAAACGGTGCAACTGTTGAATTTGACAAAGTTTTGTTGGTAGACAACAACGGTACTGTTACTGTAGGTGCTCCTACTGTAGAAGGTGCAAAAGTGGTATGCGAAGTAGTTTCTCACTTGGTAAAAGGTGACAAAGTATTGGTATTCCACAAAAAGAGAAGAAAAGGTTACAGAAAACTGAACGGTCACCGTCAGCAGTTTACTGAATTGACTATCAAACAAGTTATTGCTTAATCATTAAAAAAGTAGAAAGAAATGGCACATAAGAAAGGTGTAGGTAGTTCTAAGAACGGCCGTGAGTCAGCTAGTAAGAGATTAGGCGTAAAGATATTCGGTGGTTCAGCTTGCAAAGCTGGTAACATCATTGTTCGTCAAAGAGGAACAGTTCACAACCCAGGTGAAAACGTTGGTATGGGTAGCGATCACACTCTTTACGCATTGGTAGACGGTACAGTATGTTTCAAGAAAGGTCGCGAAGACAAAAGCTTCGTTTCTGTTATTCCTGCTGAAGCATAACTTTATACCACAAAAGAAATTGAAAGAAGGTATCCTCGCAAGAAGATACCTTCTTTTTTTATTGTCCTCCCTTCCCCAAAGGACAAAAACAAAAAATCGGGCGGAGCCACTTCCCACAAGTTAGCTTCGCCCGATTTTACAAATTCAAAATTATCTTGCTATTTATTCAGCAGCATTTTCTGCAGCAGCCTCTTCAGCAGCAGGAGCTTCTTCCACAAAATCACTTTCTCCGCTTGAGATAAGCAAGTTGTACCACTGAATCAGTTTCTTGATATCACTGGTATGTACGCGATCGCGATCATATTCCGGCAATACTTCAGCCATGAAAGCGTGCAACTCTTCTACTGATGCTTTCTTGTAATCCAAAGCAGCTACCTGACCGTTTTCTTTCTTCTTTACAGAATCAAGAACAGTTGCCAAAGGCACTTCGTCATCATTTGTATACATGGCGATATCACCCAATGAAATCACCTTATCGCTGGCATAGATAGGCATTCTTTTCTTATTATCGACAGCTTCTACAATCAGCATATTTTTAGCCTGAGAAATCAGTTTATACAATCCCGGTTTGCCTGAGATAGCTAAAATAGTTTTCAACATACGATTTTATTATTTTTAGTTATTATATTAAACAAAAATACAACTCATATACGACATACACAAGCATCTTGCTCACCTTTTCTATTTTTTATGGTATTCAGCAATTCTTCCACCTGCGGGAGCAAGGGCCTTCCATCGTTCACAACTACAAAATCAGCCCGATTGCGTTTCACCTCTTCATCCATCTGTGAAGCAATACGACTTCTTACCTGCTCTTCCGTCGCCCCGTCGCGTTCCATCGCCCGCTTAATACGGATATCTAAAGGAGCATAAACAGCAACTACATAGTCTACTACATCGTCGAAACCGGACTCATACAAAATAGCACTTTCCAATGCTACGATTTCATGCCCCGCATTGGAAACCGCCCAACGGAGAAAATCTTTCTTTACACACGGATGTACAATGGAATTGATACGTGCAGCATGTTCCTCGTTCGCAAACAAATAACCAATCAGCAACGGCTTATTGAGCTTCTCACCGATATACACTTCTTCACCCAACAAGTCAACCAGCCCCTTGCGAATGTCCATATCAGAAAGCATCAAGCGTTTCGCTTCCGTGTCGGTATCGTATACAGGTAAGCCTGCCTTCTCGAGCAGATGAGCCACATACGACTTTCCACTTCCTATACCTCCGGTAATCCCCAGTCTGACCATAACTTATATTATTATTCTACAGCTTGTTGTTCGATCAAATAATCGACAGATGACGGATTCACGCGAACATGACTTACAAAATCGGGAGCTCCTTTTACCACCAAAGGCAATTTGTCTTCCTTCGCTTTCAATACATCCTCGTAAGTTACTCCTATGAAGAAATCGTCCGATGAAACATCTTTAAAGTGCCGCAACCCGACCTGAAAGGTTACTTGCACCTTCGAAGGGAACGTACGAAGTACTTTTCCCGCAGGGAAATTAATGCCCATAACCGGAACTTCGACTGTCTTTTCCGAATACATATCGACATAGATCGATAAATCATTATAAGACGGAATAAACTTGACCCCCTTCATTTTACACATACTTACACGCTTCTTTACCGTATCAGAAATATTTTCCCAATACAGTTTTTCCGTATATGCTACTTTCAGGGTGTCCAATATTTCCTGAGGAGCATAAGCCATAACAGAATCCGGACTAAAACTTATCCGCGAAATATAATATTGGCGTCCCGCCTGTATGGTTCCGGATAGCCTGACAGGCACCTTTTTCGCCTTTGCCTGTGTATAAATAAAATCGAGCGTATCGGGACGGATAGACAACACCTTGGTAGAAACATTCAGTTGCGCCGCCACCTTCTTGGTCAGCTCGGCAGACGGGATACGAACATGAGTCCCCTCCTCCTTGTAATCATTGAAATCGAAAGAAATAGGAAAGAACGTTCTTCCCAGCATATAATTCAGCAATACAGTTCCCCTGTCTTCCACCCGTATACGTACATCGTCCGGAAAATCGGAAGTAAGCACTACCTCCTTCGGAACATTTTTAAGACGCACCGGCACTCTGAATTCCGTCTGATACGAATCATCCAATGTCTGCAACATCCAGAAACAGAACGATATCAGCACAAAAAACAGGAAGACCAGACACTCCCTGCACTTATCGCTAAGCAAGAATGTTCTGATCTTCCGTAATCCCAGTCTATAATATCTCTTTATGTTCTTTACATCGAACATAGTGACCTATACTTTTTATGTTTATTTAGTCTGAGCCTGAGCATCTGCATAGATAGAGTTCTTATCCACCTTAATCTTAACACCAGATGCTATTTCCACGATAACAGCGTTATCTTCAATTTCTTTAATTTTTCCGTAAATACCACCGGCTGTAATAACCGACTGGCCTACTTCCAAGTTCTTGCGGAAGTTTGCTATTTCCTTTTGCTTCTTGTTCTGAGGACGAATCATAAAGAAATACATAATGGCGAAAATTGCCACCATCATAATCAGGAAAGAGTAATCGCCTCCTCCGGACTGCTGCAAAAATACAGTTAACAAATTCATAAATTCTTCTTAGTTTAATTAATATTAGGCGAACAAATATATTAATTTTTCGTCAACTTGTTTTCCTTTTTCAATTGATTAACTATTCCGTCCAGTGTACCGTTGATAAATCCGCCACTCTTCGGAGTACTATACAACTTGGCAATTTCCACATATTCGTTCAGAGATACGTTTATCGGAATATTCGGGAAACTCAGAATTTCGGCAAGGGCAATCTGCATGATGATAACATCCATGACAGCCACACGGTCCAAATCCCAGTTCTTTGAGTTCTCACTGATCAGATGACGATAATAATCAGCATTCAGGATAGAACGACGGAACAAGCGGCGTGCAAAATCCTGATCCTCCTCATCCTTAAATTCCGGAAGAAGTTCCTGCTTGTCACCGTTCTTCGGATCAAAACGCTTGATAGTCTTCAGCACGAAAGTATCTACTATCTCCTTGTCATCATTCCAATACAAGCTCTGGTCTTCCAGCACCTCATCAAGAGTAGTATTATTGAATATGATGCGTTTGTAAATCTTTCTCCACAGTTCACGGTCTTCTTCGTACGATGAAGTTTCGCTTGCCATATACTCCTTATATATATCGCTCTGCATAATCTGTTCGCACAAATTCTTGATAAAATCACCCTCGTTTTCCCATGTCTTCTTCTGGGTGCTGGCAAACTCATTCAGCTGCTTGTTCACCTCCAGCTGAGCAATAAAACGATTATCCACAAATTTAGTGTTGGGAGCCAAGTCTTCTTTTGTAGGAGCAAGTTTGTGTTTAGCCGCATCCAACCGCTTGTTGGCATAACGTGTAACCTCTACCATAAGAAGCAAGAGATAGTTATACAAATCATACGCTTTGGATAAACTGAAGAACAACTCCTTTTCTGCAGTATCCAAATTTTTTCCACCGTTCTGATAATAAGCGTAGATAATCTGAACTATCTTAAGACGAATAAGAACTCTGTTAATCATACTATATTTTTAATACAATTTCGAGTTGCAAAAATAGTTATTTTCTACCATACAAAACAAATATAACGTGCTTTTTTATACAAAAATATTATTCAGACAGATTTTTAGGGGCAGTTCTTTGTATTTTTCAAAAAAATCATCAAATTTGAAGCGGTTTTATAATACTTTATTTATGGAAGACTTGAAAAGAAATACAGCAACAGACGTAGACAAAGAGATTGTTTTCTCCAAGGCTATAAAGGCCGGAAAACGCATTTACTATCTTGATGTAAAGAAAAACAGAAAAGGAGAAATGTTTCTTGCTATTACAGAAAGCAAGAAAGTTGTTTCAGGCGAAGGCAATGCGCCTCAGGTCAGCTTCGAAAAGCATAAAATTTTCTTATATAAGGAGGACTTCGAAAAGTTCATGACCGGACTACAGGAAACCATCCAGTATATCGAAACCGAGCAAGGGCCGGCAAGCAGCGAACACCATACCGACGAAGACGACTCTCATTTTGCCGACAGCTCCGACGGTCACCTGAAATCGGATGAAATAAAAATAGACATTGATTTCTAATCCCCGCACACCGGAGTGTACGGTACAGAAGCTATATCAAAACAGAGCATATCAGCGTATGCAGACTCTATTTTGATATAGCTTTTACTATTTTTATCACGCCTTACGATGGCAGACCGTGCCATTGGCCTGATAAGTAGGCATAACCAGTACTTCGGCTATCTGTACATGAGCCGGAGCCGAAGCTGCATAATACACCACTTCTGCTATATCGTCGCCGGTAAGCGGACGGATACCTTTATATACAGCATCAGCCTTTGCCTTATCTCCCCTGAAACGTGTCACGGAAAAATTCGTTTCCACCAGCCCGGGCTTGATGTTTGTTACACGCAGAGGCGTATCGACCAAATCAATTCTAAGTCCGTCGGACAGTGCCTTGACAGCAGCCTTGGTCGCACAGTATACGCTTCCTCCAGCATATGCAGCATCGCCTGCTACCGAACCTATATTAATAATGTGTCCACACTGACGTTCCACCATTCCCGGAACAACCATTCGAGTCATGGCAAGCAGTCCCTTGATATTGGTATCTATCACCACGTCCCACTCGTCGAGCGAACCTTCCTGTTCTTTATCGAGCCCTAAAACCAGCCCGGCATTATTGACCAGCACATCAATATTCTTCCATTTACCCTGAAGAGAATCGAGTGCCTGCTTCATTGCCTCACGGTCGCGTACATCGAAAGGCAGGGTCAGCACTTCACACCCTTGCGCCACAAGTTCTTGTTTCAGTTTTTCCAGTTTTTCTACATTGCGCCCGTTCAATATCAAATTACTGCCCATTGAACCGAACTTCCGTGCGCACCCTTCTCCTATCCCGCTGGTGGCACCTGTAATAAGTATCGTCTTTCCTTTCATCTTTTTATATTTTTAAAATATCGTTCTATCACCTACAAAGGTATAAAAGTTCTTGTTTCCGCCCTACAAAATCACAGGTTCCGGCAGGCACCGGCAAATTATTTTCGACACCGCCGCACGTCTGCCGGAAAATGTCAAGACGTTTTTTTATTTTTTGTACAAAACATTTTATTTTTTGTACAAATTTCCCCCGACATTCAGCCACCTTCTTCATGCTTTTACCGGTTTTTCCAGACAGGTTCCGTCCCGATTCCGCCCAAGAGAAGAAAAAAAAGCCATTACAATATTTTGCGAACTCAAAGATAATCACTAATTTTGCACCGCTTTTTTAAGCTCATCGTGTGATATACCACATCGTGTGATGGCGAATTAAGCAACAAAAAACAACTTAATTTAGAGTAACACAAAAAATTTTCAAACAATGAAATCAATCGAAATCAAAGGTTCTTTGAGAACTGAAACAGGTAAAAAAGCTACTCATAGCTTGCGTCAGAACAATGGTGTTCCTTGCGTATTGTACGGAATGCAGAAAGACGAAAACGGAAATCAGGTTGCAACTCACTTCACAGTAACAGTTGACGGCTTGCGTAAATTGGTATACACACCGCATATCTACGTAGTAGACTTGAACATCGACGGTAAGGTTGTAAACGCTATTATGAAAGATATCCAGTTCCACCCTGTAACTGACGCTATTCTGCACGTAGACTTCTTGCAGATCAACGAAGAGAAACCAATCGTAATGGAAGTTCCTGTACAGTTGGAAGGTCTGGCAGAAGGTGTTAAAGCCGGTGGTAAATTGGCTCTTCAGATCCGTAAATTGAAAGTGAAAGCTCTTTACAACATCATCCCTGAACGTCTGGTTATCAACGTTACTAACCTGGGTCTGGGTAAAACTATCAAAGTTGGTGACTTGAACTTCGAAGGTCTGACTTTGCTGAACGCAAAAGAAGCTGTTGTTTGTGCTGTTAAATTGACTCGTGCTGCTCGTGGTGCTCAGGCTACAGCTGGTAAATAATTTAATTTAACTACCTGACAACAAAAAAATCCCTTTCAATGAAATACTTGATTGTAGGGCTGGGAAACATTGGTGCCGAATACCATGAAACCCGCCACAACATAGGATTTATGGTATTGGACGCCCTTGCTAAGGCGTCCAATATTGTTTTCAAGGACGGACGATACGGAGCCACTGCCACACTTTCGCTCAAAGGACAGCAACTTATCTTGTTGAAACCTTCCACTTACATGAACCTGAGCGGAAACGCTGTGCGGTACTGGATGCAACAGGAAAAGGTTCCCTTGGAAAATGTACTGATAGTAGTAGATGATCTGGCTCTTCCCTTCGGAAGCCTGCGCCTGAAAGGCAAAGGAAGCGACGCCGGACATAACGGATTGAAGCACATTGCCGCTACATTAGGAACACAGAATTACGCCCGACTTCGCTTCGGCATCGGGAATAATTTTCCCAAAGGCGGACAGATTGACTACGTATTAGGAAAGTTTAGTGATGAAGACATGCAGCAAATGCCCGAACGGCTTGAAACTGCCGGCGAAATCATCAAGAGCTTTTGTCTTGCCGGACTGAACAACACCATGAATCAGTTTAACAACAAATAAACCAAACAACACATGGCTGAAGCAAGAATTGACAAATGGATGTGGGCTGCCCGCATATTCAAGACTCGCACCATTGCTGCCGAGGCTTGCAAGAAAGGCAGAATATGCATCAACGGCGCACAAGCCAAGCCGGCACGCATGATAAAGCCGGGCGATGTAATTCAGGTGAAAAAACCGCCTATTACATACTCGTTTAAAGTGTTGCAGGCTATCGAAAAGCGCGTAGGAGCCAAACTGGTTCCCGAAATAATGGAGAACGTCACGACTCCCGACCAGTATGAATTGCTGGAAATGAGTAAAATCAGCGGTTTCGTAAACCGTGCTAAAGGAACGGGACGTCCGACAAAGAAAGACCGGCGAGATCTGGATGAGTTCTTTACTCCGGAATATCTCGACGATTTTGACTTCGATTTCGACGACAATGACGAAGAAGAAGAATAAAAAACCGGGTATGAATTGCAGGAAACATTCCACAATCCATACCCGGTTCTTGTTTATGGCAGCTATTATAAGTTTGCCTTGATGGCATCAATCAGTTCCTGATATTCTGCATCACTCAGATATACCTTACCCGGATTCATCTGAAAAGTACCTCCATAATCGGGACCGTCTACATACTTCGGCGCCAGATGAAAATGTAAATGAGAAAGTTTGTCACTATATGCCCCATAATTGATTTTCTCCGGATGAAAAGCCTTGTCCATAGCACGGGTAACACGCACTACATCGGCCATAAAAGCATTACGTTCTTCATCACTTAATTCATTCAAGTCGTTTACATGATCTTTGTAAGCTACGAGGCAACGTCCCCGGTAAGTCTGTTCCTTAAACAGAAAGACACGTGAAACGCTCAACGGAGCTATTTCAATCATCAGATTATGCAATGTTTCATTGTTCTGGCAATACAGACACTCTTTCGGATCACTTTTCATAATTGTGTTTCATTTAAATAATTAATATTAGTTTTGTCTAATAACTGTATGTAAACAGTTTGTTCAAGTCATTTTCTTCACCTACTACCCATACCACATCGTTTTCTTTAAACGGTGCATGTACCTGAGGGGTACGCAAGGCATCCTCACCTGCCGATTCTACGCCGACTACCAGACAATGATACTTATCGCGTATGCCACATTCAGCAATGCTATAACCAATGAACGGTGAGTCTTTGCCAACGACAAATTGTTTCAGTTTCATTTCGTGCTTTTCAAAATCTTCATCATCATAAGTATGTGTGGCAGCTTCCGCAATCGCTGCAAATGCGGACAACTGTTCATCGGTGCCAATCACCTGAATAGTATCGTTCGGGAAAATACATGTGTCACCATTCGGAATGTTCAACCGATGCTTTCCTCTGATAATAGAGGCTACATGTACATCGTATTTCTTGCCAAGATCAAGTTCTTTCAGACTCTTTCCCGCCCACGACGATTCTTCCGGTATCAGAAAATCACTCAAGTGAAGGTCACGGTCGAGCAGACGTCCGGCATATTCCGGCTGCTTTTCACCCAGATATTCCTGCTGCATGTCCTTCGAATGCAGATTACGCACAAAGGTACGTTCCAGCACAATAGACTGTTTTTTGAGGAAACGTGAAAAAATCATGCCGCACACAAGGATAATGGCAATACCCACCATCAGTGCAGCCGAAGCACGGAACAGGTTTTCGATGATGAAAACTACAAAACCGATTGCAATAACAATACGCAAAAGAATAAGCGAAATAAGCGGAGCATGATTGAAACGGCTGTCCGACCACAGCGACTTAAACTCAACCGAACGATTTTTCTTCATAATCAATGCCCGCAAGAAAGGAGCAATTGCCCCAATGGTAAGAATACTACCCAATATCCGTCCCCACAAATCTCCCAGCATATCTACAGCCAGAGGCACAATGAAATGCAGGAACAAAGCAGTCACTGCTACCGAAAGTACAGAGTAAATCAATACGATACGGATAATGGCCGTAACCAGTTTCTTCCAGTTATTACCATGGTTTGCAACCGATGCACCCGAAGAATAACGATCCAGCAAGCGACGCCAGCGAACCGGTATATACTTATCTATTACCTGATAGGCAGGTACGGCAAGACGAATCATATAAGGAGTCAGGAAAGTGGTGATAACCGAAACAGCTACTACGATGGGATACAGGAAATGGCTGGTCACCTTCAGGCTGACACCCAGTGAAGCAATGATGAAGGCAAACTCACCTATCTGCGTCAAGCTGAAACCACACTGCATGGCTGTCTTCAACGGCTGACCGGAAAGCAGTACGCCGGCAGTACCGAAAATGGTCTGTCCTAAAATTACGGCTACCACAATAACCAGAATCTGCACCTTGTATTCTACAATCATCGAAGGATCTACCATCATACCTACTGAAACGAAGAAGATAGCTCCAAACAAATCTTTTACGGGCGACACCAGCTTTTCGATGTGTTCCGACTCGATGGTTTCCGACAAAATAGAACCCATGATAAACGCTCCGAAGGCCGGAGAAAATCCTACCAGCGATGCGATATATACCATTCCGAAGCACAATGCCAGAGAAACAATGAGCAGCGTTTCATCACTCATCAGCTTACGTACCCGCTTCAACAGAAGAGGAATACCATAAATACCGACAACAAACCAAAGTATCAGGAAGAATACCAGCTTCAGAATGCTGTATACCATTTCGCCTCCCTCGAAATTCTTGCTTACTGCCATGGTAGAAAGCATGACCATCAGCACAATAGCCAGAATGTCTTCCAGAATCAGGATACTCAGCACCAGTCCGGCAAAACGTTGCTGGCGGAGTCCCATATCATCGAAAGCCTTATAGATAATGGTCGTAGACGACATGGCAAGCATACCACCCAGATAAATGCAGTCCATCTGCCCCCAGCCGAACGTCCATCCTACGAAAACTCCCACCAGTATCATACAGAAAATAATGGTACATGCCGAAATAATGGCAGGACCACCTATCTTCATCAGTTTCTTCAGGCTGAACTCCAGTCCAAGAGCAAACAACAAGAAAATCACACCTATTTCCGACCAGATATGAATACTGGCAGAATCGACTACGGAAGGAGTAAACTTAAAATGAGGGGTACAAATAAAGCCGGCAACAATATACCCCAGTACCAAGGGTTGCTTCAGCTTCTTAAAGATAAGTGTCATGATACCGGCACATATCAGAATCAGTGCCAGATCACTTATTAATGGAGTTAATTGGGACATTTGTAATTACATATTATAATTGTTGCCGCAAAAATAAGTAATAATTTTAAAGTTGCGTCGCCGAAAGACAAGTTATTTCCTTTCGAACAACAAAACCTGCCAAAAAGATTTTTTCAAGAATGTGAAGGGCGTGAAGGGCATAAATAGCGAATTGAGTCAACAGACAACTGCTATATGAGTATTTTTGACTAACTTTGCCCGACAATAACCATAAAATTATCAGGAAACAAACATGATAGTCTGCATAGCCGAAAAGCCCAGTGTGGCACGCGACATAGCCGAAGTATTAGGCGCACGAAACCGGAAAGAAGGATATATCGAAGGAAACGGATACCAGGTTACCTGGACCTTCGGACATCTTTGTACCTTGAAGGAGCCGCATGAATATACTCCGGCATGGAAATCGTGGAGCCTGAGCAGCTTGCCGATGATTCCTCCCCGCTTTGGCATCAAGCTGATAAACGATCCGGGGATTGAAAAGCAGTTTCATATCATAGAGGGACTGATGCAGCAGGCCGATGAAATCATCAACTGCGGTGATGCGGGCCAGGAAGGAGAGCTGATTCAGCGGTGGGTAATGCAGAAAGCAGGAGCACGCTGTCCGGTCAAACGCCTGTGGATTTCATCGCTTACCGAAGAGGCTATTCGCGAAGGTTTCGCCAACCTGAAAGAACAATCCGAGTTTCAGCCGCTGTACGAGGCGGGACTGAGCCGCGCCATAGGCGACTGGGTATTGGGAATGAACGCTACCCGTCTGTACACGTTGAAGTACGGACAGAACCGTCAGGTGCTTTCTATCGGAAGAGTGCAGACTCCTACGCTTGCCCTGATCGTAAAGCGCCAGCAGGAAATAGAGAACTTCAAACCCGAACCTTACTGGGAACTGAAAACGGTATATCGGGAAACGACCTTCAACTCGACCAAGGGTAAATTCTCGTCGAAGGAAGAAGGTGAGAAGTTTTTGGAAACCGTCCGGAACTCCGACTTTACCGTTACCGATGTTTCGGCTAAAAAAGGGACGGAAGCTCCTCCCCGACTGTTCGACCTGACTTCGCTGCAGGTGGAATGCAACAAGAAGTTCAGCTACTCGGCCGACATGACCTTGCAGCTTATCCAGTCACTCTACGAAAAGAAAGTGGCTACCTATCCGCGTGTAGATACGACTTTCCTGAGTGATGACATCTATCCCAAATGCCCGAACATCCTTGCCGGACTGAAAGACTATGCGGGTTTCACAGCTCCGCTGGCCGGAAAGAAGTTGCTGAAATCGAAAAAGGTGTTCGACAATTCGAAGGTAACCGACCACCATGCCATTATCCCTACCGGTGTGCAGCCTCAAGGACTGACTGATATGGAGAAACGGGTATTCGATTTGATAGCACGCCGTTTCATCGCAGTCTTCTATCCGGACTGTAAATTCTCCACAACTACAGTATTGGGAGAAGTCGACAAAGTGGAATTCAAGGCAACCGGTAAGCAGATTCTGGAGCCGGGATGGAGAGTAATCTTTGCCAAAGAACAGCAGGAAGAGCTTAAGGAAGGCGAAGAAGAACGCGTTCTGCCGCTCTTTACCGTAGGCGAAAGCGGACCGCACACACCCGATCTGACCGAAAAGTGGACACAGCCTCCCAAGCCTTATACGGAAGCTACTTTGCTTCGTGCCATGGAAACTGCCGGTAAACTGGTAGACAACGATGAACTACGCGACGCCTTAAAGGAAAACGGTATCGGCCGTCCGTCTACTCGTGCAGCCATTATCGAAACACTTTTCAAGCGTCATTATATACGTAAGGAAAGAAAGAACCTGATTGCTACCCCAACAGGAGTGGAACTGATACAACTCATCCACGAAGAGTTGCTGAAATCGGCAGAACTCACCGGTATCTGGGAAAAGAAACTGCGTGAAATAGAACGCCGCAGCTACGATGCCGCTACGTTCCTTGCCGAACTGAAACAGATGGTAACCGAAATAGTATACAGTGTACTCCGCGACAATACGAACCGAAGGGTAACCATCATGCCCGATGAATCGTCGGACAAAGGTACAGCAAAAGCAAAGGCTAAAAAGGGAAGTACTTCAAAAGTAAAGGCTTCGGACGCCGAGAATGATACAGCCTCAGCCAAGCCCAAGCGTACCCGGAAAGCAAGCACCACAACCAAAGAGCAAACAACTGCTGCCCAAACGCAGCCGGTACCGACAACCACGCAGGCGGCAACAGGTGATGAACTGATTGGTACCCCTTGCCCGCTCTGTGGCAAAGGGCATATTATCAAAGGAAAGACTTCTTACGGGTGCTCGGAATGGAAAAACGGTTGCACGTTCAGAAAACCATTTTAAGGTTTTCGGGCAGGTAACCGCTGCGTATGCGCCACTCCTGTGGATAAAGGTTATTGGCACGGTTGCCGATGTTCTTTACAAAACCTAACGGAACATCGTGATAAGCCACCAGCACATATCCACGGGGGACGTCGGCATCCAGCACAACGACTTCCTTTCTTAAATAAGCAATGGCTTGCTCGTACGTCAGGTTGGCTACCGGGAAACAGTCTGCACAGCGTTTTACAGACATGGCCAGAGCGTGGTCGGGAATACAATCCTTGCCTTTTAGTCCGGCCACCGTAATACCGGCATGAAGCACTTTTAAAGTCGACTTTATCACTTCATATAAATCCTGATATGCCACAGGGAAAGCTGTTATCTCATTATTCTCTACCGTCCATACATACTGCTCCGGACTGTCTACCCATGTCTTGACCTCTTTCGGACATACAACCGGCTGTCCTCCGGCTTTCTGACCTTTTTTCTTCTTATCCTTTTTCGGACGCTTACCCGTATAGTCTGCGGAAGCTTCCATTGTATCATCCTCATACTTACGAAGTACAGCCAGAAACAAGCCCTCTCCTACTGTACGATGTGGTAAAAAACGGTATACAGGGAAATCACTGCCGGTCAGATTGCCCGTAATGTTCCATTCTTCCTGTACAGCTACCGGAAGCACCTCAGCCCCCAGTTCGCGGGAAATCCATGCTACATTATCCTCGTTTTCCTCCCGATTATACGTACAGGTACTATAAATCAAAAGCCCTCCCGGTTTCAGGCAAGACCAGATATCCTTTAGAATCCGGCGCTGCCGCTGCCAGCAGACAGTCACATTGTCTATACTCCACTCGTCTACAGCTACCGGATCTTTGCGGAACATTCCTTCTCCAGAGCAAGGAACATCTGTCAGAATCACATCGAACATGGCTTCCAGCGGAGTAAAATCGGCAGGATCGTTATTCGTGACGATCACTCCCTCGTCGCCCCATTTGATCAGGTTCTCCGCCAGTACCTGCGAACGATTTCTCATCACTTCGTTTGCAACAAGCATACTGCCTTCGGGCAACACCGAACGAGCCAGCGTAGACTTTCCCCCGGGAGCCGCACAAAGGTCGAGCATCACCACAGGCGTATGTACATACTGACGTAATGCCTGCTCCACAAACATGGAAGATGCTTCCTGTACATAGTAACTTCCGGCATGAAACAAGGGATCGAAAGTAAAAGTAGGACGCGTATTCAGATAATACCCCGTTTCGCACCAGGGGATAGAAGTACTTTCGACAGGAACAGACTTACATTTATTCCGGTTCAGACGAATACTTACGGGAGTATCGTGCTGCAAGGCTTCGTATAATTTTTCAAATTGCTCTTCGCCCAGCAAACTGCGGGTGCGTGTGACAAAGTCGGAAGGAAGGTTCATATAAAATGTTCGATATGGTTTTCGGAGTACAAAAATAGTACAAATAGCATTTTCCCCCAAGATATTTTCTATACCTTTGCAAACAAAATAAAAGAGATTCATCCGCATGAAACAATATTTGGACTTATTACAACGCATCCGCACAGAGGGTGTCAGAAAAGACGACCGCACCGGAACCGGTACGATCAGCGTATTCGGGCATCAGATGCGCTTTAATCTGGAAGAAGGATTTCCGCTGGTCACAACCAAGAAACTTCATCTGAAATCAATCATTTACGAACTGCTCTGGTTCCTGAAAGGCGATACCAATGTCAAGTATCTGCAAGAAAACGGAGTACGTATCTGGAATGAATGGGCCGACGAGAATGGTGACTTAGGACATATATACGGCTACCAGTGGCGTTCATGGCCTGATTATGAAGGAGGTTTCATCGACCAAATTTCGGAAGCAGTGGAAACTATCAAGCATAATCCTGATTCACGCAGAATCATCGTCAATGCATGGAATGTAGCCGACCTGAAAAACATGAATCTGCCTCCTTGTCACATGTTCTTCCAGTTCTACGTAGCCAACGGACGTCTGAGCCTTCAGATGTACCAGCGTAGTGCCGATACCTTCCTCGGAGTGCCGTTCAATATCGCCTCGTATGCATTGCTGTTGCAGATGATGGCACAGGTTACGGGACTGAAAGCTGGAGATTTTGTCCACACGATAGGCGATGCACACATCTATCTGAACCACTTGGAACAGGTGGACTTGCAGCTTACCCGTACTCCCCGCCCGCTTCCGCAAATGAAGCTGAACCCGGATGTAAAAAACATCTTCGACTTCAAATACGAAGATTTCGAACTGGAAAATTATGATCCGTGGCCTCACATTGCAGGAAAAGTATCTGTCTAACCCCTATAACCCAACATAACAATATGCTGTCGATTATCGTCGCTATCAACAAAAACAGAGGAATCGGATTCGAAAACAAGCTGTTATACTGGCTGCCGAACGACCTGAAACGTTTTAAGGCACTTACTACAGGACATACCATCATCATGGGAAGAAAAACCTTCGAATCGCTTCCCAAAGGTGCCTTGCCCAACCGCCGCAACATCGTGTTGAGTCGTAGTTGCCACGAATTTCCCGGAGCAGAATGTTTTCATTCGCTGCAAGATGCCCTGCAACAATGTAAGGAGGAAGAAGAAGTTTATATTATAGGAGGAGCAAGTCTTTATGCTGAAGCATTGCCTCTTGCCGACAGGCTTAATATCACCGAAATAGAGGATGCGGATAAAGAAGCCGATGTTTTCTTTCCGCCCATCAACCTCAACGAATGGAAGGAAGTACAGCGCGAAAGCCATTCCACCGACGAAAAGCACCAATATGCTTATCATTTTGTAGACTACGAACGTATCTAAAACAATAAATCCCCGCTTCCAGCGGGGATTATCATTTTTATCTTTTCTTCTTGAAAAATTCTTTCATCAACTTTGCACAGTCCTCGGCAAGTACACCTTTTACTACAACTGTCTTGGGGTGCAAGGCATCGGGCGCATACCGCTGATAGCCTCTTTTCTCGTCTTCAGCGCCAAACACCAGTTTTCCCGTCTGTGCCCAGGCTATTGCTCCAGCACACATCACGCAAGGCTCTACCGTAACATAAAGCGTACATTCATTCAGGTACTTGGCTCCCAGTGCATTGGCAGCAGCCGTTATGGCCTGCATTTCAGCATGAGCCGTCACATCGTTCAGGGTTTCGGTCAGGTTATGCGAACGGGCAATGATACGGTCGCGACAAACAACAACAGCCCCAACAGGAACTTCTCCCCTGTCGGCAGCTTTCTGCGCCTCCATTAAGGCCTGCTTCATATAAAAAACATCATCAGCCATAACTTATCTGCGCATATCGTGCTCCTTAAACAAAGTAGGATAATCGTCCTCCATATTCTGATGAATAAAAGCCAATATGGTTTCACGAAGCCAGCGCGCCTTGTTCTTTATCTGGTAAGTTTCCAGATACCGATCCACAATCTGCACTTCTTCTTCACTCATCAGGCATACCATCCGCCGTTTACGTGGCGGAACCGATGGTGGTACTTTTTTTCGTTTTTTTCCGTTATTCATCATTGCAGGTACAAAATTAGTACACTTCAACTAAATACAAAACAGAAAATACGTATTTTTGCAAAAAACAAAATGGCTAAGCACAACGAACTGGGAAAAGAAGGGGAAACAGAAGCTGCTGAATTCCTGATAAGCAAAGGCTACACAATTCGTCACCGCAACTGGCGTTCAGGAAAACGGGAACTGGATATCGTTGCACAGAAAGACGGTGAACTGGTAGTGGTAGAAGTAAAGACTCGCCGGAACGATGAGTTCGGCCGGCCGGAAGAGGCTATCACCGACCGGAAAATCAGAAACATCATCATCTCGACTGATGCATATATCAAGAAGTTCGAAATAGACCTGCCGGTTCGCTTCGATATTATTACAATAACAGGCACAGAGCCTCCCTTTCACATTGAACATATCGAAGAAGCTTTTTTACCGCCAATTTGGTAAGACATACATATAATATAACGTCAAGTCAGAAAAAATTATGGATATAGAAACCCTCCGTCAATATTGTCTAAGCAAGCCCGCCGTAACCGAATGTTTTCCTTTCGACGAAACAAGCCTTGTCTTTAAAGTTGTAGACCGTATGTTCCTACTGGTCGATCTGGAACATCCCGACCATGCCAGCATGAAATGTAATCCGGATTATGCCATAGAACTTCGTGACCATTACAACGGTATTGAAGGAGCTTACCATTTCAATAAGAAATACTGGAATCAGGTAGCACTGGAAAGTGATGTACCCGACCAGCTTATCCGTCAACTGATAGACCACTCGTATGAAGAAGTCGTCAGGAAGTTTACTAAAAAACAACGGGACGTTTTAGAGAAAACATCACCACGTTTTACTGAAAACGTGGGCACGTTTTCTACCGATTATCCGGAACCGATATTTCTGAGCGAAACAAACTCGACCAACAGCTACCTGGACGAATTGTGTAATACAACTTCGGTGGCAGAATTAACCAGCGTATATACCGACTTCCAGACTGCGGGACGCGGACAGAGAGGTAACAGCTGGGAGTCGGAAGCCGGAGCAAACTTACTTTTCAGCTTTGTAGTTTATCCTGACTTTCTGGAGGCTCGGAAACAATTCCTGCTTTCTCAGATCACAGCTCTTGCCTTACAGGAAGTCTTGTCGCAATATACCGACGAAATCCGTATCAAATGGCCCAACGATATTTATTGGAAAGACAAGAAAATCTGCGGAACCTTGATAGAAAATGATCTGACGGGCATACACATCAGCCGTTCCATTTCGGGCACAGGCGTGAATCTGAATCAGGAAAGCTTTCTGAGTGATGCCCCCAATCCAGTATCACTTTTTCAGATAACCGGACGGCGTTACGACCGGAAAGAAATTCTGGATGAATTCATGGAACGTGCCGCCTACTACTATTCACTCCTGAAAAATGGAAATGCAGAACTGATTTCTTCACGCTATCAGGCTGTACTCTATCGCAAGGAAGGCTTTTATGCCTATAAAGATAAAGACGGAAGTTTCCGTGCACGCATCTGTGGAATAGAACCATCGGGAGCTTTAATCCTGGAAGATGAGAGCGGAAAGAGAAGAGAATATATGTTTAAAGAAGTGTCTTTCGAATTATAATCCTAAGCATGTCACCTACCAGCCAACGAATATTACACATAGCTATACCTTCTATCATTTCGAATATTACAGTTCCCTTGCTGGGACTGGTAGATGTTACTATTGTAGGTCACCTCGGTTCGGCTTCATACATCGGAGCCATCGCTGTAGGAGGAATGCTTTTCAATATGATCTACTGGATATTCGGCTTCTTACGTATGGGAACAAGCGGACTGACGGCGCAAGCCTATGGCGGTCACGACCTAAAGGAAGTCACCCGCATCTTACTGCGTTCGGTCGGTATCAGCCTGATGCTGGCGCTGGCTCTACTTGTATTACAATATCCCATACGGCTCATTGCCTTCGAACTGATAGATACCAGTGCCGAGGTACAGAAGCTTGCCACATTATATTTTCACATTTGCATCTGGGGAGCTCCGGCAACTCTTGGTTTATATAGTTTTTCGGGATGGTTCATCGGCATGCAGAACTCACGTTTTCCGATGTTCATAGCCATTACACAAAACATTGTAAACATAGCAGCCAGTGTACTTTTTGTTTTTGTTCTTGGCATGAAGGTGGAAGGAGTTGCCTTGGGTACGCTAATAGCTCAGTATGCAGGACTTTTCATGGCGTACTTGCTCTGGCTGCGTTACTATCGTCCTTTACGAAAATATATCGGCCGGAAAAATCTCTTTACCCATGACGCCATGAAACGCTTGTTTCAAGTTAACCGGGATATTTTTCTCCGCACCTTGTGTCTGGTTGCCGTTACCGTGTTCTTTACTTCTACCGGAGCTGCCTATGGAGATGTAGTCCTGGCTGTCAACACCCTGCTCATGCAATTGTTTACACTCTTCTCTTATATCATGGATGGATTTGCCTATGCAGGAGAAGCACTGACCGGCAAATACATCGGAGCGGGAAACAAACAGGAACTCCACCGTACCATCCGGCATTTGTTCGGTTGGGGAATCGCCTTGTCGATTGCTTTTACTCTATTGTATGGAATAGGAGGACAAGGATTTTTGGGATTATTGACGAACGACCAATCTGTGATTGCAGCATCGGGTGATTACTTTTACTGGGTACTTGCCATCCCGCTTGCCGGATTTTCGGCCTTTCTGCTGGATGGTATCTGCATCGGAACCACTTCCACCAACATCATGCTGAAAGCAATGGTAGTAGCTGCCGGAAGTTTCTTCCTGATTTATTATGGACTACACCATACACTTCACAACCATGCACTGTGGTTAGGCTTTATCGTTTATCTGGCACTGCGAGGCATCGTTCAGGCCTGGCTGCTCAACTCTTCGAGCCTACGAACTGCCAAGTGATGTTTCTTCTCGGCAGCTTTCCGATACCAGTATAACGCCTTCTCCCTGTCCGGTGCACCGGTCCATCCTTCCTCATAAGCTTGTCCGATGCGATAAAGAGCATAGATATCTTCCGACTTTTTATATGCTTCGAAAGCCAAAGGAAGGGATATGGGTAAGGCTCCGCAACCCTTTCGGTATAAATCTCCCAAATTTGTAGGGGCATATAAATGATCTCCCTGAAGATAAGCCTGCTTGAACCAGTACTCGGCTTTCAGTCCGTCACGTTCTACGCCGATACCTTCCTGATAGATAGTTCCTAAATCGTTCAGCACGACTCCCGCTACATCCGCTCCAGCCTGATAACTTTCACCGAGAGCCACCAGCATTTCTGTATCTTCACGCGAATAGCTTTCCCAGGTTTCGGCCCCGTCTATCTGCCAGGACTTAACTCGTCCAATGGAAACATGCTGAGGAACATCGACTTCGGTTTCCAGCTCTTCCCGTCGATGGTCTTCTTCCAGTTCCGCTTCAGTTGCTTGTGGAAGTAGCCCTTTCCGCATGATATACTGTACATAGCCGTAAATGCGCGGAGTGGAAGAATGAAGATTCACTCCATATTGCGCCAATAAATCCAATGACAAATAAGGGGTTCCTTCCAATGGAAGCCCCACATAGTAACGTGGAAACACAGACAATGCCGATTTCAGCATTGCTATTTCTTCTCCAATGGCATCTTCAATCCATGCTTCATCGTATACACGATATACTGTTTGGTCCGCAGCACCGGGAAATGTCAAGTTCTTATGGTTAAGATGCTGACTCAAACAGTCTATCAGGTATGGAAAGAACTTATAATCGTTATAGGAAGCCAGTCCGTCTATCATGACTTCATATTCATCCGGTCCCTCTGCTATGACAAACATAGTTGTTGAGATTTCCGGACGAGTGAAATAATAATAGCTGCGTTCTCCGTCGTAACCTTCGAACTCAAATTGAAAAGGAACATCCAGTTCACGCAAAAAGACATCCAAATTTAGCCTGGCCGATGAATGTATATATACTGATTTCATGCCTTCTCTCCCTCTTCTGTACCATCCAACAGATATTCCTTTCTAAACATGTCAAGAAACAGCAGGAATAATGACACCAGCAAAGGTCCAAAAATAATTCCCATGAATCCAAAAATCGGCAGTCCGGCCACAACACCGAATATCGTAATCAATGGATGGATGTTAGCCATTTTCTTCTGAAGAATAAAGCGAATCAAGTTATCACACTGAGAAATAATAATACCTCCATATCCCAACAGGATAAGCGCATTCACCCATTCACCCATTATCAGGAAGTAAACAGATACCGGAACCCAAATCAATGCAGTACCCACCAATGGTATAATCGAAGCAAATGCTGTAAGCAATGCAGTCAGATACGGATTGGGAGCATCACACAGCCAATATCCTCCTAAAGAAATAATACCCTGTATAACAGCCAGCAACGGAATACCTATAGCATTCGACCGTACCATCAACTGGATTTTATTAAGTACTTCACGCTTATTTGTTTCAGTAAAAGGCATAATGGTCGATACATAATGCTCCATTTTCTTGCCTTCCCACAACATAAAAAACAAAAGCATAATGGCAACCGCGAGATTGACAACCAAATCGCTTACGCCAGTCATTATCTTTTGTCCGATAGAAGATGCCTGCGCTACCATAAACGACAAGCTTTGCTCTGACAGCAAATCGAATCCGGTGCGTTCCTCTATCACATCAATAACCTGGCGTGCAGGTTGAATGATCGACTGAGTATCAAAATGCATTCCCGAAATTTGGCTCACAATTGCCCAACTAAACAGCGACAACGGAATCAGGATAAAGAGAGTAACTCCGATTGTGATAATCCAGACTGCCAGAAGTGGCTTTATCTTGCTCTGAAGCCAATTCGAAAAATTACGCAATAACAGATATAAAGTGAATCCTCCTAATATACCATTCATAAATGGCTGTGCCTGACGAAACAACAAAATTCCTAATCCGATGATTAAAATAACTAAGGAATATTTCCAATATTGCTCTTTCATACTACAAATTTTCTTTTTAAAATTATGACAAACAGACTGTCCGATCGGGAGCAAAGTTACGGAATTATACTTATCGGCAAGCTTTTTAATGTCTTATTTTCCACGGAAAGTACATAAGAACATACGATAAAAGTACATACGCCCTGTCTTTTAAAAAGATATGATAATAAAAAAGGTCGTTTACGAAGTTACTTCATGCTTTCAGCACAAAATGAACGTTTCATAAACGACCCGGCATTTTTCAAATTCCACATTCAATAAAATGCCTTACTTTACCTAAAAAATTCCCAATACCTACGTATGCTTTGCCGGTTTACTCGATACCTATTTCATCAACAAAAATGAATGCAGGTCGTCCGTTACCCCAATGCCATGCAGGGATTTTATATTCCGGTTTAGCAATAATCTTAACATAACGAGTATTTACAGAGTTAAACTCCAATTCATGGGTATAAATACCATTTTTATCTTTAGAAGTAACAGGAGGAAAATCTTCCGTTTTCAATTCCTTAAAAGTTTTACCATCGTCGGATGCCAATACAGAAATGCTTCTTACATCCAAAATTTCTTCTCCTATCTCAACATAAGTCCGTACCCATGCTTTATGAATGGAAGTTTCCTGCTTTAGGTCAACGACCGCTTCCATATCATTTTTATAAAATGCAATCCACCGTCCTGTTCTGTAGTTGGGTGTTCCACTCAGTCCATCTACTAATGTATATTCGCCATTGAATTTATATTTTTCATTGATTGGTTGCAACAAAGTCAAAGGTTTGGCAGTAGCTTTATTGAAATCGATTTTTTCGGTAAGAACATCACTCTTTTTATTATTGCGGATAGTGATAGCTTTCAAGATACAACTTTCTTTTAACGAAAGTGTATCACTATATTGTTGCGATTTCTCTGTAGGTTCACTACCATCGAGTGTATAATAAATCGGTGAATTGCCAATTGCAGACAATACAACCTTTATTGAATTGTCTACGTAATCGGTAATATATTCTGCCTTGACGTTAAAAACATGCTTTGCATAATTATATCCCTTCAGGTCATAAATTGATATTAACTGAGGCAAACGCTGCAAGAAGTTATCATAATTCTTTTTCGCCGGCAACGTCCACTGAACTTCAGACAATGCAGCCAAACGAGGCAGTTCCATATACTCCAACTGGCTATAGGTAGGAATATATTCCGTCCACAAATTAGCCTGAACACCAATAATATGTTTAGCTTCGTCTGCTGTCAGACTTTGATCGACCGGTTCATAGCTATAAACTCTTTCTACAGATACATAACCACCGATAGCTAAAGGCTCATTTTCTGTATCTATTGTCTGATAATAATCGAAATACAAATGAGAAGCAGGAGTCATAATGGCATCATTACCCAGCTTGGCAGCTTCAATACCTCCTTCACTCCCTCTCCACGACATAACTGTTGCGGTAGGACTTAGTTCTCCTTCCAAAATTTCGTCCCAACCTATTATTTTCCGTCCTTTACTGTTCAAGAATTTCTCCGCATATCCAATAATGTAGGACTGCAATTTCTGCTCGGCTGTATGCTTGTCATCTGCTTTAATTCCCAAAGCCTTAATACGAGCCTGACATTTCGGACATTTCTGCCAACGTACTTTAGGACATTCATCCCCACCTACATGTATATACTCAGAAGGGAAAATATCTACTATTTCTCCTAAAACATCTTCGATGAATTTAAGAGTTTCATCGTTTCCGGCACACAATACATCGTCGGAAATTCCCCACTGCTTCCAGACTTCATATGGTCCGCCCGTACATCCCAGATAAGGATAGGCTGCCAATGCTGCCTGCATATGTCCGGGCAAATCAATTTCAGGCACAACTGTAATAAACCGTTCTTGGGCATATTTTACAATGTCACGTGCCTCCTCCTGAGTATAGAAACCTCCATATTCTACATTATCATATTCTCCTGAATTACGAGCGATAACCGTTCCTGCACGTTTGGAGCCAATGGTCGTAAGTTCCGGACGTTTCTTTATTTCAATTCTCCAACCCTGATCATCCGTAAGATGCCAATGGAACCGATTGATATTATGTAAGGCAAGCATATCTATAAAACGTTTGATAGAATCTGCCGGAAAGAAATGACGAGAAACATCCAGATGCACTCCACGATAAGAAAAACGAGGATAATCGTTTACGACAGCAGAAGGAAAAAGTACATCACCCTCTGCAACAGGCATAGTCTTACGCAATGTCTGAATACCATAAAAGACTCCAGCTTCCGTTGCCCCTGTAATGGTAATCTGCTGTTTAGTAACCTCCAGATGATATGCTTCCTTATTAGCATTGTCCAGCCCAAGTGACAAAACAATCGCACCCGATGAAGGAATTTCGTCTGTAAGCTGAACATTTTTACCCGTTTGTTCTTTGATATATTCAGCCAAAAATTCAGCATTACGCTTCATTGCATCATTACCTTTCGGATAAGCAATAACCGTATTATTACTCAAGACAAAGTCACCAGCAGAAGCTGTCTGTACTTCTTGTGGTAACGGAATAACGTCAAAATCAGCCTGATTTTTTACTCCTGACGAACAGGAAAAGAGTCCTCCACACAGAAGGATCAGTCCTAAAATGTATTGCTTTTTCATTTAAAATGATTGATTAGTTAACAACTAAATTATTTATCCCCATTAATCTAATGGTAACAAATTTATTATTTTTTTCGGAACATCTATATAAAGAGTCGCTACCTTTGACCACTGCAATAGTGTTTCTATATGGACATTTTATTTTAAAATAAAAAAGCAACCGGTAAACAATATCGGTTGCTTCTTATTTATTTTAATCAATAAAATAATTTTTTACTGATACATATATACCGAAAATCTTGTAATATCTACACGGCCAGGAACATCAATCATCTGATATTTCAAGAAACGAGTGTCTATTCTCTGATCAAATTTGATAGTTTGGGTATAACCACTTGTTTCGAATACTCCTATAGACTCCCAAGTAGTACCATTTTCTGAAGTAAATAATTCTACTTTAGTTGGAGCATACTGATTTGCCCAATGCTGAGTCTGTATACCTGATATAGTTTTTACAGATTTAAAATCTACTGTAAGCCAGAAAGGCACTCCATTAGTAGCCACATCATTACTTCCTGTACCTGCCACAGTGTTAGCTCCCGGGTTTTCTACTCCGTCCATGAAAGTAAAAATCCATTCTTTCGGCGTAGTAACCAGTACATCTTGTTTGGGTTTCTCGGCTGTTTTCTTCACAGTAAATGCAAACCCTTTATTAAATTCGCTAAAAGTAACTCCCTGAGCATTCGAATTTACAGATTTCATGTTTATGTTAAGAGTGTATTCAGCAGCTTCTTTATTATCAGCCAATTCAGACCAGTCAGTAATACTTAAAGTAATAGGTTCTGACTGTTTTTGCCCAGCTTTTATTACGGCCTTCTGTGAGCTCAAAGCAATTTTATCTGCACTGATAGGAAGAGTTGTAGTCACTTCAATATCTACAGTTACATCTTGCTCTACTGGTTTTGATGAAACAGCCATGAACTGAAAGTCTATCTTACCTTCTACTCCTGTACCTTCTGCATGATTCAAAGTAAACTCGGTAGTAAGAGGTTTCAAATAATCTACAGGAAGCAAGGAGATATAGCTCATATTCCATTCATTCAGTTGGTTTTCATCATCATCATTACATGATGTAAAAGGAATGGTTCCACCTATCAAGGCGGCCATTAATATATAATGAAAAAACTTTTTCATACTATTAGTCTTTATTTCATTCACCTCTCTGAGAGACAGAGAGGTGAATTATTATTAAAATTATTTATTTCCAAGGAGTTGCTGTATCAGTAGATAAGATACCATCTACCCAAGTAACATTTTGCTTGGTTTCCAATGTATAACCATGTTCTGTTACATCTTTAAATACAGTATAAGTACCATCGCTTCTTTGTTCGGTTGTACCTTCGTCCATACGCCAGTATGCTTCCAATCCGGCAGCTTTCGGGCTTACCTGTGTCATACTATTCTGAATCTGAGCTGCATTGCGGGCTACAGACCAGATACGTATCTGGCTTACCAGAATCTTACAGCCATTCCACCAACCTGACTGATTTCCATCTCCATCAGTAAACCAACCAATGCCTTTGAATTTCAAACAAGGTTTTCCACCTTCCAACTTACCACTTTCAACACCATTTACATAGATACGATAAGTAGTTCCATCGAAAGTCACAGCTATATGCTGCCATTTATTTACGTCAAAATGATTGGTTGGATTCACATATGAACCATTCAACTGAATCTGAACCAATGAGTGAGCAGGATGATCATTATTGGCAGACTGAGGGTCTTCAAAACGTAATAACAGACTACCTCCGCCAGCTTCTCCATCACTGGTAGTAAATACGGCACGGTTACGGTTATTAGTATCACTAATCTGGAAACGTGCTTCTACAGTATATTGAGAATAGCTCTTCGGGTCTGAAGCATATTCCGGTGAAGACAACTTAGCACCTCCATAGAACTGAGGAGCTGAGAACTGAATAATATTTTCAGCTAATATCACATAAGATCCGGTATTATCCATGACAGGATAATTACCATCTTTCGAAACCAGTCTGACAGGCAACGCATAAGCTTCTCCCGAATCTACCATTTCCTTGGTAAAAGCTTTCAAAGTTATTGTTGTTTCTTCAGCATTATATTCTCCTGATTTAATAACAATATCTTCGGGTAAAACATATTCACCTTCAGGAATGGTTACGTAACTTGTACCATTCTGCTTATTGTATGTTTCCAATACAGAAGGATCTACCACAAGTTTATAATGACTGTCTACAGAAGCAGCATCACTCATATGAATATTGATTGTAGTTGTGGTTTCTCCTGTAGCCTGAACAGTTACTTTTGTACCTGTTCCATCAAGTGCTTCATTTATATAAGCATGAGTATCAAGAACAGAATATTCTGCATCATCACATGCTGCAAATATTCCCATACCAGCTATCATCGCTGAGCAAAAGAATGTTTTTATATAATTCAGTTTCATAATCTAATTAATATTTAAGTAATGAATGTGAAGAAGGATTCATAATCTGAATAGCTTTACGCAAATTCTTATATTCAGGGCTGGTTCCATATTCAGCTTCCATGTGATAAGTACCTACGCCACCTTTACGGAAACCATTTGAAGGTTGCCAGCGAGCCATACCTTCCAATGACATCATGGAATTGCCATAACGGTCTGTATATGGATAACCTCCATTCATGGCTGCATCAACTGCTTCAAAGTTTTCAGTCATTATGGTCATATTCGTTACTCTTTCTTCGCCAAGTTCTTCACCATAAGTCTGAACTAACCCGTTTCCTGCTATTCCACCAGAAATCAGACGTCTATCCAAATTTGAATCACTATTTGCTCCTGAAGTGTACGCTTGAATAACAAAATAATCAAAATAATGTCCTATATCCGGTCTGTTCTTAATAGTCTGAGGTTCTCCGTCGATTAACAACAACTTACCTGTACCCGATTTAGGTCCTAAATGCTTACCTAATTCGTCTACAAATATGAACATATTATTATCATCATCTACAATGTTACCATTATATCCATAGGAAGGTTCATAGTCGATATCAAATCCATCATATCCATACTTATTAATAGTATCAACAATAGCAGAAGCATATTTACGAATAGAAGCTTCTACAGCTTCTTTATCGCTTTCATCTTTAGGCCATCCCCAGAAATCATTTACAGCTTCCTGCTCAGATGAATAACCTTTTTCTTCCCAAGTATCGTATACGTTTTGAGGAGTAATCTGAGTACCTACAGAAGTAATAATAAAGCACAATGTAAAACGAGTACCTTTTACTTCCTGACAAAAGCGTAAATCTTTAACTTGTGCATCAGAAAGATTAGACCAGTTTCCCCAAATAGATACAATATCTACACTATCGGGAATACCAGCTAAAGAACTCTTCATAAAAGCTCCTTCTCCAGTCCAGTTACCAAACCATCCAAAAGCTACAGAGTGTTCACTTTGTTTATAGGCACGTAATGCAGCATAATATTCATCAGAGGTTATTTCTTCTGGAAACGACTTTGCTTCCATATCTGTCCAATCACTACAACCTACAAAAATGGAAGTCAGTAATGACAAACATAAGGTATATAATAAAGATATCTTTTTCATAAATTTTCATTTAACGTTATTAGTTCTTTTTAGCCCACTTCAAATCGGTTGCCGGTGTATCAGCTCCACCTAAATCGGTAGCTCCCTGATCGCAATTCGCTTTATTATTCTGCTTTTCTGTATATGGGAAAGCCAGACGACGCATACCACGAGTAGTACTTACTACATTATTAGAAAGGTTATCGATACAAGGATACATTTCAGGATATCCGGTACGACGATATTCAGCCCATGACTCCAATCCCAGCGGATAGTTGGCAATCCATTTCTGAGTAATGATACGCTGGAAGTTCTTTCCTGTAAGCGTATTATCAGAATCATCCCATTTTACAGAAACAGTATTACTGATAGTTGCTGCAGCATTCTGAACGTTGTCTTTCAAGTGAGAAACCATTGGAGCTGCATCAATTTGCATATATTCTTCACCTGAAACATTATATTGACTCATTGAAAGGTTGATACCTTCTTCGTAGTATGCCTTTGCGTCCTTATCACCTACGTTCCAGCCACGAAGTTTACCTTCTGCACGCAAGAAAGCTGTTTCTGCTGCACAGAATACCAACATAGGATCATTAGCTGTTACATTAGGAGATGAAAAGCCACCAGCATTTGCCTTGATTACATCTTTATCTCCTGTACGCATTCCAACATACTTGTCTGTCATACCCGAAATAGTAGACTTATTGAAATACTTTTCTCTACGAGGATCTTCGTATGCATTCATGTAATCTACAATATTTGCATTTACGCGTAAGTCTCCCCAGCTTACAGAAGCAATCTGATAAGGATTATTTTGTGTACCACAACTCATAATCGCATTATCAGCATTAGTTTCGATTAACCCTGCTCTGTGTGAAGTTGCTGCTTCAGCCGCAGCTTTTGCTACATCGGGCAAGAAATCACTAATACGCATAGCTACACGCAGACGCATTGAGTTAGCCAACTTTGCCCAACTTGCATAATTACCACTGAAGACAGGATCATTTGATGCTAACGGAGCATGACCATTGGTTTCTACACTGTAATCATACAATACATCAGCTGCATTAGCCAAATCATCCAAAATACCCTTATATACCTGTTCTTGAGTATCATAACCCACATAAAAGTTTCCTTTCTTCACCTGGCTATAAGGCATCGGACCGTAACAATCAGCCACACGCAACATCGTAATAGCTCGAATCATACGAGCAAATGCATAATAGTGACCAACCGAATTTGTAGCTTCCTGTATCTGAAAGAAGTTACCATAGATTTTCTCAAAATTAGTATTCCAGGGACTGGCATTCCAAGCATCGCTTACGTTAAACGTTCCAAAGTTTGTACCACTCCATGTATTAGAAGGACACAAATAGCCTCCAAATTGTCCTACCATCTGATCTTGCATCTGAGAATCGTTCTGCTGAATATTCACAATGGTTTCAATCATTGATTTCATCAAAGTTGCAGGATCAGCTTCATGAATCTGATACTGATTCGTGTTGTATTCTTCAAATTTATCAGTACAGCTTCCTACCATCAGTAACAAAGCAGCACCGGCTGTTATATTTCTTATATATTGTTTCATGACATTAGTCCTCCCTTATTAGAATTGAACTTTTACGTTAAAACCAATATTACGCAAACTCGGCTGCATAAAATAGTCTACGTTCATATAGTAGTTACTTGAAGTAGATGCAGAAAGTTCCGGGTCAAACGGAGCTTTGCAGTAAATCAGCCACAAGTTACGTCCTACTAAACCTAAAGTGACATTTGCTACATTCTTAAACCATTTTTTAGGAAGAGTATAATTCAAACTTAACTCCTGCAAACGAACGTTTGTAGCACTATACAAATAGTAACGTCCATAACCACCTTCAGCAGTACCAATGGTCTGATAATATTTCTGAGCTTCTACCATACCATTATTAATAGGTACACCACCATTATCACGAGCCGTAGCTGAAGATTCAGATACACCGTAATAATCCAAAATACCCTGAGTAGCAGAATAAGCAAGACCACCTACACGAGCTGTCAATACAACACCTAAATCAATGCCTTTATAAGTAAAGTGGTTAGTCCATCCCAAGTTAAAGTCAGCGTCCAAATCACCCAGTTTAGTAGGAGTAGAAGAAGTATTCATACTAATACTACCATTTTGGTCGACTTCTATATTACCATTATTATCACGAGTCAACTGGTTATATACGTAGATGTCAGTCATAGAACCTCCTTCTGTCAAAATAACGCGAGGAGCAACGTTTTCCTTACCCAACCATCCAACGTACATTTCATCCATCTGAATCTCTTCACCTGTTACAGGGTTAATACTACCACTTGCCAAACGTATTACTTTGTTACGGTTCAAAGTAAACGTTGCATTAGATGACCAGCCAAATCCAGCCCATTCATCATGGAAACCTAAAGCTAATTCAAGACCTTGATTCTGTACATTACCAGCCTGCACAATTGCCTTGTTATAACCAGATGAAGAAGGAATATCTACCTTAAATGTTTGATTTAAAGTATTAGAACGATAATAAGTAGCGTCTAAGTTAAAACGGTTTTTCCAGAATTTCAAGTTTAAGCCGACTTCCCAAGATTTAGTCTTTTCCGGCTTCATATTATCCATAGGGAATACGGTCGGATTTTCCCAGTTATGAGTCTGTCCGTTGTATTCATAACCCGGATTTGTCAAGAAACGGTCGAATGAAGAGGCAACAACTGTATATGATCCACGTACTTTTGCATAAGTCAACCATTCAGGAAGGCTCATCATTTCAGACAGAACAGCGGACAAACCAACAGAAGGATAGAAGAATGACGACTGATTAGAAAAAGCCAATTTAGAATCCCAGTCATTACGTCCAGTCAATGTCAAATACAACTGATTTCTCCAACTTAATTCAGCACTTGCAAAGACACTCTGAATTTCGTCCGTATAACCACTTGGCTCCGGCTTATAGTTAGAAGAGAAATTGATATTGTTCATTTGGAAGAAATTCGGGATAATCAAGTCGCCTGCAATGGACAATTCATTCATTGATGTATGATAAATAGATCCACCAAAGTTTGCATTCAAACGAAATTCTCCAAATGTCTTGTCAATTGAACCCAATACATCGGCATATAAAGCACGTTCCTGACGCATTGCATCTTTCAAACCACCATTCAATCCACAGAATGTAGTCAGTGTAGATGCATACTTTTCTTCTCTGTTACGATAGTCAGAGTTATCCAAGTTTACACGTCCTGTAATATTGAACCAGTCTGTAACCTTCCATTTCAAAGAAGCATTCAACATATAACGTTTCTTTTCTGAAGTACGAAGAATACGATTCTGAATCCAGTAAGGGTTCTGCAAAGACATACCTCCATCTCCATAAGGCCAGTACTGTTCCATATAGCCATAATTGGTATTATAACGTTCGTACAAACGAATTTCATCGAAGTTATCACCACGAGGGAACAAATACAACGCAGGAAGCGGGTTGTAATATTGACCTTGAGAAACCATGTTAGTATTGTTCTGTACAATATACTGTGCTCCCAAATCCAATGTCAACCTATCCTTCAAGAAGTTTGTTGTATTACGGGCTGTAAAGTTATAACGATTATAGCTGTTATTCGGCAAGATACCATCAGAGTTGGTTGTAGAAGCAGATAAATAAGTCTGATTCTTAGCATTACCAGTAGACAGAGCTATAGAGTTAATAATATTTGTTCCAGTATTAAAGAAGTCAGACGGATCGTATCTTCTATCAGTCAAACCTCCCCAACTGAACAAACCGGTACTTGTACCATAGCGGTTTTGCATTTCCGGCATGATGTATGCCTTCGAGAATGTTGTACTATTTGAAACAGTAACAGAAGTACGTTCTGTTTGTCCTTTCTTGGTTGTTACCAAAACGACACCATTGGCAGCAGCAGATCCATACAATGCTGCAGCAGAAGGGCCGGTCATCATGCTGACACTGGCGATATCATCCGGGTTCAAGTCGGCTACGGCATCCGAACCACCCATTTCACCAAACTGTCCTTCACCACCGCTACTTCCGGTATTAAACATAGGCACACCATCGATTACATACAAGGCATTGTTATCTTTGGTCAAAGATTTCATACCACGCATTACAACACGAGTTGCACCACCGGCACCAGTTGCACCACTACTAATCTGTACACCGGCAACCTTACCAGCCAAAGAGTTCATGAAGTTGGCATCCTTTACAGCAGTCAAAGCATCACCTTTCACTTCCTGCACATTATAACTCAATGCTTTCTGTGAACGTTTAATACCCAAAGCTGTTACAACAACTTCATCCAACACCTCTGTGTCTTCCTTCATTACAATTTGGCCTAATTTAGCACGAACTGGCAAAGTCTGAGTCTTGTATCCAATATAGGAAATCTCAAGTGTTGCTCCTTCATTAACTGACAATGTAAAATTACCATCTATATCGGTAATTGTACCATTAGTCGTGCCAACCTCAAGAATACTTACCCCAATAAGAGGTTCTCCCTTGGCATCAACAACTTGACCTGTTGTGGTGACCTTTGCCACAGAACTTGATGACAACGATCCATTCGATACTGAAACACCACTTTCGGCAGCATATGATGCTACGTTATATCCAGAGGCAATCAGCAAAAACAAGAGTAATTTTGAAAATTTACTTCGTTTCATAGATTTAGATTTAGTTTATTATTAAAAAATTCCGCTTTCATAAAAGCAGGGGCAAAGATAATTATTTTATATATACAATGCGCACATACAAAATAATTGTCTTTGCCCTTTTAATAATAATTAAATATTTAAAAAACTAAACAAAGTAAAATTAAATTACTTAATTTATAAGCTTATTTTACTATTATTTCATCAACAAACTGAATACCATCCTTATACAAAGAATCAGCCATAGCCTGATATCTGATATAACGGGCATCAGTCTCTCCCTCCCAACCGAATTTTTTAAATGATACAGAATCATCTTTTTGTACCTGATGTTTGATAGCAGTCAACTGAGTATAATCTTTTCCGTCAACAGAAGAAGAAATAACAACTTCAGATGGCATAAATACATAAGGTCCGCAAATCTGCATGAAATCGGCAGAAACAGAATGAATCTTCGTTACCTTTTCTAAATCGATAACTACATCCATACGATGATTTTCTGCAAATCCCAGCCAACGTTTATCATTATAATTCCAACCTCCGCGCAAGCCATCGGTCAATGTTTTTTCTCCATTAGCCGGATAATTCGGCCAATACGGTATATTAAAAGTAACTTTCTTACCAACAGCCAAATGTTCTACCGGCTGGTTGTACTCTTTTCTATTACCTATTTCCTTAGCATAGTCAAAAGCATTATACCCTTTAGCCTTGAGCTGAGGAATAATCTTCAGGATCCGGTCATGGAAAGAATCCCATGATTTTCTTTCAGGAGCAGTCCACGCCACTTCCGACAAGGCGATAGCACGTGGATAAAGCATATATTCCATATGTTCGTCAGTAGGAATATATTCGGCCCATACATTAGCTTGTACTCCCAATATCATCTTTTGATTATCAGCGCTGAGCGAATCGGGCACGGGATTATAAGAATAAACCTTACTCAAAGGCAAATATCCTCCGATAGCCTCAGGCTGAGAATAAGGTGCATCCTGATAACTGTCAAAATAACAATATTCACCCGGAGTCATTATTGCATGATGTCCCGACAAGGCGGCATCAATACCACCCTGTTCACCTCGCCATGACATGACGGTTGCGTTTGGAGCCAAACCTCCCTGAAGTATTTCATCCCATCCCAACAAGCTACGTCCATGTTCGTTCAAGAAACGTTCAATACGATGTATCAGATAACTTTGCAATTCATCTACATCTTTCAAACCTTCCTCTTTCATACGTTTCTGACACAACGGACAGGTCTTCCAGGCACTTTTCGCTGCCTCATCACCTCCAATATGAATATATTCAGAAGGGAACAGTTCCATCACTTCGGTAAGTACATCTTCAAGAAACTCGAATGTCTTCTCATTTCCGACACAGAAATCAGACTGTTTGCCCGGCTCATGCGTACACGACAATTCCGGATAAGCAGTCAAGACTTCATCCGAATGAGAAGGCATCTCTATTTCAGGAATAATTGTAATACAGTGCTGACGAGCGTACTCCACCATTTCACGGATATCATCTTTGGTATAATAGCCACCCTGAGCCTCCGGATCGGTTTCTTCGCAATAACCTCGGTCACCATTCCACCATTCCTTCCAAGTCTTACCCTTTCTCCAGGCAGCAAACTGAGTCAGACGTGGATACTTATCAATGGCTATTCTCCAGCCCGCTGCATCGGTAAGATGCAGATGCAGTCTGTTGAACTTATAATGCGAAAGCAGGTCTATCTGCTTTTTCACAAAATCCTTCGAGCGGAAATGACGGGATACATCGAGCATGATACCACGATACGGAAAGCGAGGTTCATCCAAGACATCTACCGACTGTATGCAACCCTCACCCTGCTCTGCCAACTGTATCAAGCTCTGTACACCATAAAACAATCCGGCTTCCGACAAAGCTTGTATCTTTACTCCATCCTCGCCTACATGAAGCGAATAAGCTTCAGGAGAAGTTACCCCACTGATAGAATCTGTCAGCTCCAGCTGAATGCAATTATTTCCGGGCTGAGCTGCTGCAAACGATACAGGAAAACTGGTTTCCGAAAATGCAGTTTCCACAATAGTCTGTGCGTCCTTGCTGCCGTTAAATATGATACGAGTATCTTTATTCCATTCAAAAGAACCTTTCCCAAACGAATACGAAAGAGGTTCCGGGGTTATGCCTACATCAGTTTTCTTCGTGCAACTGACAACCAGCAGCATTGCACAAGCAATAAAAAACAACAGAGAGATTTTCTTCATATACTTATTAATTTAAATTTATTTCATCAACCAGCAAAAACGGCGTAAGTCCCGCATTCAAATGCCATTCGGGCATACGCTTCTCACTTACGACCTTTATTTTAACAAAAGCAGCCTTACAAGGGTCAAACGAAAGTTTATGCTCGGCAATGGTATCGCCATCCGAAGGCTGCATGGCAGGATAATCTTGTGAAGCAACTTCTTTATAGTTTTTCCAGTCGCTGGAAACGGCAACCGAGAATTTCTTCGCATCGAACAGCCAGGCATCTTTTCTGACATACACATGAATGGTGGCCGAACTTAATGTAGTTTCGCCTTGCATATCAATAACAGCCTCCAAGTCATTGCCGGCAACAGCTACCCATGCTCCTGTATCGAAACTGTGATTTCCGTGACGACCGTCGACCAGCACCACCGGACCGTCGGGGGTGAAGTTTTCCTGATTGGGCTGAAGCAGCTTGACAGGTTTCAGCGTAGCCTTATTGAAACGGATTGTATCGATAGAAATCTTGCTCGTACGCGACGGATGCACAGCCATTGTTTTCAGGATGGCATCTTTATCTATTGTAAACGGACCCGTATATTTTGCGGATTTTTCAGTAGGATCCTGACCGTCGAGTGTATAATAAATCGGATCGTCGGCCATAGTACCCAACTGTACATTCAGGACATGTTTCGCCGTATCGGCCTTTATATCTACATTTACATCGAAGACATGTGTAGCATAATTCCAGCCATAACAATCGTATATAGCCGTAAGCCGAGGTATACGGGTAAGAAAATCTTTATAGTCTTTACGCGACGGGTCGCTCCACTGCACTTCTGCCAAGGCTCCCATACGGGGAAGAGTCATATACTGCACCTGACTGAATGAAGGAATATATTCGGTCCACAAATTTGCCTGTACACCTTTTATATATTGTTGCTCTTCCTTATTGAGTTCTTTCGGCATAGGCTCGTAGCTATATGTTTTTTCTATCGGCAAGTATCCACCGATAGCCAGAGGCTCGTCTTCTACCTGTTTCGACTGATAATAATCGAAATACAAATAAGTATTGGGCGTCATAATAACATCATGGTGCTGATGAGCCGCTTCGATGCCGCCACTTTCACCAATCCACGACATCAAAGTTGCACCGGGAACCAGTCCGCCTTCCAGTATTTCCGTCCAACCTATAATCTGTTTGCCTTTTTCATTCAGACATTTCGTCGCCTCATGAATCATATAACTTTGCAGACGTTCCTCTTTGGTATGCTTTGCATCCGACTTCAGGCCCAATGCCTTTATACGAGCCTGGCACTTCGGACATTTTGCCCAGCGTACCTTCGGACATTCATCACCACCTATATGAATGTATTCCGAAGGAAACATATCGGCTACTTCGGACAAGACATCTTTCACAAACTGCAACGTAGAATCGTTTCCTACACACAGCACATCATCCGATACGCCCCATGTTTCTCTCACCTCATAAGGTCCTCCCGTACATCCCAGCTCAGGATAGGCAGTAAGGGCAGCCTGCATATGGCCCGGCAGGTCTATTTCCGGAATAATTGTAACATAACGCTTGGCAGCATAATCGACAATGTCGCGAACTTCTTCCTGAGTATAATAACCTCCATAGGGAGTTCCATCATACACGCCACTACACCAACGTCCTACAACCGTCTGCTTTCGCTGAGAAGCAACCGACATCAGTTTAGGGTACTTCTTTATTTCGATACGCCATCCCTGGTCGTCAGTAAGATGCCAGTGAAACCGATTTATATTGTGCAGCACGCACATATCTATAAAAGTCTTCACTTCGTCTACCGTAAAGAAATGACGTGCCACATCCAGCATGGCACCTCGATAGGCAAAACGAGGTTTATCGTAAATTTCAACAGCCGGAAGATTTACATTTATGTGCCGGGCTACGGGAAGCGACTTGCGTAATGTCTGGATTCCATAAAAGACTCCAGCTTCGGAAGCACCGGAAATGCAAATCCGCTTATCGTTTACAACCAGTTTGTAAGCTTCCTTATTATCGTCGGTCAGGTCGAGTGTCAGGCATATGGCACCATCAACAGGTATTCCTGCCCGAAGAGTGAGCTTCAATCCCGTCTGACGAGCTACATAGTCTGCCAGAAATTCAGCGTTGTCACGCATCTTTGCATTATTCTCCGGATAGACAACAGCTATTCCATCCTTCAACAAAAAAGAAGAGTTTCCTTTGCAGTTTATCTCCAAAGGCTTAGGGATCACCTCATAATCAGAATTTAATGTTTCTTTTGGGGAACACGATACGAGATAACTCGACAGAAAAACACAACACAAGCTTATGAAGCTAAATGAAATTCCTTTCATAGGGCAAGATAAGATTTAAGTATAACTAAATATAGGCATTGTTTCATTATTTCAAAAACGACCTTCTACAAAGGTAAGAATAATATTAGAAAGTCGGATTTATTAATTAAATATTTTAAGAATTGCGGATAATTTATTTTTAAAATGAAAAGAACTTATCCTAAGAAAAAGTATTCCCCAAATTATAAATAAGTTTCAAAGCTATCCAAATAAGAACATATTGAATGAGATATCTACAATTATCCGTCATATAGACAGTTTGTTAAAGGTTGTAAACCATACGACTTGTATCTTGCCTCACCGTCTGCTTAGCAATATTTCGGCAACATACCACAACGACATTACGACGTTAGCCGAAATCCCTCTGATTATTCTCCCGAAAACGTCTGGACGTTTTTTTAAAATTTGTACAAAAACTTATTTTTTTTGTACAAATTTTCAACGGAATGTCACTATGTAATAAAAAGAACGCCGAACGACATCCGAAAGCCTTGCGGCAAGTGTTACCCGACCAAGCTTAACTAATAACACTAACCCGCCAAACGCTACACCTTATTTATATAATATATAATTTCAAAGATTCAGGATCCTACCAAGACTTCCCGGGTCATCTTTTTTATAAATTCCGTAAAAGGAACCGTCGTTATACGCCGAGTACATGCTTAACCGTTCTTTCTCTTTTTCCAAAGTTGCCAGCTATTGATGATATTCTGCCATACTACATAACTTCCAGGAGCTATTGCCGAAACGGGATTCAAATATGTACATGCCATCCATATGGCCAAGACCGTATTTTTTTGCCCTAATGCCTGTCCGCCGCTGATACGGTCGGAATACATACCCCCGATATTCTTTCCAGCCCAAAACTGAAGACAACAAGCGACAAGTGCCAACAGTGCTATCAGGAATTCCTCACCCATGGAGGTATCCCCTTCAACAACCGATTTCGTAGTCTGCCCCATTACGATAATCAAAGCCAATGCCCATAAATAAAATGCCATATCTTTCAGACTCACTAAAAAGCGATGTACCGGAGGACAGAAACGACGCAACAGCACAGCGGTAAAGAAAGGAAACAGCAGCAACGGGAACACTTTACCTAAAATACGCAGAAAAGATTCTCCAAAAGCCATATCCGAAGGTTCAACCAACGGAAAAACCAGCGGCACAATGACGGCTGCCAGCAGATTCGACAACAACGTATAAGTGGTCAGCGAAGCCGCACTTCCTCCCAGCTTTCCGGTAATGACAGCAGCAGCTGTGGCAGTAGGGCAAATCAAACAGACCATAGTTCCTTCCAGTGCTACACTCCAATATTCATTCAGCGGCAGAAAAAGCAGTAAAGATGCGATTACGACACAAGATACAAACTGGATAAGCAGCAGCCATACAGTCCAGCGCTGCGGAACAAGTTCCTTTACTTCCACCTTACAGAAGGTCAACAACAGCTGGGCAAAAATAAGAAAAGGAGTGAGCCATGCTATCATTACCTTTACAAGGGGCTTGGCAGGAGCCAGAAAATCGAAGGTCGCAAAGCAAAAATATCCGATAACTCCGGCAAGCATGGCAAGAGGAAGTGTCCAATTTTTTATAAACTGTAACATAAATGTTCTGATTTAACGAACGGCAAAATTACACAAAACCCATAAAACATATTGTATTTTTAATTGTTTTTATAGGCGTTATCTACTGATTAGTTAATTCTTATCTCCTTAAATGAAGACAGAGTACAAAAAAACTATTACCTTTGCAACGAATAAGTCATATGAAAAAGAATACATTCAACATACTTTGCATCATCTGTATCTTACTGATATCCGGCCTGCCCGAGCACGTACAGGGAGCCTCTCAGAAGCAGTTCACCGTAGTCATCGATGCGGGACACGGAGGAAATGACCCCGGAGCGATAGGCAGACGCGGACGCGAAAAGAACATCAACCTGAATGTTGCATTAAAACTGGGTCGGCTCATCGAAAACAACTGCAACAACACGCGAGTCGTTTATACCCGCAAGAAAGATATATTCGTACCGCTGCATACAAGAGCAGAAATAGCAAATAACGCAAAAGCCGACTTATTCATCTCAATACATACCAATTCCGTCGCCTCACGAAGCAGCAAAGTCTGTGGAACGGAAACTTATACGTTAGGACTACACCGCACTCAGGAAAACCTGGAGGTCGCCAAAAAAGAAAACTCGGTAATCCTGATAGAAGATGATTACAAGCAACGTTATGCCGGATTCAACCCTAATTCGGCAGAAAGTTACATTATCTTCGAATTTCTGCAAGATAAGTATATGTCACAAAGTGTCAGTTTCGCAACCATGATACAGCAGCAGTTCCGCCAAAACGCCCGCCGCGCAGACAAAGGAGTGCATCAGGCTGGATTTCTGGTACTTCGGGAAACATCCATGCCCAGCGTATTGATTGAACTTGGATATATCACCAACCCCGGAGAAGAAGCATATCTGCTTTCAGAAAACGGCTCGTCGGCATTGGCACAAAGCATCTATCAAGCGTTCCTCAACTATAAACAGCGCAGCCAGAAAAGTACCACGTCTGCATTACCAGCCAGCGAACCGGAAGAAGATACTATAACCGAACAGTCGGCACCACAGCAGGAATATGCAGAAACGCTGCCAAGTGAAGAAATGGTTTCAGAACAGGCTTCTGTACAAAAGTCATCTCGACCGACAGAAAAAGCTCAAACAGCCAAGCCTGTATTTAAAATACAGATTCTTACATCCGACAGAGTACTTCCATCGAGAAGCAGACTCTTTAAAGGACTTTCTCCCGTAAGCTATTATAAGGAAAACGGAATCTATAAGTATACCTACGGAGAAGGTACAGACTACAACCGGATACTTCGGCTGAAACGCAATAAAGTAGACAGCAAATTCAAAGATGCTTTTATCATAGCATTCAAGAATGGCGAAAAAATGAATATCAACCAAGCTATCAGAGAATTTAAGAAAAACAGATAACAAAAAAGAATCCAGATAAATATGAGAAAAGAAGTAAAAATAGGTTTTGCAGGAATTGCCGCACTCATCATTCTCTACTGTGGAGTAAATTACCTGAAAGGGGTTAACATGTTCAAACCGGAAAGCTACTATCATGTAGAGTTCACAGACATCAACGGACTTGCACAATCGAGTCCAGTATTTGCCAATGGTTTTAAGGTCGGCATCGTCCGCGACATACAATATAATTATCGGAAACCCGGACACGTAGTGGTTGGTATAGAGATGGATCAGGAAATGAAAATTCCTACCGGAAGTAGCGCCGAACTGATAACCGAAATGCTGGGAACCGTCAAGATGAATCTGCTGCTGAACCATGAAAGCAATACTTATTATAATGAGGGGGATACCTTGCCAGGAACAGCAAATACCGGATTACTGGGAGCAGCCGAAAAAGAATTGCTTCCCAAAGTAGAACAGATGCTGCCTAAATTGGACTCAATCTTAGGCTCACTAAACAAACTGCTTGCCGATCCTGCATTAAGCAAAACTTTGCATAATGCCGAACAACTGACTGCCTCACTGAATGCAACAAGCACACAGTTAAACAAACTGATGGTGACAGATGTTCCTAAACTCACCAGTAATGTAACCGCTATTACAGAGAACCTGAAGACAATCAGCGATAACCTGAAGGATGTTGACTATGCAGCTACTATTGCAAAAGCAGACTCAACACTTCATAATGTATATCTGCTCACCGATAAACTGAACAGAAAAGACAACTCTTTAGGACTGCTGATGAACGATTCCAGCCTATACAACAACCTGAATGCAACGACTGCCAATGCAGCCAGTCTGCTGGAAGATTTAAAGGCACACCCAAAACGTTATGTACACTTCTCGCTCTTCGGAAAAAAAGACAAATAATCTTGCTTATATAGAAATATTCTAAATAGTAAAATAAGGTTATATCATCTTATAAGAAACAATAACTTGCTGATATTCAACACCGGAATATCAGCAAGTTAAAAACAGACAAGAATCATACAAATATATAAATATTTGAGAAACAACTTCTTGCAAACAAGCAAATCACAAAAATTGCCAATCAAAAAGCTTTAGTAAACAATATACTGATTTACAATACATTGCAAGATTAATCAAAAAAGCAAGCAAAAAGAGATTTGTTTTTCTGAAAATTGATTACGAAATTTGCAGCGTAGAAGTTTCGCTTTATTAATAACAGATTAAATATGATTGAGAACAATCAGGCTATTGTATTATGGAAACGTTGCCTAAATTTCATAAAGGATAACGTTAATGCGACAGCCTATAAAACATGGTTCGAACCTGTCGTGCCATTAAAATTTGAGGATAAGGCCTTGACAATCGGAGTCCCCAGTCCTTTCTTCTATGAATACTTAGAGGAAAAATATGTGGGACTTTTGCGTGCCGCTATATATAAGGAGATTGGTGAAGGAACAGAGTTGATGTATTCTATCCTTACCGATAAGACAAATCATATAGCCATTGACATGAAAGGGACAGAGCGTTCGTCAGCTTTGCCTCCGCAAACGCCTATACATAATGGTAATAAAGCGCCCAGCCTGTTACAAGCTCCGGCTGTACAGGATCTGGATCCACACTTGAACCCGAACTACAATTTCGAAAACTTTATAAAAGGAACAAGCAATGAGTTTTCCAGAACCGTTGCAGAAACAGTAGCACAGAATCCGGCACGTACATTCAACCCGTTGTTTTTGTACGGCCCGTCGGGTGTAGGAAAAACTCACCTTATCAACGCTATAGGTACACGTATCAAGGAATTATATCCAGAAAAGCGTGTGCTCTATGTATCTGCTCATTTGTTTCAGGTACAATACACTGATTCTGTACGCACAAACCACTTTAACGATTTCATCAGTTTCTATCAGACGATTGATGTTCTGATAATCGATGATATTCAAGAGTTTGCGGGAGTTACAAAGACGCAGAATACATTCTTCCATATATTCAACCACTTGCATCAGAACGGCAAGCAATTGATTCTTACTTCCGACCGTGCTCCCGTTATGTTGCAAGGTATGGAAGATCGTTTGCTGACTCGTTTCAAATGGGGACTGGTAGCCGAATTGGAAAAACCGGACATCGAATTACGCAAGAATATCCTGCGCGATAAGATTCGCCGTGATGGATTAATCATTCCTGAATCTGTTATTTGCTACATTGCTGAAAACGTAAACGAAAGTGTACGTGAGCTGGAAGGTATCGTAAACTCATTGTTAGTATACTCTATCCAGTTGAAGCGTGAAATAAACCTCGACTTAGCGCAACGCATCGTACGCAAGGCTGTACGCTGTGCTGAGGTAAAACCGCTCACAGTAGATAATATTATCGAAAAGGTATGCAGCCACTACAAGGTAGATGCTTCGACCATCCATACTAAAACGCGTAAACGTGAAGTTGTCCAAGTACGTCAGGTTGCCATGTATCTGGCAAAGAAACATACAGACACTTCTTCATCCAAGATTGGTCAACTCATCGGCAATAAGGATCATGCTACCGTACTTCATGCATGCAAGATTGTAAAAGATCAAGTAGAAGTAGACAAAGCATTCAAGGCTGAAATCGAAGAAATAGAAGCCAGCTTGCATCAGAAATAAAGATGAAACCATTGATACCCGAAGAAAAAGGAAATGTATTACAGCTAAAGATTCACATTCCCAACATTCGGAATTATCATCAAATAAAAATAGAAATCGCCCCCTCTGAAATTCAAATAAAATTTTTGAGAGGGCGATTTTTTATTATCTAAGTTTTCCCCAGCCTTGTACTAAAATACCTGTTTCACTTTTCAACCAACTCAGAACAGAAAAGAGAAATACAAGGATAGAAACTGAGTAATGTTTTTTACTTATCGAATTTCTGTTCTTTCAATGTTTTCTTCAGCATGTCCGACATCACTTCATTATCAGCTTTCCGATAACGGATATCCGTAAAAATCTGAGCTAAAGTTTCAGTGTGATTGATTTCCACAAACTGACGATTTTCAGGAAGTGATTCTTTATAAGCAAAGATTTCGTCTATATCCTCTGGCGTATAATCGTGATAAACCTCTTCGTGGATAATACCCTTTATCGGCAAACGATCGGGCTGAACAGGAGTTTCATCCGGATAACCCAACGTAATAGTTGCAACAGGAACAACCAGCTCCGGTAAATGTAAAATCTCTATAATCTGATGAGGATTATAAATAGTAGTACCCAGAAAACAAGTTCCCAGTCCCTTATCCTCCGCAATCGTGCAAAAGTTCTGAGTGACCAGCAACGCATCTGTCATTGCATTCATAAAAGAAAGCAAGTTATCATAACCCGGTTCTGCCTTCCGCTGACGACACCATTTACTGAAGCGATTGAAATCGGCACAGAAAGTCAAGACAACAGGAGCAGAAGTCACCATCGGCTGATTAAAATGAGCAGGCGCCAACTTAGCCTTCATAGCAGGATCACGAGTCACTACCACACTATACAACTGCATATTTCCCATGGTAGCAGCACGAAAAGCAGTTTCGAGCATTTCGTTCAAAAGATCAGTCGGAACGTCCTGAGCCTTGTATTTACGTATCGTACGTCTGTTTTTTATAGAATCCATAATCAATATTTTTAATTTATCTACAAAGATACAAATAAAAAATAAGTATATGCCAATGAAACGCCAACAAACACAAGAATAAAGCATTGTTATTCAAAATAGTAAACTTCGCAAGCGTCCATAAACAGCCAAGCAGCTAATTACCAAACATTTAAAACATAAAAATGGAAAACTTTTCAGATTGTTGATAACTTCTTCCTGTTTTATTTTGCAAATCAGAAAAACATCTTTAGCTTTGCAGCAGTTTGTTATTGAATAAAAAGCGAAACTATACATATTACAGAATAACGAACTAACATCATTATATAAAAGTGGAAAAACAAACGTACAGCTATGACGAAGCTTACAAGGCCTCGTTACAGTATTTTAATGGGGATGAACTTGCTGCTCGCGTGTGGGTAAACAAGTACGCAGTAAAAGATTCCTTTGGAAACATCTACGAAAAATCTCCTGAGGATATGCATTGGCGTATAGCTAATGAAGTAGCCCGCATTGAGGCAAAATATCCTAATGCACTCAGTTCGGAAGAACTCTTCGGCTTACTCGATCACTTTAAGTACATCGTTCCGCAAGGAAGTCCGATGACGGGTATCGGAAATGATTATCAAGTAGCTTCACTATCCAATTGTTTTGTTATCGGTCTGGAAGGATCGGCCGACTCTTACGGTGCAATCATCCGCATCGATGAAGAGCAAGTACAATTGATGAAACGTCGTGGAGGTGTAGGTCATGACCTTTCACACATCCGTCCGAAAGGTTCTCCGGTCAAGAATTCTGCATTAACTTCTACCGGTCTGGTTCCTTTCATGGAACGTTATTCAAATTCAACTCGTGAAGTTGCTCAAGACGGACGCCGCGGTGCACTGATGCTTAGCGTTTCAATCAAACATCCGGATTCTGAAGCATTCATCGATGCTAAAATGACAGAAGGAAAAGTTACAGGAGCAAATGTTTCTGTCAAGCTGGACGATGAATTCATGCAGGCTGCTGTTGAGAACCGTACCTATACCCAACAGTTCCCGATTGATTCTGAAAATCCTCAAGTAAAGAAGGAAATCGATGCTTCGGCTTTGTGGAAGAAGATTGTACACAACGCATGGAAATCGGCTGAACCCGGTGTATTGTTCTGGGATACCATCATACGCGAATCAGTACCCGACTGCTACGCAGACCTGGGATTCCGCACAGTTTCAACCAATCCTTGTGGTGAAATTCCTTTGTGTCCGTACGACTCCTGCCGTCTGCTGGCCATCAACTTATACTCGTATGTAGTAAATCCGTTTACTCCGGAAGCTTATTTCGACTTTGAACTGTTCAAGAAACATGTCGGACTGGCACAACGTATCATGGACGACATTATCGATCTGGAACTTGAGAAGATTGAAAAAATAATGGAAAAGATCGATTCAGATCCGGAAAGCGAAGAAGTAAAGGGAACTGAACGTCATCTGTGGGAAAAGATTTATCACAAATCCGGATTAGGACGCCGTACAGGAGTAGGTATCACTGCCGAAGGAGATATGCTTGCAGCCATGGGATTACGCTACGGAACAGAAGAAGCTACCGAATTCTCTGAAAAAGTTCACAAAACCATTGCAATCGAAGCATACCGTTCTTCTGTCAACATGGCAAAAGAACGTGGAGCATTCCAAATATACGACGCAGCACGTGAGGCAAACAATCCGTTTATCAACCGTATAAAGGATGCCGATCCGGAACTGTACGAGGATATGAAGAAATATGGCCGCCGTAACATTGCGTGTCTTACCATCGCTCCTACCGGAACAACCAGCTTGATGACTCAAACCACTTCGGGTATCGAACCTGTATTTATGCCGGTATACAAACGCCGCCGCAAAGTAAATCCGAACGATGCCAATGTACATATTGACTTCGTAGACGAAACAGGAGATGCTTTTGAAGAATACGTGGTATTCCATCACAAGTTCCTCACTTGGATGAAAATCAACGGATATGATCCAGACAAGCATTATACACAAGAAGAAATAGACGAACTGGTTGCCAAATCTCCTTATTATAAAGCAACATCAAACGATGTAGACTGGCTGATGAAGGTCAAGATGCAGGGACGTATTCAGAAATGGGTAGACCATTCTATCAGCGTTACCATCAACTTGCCGAATTCTGTCGACGAAGAACTGGTAAACCGTCTGTATGTAGAAGCATGGCGCTCGGGATGTAAAGGCTGTACCGTATATCGCGACGGCTCACGTGCGGGAGTTCTTATCTCTACACAGAAGAAAAAAGACACTCCGAAAGAAGATGACTGCCACTGCAAACCACCTCAGATAACAGAAGTACGTCCGCGTGTACTCGAAGCAGATGTTGTCCGTTTCCAGAACAACAAAGAAAAATGGGTAGCTTTCGTCGGACTGCTGGACGGTCATCCCTATGAGATATTCACCGGTCTGCAAGACGACGAAGAAGGTATCGTACTGCCAAAATCTGTTACTTCGGGACGTATCATCAAGAGTTACGACGAAGACGGAACCAAGCACTACGACTTCCAGTTCGAGAACAAGCGAGGCTACAAGATGACAATCGAAGGTCTGTCTGAAAAGTTCAACAAGGAATACTGGAACTATGCCAAACTGATTTCAGGCGTATTACGTTACCGTATGCCTATCGAACAGGTTATCAAGCTGGTTAGCTCTTTGCAGCTCGACAGCGAAAACATCAATACATGGAAGAACGGTGTACAGCGTGCACTGAAAAAATATGTACAAGACGGAACCGAAGCCAAAGGAATGAAATGTCCTAACTGTGGACACGAAACCTTGGTTTATCAGGAAGGCTGCCTGATTTGTAAGACTTGCGGAACATCTCGTTGCGGATAATCTTATGAAACCGACAGCAAACATGTATATTTACCTGAAAGGTCTGAAGTTGTATGCTTATCACGGTGTGCTTCCTCAGGAAAATCAGGTAGGTGCAGAATATACCATCGACCTGCGCTTGAAGACAGACTTCGCACAAGCTGCGGAAACCGACCGGCTGGAAGGTACCGTCAACTATGCGGAAGTGTTCAGTGCCGTGAAAAAGGAGATGAGTATTCCTTCCCAACTACTGGAACATGTGGCATGGAGAATAGCCAGGAGGCTGCTGGACGATTTTCCAACAATCAGCGAAGTCAATATCGCTCTTTACAAGCAGAATCCTCCGATGGGAGCCGACTGCTCTCAAGTTGGCATCGAGGCCACTTACCTCAGATAAGAAAAAACAAGCTCCGGATGGTGAAAATAATCCTATCGATTACCAGTCACCCATCCGGAGCTTGTTTTATTTATCAATATATCACGAAGTATCAGTTGTATGCCTTCAGTTCTCACCATACAGCTTAAACAACCGATTCCTCCTAAAGCCTGCTTAGCCTTTATCGGAAAGCAAGGTTACTTTATCTATTCGTCCAGACGATTCAGAAAAAACCTCTGCACGTTTTCGGAAATTTTGTACAAATAAAAATTTTTTTGTACAAAAAATAGCCGTAATACGGGCACCTTCTTGGGGAAATAACACCACTTTTCCAAAAAACTTCCCGAACATCTGTTATAACAAGATCTGAGAAATTTTCATAACCTACTACATACCTCTTGTTATCTCATAATCCTTTCCAGCCTCCGTCGTCAAATCGTACTCATATACTTTGGGAATGACAGGATACTGCGGATTGATTTCCTCCGATACCAGCGGTTCCTTTATCTCAGCCTGTACGAACAATGGATTAGGATTCTTGCCCGATGCAGGTTTCAGCCCCTCTCCTTTCAGTGGAACATACGAACGCAGACGCAAGTTGCCACCCAGACGGGAATGTATTCTGGCTGTATTCAACTGAACGCCATTCCAGTCCATATCGACTACAAAACCGCCACGAGCCACCAAACCCTTCACTTTTCCCTCGGCCCATTCATCCGGCAGAGCAGGAAGCAAGTGCACAGCTCCATCGTGACTCTGCAACAACATTTCCGCTACTCCGGCAGTAAATCCAAAATTTCCATCTATCTGAAAAGGAGGATGTGCATCAAACAGATTGGGATAAGTTCGACCTTCCGGATATTTATCCTTCACCTCATCGCTCGGAAGCAATACCAGCAGATTGGAAATCATCTTATATGCATGGTTGCCATCGAGTAAACGTGCCCACAAGTTAATCTTCCATCCGATAGACCATCCCGTAGCCTTGTCGCCACGTTGCAGCAAGGTATTTTTAACAGCCTGAAAAAGCAACGGATGAGTGAACGGAGAAATCTGATTGCTGGGGAACAGGCCATAAGCATGCGATACATGCCGATGCCCGTCTTTAGGATCATCCAAGTCTTCCAGCCATTCCTGCAACTGGTTATACCGCCCTATCTGCATCGGAGGCATTTCAGAAATCAATGTTCGCAACGAATCGCGATAACCTTCCGAAAGCCCCAACACTTCGGAAGCATTGAGTGTATTGTTCAGGACATCGAAAATAATCTGATTATCCATTGTGCAGCCTGATACGATAGTAGAAGCTTTTTCGGCATCCTCTCCTTTGGGACCATGTTCGGGTGACATAGAAGGAGCCGTTACTTTCCATCCATACTTAGGATGAGGTATCATATAGTCCAGAAAGAAATCGGCTGCCCCTTTCATGGCAGGATAAACCTGCTTTAAGAAGCTCTTGTCGCCGGTATATAAATAATGCTGCCACAAGTGAGTCGTCAGCCAGGCACCTCCTACAGGCCATGTACCGTAAAAAGCCTTGTCCACCGGACCAGTTGCCCTCCAGATATCCGTATTATGATGAGCCACCCACCCGCTGCATCCATACATCGTGTGTGCCGTTTCACGTCCGGTCACAGCCAAATCTTGTATCAGACTGAACAGAGGTTCGTGGGTTTCCGACAGATTGGTAACCTCTGCCGGCCAGTAATTCATCTCGGTATTGATATTGATTGTATATTTTCCATCCCAAGGAGCGTTCAACTGATCGTTCCATATACCTTGTAAGTTGGCAGGCTGTCCTCCCGGCTGCGAAGAAGAAATCAACAGATAACGGCCATACTGAAACATCAGTGCTGCCAATGCCGGATCGTGTCCCTGACTGAAGCTGGCAACACGCTTGACGGTTTCCTGCCTGGACGCTTCTGTATCTTCGTCCCCGAGCGACAAGGAAACTCTATCGAACTGCGACTGATAATAATCGACATGAGCTTTCAGTGCCGAAGGATAATCGCGCTTCATAGCAGCGGTCAGCAGTGCCGAAGCCTTTTTACTTTCATTACCAGTGACATCGTGATAATTGATAAAATTGGTTGCCGCCGCAATATATAGAGTAGCCGATGTAGCATGCTCTACAGAAATAGCCTCATCCGTCAGACTGACCTTGCCTCCTTCGGCTACCACCTGACTTTGAGTTTCAATTTCTATCACTCCCTTCACTCCCTCATGGTCACCTCCTTTGCCGCGGAGAACCAGCTTTTTTCCCTGCTTTCTTACCGTACTTTGCAGCGGAGAAGTATAACCAACCTTAAAATTCAGTTTGCCCGGCCGGTCGGCTGTGAAACGGACAATAATCACACGGTCGGGAAAAGAGGCAAACACCTCACGCTGGAAATTTACTCCGTCCACCTGATAACGAGTTGTTGCCACAGCCCTTTCCAAATCGAGGTCACGATAGTAATCTACTGCCTTCTCATGCCCCGGTGTTTCAATTACCAGACTTCCGATTGTCTGATAAGGCATACCGTTCCGCCCCGTATAAAACGTCCGGTCAATCAAGTTCTGCGCGTCCATTGTCTTTCCCGAAAAGATCAGCTTGCGTACTTCATTCAGACTCTCCAACGCCTTCGGATTGTCGTTTCTGTACGGTCCGCCTCCCTAAAGCGTTTCTTCATTCAACTGCAATTCCTCGTGCGATGTACCTCCATACACCATTGCCCCCATCGAAGAATTTCCTATGGGCAATGCCTCTACCCACGTTTTTGCCGGTTGCTGATACCACAGCTTCAAATTTTGTGCTTGTACCGGAAACATGATGCAGATACATGTTCCTACTAATAACAAATGTTTTTTCATATAAGATTCAGTTACTGTATTTACGACAATAAAGGTAACGAAAAGATTACTGGCATACAACCCTTTCAGTACTTTTATATACCCGCTAAAACACAATAAAAAACTGTCCACGTTTACGCTTTTCCAAACGAAAACCCAGACAGTTTCTTGTGCTGAATGCAAACAGTTATCAAAAAGAAATCTTATCGCTCTGTTATAGGAACATACCCGACTTCCTCAAGCACGTTCTTGTATGCCGGACGAATGATACGACGTCCCTCGAAATTCAATTCCTCTATGCGGTGTGCCGTCCATCCTACGATACGTGCCATGGCAAAGAGCGGCGTATAAATCTCCATCGGAAGACCCATCATCTCGTAGATAAATCCTGAATAGAAGTCGACGTTCGAACAAACCTGTTTCTTCGTCCCTTTCACTTTCTTGAAACATTCTATGGCACGCTGCTCCAGCAGTTCGAGGAAAGCGAATTCTTTTTCGCATCCCTTCTCGGCAACCAGTTCGCTTGCCAGCTCTTTCAGAAGTACAGCACGGGGGTCGGAAATGGTATAAACGGCATGTCCGATACCATAAATCAGCCCACTGCCGTCGTATGCCTCCTTACGTAACATACGCATCAGGTACGTATCTATTTCATCTACGTTCGTCCAGTCGGAGATAACTTCCTTCAGGTGATGGAACATCTTGACAACTTGTATATTCGCGCCGCCATGTAAAGGACCTTTCAACGAACCGATGCCTGCCGCAATGCTGGAGTAAGTATCCGTACGGGTAGAGCTGGTAACACGTACCGTAAAGGTTGAGTTGTTACCACCACCGTGTTCTGCCTGAAGTACCAGCAGCAAATCGAGCATACGAGCTTCCAGCGGCGTATAGTCCTTCTTTATCATGTAAAGAAAGTTCTCGGCTATCGACAGGTTTTCGTGCGGATGACGGATATGAAGCGAACGTCCGTGAATACTGTGACGATAGATACTGTACGCATAAGCAATGATGGTAGGGAACTTTGATATCAGTTCAATGGACTGACGCATCAGGTTATCGCGTGAGATATCGTCCGGATTCGGATCGAAGGTATACATTTCGAGCACACTTCGTGCCAGGATGTTCATAATGTTCTGTCCCTCCAAGTCGATGATATTCATGGTCGTCTTCTTGTCGAGCGGCATATTGTCGTTTATCAGCTCCTTGAAAGCCTCCAGTTGTTCGCTGTCGGGCAGTTCTCCCGAAAGCAGCAGATAAGCAACTTCCTCGAAGCCGAAACGTTTTTCTCTCAGCAGGGCGTGGGCAATATCGTCCAGATCATACCCTCTGTAAAACAGTTTTCCGGGAATAGGCTTCAAGCCATCTTCCGTACGTTCATATCCTACAACGTTACCAATCTTGGTCAGTCCCACGAGAACACCCGTTCCGTCTTCATTACGCAATCCGCGCTTCACGTTGTATTTCGTGAAAAGCTCATTGTCTATCCGGCATGCCTGTTTGGCACACTCCGAAAGTTTATATACGATGTATTCTTTTTTCATGTCTTGATACGCTCTTGATTATAATGATTCTAACACACGCTGTCCGAACTCTTTCGTACCCAAAGCTTTTCCTTCGGGCATGAAGCGTGCCAGATCGGACGTTGCTTCTCCCGCCTCAAACAGTTGTTCCAGAGCATTGGTTATGAGGGTAGCAGCTTCTTTCCATCCCAGATATTCCAGCATCATGACAGACGACAGCAACAACGAGCAGGGATTCACCACATTCTTTCCGGCAATATCGGGGGCCGTACCGTGAGTAGCCTCGAAAATGGCATGTCCCGTCAGGTAATTGATATTGGCTCCCGGAGCGATTCCGATGCCACCTACCATGGCAGCCAACTGGTCGGATATATAATCTCCGTTCAGGTTCAGGGTGGCAATAACCGAATATTCTTCCGGAATAAGCAGCGTATTCTGCAAGAAAGCATCGGCAATGCAATCCTTGATGATAACTTTTCCTGTATTCATCGCATCGGCCAGTGCAGCTTTTGCTGATTCTTCACCTAAATCCTTCTTCAACTGATTGTACTGATTCATCGTAAACGTACGGTCGGCAAACTCGGTTTCTGCCACTTCGTACCCCCAGCGCTTGAAACCTCCTTCGGTAAACTTCATGATGTTTCCTTTGTGCACCAGTGTAACCGACGGCAGTTTATGCTGCAACGCATACAAAATAGCCGCACGTACCAGACGTTTGGTCCCTTCTACCGAAACAGGCTTTACACCGAACGATGAAGTTTCGGGGAAACGTACCTTCTTCACGCCCATTTCATCGCGCAGAAAAGCATAAAACTTCTGCGCTTCGGGAGTACCCTGTTCCCATTCGATACCGGCATAAATATCTTCTGTATTCTCACGGAAAATATGCATATCTACTTTTTCCGGTTCCTTGACGGGAGAAACGACTCCACGGAACCAGCGTACCGGACGCAGGCAGACATACAAGTCGAGCGTCTGACGCAAAGCAACATTCAGCGAACGGATTCCTCCACCTACCGGTGTAGTAAGCGGTCCCTTAATACCTATCAGATATTCGCGGAAAGCATCCATCGTAGCTTCCGGCAACCATTCACCGGTCTGTGCAAAAGCTTTTCCACCTGCCAGCACTTCTTTCCATTCGATGGAGCGTTTACCGCTGTAAGCCAGCTTAACGGCTTCGTTTACAATCTGCTGACATACAGGAGTTATCTCAGCTCCTACTCCATCACCTTCTATAAAAGGAACTGTTACACAGTCGGGCACTACCAGCCGACCATCTTGCATATAGACTTTACTCATAATCTTTTTTATTGTTTTTTGAATGTATTCAGGGCACACCCTGCTTTAAACCAACCGATCTGCATCTCATTGTACGTATGCGATGCGAGGAATGAATCTTCTGTTCCGTCTTCATGTTTCACGATTACCTGCAACGGTTTTCCCGGAGCAAAGCTATCCAGTCCTACTACCGAGATGAGATCGTGTTCTTGTATCTTGTCGTAATCGTCTTTATTTACAAAGGTAAGTGCCAGCATACCTTGCTTCTTCAGGTTTGTTTCGTGAATGCGGGCAAAACTCTTGGCAAGAATTACGCGCACATTCAGGAAGCGAGGTTCCATAGCTGCATGTTCACGACTCGAACCTTCTCCGTAGTTTTCCTCTGCCACTACAATAGAAGGAATGCCTTTTGCCTTATATTGCTTTGCCACACTCGAAACGGCTTCATACTCGCCCGTCAGTCTGTTCCACACACTATTGGTCTTGCCATTGAATGCGTTTACAGCTCCCATCAGCATGTTGTCGGAAATGTTTTCCAGATGTCCGCGAAAACGGAGCCACGGTCCCGCCATCGAGATATGGTCGGTAGTACATTTGCCCTGTGTCTTAATCAACAACGGCATATCTGTCAGGTCCTTTCCATCCCAAGCCGCAAAAGGAGCCAGTTTCTGTAAGCGCTTCGAATCGGGAGCAATCGAAACTTCTATATTCTTGCCGTCGGCAGCCGGAGCTACATATCCGTTGTCGTCTACCGTAAATCCCTTATCCGGCAGCGTTTCTCCTACAGGTGCATCCAGCTTGACCAGCTCACCTTTTTCATTAGTCAACGAATCGGTCAGCGGATTGAAGCACAAATCACCGGCAATAGCCAGCGCCATAGCCAGTTCCGGCGAAGCTACAAAGGCATGCGTATTCGGGTTTCCGTCGGCACGCTTGGCAAAATTCCGGTTAAACGAAGTCACGATGGAATTGGCGCGCAGCGGATCATCCGTCACACGTTTCCACTGCCCGATGCACGGACCGCAGGCGTTTGTCATAATCACACCACCTACCGCCTCGAAATCGGCTATCATTCCGTCACGTTTCGCCGTACAGTAAATCTGTTCCGAGCCCGGATTGATGATAAGCTGGGCAGCCATTTTCAACCCTTTAGCTTTCACCTGACGTGCCAGCGAAGCAGCACGGCTTAAATCCTGATACGAAGAATTTGTACACGAGCCTATCAGCCCCACTTCCATACGCTGCGGATAACCGTTTGTACGTACTTTTTCCGCAAATTCCGATATCGGGCATGCCGCATCGGGCGTAAACGGCCCATTGATATAAGGTTCCAGTGCAGACAAGTCGATATCGATAACCTTATCATAATAGCTTTCCGGATGAGCTTCTACTTCTGCATCAGCCTTCAGATACAGCGCATTACCCGAAGCCATCGTTGCCACTTCCTTACGTCCTGTAGCACACAGATACTTTTCCATTTCCGCATCATAAGGGAAAATAGAAGTCGTAGCTCCCACCTCGGCACCCATGTTACAGATAGTTGCCTTTCCGGTAGCAGACAGAGAAGCCGTTCCTTCTCCAAAATATTCTATAATGGCGTTGGTAGCTCCTTTTACGGTAAGCATACCCGCCAGTTTCAATATGACATCTTTCGGCGAAGCCCAACCATTCAGCTTACCTTTCAGACGCACACCGATAAGCTTCGGCATTTTCAGCTCCCACTCCATACCGGTCATCACATCTACAGCATCAGCTCCTCCTACCCCGATGGCAATCATACCCAGACCACCGGCATTAGGAGTATGTGAATCGGTTCCTACAATCATTCCTCCCGGAAACGCATAATTCTCCAAAACAACCTGATGAATAATACCCGCCCCCGGTTTCCAGAAACCAATATTATATTTGGAGGCAACACTCTTCAAAAAGCTGTATACCTCTTTGTTCGTCTCTTCGGCTACAGGCAAATCCTCTTTCACTCCGCGATATGCCTGAATGAGATGGTCGCAATGTACCGTAGCAGGAACCGCAGAACTATCCTTTCCTGAGTTCATGAACTGCAACAATGCCATTTGTGCCGTAGCATCCTGCATGGCAACCCTGTCCGGACGAAAGTTTACATAATCTTCTCCACGACGGAAAGCGGCAGCTGTGCCCGCATCATACAAATGAGCATAAAGTATTTTCTCTGCCAATGTCATGGCCTTTCCCAGTTTTACACGCGCCGCATCTACATGCACTGCATACGATGCATAAAAGCGTTTCAGCATCTCAATGTCGTAAACCATTCTGTATTCCTTTCTTTTTTACCTTATTTCTATGTCACAAACATATAGAAAATATTTTCAATAATCAATAAAAATAGAATAAAATCATTCATTTTGACAGAAAAGTACACAATATTGCATAATTATAACATAAAATAAGCAATCAATGCCGGGTAAATATTCGACAGTAAAAGTACATCATCGGGAAATGGCGTCCTCCCGTTCTGAAAAAATAAAATCTACGAACACACAGACTTCACAGATAATCACTATCTTTGCCTGTGAATCATTAGGATAGATTATATGAGCAAACTGAAAAAAGCATGGGAATACATCCGTCGGCATAAATATCTCATTACGATACTTGCCTTTTTGCTGATAATCGGTGTATTGGATGAAGAAAACAGTCTGATACAGCGCTTTTCGCACTGGCGTGAGATTCGTACACTCAATACTGAAATCGAACATTATCGCAAGCAGTACGAAAGGGATAGCCGTGAACTGAAAGAACTGACTTCCAATCCGGAGGAACTGGAAAAAGTTGCCCGCGAAAAGTATCTGATGAAGAAAGAAAACGAGGATATTTATATTTTTGAAGAAGATTTGAAAAAGAACAAGGATGAGTAAATACTATTCTGTCATAGCTATCGTAGGGGCGATAGTTTTATTATTGGGAGCAGCGTTACAGATAACCAAACTGGTATGGGCTCCGTATTTTTATCTAATAGGTGCCATTATGTTTGCTTATGTACAGGTCATGAGCGGTTACGAAGGCAAAAATATCGTTATCCGCCGCTTACGTCGCCAGCAAATTATAGGAGCCACCCTACTGGTGGTAGCCGGAGTGATGATGATACTCTGGAAACGAAACGAGTGGGTAGCCTGCCTCACCATTGCAGCCGTACTGGAACTGTATACAGCTTTCCGCATACCTCAGGAAGAAGAGAAAGAAAAGAAACATTAATATACAAAGAAAAACGCCGGGACAAATCATTCAATTCGTCCCGGCGTTTTTTTTATCTCTCGCCACGTTTTCTTTATTTCATTACCATGTTTTTTTAAGAACATGTATCATGTCAACGCACAATAGTCATTTCGTCTATCAGATGCTTGGCACCGGCATATTTATCGATGACAAACAATACATAGCGAATATCGACACAGGCAGCACGCTGCAACTGCGGATTATAGGCAATATCGCCGGTCAGACCTTCATAGTTGCGGTCGAAGCCGACACCTATCAGTTCACCTTTTGCGTTGAAAACCGGAGAACCTGAATTACCTCCCGTGTTATCGGTTGCTGTAACAAAGCATACAGGCATCCGTCCGTCGGGCATGGCATACGGTCCGAAATCCTTCTTTTCATACAATTCCTTCAATTTGGGAGAAACTACAAACTCCGGATTGTCCGGATCTTCTTTTTCCATAACTCCCTTCAAGGTAGTATAATACAAATACTCCTTGCCGTCGGCAGGCTCATACGAACCAATCTTTCCGTAGGTCAGTCGCAAGGTAGAGTTTGCATCCGGATAAATGGCCTTACCTTCCTTCTGTTTCAGAGCCAACATACCGGCAACCCATGTCTTGTGAGCACGGTTATATGCATTCGTTTCTGCTTTCATGGCCTCATCCATAGCCTTGTAACCTTCCTTCACCGACTTGGCATATTGCACCATCGGGTCGTTTTTCAGTTTTTCGGCATTAGGATTTTTCAGGAAAGCAGCCAGAGCCTCAGGACTATGGAAGATTGACTTGTCAAAGCAAGCATCAACAAAAGCATCGGTATTGCCACCGAATTTGTCATCTATCAGCTTGAAGATGCTGATACGCTGTCCGGCAGGAATCAACTGTGCATACAGTGCAATCAATTGTTTGGAAACCTTGCGGTCGACTGCCGTACTGTAATCTTTATTAAAGAACTTCTTTCCTTGCTCGTCCAAAGCAGCAACAGCCGCTTTTATACCTTTTTTATCATTTTTTTCCAGCGAAGCAAGCAACTTATCCGTGTCAGGAATCTTCGAAAACTCCGTACCCAGCATCAACGCTTCATAGATAGCCTGCTGATGATATACCGCATCGTGACGTTTGGCCACAATCTGCTTGATCGTTTCGTATGCCTGACGATAGCTGTCATTACCTGTTTCCTCGCCGAAAGCCAGCAGACGTTTCTGTTCATCTTTCTTACGGTCGAGCACTTTCAGCGACACAAGTCCTTCGTTCATGCCGATAGCATTCTTCCAATAATTGGCAGAAGAAGCATACTTGGCTGCATACTGGATACGTGTTTTGGCATCTTTTGCCATTTCTTCACCCAGCACTCGCAGACGGACTCCGCGCACGGTATCACGCATAAAGTTGGTAGTCTGCATACGTTCCTCCACTTCATCACTGATCATGTAACGCCAGTTACGTCCGGGAAATCCCATTACGAAAGTAAAATCGCCTTCCTTAATGCCACCCATGTTGATAGTAAGATGTTTCTTAACCTTCAGTGGAACATTATCGGCTGCATAGTTGGCAGGCTTTCCATCCTTCGACGCATAAATGCGGAAGATAGAAAAATCACCACAATGACGCGGCCACATCCAGTTATCCGTATCGGCTCCAAACTTTCCGATAGAAGAAGGAGGAGCACCCACCATACGAATATCCTTATACACCGTCTTGACAAACAGGTAATACTTGTTGGCTCCGTAGAACGGCTTCAGTTCGAGGACGGTAAAATCGTCCGTCTTGATATTTTCTTTCTTGGCAAAACGCGTTGCAACGGTCGACAAGTACGCAGGAGAAAGGTAATTCAGTCCTTCCGGATCATCATCCTTTTTCAACTGTTCCTGCACATAATCTGTCACATCGAGGATACGGTCGATAAACGTAATGGTCAGTCCCTCACAAGGAAGTTCTTCTGCACGGCTCATTGCCCAGAAACCATCGGTCAGATAATCGTGTTCCACCGAGCTGTGCTGCTGGATATACTGATATCCGCAGTGATGATTGGTCAGCACCAGTCCTTCGGAAGAAACAACTTCTCCGGTACATCCGCCACCGAAATGCACAACAGCATCCTTCAGGCTGATACTGTCGGGACAATACACCTTGTCGATGCTGATATCCAGACCCAGATCCTGCATGACGGCAGCATTCTGTTTCTTCAGGTCGGTCAGCATCCACATGCCCTCGTCGGCATATCCGGCGAGAGAGCATGCGGCAAGCATGGAAAATAATAAGGTTTTCTTCATTATTCAACGATAGTCATTTCGTCGATCAGGTTCTTGCAGCCACCCAGTTTCTCGACGATGAATAATACATAACGAATATCTACGGCAATACAACGCTGGAGGTTGTTGTCGAAATTGATGTCACCCGAAAGTGATTCCCAGTTTCCGTCGAAAGCAGCACCGATCAGTTCGCCGTTGCCATTCAGCACCGGAGAACCTGAGTTACCGCCAGTAATATCGTTGGTAGTCAGGAAGCAAGTCGGCATTTCACCGTTAGGCAATGCATAGCGGCCGAAGTTCTTCGTAGCATACAACTCTTTCAGTTTAGCAGGAACAACAAATTCCGGATTGTTCGGGTCTTCCTTTTCCATTACTCCCTTCAGGGTTGTATAATATTTGTAGTGAATGCCATCCTTCGGATCGTACGATTTTACGTTACCGTAAGTCAGACGGATAGTAAAGTTAGCATCCGGAGCTTTCGGAGTCGGAGCATACATTTCGCACAAACCACGCACATAAGTCTTGTGCAGCAAGTCGATATCACCGCTTACAGCACTGTATTTTTCTCTCAACTTCTGCGCCATGTCGTTCTTGCTTGACGAATACTGGATAGCCAGGTCATTGTCGATAGCCTTTACCGTAGGGTTGCTGATGAACGCATTGAAGTTCTTTTCGTTAGAGAAGATACTGTTATCGTACAAAGCATCGATATAAGCATTGTAATCACCTTTGAACTTTGTCTGGATAGTCTGATAGAATGCAGGCAGTGCATCAGCCGGAACACTCTTGGCGTACAGCGGAATCAGCACCTTGGCAACCTTGCGGTCTACTTCGTGGTCGTAATCCTTATTGTGAACATCGGCATACGCTTCCTTCAGGTTGCTGATAGCCTTTTCAACATCTTTCTTTTTGCCTTTCTCCAGCGCCGTCTTCAAGTCGTTGAACAACATGTAAGTTGCACCAAACTCGATGCCGCTTCTGAATGTTTCGCTGAAGTAAACCATCTGTTTGGTTATCGGAGTAGCCTTCTGAACATACTCGTCAATCTGGCTTACCACCTTGGCATAGTCGGCATTGTTCTGTTCTTTAGCAAACTGAGCAAACTTAGCTTCCTGTTCAGCCTTTGCCTCGAGCACCTTATTGTCGATAATTGCCTTGTTCATACCGATAGAGTTTTTCCAGTAGTTGCTGGAGGAAGCGAACTTACTTGCATACTGGATACGTACCTTATCGCTGGCAGCCATTTCCTTACGCAACACGTTCTGACGTGCTTCACGAACTTGAATACGAGGAGTATTCGTACCTTCCATACGCATTCTTACTTCGCTCTCCGTCAGGTAACGACTTGTACTTCCCGGGAATCCCATGATCATGGCATAATCGCCTTCCTGCAAGCCCTTCAACGAAATAGCCAGATGCTTCTTCACCTTCAGAGGCACATTCTCTGCACTATATTCTGCCGGATTACCATCTTTATCGGCATAAATACGGAACATAGAGAAGTCGCCCGTATGACGCGGCCACATCCAGTTGTCGGTTTCACCACCGAACTTACCAATTGACGAAGGAGGAGCGGCAACCATACGCACATCGCTGTATGTCTTGATAAAGAACAGATAGAACTTGTTTCCTTCGTAGAACGGAAGTGCTTCGGTAGAAATACCCGGTTTATCCTTCAAGTCACTCTTCTTCAACTCTTCAGATGCCAGTTCATTCAGATATTCAGCACCGAAAGAATTGATTTCGGTAACCTTTCCGTCTTTAATATCTTGATTTACCTTATCGGTTACATCCACGATTCGTTCTACAAACTTAAAAGTCAATCCCAGAGTAGGAAGTTCCTCAGCACGGCTTTTTGCCCAGAAACCATCGGTCAGATAGTCATGCTCAACCGAGCTATGCTGCTGAATAGCATCGTAACCACAATGGTGATTTGTCAGGATCAATCCGTCCGGAGATATGATTTCACCCGTACATCCACGTCCGAAAATACCCACAGCGTCTTTCAGTGTCACGCTGTTCGGACTGTAAATATCGGCAATATCCATTTTCAGACCTTGTGCTTTCATACGGTCGGCAAGGTTCTGTTCCTTCATCAACTGAAGGAGCCACATTCCTTCGTCGGCTTTCACCGGTGAAAAGGCTGCACAAATCAGTGCAAATGCTAATACTTTGAGTTTTTTCATTGTTATGATATTTAAATGATAATTGAATATTTTCCCTTTATCCGCAATAGTTAGCAAAGATAGCGAAAAATACGTTTAGCGTATCTTAATTCAGTAATAATCCTCTATTTAGTTTAATTTTTGATAATTTATTTTCACGACATTTCTAAACATTATACCTTTGCCCAAGAATTTTCTAAAGGCTTATTGCATGTATAGATTTTATTTTTTTCTCTTTTGTGCCATCATTTGCGCTTCATGCGGAAAGAAATATAATATAGAGGGTATTTCTTCTGTATCGAAACTGGACGGAAAAATGCTTTTCATAAAGGTGCCTTCCGGCGACAAGCTGGTAAATATCGACTCGGCGGAAGTGATACACGGAATTTTCAAGATGAAAGGGAAAGTAGATTCTACGGTCATTGCCTCGCTGTATATGGATGATGACTGTATCATGCCGGTTGTGATAGAAGAAGGTAATATCAACATCAATATCGACAAGGCCGGCTTTTCGATAAAGGGAACTCCCCTGAATGACAGTTTCAACGAATTCATCGTAAAGAAAACTTCTCTGGAAGACCGGGCTTACGAAGTTGAAAGAATGGAAAGCCGCATGATTATGGACGGCAAGGACCCCAAATTTATCCAGGAAGAAATGGATAAACAACGTACTGCACTGGGGCACGACATGGACGAACTTGCCAAGACCTTTATCGAAGAAAATTATGACAATGTATTGGGAACAGGCGTATTTCTGATGCTATGCAACGGATTTCCTTATCCGGTACTCACTCCTGTCATGGAAGAAATAGTAAACAATGCTCCCGAATCGTTCAAAAACAATCCGATGATTAAGGAATATGTTTCGGTAGCACGTAGCAACATGGACAAACTGCAAGCCGTTCAATAAGAGCTTTGCAGGCTGTCGACTTCAGAACTTCGGAAAGACATCGGGAAAAGAATCATAAAAGAAGATAATGCTTAACGGAAAATTTGTACAAATTTTCCGTTTTTTTGTACAAATTTCTGAAGACTTTGTACAAATCATATTACAAAGGCCAGCAGGTTTTAAAAGAGAACGCACGACTTTTCTATAAACCTGACTGCATATTTTACCCCCTTTATCTGCATGCGCATCTACCGGAAACTCCGGTATGATGCCAACTGAATGAGATAAAGGGGGTAAAACGTCTTACTGGTCGGGATTTTCAACCTTACCCTTATATTTTTCGGGCAAATCTTTCTCTATCGCTTTATACGATTCTGCCATCAGCATTTGCAGGTTTTCTTCACCTTTCTTACCAAGCGGGTAAATAGGCTCATGTATAGTCAGCGTCATCGGATGCCAGTGAAGGAGTTTGCCCGTACGAGGAAGGATGTCGAAAGAACCGTCTATCGTCAGCGGAATGACGGGCAACTGAAGCTGGTCGGCCAGCAGAAAGGCACCTTTTTTGAAGTTCGCCATGTGGCCGGTAAAAGTACGTGCTCCCTCAGGAAATACCACCAGTGAAGTTCCGCCCTGAAGCACTTTTTCTGCCCCCTTTATGGTTTCATAAATCTTGCGCGGACTGGATTTGTCGACAAAGATGAATCCAGCCGACTCGCATGCCTTACCGACAAACGGAATTTTACGAAGGCTTTTCTTCATCATCCATTTAAAGTTACGCCCCAAAAAGCCGTATACCAGAAAAATATCGAACGAACCCTGATGATTGGCAACGAACACATACGAAGTTTTCTTGTCCAGATGTTCGTGTCCCCGAACTTTAACAGGAAGTAAAAACAGAAAACAGGTCAGCTGCGACCACAGTTTTCCGGGATAATAGCCCCAGAAATGCCCGTTTCCCAACCAGCAGCCCAGCATGGTAGTCAGGGCAGTCAGTATAGTTGCCACCAGAAATATAGGCAACCCGATACAGATTTGATAGATAATGTATAAGAATCTCATTGCTTGTATAGTTTATAAATTATTATTTCTTCCGTAAGGTAATGACCGTTATCTCGGGCCATGCTCCCAGCCTCATAGGAAAGAGCACATATCCCAGTCCGATATTGACATATAGTCCACGTCCCTGTTGCAGGTATAATCCCCGATGTTCGGGATAAACAAAGCGGGAAAGAGAAAATCCAAATAAATTGACTTGCATATCGTGCGTATGTCCAGCCAGCATCAGTTGGATATCCGTATCCGGCAAAACGCTTCTTCGCCAATGAGTAGGGTCGTGACTCAGCAGCACCTTGAACATGCCCTCCGTACCTTGTTGCGCCCGAGGTAAATCACCACGGTCAGGGAAAGGAGGCTTTCCGCTGTTTTCTACTCCTATCAATGCAATCGAATCGTTTCCGCGGCGGATAATGCGATGGTCGTTCATCAACATCTTCCAGCCCATCTGTTCTTCCCTCATTACCAGCGTATCGATATTTGCCAGTCGTTCCGCCTCGCTATTCCATTGAGCATAGGTAGCGTAATCGTGATTTCCAAGTACGGAATATACTCCATCTCTGGCGTGCAATTTTGAAAAAACCGGCATGAACTCTTTCATTTCATCGGCACGGCTATTCACCAGATCGCCCGTAAACACAGCCAAATCGGGATGCTGGGCGTTACAAAGCTCTATAGCTCGCTGCAAGGCTTCCGTATTCCCTTTCCAGCTTCCGGAATGAATGTCCGACAACTGAAGTATCCGATATCCATCGAATGCAGCGGGAAGATCGGGAGAAGAAAAGGTGACTTGCTTTACTTGAAAGTATTCCTTACCCCATATCGCACCAAAAAGGACATAAACCAATGTAGCAACGGCTACTACAACCGATACAGTCTTGTGATACAACGGTACACGGATAAGCCGGTGTAAGGCTCTCAACAAGATATCGCACAACACAAATATCAGTTTCGGCACAGCAAAGCATAAAGTCACAATCAGATAAATGCCAAAGGACTCATGCAGGGAATTATGGGCTGCAACGAAAACAATCAGTGCCAGCAACAGCAATGTGGTAGGCAACCAGTATAGTTTCTTCGACCAAGCCTGCTCTGCCTGTCTTATATATACCTTATAGATATACCAGTCGGGCAATAACAGCAATACGATAAAAAACAGTGAAACTCTTGCCAGTATCATAATACTTCTTATTGTTGCAGGTTAGCCACTAAATATTTTCTGATTTCACTCACATCGCATCCACGTCGGGCAGCATAATCGGCAAGCTGTTCCTCGTCTATCTTCCCCACCGAGAAATAGCGAGAAGCCGGATGGGCAAACATCAGTCCGCATACCGAAGCATGGGGCTGCATCATACCGTTTTCCGTAAGCCGGATGCCAATGCGTTTCATGTCGAGCAGTTCGTCCAGCAGAAAGCTGACGGAAATATCGGGAAGCGACGGGTATCCTACCGCCGGACGTATGCCCTGATAATCCTCATTCAGCAGTTGTTTCATGGTCAGGTGCTCGTCTTTGGCATATCCCCATACCGTCTTCCGGATGGTTTCGTGCACTTTTTCGGCCGCAGCTTCTGCCAGGCGTTCTCCCAAAGTCTTAATCAGCATAGATTTATAATCATCGCCTTCGAATTCCTTCTCCATAGCCTCATCGATGGTAGTGGCAAAGGCACCTACCGTATCGACTATACCGGAAGACAAGGGACGGACGAAATCACTCAGACACAAGAACGGATCGTCCGGCTGAACCCGAGTCTGCTGCCTCAGCAACGGGAAACGGGTTCCTTCCAGTATCAGATTGTCACCATCGGCATTGGCATTCATCAGCCGGTAAATGGCATATACCTTATAACGTCCGTCTATACTGTTCAGCATGCGGTTGGCTTCCTTATGGAGCTGCATAGCTTGTGCTGCCTTGGCACAATCCTCCGTAGGAAACGAAGCCAGCCAGCTCGCCCGACAGGCATCACAGCCATGAATATCGGCTATGGCAGCAAAACGGGGCTGAAATCCCCAGGCGTGAAAAAAATAAATCCAGTTAATGTATTCTGCCAGATCGTGTATCTCGTATGTAACTGTTGTAATGTCTGTCTGCATCTTTCATCGGTTAAAGACAAGTGCCTCCCCTCGGTGCTGGGTGTCGACCTTGCCATCACTGTATACTAAAGTTCCGTTTACAAATGTCTTTTCTACTTTCGCATGGAAGTGCTTTCCCTCCATCGGACTCCATCCGCATTTACTCAAGACGCAATCCTTGGTAACTTCCCATTCACTGTCCGGATTAACCAATACCAAGTCTGCCTTATACCCCGGACGGATATAGCCTCGTCTGTCTATCTGGAAAAGCTCTGCCGGAGCATGACACATCTTCTGTACGAGCTGTTCTACGGTCAATACACCTTCTCTTACCAGTTCCATGATACTCACCAGCGAGAATTGCAGGCTCGGCATGCCGGAAACAGCCTTCAGTGCTCCTCCCTGTTTTTCCGTCAGCAGATGAGGTGCATGGTCTGTACCGATGACATCTATCAGATTCGTAGAAAGGGCCTTACGAAGCATATCTCGGTCGTTTCGGGTCTTGATGCTCGGATTACACTTGATGCGCGCACCCAGTGTCTTGTAATCTTCATCGCAAAACATCAGATGTGACACGCATGCTTCGGAAGTAATGCGTTTCTCAGCTATCGGTTTGTCTTCGAACAGTTTCAGTTCCCGTGCCGTACTTACATGAAGAATATGCAGGCGTGCACCTGTTTCCTTGGCGAGCTGCACTGCCAGCGAGGAAGAATGCCAGCAGGCTTCTTCGCTCCGGATACGCGGATGGAAAGAAATATCAACGTCATCTTCTCCGTATTTTGACTTGATCAATTCGGTATTCCAGCGAATGATAGTCTGGTCTTCGCAATGAGCCGCTATCAGCATACCAGCTTCGGCAAATATCTTACGCAAAGACTCAATGCGGTCTACCAGCATATTTCCGGTACTGGCTCCCATGAAAAGCTTTACTCCGCACACACGGGTCTTGTCGAGTTCATGCAGCAAATCTGCATTATTGTTCGTTGCCCCGAAATAGAACGAGTAATTTACGATGCACTTGTTGGCAGCATCGGCAAACTTATTGTTAAGCGCCTCCAGTGTAGTAGTCTGCGGATTGCAGTTCGGCATATCCATGAACGAAGTTACTCCACCAGCCGCAGCTGCAGTTGTTTCGCTCATCATATCGGCTTTGTGTGTCAGTCCCGGGTCACGGAAATGTACATGATCATCTATAACTCCCGGAATAAGATAACATCCATGAGCATCAATTTCGATGTCACACAAAACAGAGGGACGAGTTTCTCCGTGCAATACTTCACAGATCGTATCACCTTCGACAACAACAGAACCAGCAAACTTTAATCCTTCGTTTACAATTGTAGCGTTATAAATCCATGTACGTTTCATATTTATTTATATTTTGGATAACTTTTAAACCAACTATCCCATTTCAGCCGAATCACTCCAAATACGGCTTCACCAAAAATACTACTATTCATCTTAGATGTTCCCAGTTCACGATTTACAAAAATAACCGGAACTTCCACTATCTTGAACCCACACTTGTAGGCTGTGAACTTCATTTCTATCTGGAAAGCATATCCTTTGAAACGGATATTATCCAGCGGTATGGTTTCCAGCACCTTACGCTTATAGCATTTAAATCCCGCTGTCGTATCGTGAATAGGAAGTCCCGTTACGAAACGTACATATTTCGATGCAAAATACGACATGAGCACACGTCCCATAGGCCAGTTTACCACATTTACGCCACTAATATAACGAGATCCGATTGCCACGTCGGCACCGTCGTCATGACAAGCCTTGTATAAACGAGGCAAGTCATTAGGATTATGACTGAAGTCGGCATCCATCTCAAATATGTAGTCGTACCCATGTTGGATAGCCCACTTGAAGCCTGTAATATAAGCCGTTCCCAAGCCCAATTTCCCTTTTCTTTCTATCATAAACAGACGTTCGGGAAACTCGGTCTGCAATCGCCGCACAATATCAGCAGTACCGTCGGGTGAATTGTCTTCGATAATCAGAATATGAAAACATTTCTCCAGGCCAAACACTGCACGAATTATATTTTCGATATTTTCCTTTTCGTTGTAAGTAGGAATAATAACGATACTGTCACTTGTCTGCATAATAATCTACATTTTAGGGCAAAGATAAATATATTTCAGGTCAAGCCCATGAGAAAACCGAGATTTTATGTACTTTTGTACTTCCGAACATAGAAACAATTAACCACTTATATCGGCATATGGAGAATTATATCGTATCGGCACGTAAATATCGTCCCGCTACATTCGATACCGTTGTAGGGCAGCGCGCCCTGACTACTACCCTGAAAAATGCGATTGCCAACCAGAAGCTGGCGCATGCTTATCTGTTTTGCGGACCGCGAGGGGTGGGAAAAACAACGTGTGCACGAATTTTTGCCAAGACAATCAACTGCCTGCATCCTACAGCCGATGGAGAAGCCTGCAACGAATGTGAATCGTGCCGTGCCTTCAACGAACAGCGTTCATATAACATCCACGAACTGGATGCCGCATCAAACAACTCGGTAGAGGATATACGTTCACTTATCGAACAAGTGCGCATTCCGCCACAAATCGGAAAATATAAAGTATATATCATCGATGAGGTACACATGCTTTCTCAGGCTGCATTCAATGCTTTCCTGAAAACGCTGGAAGAACCGCCTCATCATGCCATATTCATTCTTGCCACAACCGAAAAACATAAAATTCTTCCTACAATTCTGAGCCGTTGCCAAATATACGATTTCAACCGTATCAGCGTAAACGACACGGTAGAGCATCTGGAAAACGTGGCAAAGAAAGAACATATCGAAGCGGAACCGGAAGCGCTGAATGTTATCGCACAAAAAGCTGACGGGGGTATGCGTGATGCCTTGTCTATCTTCGACCAGGTGGTCAGCTTTACCAACGGACATATCACTTACCAAAGTGTGATAGAGAACCTGAATGTATTGGATTATGAATATTATTTCAAACTGACGGATGCTTTTCTGGAAAACAGAGTTTCCGACTGTCTGCTTACATTCAATGAGGTTCTGAAGAAGGGGTTTGACGGAAACCATTTCATTACGGGATTGACTTCGCATTTCCGTGACTTGCTGGTAAGCCGTGATCCCGAAACGCTGCAACTGCTGGAAGTAGGTGCATCCATACGCAGCCGCTATCAGGCACAGGCGCAGAAATGCAGTCCTCAGTTTCTGTACAAAGCGATGAAGTTGTGCAACGATTGCGATTTAAATTATCGGGTGAGCAAAAACAAACGCCTGCTGGTGGAACTGACTTTAATTCAACTGGCACAACTGACAGCCGACAATGATATTTCCGGTGGTGGGCAAGGCCCTGCCAAGCAATCATTAAAACCAGTTTTCAATCAGGCGCAAACCAATCATACCGCACAAGCAAGCGCTAATCAGGCATATCCGCAGGCTACACATGAAGCAACGGGACATTATAATACAACAGCATCTCAGAACCAGCCTGCCGGACAGCAGCAAGTGACTAATAAGCCTTCTACTCAGCAGCAGACAACTGCTCCTGCTGCGGCTGCATCGCCTGCCGGTCATCCGAATCCGCTTCCGAAAACAAATACGGAGAAGAAAATTCCGGTTATGAAAGCAGGTAGTTTCGGCATATCCATCCGAAGACAATCTGCCCAACAGCCTGCGGCAAACAGTAGTACCACAAATGCGAATGCGCCTGTACAACAAGTAGAACAAGCTTACGAAGATTATATCTTCAACGAAAAAGACCTGAATTATTATTGGCGTGAATTTGCAGCAAGGCTTCCCAAAGAAGAAGCTGCCAATGCAGCCCGCATGATGAATATGCAACCTCATCTGCTGAAGGATCAGACGACTTTCGAAATTGCTGTAGACAATGATATGGTACAAAAGTATATGACGCAACTGGCTCCGCAAATAGAGCAGCATCTGCGTCAGCAACTGCATAACCGCAAAATAAAAATGACGGTCCGTGTCAGTGCGGCAAATGAAAATATTCGTGCCTACAGCCATGTAGAACGTTTCCAGATGATGAGCAAAAAAAACCCCAGCCTGCTGAAACTGAAAGAAACTTTCGGACTGGAACTGTCATAATGAAACAGCAGCAAAGACTGACTGTTCTGTAAGAAATAGTACTTACCTAATAAAGCAAGAAAGGCTGTCTTGACGAGACAGCCTTTCTTGCTTTGAATAAGGGAATACCGTTCGGATTGAATTTTCTATAAATCTTTACCCATCCTCTCCCCTTTCAATCATCATTCTTTATTTAAAGATCGTGGTTTTGCATACGATATTCTGCCAATTTCTCGTATTTCGTTCCCGGACGTCCATAATTACAATATGGATAAATAGATATTCCTCCACGAGGAGTAAAGATTCCGGTTACTTCGATATACTTGGGATCCATCAGCTTAATCAGATCCTTCATGATAATGTTTACACAGTCTTCATGAAAATCACCATGATTGCGGAAGCTGAACAGATATAGTTTCAGACTCTTGCTTTCTACCATCTTGACATCGGGAAGGTAACTGATACGAATTTCTGCAAAATCCGGCTGTCCGGTAATGGGGCAAAGACTGGTAAACTCCGGACAATTGAAACGTACCCAATAATCATTCTCGGGGTGCTTGTTTACAAATGCTTCCAAGACTTCAGGAGCATAGTCTTGTTTATAAGTAGTAGTTCTTCCCAATATTGTCAATTCATCTTTTCTTTCCATATACTACAATCTAATATTTTAACCAAAACATCATTTTTTCGCTCGCGCATGTATCAATCAACTCACGAGAAACGATTTTATTTTTCCTTGCTGGCAAGATATTTTTCAAGTCCTTCCCGACGTAAGGTACATGCAGGACAGTGCCCGCAACCGTCACCCGGAATACCATTGTAACAAGTCAACGTTTCATGGCGTATCAAATCGAGCACTCCCAGTTCATCAGCTAATGCCCAAGTCTGCGCCTTATCAATCCACATTAAAGGAGTATGAATCACGAATTGTTCTTCCATGGCAAGATTCAGCGTTACATTCAATGACTTGATGAATGTATCCCGACAATCAGGATATCCGCTGAAATCGGTCTGAGATACTCCTGTCACAAGATGACTAATGCCATGCTCACGGGCATAGACAGCAGCTATACTCAAGAAGAAAAGGTTGCGGCCGGGGACAAATGTATTCGGGAATGTTCCTTCAGGCTTCTTTTCATCCATATGGATAGATGTATCGGTCAATGAGTTTTTACCTAAATGACCTATAAAAGATACATCCATCGCTTCAAATTCCACTTCGGCCTTACGTGCTATTTCACGAGCCAGTTCCACCTCTTTTACATGCTTCTGCCCGTATATAAAGCTCAGTGCATATACTTTTTTAAAATGTTTTTTTGCCCAGAAAAGGCAAGTGGTAGAGTCTTGTCCTCCACTGAAGACAACCAGTGCAGCTTCGTTGTTCATATTAAATTTCTTTTATTTTCAATACATTATAAGAAATATGTTCATCGTATACATCACTATCGTCCACGCGCTTAATGTATTTGACTATACGAATAGTGATAGGCAGAATGATTACTTCATACATAGTTTTAAGAACTACCTGTACCAGCATCATTTTACCCAATTCGGACACCGGCATCAAACCGCCAAATGCCAATGGGAAAAAAATCAGTGAATCGGCACTTTCGCCAAAAACGGTCGAAAGAATGGCACGCGCAGAAAAGTTTTTTCCATGTGATGCTATCTTCATACGACTCATAACGTATGCGTTGATAAACGAACCGACTAAAAACGCAAGAAGGCTGGCTACAGCGATACGGGGTGCCATTCCAAATACAAAATTAAAGCCATCCTCGCCTTCCCAGAAAGGTGCTGCCGGCAAAGCTACGGCAATCTGTCCCATCGCCACTACCATGAAGTTCATAAGGAAACCCATCCAGATGATAAGGCGCGCCTTACGAAAGCCCCATACTTCGGCTATGCAGTCATTAATAATATAAGAGATTGGAAATACAATCAGTCCGGCAGTAACAGAAATCGGACCTAACTGAACTACTTTGGTTTCTAAAAGATTGGCTGCAACCAGACAGACACAAAACACAATACCCAAAACCATAAAAGGTACTGATACGAGATTTTCTTTTTTCATCGCTCCTGTTTTTTACGTGGTGTTCTAGAATACACGGCCGTTATTCACGGCATCGCATGTTAATGTTCTCTTGTTTTTAATTGGGCGCAAAGGTACAAACTTTTTGCCGATTTACAAATAAACACTTATATTTGTGCATACTAAATTCATCCTGACATGGCAAAGAATAACTTACTCAGCGAAAAGCTGAAATATATAGGAGAAAGTGAAACTCCTACTCATCTACACCTATGTAGCTATAACGCCGAAGGAACACAGGTCTGTCGCGGTGACCTGCAAGAGATAATCTCTCAACTCAAGACAGACTGCATCAACTGGATACAAGTACATGGCTTGCAAAACACAGAAACAATACATCAGCTGTGCAGCCATTTTAATATAGACTTCCTCACTACGCAGGATTTATTAAACTCAGAACATCTGACAAAGATAGAGGAACATGAAACTTATAATGTAGTTATTCTGAAACAACTCTCACCGACAGCAGAGAATGAACTTATCCCCCAACAGCTTTGTATCGTACAAGGAAAAGACTTTGTACTGACCTTTGCCGAGAAAGAAACAGACTTCTTCAATGAAATAAATATTGCACTGGAAAAGAACGTCTTGAAAATCAGAAACAGGCAGTCAGACTTTCTGCTGAGTGTCATACTAAACAGCGTTATGGCAAGTTTTATGTCGCTCATTTCTAAAATGGAAGATGACCTGGAAGACTTGGAAGAACAGTTTCTCTCCCCGCTCTCTCCTATCCCCGAAAAACAACCGGGTATAGAAGAAATACAATCTTACCGTAGAAACTACCGATTGATTAAAAAAAGTATTTTCCCACTGAAAGAACAGATAAACAAATTGTTCCATACCGAAAACCAACTATTGCATAAGGCAAACCGTCCGTTCTTCAGCGACGTAAACGATCACTTGCAATTTGTATTGCAAACCCTGGAAGGATGTCGCGATTTACTTTCTGCCATGGTAGATTTGTATCTGGCAAACAATGACCAGCGAATGAACAGCATAATGAAACAGCTTACTATTGTTTCTACTATTTTCATACCTCTGACGTTTCTGGCAGGAATATGGGGAATGAATTTTCAATGGATGCCGGAATTGGGATGGAAATATGGATATTTCTTTGCCTGGGGATTGATGATTGTTGTAGGAGTCATTGTGTATTTCTATTTCAAGCATAAAAGATGGTATTAAACTAACAACTATTGTATTTCAACTTATATCGCAAAGACATGAGAAAACAAGAATTATACGATCGGGCTATCGCTTATTTCAAACAAGCTATTCCTGTAGCTGAAACAGAGTTACACTATGAAAATCCTTTCCAGTTACTGATAGCAGTGATACTGAGTGCGCAGTGTACGGACAAGCGAGTAAATATGATCACTCCGCCCTTGTTCGAAGCCTTTCCTACTCCGGAAGCTTTAGCCAACACAACACCTGAAGTCGTATACGAATATATACGTAGTGTAAGTTACCCTAACAACAAAGCAAAACATCTGGTAGGCATGGCACAAATGTTAGTTAAGAACTTTCAGAGTGAAGTGCCCAATACGCTGGAAGACCTGATAAAACTGCCCGGAGTAGGAAGAAAAACAGCCAACGTAATACAAAGTGTAGTATTCAATAAAGCTGCAATGGCCGTCGACACACATGTATTCCGCGTAAGTCATCGCATCGGACTGGTTCCGAAAACTTGTACTACCCCTCTGGCTACCGAAAAGTATTTAGTAAAATATATTCCTAAAGAACTTATTCCAACGGCACATCACTGGCTGATATTACACGGCAGATATGTGTGCACAGCACGCAATCCCAAATGTGAAGAATGCGGACTAAATGGAATCTGTAAGGAATCACTAAACAGCAAAATCAAATAAGCTCCATCACAAAGCCAATACCCAACGGTGGAAAAGA
>ENA-UONW01000238-UONW01000238.1-human-gut-metagenome-genome-assembly--contig:-CS52-NODE-238-length-86949-cov-8.200808_pt1 | contig 86949 bp, 56 predicted proteins | sample MGYA00242463_ERZ724010 | MGnify/ENA metagenome assembly ERZ724010 | reverse complement strand
ATGCAGAGTTCTTCCAGTCTTATAATTCTGCCTCGCAAAACGTGTTAGGGTTGAAAGCCGGTCATTACAAACTTACGGTACAAGGGTTCCACCGTGCAGGCGGAAATGATAATGGAGCGGCCTACAACGCCGGCACGGAAGTTATCAATGCTTACCTGTTTGCAGGAAAGGATTCGGTGAAGCTGAAGTCCCTGTACAGCGAACCTGCAGATGCCAGTGTAGCCAACCAGTTGAACGGATGGCCCGACGGTATGGAAGGGTTGAACGCTTGGCTGACCAAATATCCCGAAAGCTATCTGAACGAGGTGACATTCACCGTACAACAAGACGGAAGCGGCATGCTGATGGGGATTGCATCCAATACCAATGCGGGTAAAACATGGTCTTGTTGGGACAATTTCAAACTGTATTTCGAGGGAAGCGCGTTTGATGCCTTCTCCGTCAAAATCTCAAAATTGGAAACGTTGCGCGATTCGTTGGAAACTTTGGGTATAGCGTCCGCCTCCGAGTTGACCGCCCTCGTCGAACGGTACGGCAGCTACAATGAAAACACTCCGGAGGAGGAAATCGCCGCCGCATCCGTTGTCCTCGAAGAAAACACAGCCACAGCTTTAGGGCTTTGTACGAAGGGGGCTGAGTTGACAGCAAGCATGGCCAAAGCGACCGAGCTATTGGCGCAAATGGAAGATGGGACATATAATGTGACAGATGCCGTAAAGCAAGAACTGCAAGACGCTATCGGAACTGCGGAAGAGGTTCTGAAACTGTCCACAATGAAAGAAGTCACTGAAGCGATTGGCGACGGCATCACGGCCATGAACACGGCAACATCCAATGCCGTGGCTTACATCAGCCTAAGCTATTCATTACAGAAAGCCAAAGCATTGGCCGACCGTATCGGCGGTTTGGCAGAAACCGAAGCTTACAAGAAAGTAGCTGAATTGTTGGCCTCCACGGAATTGGTTTACGACGATGTGGCTTTGGCCGCACAGGCTCTCAATGCAGAATGCCGTACAGCCATGACTCCGGAGTTCCTTTCTACGGCATCCGATGACAATCCGATAGAACTTACCAGTTTCATTGTCAATCCGAACGTATTCCAAACCGTGTCGGAAATGGCTCCTCCTTCCGGTTGGGATTGCGACAAAGGGGCTGCGGACGGTACGTGGTACACGTCTACCGAAGGTACAGGTAATTCAGATCTTTTCTGCAACAGTTGGACCGGTTCCCGTCTGAACCCCTCACGCTATGGCCAAACTATAGGAAGCGACGAAGAAGGAGCGGTGAAGTTACCGGACGGACTGTACATATTGAAAGCAGCCACTTATACAAACGCCGGAGCGACCAACGTACTCTTGTACGCCTCGACAGACAGCGTGGATTTCGCCTTTGCGGAAAGCAACGAAGATTGGGACACTTATGTAGAAGCACGAGACGCTCTGGCTACAACGACGGAAACAGAGAACTTCGAAGTGCGCGACGGTAAACTTCATATCGGTATGGTTTGCGTAGGCACGACAGGTGGAAACGGTAAAAGTTGGTATGCCGACAACTTCCGCCTTTATTACATCAAGAGCGATGTAATCTCTGCTTACCGCGACCGTCTGCAAGCCCGACTGGATGAAGCGGCCCTGCTGCATGAAAAGATGGTGGAAGCCGGTATCGACGACAGCGACGACCTCGGTTTTGCCTTGGATCCGGAAGACGGTTATCCCGACATCATCGAATCCGGAACACAAGAAGAGCTACAATTAGCCATCGAGGATATGGACCGTATGTTGGAGGAAGGCAACACGATTATTACAAATTATGAAACCCTCACGCCTCTCTTAAGCAACGGTACCGTTTTGAACAGTCAATTAAATGAAGGGCTGGTGGTAGCCCAACCTAAGGTCACGGCCGATTTCTCCATGGCATTGGAGGACGCTGCGGTTTACGCGGAAAAGATGACATGGGGAAATTACTTGGATGAAAGGATCGTTGAGAAGACAACTGTATTGAACGATGCGACCGAAGCCTTGAAAGCTTCCATCGCGCTCTGCTTCCCGTTGGGTAAAGCTAAAACCTTGGCCGACCAAATCGGTGGATTGACCGAAAGCGAAGCGTATAAAAACGTGGTGGCACTTTTGAAAAGCGATGAGATTGACCAAATCGATGCCGACGAATTCACGGAACTGTTGAAGATGGAATGTGTGGAAGCCATGACACAGGACGTGAAAGAAAACGCCAAAGAAAACCCGTTGGACATGACGAGTTTCATTGTCAATCCGAATATCTATCAAAATGCAGTGGACGACAATAATACGCCAATCAACACCGTAGCCAACGGTTGGGAGTGCCAAACGACGGCTGACAGTCAGGAACGTACCAAAGCGACGAGCGGCGACACTTGGTTGTATTGTTGGAGCTGGTCCGGAAAAGAAAGCAACAACATCGCTTCTTCTACCGATTACCATCAAGTTTTGGGCAACTATGGGGCACAAGAAAGCAAGGTCGCCTTACCCGATGGAGCTTACCGTTTGGAGGCTGCCACTTGGTGTACGAAGACTCCGGAACTGTTGCAGTTGTATGCTTTGACGCGCAATGTGTCTACCGAGATTGTACCCGACATCAACCAAAACGACAGCACGGTTTACGTATTCAGCGACAGCGTATACGCGGAAGCTGTTTTCAATGCCGATACCGACGCATGGGACATCGCTCAAAACACGTTGTCTACCACCACGGTCATACCGGAAATTTATGTGGAAAACGGAAGCCTGGTCATCGGTATCAAGGGAAGCGGCGTCATTACCGGGAACGGACAATATTGGTTTGCCGATAATTTCCGCCTTTATTACGTAGGTCCGAACAAAGGCGACAATATCTCGGCTCCCTCCGTGGATAACAATGACCTGATGAAAGAAGTGGATGTATATGACTTGTCCGGCCGGATGGTACGCAGACAAGTAAGGAAGTCCGAGGCTCTGCGCGGTCTGCATAAGGGCATCTACATCATGGACGGAAAAAAATACGTAGTGAAATAGAGCAGAATGAAGTAAAATGCAATTCAGGCAGACAGGCCACCAACCATTTTTTCAGGGGACGGCCTGCCTGCCTTTTCAACACAACAGCAAAAATCAACGATGAATTTATGAAAAAGTATGTTTCTCTTGTCTTGTTCTCCTTACTGAGTTGGGCCGTCTGTGCAACAGACTTTCCGAAAGTCATCCTTGCCGGAGACTATCCCGACCCCACCATCCTGCGCGACGGGAAGGATTACTACATGACGCATTCTCCTTTTTATTATGCGCCGGGCTTCCTCATCTGGCATTCCCAGGACTTGGAACATTGGGAACCGGTATGCCGTGCCATGGCGCAATGGGAAGGCTCGGCCATGGCACCGGATTTGGTGAAGTATAATAATAGGTATTACATCTATTATCCGGCTGCCGGGACGAACTGGGTGATATGGGCGGACGACATCCACGGGCCGTGGAGTGCACCGAAAGATTTGAAGGTGAACGGCATCGACCCCGGGCATGTGGCCGATGCGGATGGAAAACGTTACTTGTATCTCTCCGAAGGCAAAGTCGTGCAGCTCTCCGACGACGGATTGTCTACGGTGGGCGAAGTGAAAAAGGTCTACGACGGTTGGCCCTATCCCCGGAACTGGCGGACGGAAGGCATGTATCTGGAATCTCCGAAGCTGAACTACCACAACGGCTACTATTACCTCACGTCGGCCGAAGGCGGAACTGCCGGACCGGGCACCAGTCACATGGTCGTGACGGCACGTTCGAAAAGCGTACTCGGTCCGTGGGAGAACTCTCCGTTCAACCCGTTGGTGCACACTTACAGTGAAAGAGAAAGCTGGTGGTCCAGGGGACACGGCACACTGATAGACGATGTAAACGGAAACTGGTGGGTGGTGTACCACGCATACGCCAAAGGTTACCATACTTTGGGGCGTCAAACCCTTATCGAACCGATCGAGTGGACACCGGACGGATGGTGTCGTGCCAAGTCCACAGGCACGTTTCCCAAGGCAGAGGTTCCCATCCGTCACGGCCTGGAGCTTTCCGACGACTTCCAGGGGACGGAACTGGGGCTGCAATGGACGTTCTGGAAAGAATATGCCCCGAAAGCCGTGACCCTCGAAAACCGGACATTGCGGCTGAAGGCTAAAGGCAAGACTCCGGCAGACGGCCGTTTGTTGTTGGCTACCGCAGAAGACAAGAACTACGAAACCCAAGTTGAAGTCACGGTCGGGAAAAACAATACAGCCGGACTCTTGCTTTATTATAGTGAAAAAGCATACGCCGGACTGGTGTCGGACGGCAAGACATTCACCGTCTACCGGCACGCCGGACAAAAGACAGAATTGCCCAACACGTTAGGCCGACAGTTCACGGTACGGATAAAGAACCAAGGTAACCACGTCTCCATATCGGTTGGAAAGGACGTAAAGGAATGGACCACACTGGCCGAAGGCATAGATGTGTCCGGCATGCACCACAACGCCTATAAAGGTTTCTATGCCTTACGTATAGGATTGGTTTCCATCGGGAAGGGTGAAGCCGCTTTCCGCCGGTTCCGTTATAAAAACGCCGTTCCGCAGGAAAAAGACCTGAGTGCCTACCTGATGGTGTTCCACAAGGACGAAACGCACGGCCTTTACATGGCATTGAGCCGAGACGGATACACGTTCACGGCTCTGAACGACGGGGAACCCGTCTTGGCCGGCGATACGATTGCTTACCAAAGAGGGATACGCGACCCCTATATCTACCGTGGACCGGACGGCGCATTCTATTTGGCCATGACCGACCTCCATGTCTTTGCCCGCCGCGACGGCTACCGCGAAACGGAGTGGGAGCGCGACCGTAACATGTACGGTTGGGGAAACAATAAGGGGCTTGTGCTGATGAAGTCGTGGGACTTGGTAAACTGGAAACGCGCCAACATCCGTTTCGACCAACTGACAGCCGGATTGAGTGAAATAGGCTGCGCATGGGCACCTGAAATTGCCTACGACGAACGGGTGGGCAAACTGATGATTTACTATACCATGCGCTTCCGCAACGAACGCAACAAACTGTATTACGTGTACGTAAACGATGATTTCGACCGTATCGAGAGCCTGCCCCAACTGCTCTACGAATACCCGGACGAAACGGTTTCGGCCATCGACGGCGACATCACCAAGGTAGGGGATAAGTACCATCTTTTCTACGTGGCTCACGACGGACAGCCGGGTATCAAGCAGGCCATTTCCGACCGTATCAGCGGAGACTACGAATACGATCCGCGTTGGTACGACTTTGAACCGAAATCTTGCGAGGCTCCTACGGTATGGAAACGCCTCGGAGAGGACAAATGGGTGCTGATGTACGATGTATATAGTATCACGCCACACAATTTCGCCTTTACCGAAACGTCGGACTTCATCACGTTTAAAAATCTGGGACGTTTCAACGAAGGAGTGATGAAATCCACGAATTTCAATGCTCCCAAGCATGGAGCCGTGGTGCATCTGACCACCGAGGAGGCCGACAAGCTTGAAGCTTACTGGCTCAAGAACAAACGGAAATACGTTTCCACGGCATCCATACAGAAAAATCCCCTGTTCCCCGGTTATTATGCCGACCCGGAAATACTATATTCCGAGCAAACGCAAAAATACTACGTTTATCCCACGACGGACGGTATACCGGGATGGGGCGGCACGAGCTTCAAGGCTTTCTCGTCCGCCGACTTGAAAACGTGGAAAGAAGAGCGTGTCATGTTGGATTTGAGACAGGTTTCATGGGCGAAAAAGAACGCATGGGCACCTTGTATCATCGAGAAAAAACAAACAGACGGCAGTTACAAATATTATTTTTATTACACGGCAGAGAAGCAAGTGGGCGTGGCGGTAGCCGACCATCCGCTCGGCCCGTTCAAGGACAGCGGCCAACCGCTGATAGGGAAGGAACTTCCGGGCGGAATGAAACGCGGACAGAATATCGACCCGGACGTTTTCACCGACCCCGTGAGCGGCAAGACTTATTTGTACTGGGGCAACTATTACATGGCAGTGTGTGAACTGAACGATGACATGGTATCCGTCAAACCGAACACCACGAAGATACTCATCGACAACGACCGGCATTACAGTGAAGCGCCTTACGTCTTTTACCGTGACGGATACTATTATTTCACATGGTCTAAAAACGACACGCGGAGCGCGGACTACGAAGTCCGTTACGTGCGTTCCAAGTCCCCCGTCGGCCCGATCGACCCGTCGGAAAGCCGGATGGTAGTCTGCAAAAAGCCCGACCAGGGCATTTATGCCACAGGCCACCAATCCTTCCTGCAAGTGCCCGGCACGGACGAATGGTACATCGTCTACCACCGCTTCAAGTTCCCCGACGGCATCACGATGGGGCGTGAAGCGGGTTATCACCGCGAAGTCTGCATGGACCGCGTGTTTTTCAATGAAGACGGCACAATAAAACAAGTCGTTCCAAGTCTATAATAAAGAGCATATCATATACATTTATAAACAAAATCGACATACGATGAAACGAATATTATTGGGTATATTAGGCGTATGCGCATGCCATGCCTACGCACAAACATTCAAGGAGTGGCAAGACCCTGAGATCAATGCCGTCAACCGTGCCCCCATGCACACCGACTTTTTTGCCTATGAAAGTACGGAACTGGCGGCAAAAGGAATGAAAGAACTGTCCGGAAACTTCATGAGCCTGAACGGGAACTGGAAATTCAACTGGGTGGAACATGCCGACGCACGTCCGGAAGGCTTCTGGAAGACGGATTTCAACGACAAAGGCTGGGTGGATTTCCCGGTTCCGGGCGTGTGGGAACTGAACGGTTATGATGTCCCGGTATACGCAGGAGTGGATTTCGGATGGAAAGGCTACGAAGGGCGCACGTTCAAGAAGCCGCCCCATGTCCCGACGGAAAACAACCACGTAGGTTCCTACCGTCGTGAAGTGGTGATTCCTTCAGACTGGAAAGGGAAAGACATCATCGCCCATTTCGGTGCCGTGTCTTCCAACATGTACCTATGGGTCAACGGAAAGTTTGTGGGTTACAGCGAGGACAGCAAAATGGAGGCGGAGTTCGACCTGACCCCTTATCTGAAACCTGGGCAAAAGAACCTGATAGCCTTCCAAGTGTTCCGTTGGTGCGACGGCAGCTACTTGGAGGATCAGGATTTCTTCCGTTACAGCGGCGTATCACGCGACTGCTACCTCTACGTGCGCCACGCCAAGCGGATAGAAGACCTTCGGGTCACTCCCGACTTGGACGACCGGTATCAGGACGGGACACTGGAAGTCCGTATGGATGTAAAGGGCAAGGCCCGCATTACACTCGAATTACTCGATGCACGCGGGGAAACCGTCTGCATGAAAGAAGTCCGCGAAACGGGAACCCCATCCGTCATCATGCCGGTGAAGAACCCGCATAAATGGACGGCAGAGACGCCCTACCTCTACACCCTCAGGGCTACACTGAAAGACGGAAACGCCATCCGCGAAGTCATACCCGTAAAAGTGGGATTCCGGAAAATCGAAATCAAGGACAGCCAACTTTTGGTAAATGGGCAGCCCGTGCTCATCAAAGGAGTAAACCGTCATGAGATGGATCCCGACGGAGGCTCGTATGTCACCCGCGAGAGGATGCTCCAAGACATACAACTCATGAAGAAATTCAATGTCAATGCCGTGCGCACCTGCCACTATCCGGACGATCCGTATTGGTATGAACTGTGCGACCGTTACGGCCTTTACATCGTGGCCGAAGCCAATCTCGAAAGCCACGGCATGGGTTTCAAGGAAAAGTCGTTGGCCAAGGACCCGGCTTACAAGAAAGCGCATTTGGAACGCAACCAACGCAACGTGCAGTGCAACTTCAACCATCCGAGCATCATCCTGTGGTCGATGGGCAACGAGTGTGGCGACGGCTCGAACTTCGAGGCCTGTTACGACTGGATTAAACAGGAAGACCCCAGCCGCTTCGTCCACTTTGAACAAGCTTACGACACCGGTTCCAATACCGATGTCTACTGTCCGATGTATCCCACTTACTCCCGTTGCATCAAGTATTGCGAGGACGACAACAAACAGAAACCCTTCATCATGTGCGAATATGCCCATGCCATGGGGAACGCTTTGGGCGACTTCAACATTTATTGGGACTTAATCCGGAAGTATCCCAAGTTCCAAGGCGGCTTCATCTGGGACTGGGTGGACCAGTCGCCGAGATGGACCGGTCGCAACGGGGAAATGATATACGGTTACGACGGGGACTTCGACGATTATAAGACCAAGGACGACAATTACATGGTCAACGGCTTGTTCGGTCCCGACCGTGTACCGAACCCGCACAGCTACGAAGTGAGATACTTCTACCAGAACATCTGGACCACGCCCGGAGATTTGTCGAAAGGCGAAATCAAGGTATACAACGAGAATTTCTTCCGCGACCTTTCGGCATACGTCATGGAGTGGGAAACACTGAAAGACGGAAAAGTCATGCGCAGCGGAACGGTGGAACGGATAGATTGCCAACCGCAACAAACCGCCACGATGACCTTGGACTGGGGCGGAACTGACGGGGAAGGCGAATGGTTGCTCAACGTGAGATACCTGCAACGGGAAAGAGAAGGCATCATTCCGGCGCGTCACGTGGTGGCCAAGGCACAAATCGAACTCCGGCCCTATCAGGCACCGGACATGGTTTTGAAGAACGAAAGCGTGCGTTACATTCCGGATGTCGTCCCGCAAGTCAACGACCGTAATCTGGCCCATCTGATTATCACGGGAGAGAACTTCCGGGTACGTTTCAACAAGATGACCGGATACATGGAACGCTATGCCGTGAACCGGACGGAGTTCATCCGGAAAGGCGGTGCGCTGACACCAAATTTCTGGCGCGCCCCGACCGACAATGATTACGGTGCCAAACTCCAACACAAATATGCGGCTTGGAAAAATCCCGACCTGCGTCTCACGTCTTTAAAACACGAAACGAAAGAAGGACAGGTCATCGTGTCGGCGGAATACGACATGAGGAGTGTGTCGGCCAAGCTTTACCTGACCTATACCATCAACAACCGAGGAGCCGTAAAGGTCAACCAAAAGATGGTGGCCGACAAGGGGAAAAAGGCATCCGACATGTTCCGCTTCGGCATGCAACTGGTCATGCCCAAGGATTTTGAATACATTTCTTACTACGGACGCGGGCCGGTGGAGAATTACAGCAACCGCAACCACAGCACAGACCTCGGCATTTATCACCAGACCGTAGACGAACAGTTCTATCCCTACATCCGTCCGCAAGAGACGGGCACGAAAACAGACATCCGTTGGTGGAAAGTCCTCGACGTGAAAGGCACGGGGTTGCAGTTCGTGGCCGATGCCCCGTTCTCGGCTTCCTCCCTGCACTACACCATCGAATCGTTGGACGAAGGACCGGTGAAGAAACAGGGACATTCGCAGGAAGTGGAAAAGGCAGACCTGACCAACGTTCTGATAGACAAGGCACAGATGGGACTGGCTTGTATCGACAGTTGGGGGGCCATGCCCGAACCGGAATTCCGCCTGCCGTATGAAGATTATGAGTTCACCTTCATCATGACCCCTGTTTCTCACAATTACCCATTATATTGACCGAAGATATGAATATCCTGAAACCTTTTATGGCACTTTGCCTCATGCAGGCTTTGCCATGTACCGTACGGGCGGCACAACCCGATTCCGTTTATGTCTTCCCTTATCCCACGACCAACGACCACGGGCGGCGCGGCATGCAGTTCGTCTGGAGCGCGGACGGGAAGCACTGGCAGGACGTGGCGGAAGGAATGGTCTTTATGCGGTGCGACTTCGGTGCTTGGAAATACATGTACAAGCCGCGTCTGATACAAGACCGGCAGGACGGAAGGTTGCACTGTTTCTGGGACTTGGACCCGGAAGGCAGCGCGATAGGCTATGCTTCATCCGCTGACCTGATAAAATGGACGCCCCAAGAATACTTCATGGCCACGGAGCAAGGAAAGTTCGCCGTGAAAGACGGGCGTATGCCGGTGGCTGACACGGTACAAATCGGTGACAAGACGATTGCGGGGTATGCCCTGAAAGTATCCTACGGCATATTGGAAGGCATGGAACGCCATGGCATATACCGTTCCGCCCTCAATGCGCTGAGGGGCGAACGTGCCGAGCACGACGCGGCCCGGTTTGCCGGACTGCAAACGGTCAATGCACGGATTACCGTGGACGAAGGCCGGGCGAAACCCATCAGTGAGAACCTGATTGGCGTGTTCTTTGAAGACTTGAATTACGCAGCCGACGGCGGACTGTATGCCGAACTGGTGCAGAACCGGGATTTCGAGTACTCCGAAGCCGACGGCAACAAGGACCGGAACTGGAACAGCCGCTACGCGTGGAGCGTGGAGGGCGAGGGCATGGCATTCGACGTGTCCACGGATCAGCCCGTCCATCCCAACAATCCCCATTACGCTGTGCTCGACGTGGCGCAGCCCGGCGGCGGCTTCACGAATACGGGATTCGACGGCATCGCAGTGAAAGAAGGCGAGAAGTACGACTTTTCGCTTTTCACCCGTACACCGGACGGCAAGGGAGGCGGAAAGGCCGTGGTACGTCTGGTCGACCCACAGGGAAAGACCGTGGCCAAGACCACCGTCAAGTTGTCCTCCAAAACATGGAAGAAACGGGAAGCCGTGTTGAAAGCCACGGCCACCGTGGCACAGGCCCGGCTCGTCATCATCCCGCAGTCTGCCGGACGGTATGCCCTCGACATGATTTCACTGTTCCCACAAAAGACGTTCAAGGAACGGAAGAACGGGCTTCGCGCCGACTTGGCTCAGGCCATTGCCGACATCCGTCCGCGTTTCGTCCGCTTCCCCGGCGGATGTCTGGCCCACGGGGACGGGGTGGACAACATCTATCATTGGAAAGAGACCATCGGCCCGTTGGAAGCCCGAAAACCGGCGGCCAACATCTGGCGTTACCACCAGACGCGCGGCTTGGGCTACTTCGAGTATTTCCAGTTTTGCGAGGACATCGGTGCCGAACCGCTGCCGGTCGTGGCCGCAGGCGTGCCCTGCCAAAATTCCGGCATCGGAGGCCCGAGCCATCATTCCAAGGACTTCGTGACGGCCAACGGCCAACAGGGCGGCATCCCGATGGAGGAGATGGGGCAGTACATACAGGACGTACTCGACCTGATTGAATATGCCAACGGCGATGCCAAAACCACACGGTGGGGACGCGAACGGGCCAAGGCCGGGCATCCCGAACCGTTCAACCTGAAATACATCGGACTGGGCAACGAAGACCTCATCAGCCGCGTGTTCACGGAACGGTTTACGATGATTTATGAAGCCGTCCGGGCCAAATATCCCGACATCGTGGTCATCGGCACGACGGGACCGTCCTGCGAAGGAACAGACTACGAAGAAGGATGGGCTTTGGCCGACCGCTTGAAACTGCCCATGGTGGACGAGCATAATTACAACACGCCGGGATGGTATATCAACCATCAGGATTATTACGACCACTACGACCGCAGCAAATCCAAAGTCTATCTGGGGGAATATGCCGCCCATGCCCCGGGACGGGTCAATAACATGGAAACCGCCCTGTCTACGGCCTTGTACCTTACGTCTATCGAGCGTAACGGAGACGTGGTGAGCATGGCCTCCTACGCTCCGCTTCTGGCTAAAGAAGGGCGCACGCAATGGACACCCGACTTGATATACTTTAACAATACGGACGTAAGACTCACTACGGACTATTACGTACAACAGTTATTCGGCCAGAACTCCGGAAGCGAATACTTTCCTTCCATAGTCTTGTTGGACCGCAAGGAGAAAAACGTGAGAAACCGCGTGGGCGTTTCCATGGTGAAAGACGGCGAAAGCGGCGACCTTATCGTGAAATTGGTGAACCTGCTCCCGGTGGCGGTCAAGGCGGATGTGGAAATCCCGTCGCTGGCCGGACATCAAGCCGTAGGGCAGAAGACCATCCTTTCGGGCCGCCCGTCCGACACGAATGCCGTACCGGTAGAAAGCGCAATGGAAATAGGGGAGAAGTTCCCCTATGAAATGCCGGCCTATTCCTTCACGGTTATCAGGATAAAACGCGAATGTAAGTAGAAGTCTTGATAACAAAAGGGATAAGACAGAAGAACAAAAGAACAGAATATTTTGGCTTGCACAGCCTTTTGTCCTTTTGTTCTTCTGTCTCATTTTATCGTTTTGTCAATCTGTCAATCCCACCCTTACGAGAATTGCGTATTTGTCCTTTGGCCCGAAGCCGGAAATAAATAAGGCATTCTCGCGAGGGCGGGATTTTAACTTGCTGTAAGCATAGACTTGTTTTTACTTTCTTTCTGTCCGGCAGCAAGGAAATAGATGCGGAAGGAAGCGGTCGGCCTGTCAGCCGGACGCGAATATCCGGAACACTTTGATTCCGTTTTTGCGAGACGGATTTTCTTCAGATAGCGTCTGAAGCCCCCCTCAAAGGGCATTTTCCTGCCTCTTTCAGCCTCCGGATTCCCCTTTCGGAAGAGTTTGGGCGCACAACGTGCTGAGAATGAAAAATCGCTTTCAGCCGAACGATTTACCGTTCGGCTGAGAAAAAAGCACGAATATGCAGGATTTATGCCATAATATTGTATTTATACCGTATAAATATACAGAAAAAAGACCTGAAAAGCCCTTTTTCTCTTATTCTTGAAATACGGGAATTCCGGAAAAACTGTCTTTTTGACAGCTTAAAGTCCTCTAAAACGTACAAATGTAAGTCCCTCCAAACACTTCACCCATATCTGAAGTATTCCTTTTGCAACTGCGTCTTAATATCCTTGCGTGCCAATAAGATATGCTGTTCCACCGTACGCTTTGAAACAGACAGTTCACGGGCGACCTCGGAAGGGGTGAGGTTTTCAAAAAAGGACAGGCAATACGCCTTGCGCCGCTTTTCCGGCAGGGCAAACACCAAACGGTCGAACATCAGTTTCAATTCCTTGAAAGATACTTTTTCCTCCGTCGTGTCTTGCAAGGTCTCCTGCGTGTAAAACAGTTCGCCCCACACGTCATTTTCCTTGCGGTATCTTCGTTGGCGATCGGCCATCAGGTTACGTGCCACCTTGTAAGCCAAGGACACCACAGCCTCCGGACTTATGAAATCCTTATGCTTCCACAGTCTCTCAAACACATCCTGCACCACATCTTCCGCCTCGTCGGGGCGATCGATGCGGGATGCGATATAATGCTTCAAAGCTTCCTTTTGCCGTACGTAACACGCGGCCAGTCCTTTTTCGTCGTTTTTTGCTTCCATGGCACATCGTTTGATTTCTACCACAAAAGTAGCCTAACGGCAGGCGACGGAATGGGATGATTTCAGCCGATTGTTACGTCATTTTGCGCCTTTCCTTCTTTTTCCCTGAACTGTGTCGGTGTCATGCCGAACTCTTCCTTGAAATGCAGGTTGAAATACTTGATGGTGTTGAATCCCGTGAGGTCCGCTATTTCGTTCACGCTGCATGTGGTGGCCTTCAGCAACTGGGCTGCCCGTTTCAACCGGATGGAACGGATGAACTGCAAGGGCGTGACGTTGACAATGGCCTGCATTTTGCGGTTCAACTGGGTCTTGCTCATCCCCACGTCCAAGCTCAGGTCGCCCACGGAATATTCCGGATTGCTGATGTTTTTCTTGACGGATTCCAAGGCTTTCTCCATCAGCTTCTCGTCTATCGAAGTCGTGGTGATGGCCTCGAAAGACACGTCGATGGACTTGCGGAACATCTTTTGCCGCCGTTCTTTCTGCTCGATGAGTTGGCGGATGCGCACTTGCAGCATTTCCCAGTTGAACGGTTTCGAGATATAAGAATCCGCCCCTGCTTCGTATCCCCCGATGCGCGAATCATCGGAGCTGCGGGCCGTAAGCAGGATGAACGGGATATGTGAGGTCTGTATGTCGCCTTTCAGCCTGCGGCACAATTCCATGCCGTCCATGCGGGGCATCATCAGGTCGGACACAATCAAGTCCGGCAACTCCGTCCGTGCCGCCTGTTCGCCCTCCACGCCGTCGCGCGCTTCCACCACACAAAAGTCCTTTTGCAGTTGCTCCATCAGGAAATGACGGAATTCGTCGTGATCCTCCACCACCAGAATCTTCTTCCGTCCCGTCTCCGTGGGCGGCATGTCGTGGATTTCGCTCTCTTCGTCCCGGCATTCCGCCTTTTCTTCTGCCGCAGGTGCCGCCCCTCCGCCATGCAGGTCGGTCGGGATATACAGGGTGAAGGCCGTGCCTTCTCCCGTCCGGCTTTCCACCGTGACCTTTCCTTCATGCAGTTTGGCGTACTCGCGCACCAGATGGAGACCTATGCCGCTGCCTTGTCCGGCCGGTTGTCCCTCCGTGGCTGTCTGATAGAAACGGTCGAAAACGAAGGGCAAATCCTTTTCCGCAATGCCGCATCCGGTGTCTTCCACCCTGACCGCCGCATACGGCCGTCCGTCTTCCGATACCTTCTCCAGCGTGACCCGTACCTGTCCGTGCGCGGAGGTGAATTTGAAGGCATTGGAAAGCAAGTTGTTGAGCATCTTATACATCTTGTCGGAATCGTAATTCATGAAAAGACGTTCCACCTTAGGCTCGAAGGAAAGTTCTATCTCACGGCTTGCCGCCAAGTCGGTGAACTGCCTGACAGCTTCTTCCAAGAAAAAGACCATGTCGTTCATCTTCAACCTGAGACGCTCGCCCTTCATTTCCAATTTACGGAAATCGAGCAACTGGTTTACCAGATTGAGCAGACGGCGCGCATTATTGTAAATAGGTTCCAACTTCTTTTTCAACTCCGGTTCGCCCGTATCGTGGATGAGTGCCCCCAAAGGCGTAAGAATCAAGGTGAGGGGAGTGCGGAACTCATGGCTGATGTTCGTGAAGAAGCGGAACTTCATCTGGTCGAGCTCTTCGCGCTGTTTCCGTTCGTTAGCTTCTTGAGCCATCCGGATTTTGAGCTGTGCCCGCCTCCGGAACCTTCTCCACGACCAGACCATCAAACCGGCAGCCAGCACGACGTACACCGCGATGGCCCATGCCGTCGCCCAAAACGGTGGCGCAATGGTAATGGTTATTTCGGCCGGTGTCTTCCCCCAAATCTTGTCCCCGTTGGCGGTGTAGACCACGAATTTGTACTCGCCGGGCTGTAATCCGGTATAGGTGGCGCGTCCGCTCCCGTCGGCCACCACCTCGTTCCACTCCTTATCGTAATTCAGCAGTTTATACTTATAGTAAGTGTGCGAAGGGTTGACATAATTCAGGCCTGAAAATTCTATCATGACGAAATTCTCGTCGTGACGGAGCCGGATTTCCGACGTTCGGTCCACGGTCTGCGTCAGAATCACATGCCCGTTGTATGCCTCGTTTACTTTCAACGGGTTGTTGAACAGATAGAAACGGGTGAAGACGGGATGGTTGTCGCTTCGGTCGTATCGGATTTCCGAAGGATTGAAATAATTGAATCCGTGGGCTCCGCCGAAAAACAAAAGCCCGGACCGGGTTTTCAAAGCTGCATTCTCATAAAACTTGCCGCCCTGCAACCCGTCGGTTTCCCCATAGCTCACCACGGAAAATCCTTTCCCGGCAGGGTCTTCACGAGGTGCGATTTTACAAAGTCCGTTCAACGTGGAAGCCCATACCATTCCCTCGTTGTCCTCCAACAAGGCCGTGACGGCATTGTTGGGCAGTCCGTCGGACTCGGTCAGCACCGTGGCCTCCTTGTGGCGAGGGTCAAACACCAAGATGCCGTCTTCCGTCCCGAACCATTCCACGCCGTGACGGTCTTTCAGCATGCAGAAATATTTGGTGTCGGCATACCGCTGTTCTTTCAGAAAAGCCGGAATCCACACGCTGTCTTTCTGTGTGTCGTAATAGTAGATGCCGCTGTTGCCCAAAGCGGCGAACGTATGGCCGTCCACCGGATAGAAGGCATGAACCACGGCGTATGAACGGAGTTCGGGATGACGGTCGTGCAACATATAGGTAATCTTTCCCGTGGCCGGATCGAAACGTCCGACCCCGCCGGTCACACTGGCCCAATAACGGCCTTCGCTGTCTTCATACAAAGCACGGGATATGTTTTGGTTAGGGTCTTGTTCCCAATTCACCGTAGAACGGAGAAGGTTGCGGACCTGTCCGCCCTCGATGCAATAAAAACCGTGAAGGAAGGTGCCCACCCATATACGTCTGCCCTTGTCCTTAAAAACGGAAAGGCAAATGTCATTCGGTTCGGCCTTGAATACTTGCTCCATCGCACCGGTAGACGGCCGGAAACGGAAGAGGCCGAAAACGCCTCCGATAAGTACAGACCCGTCGGCGTCCTCCAGAAAGCACCGGATGCTCTCGCTGGTGACGGACGAATAGCGGTTCACGGTGTGACCGAGAGAGAACTTCTGCATGCTGGGATGGTAATAACACAAGCCTTGAAAAAGGGTGCCCACCCATATCCCCCCGTTCCGGTCGGAAAATACCGTATAAATATCGTTTTCCAATGTCCCTCCGTCGGTCAGTTCCAGTGCAGGAAGTGTGGTTACCTCGAACGTCCGGGCATCGATGATGCGGAGGCCGGATTTGGACGTGCCGACCCACACATTGCCGTCCCGGTCCAAATCCATGCACGTGAAGAAGTTGGAAAGTCCGCTTATGCCGCATGCCTCCTTCCAAGTGCGTTCCATGCGATTGTAGAAGAATAGTCCGTTGTTGTACATCAGCCAGATGTTTCCTTGGGCATCCGGATGCAGGTATATACGGTCGGTAAGCCTGTTGATGACATGCAGGAAACGTGTCTCTTGCGACACGAACTCGGCCGAAGAGTAGTCCCAGTAGCGAATCAGTCCGCTTTCATATACAATCCAACAGAGATTCTTGTATTGCGTCATTTCCACCGGTACGCCGTATTTCCGGGTAAATTCACTGCCGCCATCCTCAATGGTGCGCAAACGCCCCTGTTCCACGTCGTAGAAGGAGACGGTATTGTCTTCGGTCACGAACCAATAATTCTTGTAATCGTCTATAAACAGGTTCTTCAGCCGCTGATTTATTCCCATGGAAGCCAACACCTCGGAGACGGAATAATCATATTGTCCGCTCTTCATGTCGAGCAAAAGCAGGTAGCCCAACTCTTTGAGCCACATCCGTCCTTCGCGGTCGTAATACTCTTTGGGCGGACGGTCGTATGCCCAAATGTATTTACGTGTCTTGTCGTATGGGAATCGGTCGAACGTGGCACCGTTGTAAATGTTCAGAATGAACCCGGTCTTGATGGCGATACAACCTTCTTCCGTCATCGTCAGGCTGCGGATTTGTCCGTCCGAAAGTCCGTCCGAAGCATCGATAAGGCGGAATTTGTATTGACGGTCTTGTGCGTGGAGGCACGAGGCCAGCAACAGGAACAACATCGGAACGACTGTCCTTATGGCACGCTTTCCTGCTTTTCGTTTTACGGTATCCATGGCTTTTCTTTCAAATAACAAATGATGATTAGACAAAGATAGGCAATCGGCACCACTTGACGTAGGATATTTTGGTTCAAAATATAGGTTGTTTTGTTGCATTGTGCTGAATCGGCCGTCTTTTTCGGACATTTTCCCTCATGCCGTGGCTAGAAAAACATCCTTCAGGCGCATTTGGTTCAGAACGACATAAAAGATGCTTTTTTTCATCCGTCCCCGTACGGTATTTACCTGCTAACTTTGCCACGGTTCATTAAAAACATTTACCATGAAGAAAAGATACTTGATAGTCATGACGCTGTGCAGTTCGTTATGGCTGAATGCACAAAACTTCATCCATCCCGGTATGTTGCATACGCAGGCCGACCTGGACCGGACAAAAGCCAAGGTAGAAGCCGGCGAGGAGCCTTGGGCTTCCGCTTACAGGAAACTGCTGACCAGCCCGCATGTCAGTTTGGACTGGAAGGCTGCTCCGGTCGAGAAAATCGTACGCGGAGGCCGGACGATTTGGGAACCCGACCCGGACAATTACCAGTTGGCTTACCGGGATGCCGCCACGGCTTACCAATGTGCGTTGGTCTGGCACATATCCGGCGATAAGGCGTATGCGGACAAGTCCGTCCAAATCCTTAATGCTTGGGCCAAGACCTGCAAGAAGGTGAGCGGAGACACGAATGCCTGTCTGGCATACGGGCTGTATGGCTACCAGTTTGCCAACGCTGCCGAACTGATGCGCGACTATCCGGGATGGAATGCCACGGACTTCGGACGATTCAAAGAATGGATGCTGAAAGTGTGGTACCACGGGGTAATCGGTTTCCTGCAAGGACGCAACGGGACACAAGACGACCATTATTGGTCGAATTGGGGCTTGTGCAACGTGCTGTGTGCGATGAGCATCGGTATCTTGTGCGACGATGTCTTCATCTACAACCAAGCTACGGAGTATTATAAGTATATGGAAGACCACCGTTATGGCGAGTCGCTGCATCATTTGGTCTGGAAACTTCATCCGGACGAACGCGGCCCCTTCGGCTATTTCGGGCAGATGCAGGAATCCAACCGCGACCAAGGGCATGCTGCCATGGCGCTTGCGTTGGCCACAGACCTTTGCGGCACGGGGCGAAACCAAGGCGATGACTTTTATGCCCTGAAGAACGACCGTATCGTATGTGGGTTTGAATACGTCAACGCCTATAATTCCGGAGTGGACGACTTGCCGAACAGTCCTTATACGAATTGCGACGGGACTTTCATGAGAATGGGAGACGGAGGACGGGGAACCAACCGTCCGGCTCAAGCCCGTATCGTGAATTACTATGAAAACATACGAGGCATAGAGGTGCCTTACTCCAGAAAGATGCTCGAAATGAACGAAAACGGTATAGACGCAGGAGGCGGATTCGGCGGAGGGAACAGCGGCGGATACGACCATTTGGGTTTCAGTACCCTGATGTGTACGCTCGACCCGTTGGAGGACAAGACTAAAGTCCCCACGGTCCTGAGTGGAAAAATCGCGTATGAAGGCCGTGAAATCGACCGGCCTGACGTGAACTGTATCCCCAAAGGGGCGACCGTGACCCTGACGGCCCTATTGCCGGACGGAGAAACGGATACCGGTAAATGGACATGGGACGATGACCCGGCATGCACTTCTTCCACACGTGACATCGTGTTGGACACTTCGCGTACCTTCCGTGTGCATTATACCAATGAAAAAGGCGTGAACAACACGCAGTTGTTCGCCCTTCATGTGGAAGGGGAGGGATGGACCGGCAACTTTACTCCTTATTATAAAATGAACGGTACCACGGGAACAGACACGTTGATTTACGTGAAGAAATATGATGAACTGACATTTGGGATGGAGTATATTGATACTCCTGTGCGTGAATGGAAGTGGGAAAAAAGTACCAATGGGCAGAATTGGAATGCACTGAGCCACAACGAAAATCTGATGACGCTGCCGAGCGTTTCATCGAATGCTTATTACCGGGTGACGATGACCAATCAGGCCGGTGCCCGATTACAACAAACGTTCCGCGTGGAGGTGTCGGAGATAGACCCGTTTATTGCGTATGGCGACGATAAAAACTATAGCGGGACGACTTTGGCCGTGCCACGCCACACAGCCGTGTCTTTGTACGCCTCGCCGAACTCCCTGCTCGCCCAATCAGCCAACTCCACGCGCGTTTACAAGTGGATACTCGACAAAGACACCATACAAGCCGACACATTGACTTTCCACCTGAACGATTTGGGCGGAAAAGTGGCCGATCTGAACGATACTTTGTGTGTCGGAGTGTTGGACACCTGCATGGAATACACGTTGATGTTCCACCGCGTTTCACAAACAGGCTCGAAAGCCGAAACCGTATTGCATTTCAACCTGCCGGTATATGAGACCAATACGCTCGAACCGCAAGCCAAAGACAGTTTTTATATTAAAGACCCGCAAACAGGCCGGTATTTGAGGAATACGGATGCTACGTTCACCGGTCTGGACGAAACCGGCGGCCAGTCTTTTTTGTGGAGGATACGTCCCATGCCACTTTATGGCGACCGTTACATGTTTGTCAGCCAAACGGATAACAATAAACATTTGTCTGACGAGGGGACACTGACTACAAAGAATGATTATTCCAAACATTCCTTTAATCTCTTCCGCAAATATTCGGATGAAGACCTGTATGCCATCGGTCTTTCTTCGACCGCAGGCTCAGGTTTTCTCGAAACCGATGCCGACGATCCAGCCTTAAGCGTAACTAAAGGAAGCGTGTTTTCGGAATTTCCTTTCGTCATAATCCGGAAAGTACAACCGGACGACCCTGACGGCATCAAAGATTGTCGGAACGAAACAGAGTATACCGTAAATCCTATCGTCAGCTATTCCTGCCACGGGCAAGAGTTGTACTTGAAGAGCAAAGAAGCCGGAATATTACGTATTTACTCGTTATCCGGCGTGCTTCTGCAAACGGAAACCTGCGAAATGGGTGACAATCATATACGTCTCCTCTCTCGGAACAAAGGGATATGTATCGGATTATACGCTACTTCTACAGGCAAACGCCAATCCATTAAAATTACAAGAAATAGCGTCATATAGAAAAATTGTTCATAAGTTGTCCGCATCAAACTGATGCGGTAGGTATGAGTTTTGCCCCTAAGGTAGAGATTGTTTTCAGATAATAACGACAAAAAACGACCGATTCCCTTATGAACATACATAAAGAAATAGACCTGTGCAATGGATGCGCAGGTCTATTTCTTTAATTATTGCAATCAAATGGATTTGAATCAATCTTCGATGGCAGCCTGAGCCGCAGTTCGTACCCTCTTATTTTGTGGGCTTATCGGAATATTGGTAAGCCTTACACTATGGCATGGCAAATTCCTCTGCTTTTATATCTTTTCTTGTTCGTCTAATTTTATATTTCCGCTACTCTTGTCGTCATCGTTAAATATCCAAATAAGCCATTTCTTTGCCCCTCTGACGGATTCTCTATACCCCGATGAGGGTTTTATTGTTTTGAAGAAATAACGCCCTCCAAACGCTTTATTTCGCGCTTTGCCTCAATAAGCAGGTCGTAGAGTTCCACCGACCGCTCCGTGGCGAAGTATTCTGCCCAATCTTGAAACGTGTAGCACAAATCCGTTATGCCATCATCATAGCCCATGCTGTTCCACCAGTCGGATAATTCCGCAAAGACTTCTGGAGGGTTCGTACCGAGTGCGTCCACAACTTCGGTCGGATATTGCTCGATGAGCATCATCTTCCAATTCTCCAAATCCGTATCTGGGTTCTCATGGAGAATGTTCCATGCAGCTTCTTTCAGTTCGGCATAGAATTCGTCCTCCGTGCAGCCTCCATTCCAAAACTTAAAATCGTTCATAATTCTATTTCTGCTAACTTTGTCCGCATGAAGAATTTACTCAAACACATACGGAGTTGGCATTATCGCAGATTGTACACACGGTTGGTCTTTGCTTATCTGAAGCACGAAAGTACCAGTTGCGGTGCGTACAATTATGCAGAAGATGCATTCAAGGCAATCACTGGTCGTTTGTATTCTGAAATTCGCGACGAGTGATGCCCTTATGTCTTGCTCCGTCTTTTACTACAACTTCTTCATCAAGTGAGGACGCATGTGGAAGTAATGCAGGTATTGTGAATTTTATCCTTGATACGTTTTGGTATTTATCTGCCGTTTCTTCTTTAACATTACCACCAATGCTAAACACTCCTGCAACGGTTATTCCTCCTTTTATGCCATTGGCTGCACCTTCTGTTGCTTCAGTAGTAACTGCCACATCAAAATCAATGTTAGATATATCGGCATATCCATTTGGAGTCTTAATGTGTGTAACCTTGTTGCCAGCCTCTGTGATAGGGGCAATGGTTGCAAATTCTTGAACACTCTCCTGTGTTTCTTTTACGGCTGTGACAATGTCAGTCAGTGCCGTCTTGATGAATTCTTTCAGTTCCATAGTATTACTCGTTTTCTTTTTTTTCGCTCAAATACCTTTCTTCATCTGTTTCCTTTGCAAATTGAGTGTATAACTCATTCATTTTGCTGTAGTTGTCCAAAAGTTCAAAATTGAGTGCGCCAGTCAATGCTGTGTCAACTGCAGCATCCAGTTCCACAAACAATTGCTTACGCAAATTTTGGGGTATGAGTTTATGAACACGAAATTTGAAATTGACGAGTTCTCTTGCCAAATTCTTACTCGAGTCCTCTTGCATGAAATACTCAAAGTCAGTATGGGCACTCATTTCTCCACCATCTTTTCATAAACCTTAATCAGCCTTTCTTTCTCAGCAAGCAAAGCCTCTAAAGCCTTAATACGTTCCGCCAACACTGCATCTGTACCAACAGACACATTTCCAACAGAGTTATGGCTACCTATAGCCACATTGCTATCGGTTACATTGCCGCGCATGTTAGTATTCATGTTTTGTTGCTGCGTTTCTTCACCCGTGAGCAACCACTTGGCGTCTACATCAAGAGTCAATACTATTTTAGCCACCATGTCAACAGACGGCTTGCTACGGCGTTTATTGCCGAGGTAACTTGAAATACTTGTAGGCGACATGTCTATTGACTTTGCAAATGCCGCCTTATTACCATTAAAATGCTCATTTACAAGCATTTCCATTCTGTCGTTAATCGTTTCCATACGCAAATGTTTAGTTAATAAATCTTAATTGCGTAATAATAGTTAAGCATTTGCTTTGCTAAAACTAAGCAATTGTGTAATTTTGCCGTATAAAGTTATAAATAAATATCGAAACAATGAACGAAACATCTAAAAATCAGCGCAAAAAGTCTCTGCTCGGGCAACTTTCAAACCTTGCAGTTGGCGAAGAACTGACCGTTCCTGTTAGCCGTTCAAGCTACCTCAAATCAATTTGTGTTAGTTTCGGCTTGCAGTGGGACAAGAAGTTTTCAACCTCAACAAACCGAGAAGAGCGCACAATCACAGCAACAAGAATTTTATAGCACTTACACTACAATGAAAAAGTCAATCATCACCTCCGTACTCCTCCTTGCAAGCCTCATCAGCTGCAACACCACAAAACAATTGTCTAACGAGGAACTCGACCGCATCAGTTGGTCGGCATTCTGCAAGGACTTCGGCTATAACGAACAGGCCGACCGTGACAACGAGCAAGCCATCAACGACTACCTCGATGCTTGGCGCGGCTCCGTGTCCGAGGAAGAGGCATTTGCAAAACTCGGTATCACGCAAAGCTACTAAGCCATGCCCAACCAGTTCTGCAAATCCTGCAAGCAGTCCTACAACGCCATCAACGGATGTTACTGCACGCTGCTCAATCGTTATGTCGAGCACGCAAACACCCCTCCATGTTCAACCCCTAAAACAGAAAAGAAATGAAAAAAGCAATCTCAATTTTCCGCATTGCCATTCTCGCCCTCATGGGCAGTGTTGGCGTACTCTTCCTCCTCGGTGAGGAACAGGACGAAGCACCCTTCACGTTCTTCCTGCACTTCCTTTTCGACAAAGTGTTTGCCTTTGCCATGCTTGCGGCCATGGTATATCTTGCAGCCCGGTGGATAGATAAAGACAAATGGCTCAAAGCCATTGTAGAATGGTGTTGCGCTGATTAATGGACTACCTCAACTTCTCTGACATGTGCGTCAAGTATTCTACATTCCTCGATGATGTGGCCGCAAGGGTCGTGCATCTGCTCAAGCAGGATGCCAACGACCCGGAGTTCATCAGCCAGAACAAAGCATTTGAAATGTTCGGGCGCGGAAATGTGGAGCGTTGGCGCAAGCAGGGAAAGGTAACAGCCTACAAGCGTCCGGGCAAGGTCGAATACCGAACAGCCGACCTGCGGCTCTTGCAGCGGATACAGCAAGATTATCTTGGCAAGTAGCCTCAACTGCCGCAGATAGCGTGCTAATCGGATAGGTACGAACGATAAAGCGTAGGACATTAGGTAGGTTCAACTCCTCCCTGCGGCTCCAAAACTGAATAAAAATTTAATCACATTCAATTTCATACAACTATGAGTCAAATAGAAATTACAGTCAAGCTGCTCAACGAATTGCAGCCGACAGAAATCGTCCGCAACGACAACGTGCGCGACAAGTTCATTCAGATTTACGATGCCATGTGGTCGCAGTCCACTGGCGTGTCGGGCGAAGCTGCCTACGAGAAAGAGGCTCGCAACTTCAACCGTCTGCTTTCCGAGAAAGAGGACGTGCGCAAGAAATGCAGCCATTTTTCCCTCTTCACCTCGTTTCTTGATGTGGCTATCTCTGGCCTCACCCTCGACCCCGGCACCAAGGCGCAAGCCTACCTCCTCGCACGCTCCATCGCTGTTGACTCCTATGTGGACGACCACGGACAGAAGAAGAACCGCTACGAGACGCAGTGCGTCCTCACCGTCAACGGCTATGGCGAGTTGGTGCTTCGCGCTCGTTGCGGTCAGATACGCCATGCCGACAACCCTGTCATCGTCTATGAGGAGGACAGTTTTGAGTTTGGCGAGCGCAACGGACAGAAGTTCGTCAATTACACCTGCCGTCTCCCTCACCAGTCCGGGCGTATCGTGGCTTGTTTCATGAAGATTACACGTGCCGATGGCTCTGCCGACTATGCCGTCATGCTGCCCGAAGATTGGGCGCGGCTCTCCAACTACTCCGCTCGTCAGAACTCAAAGTTCAACTATCAGACCAAGCAGTGGGAGAACGGCAAGCCCAACGCCCTCTACACCGCACAGGGCGGACAGATAGACCCCGGCTTTCTCGTTGCCAAGTGTATCAAGCACGCTTTCAAGACTTATCCCAAGGCGCGTATCGGCCATGCCACACAGTTGGAGTCACAGCAGGTTGACGAGACAGAAATCTCTGACGACATCTACGGCATCACCGACAATGGCGAACAGGTAGATACTGCCACAGGCGAGATTATCACCGACCGTCAGCCCGAACAATCCTTTGTTCCTGCCGACAACACTGCGGCTGGCGTAACCGTTGATCCTGCGGCCAATGATGATGACGACACTTTCTAATCCCTAACAACCGACAACTATGAGTGAACAAGCAACAAATACCGATTTGACCATCGTGCGCAAGGAGAACGTGCAGATGATAGCGCAGACTGCGCCCGAGGTGTACAAGAACAACACCATTTCTTGCCAGAAGTGTACCGACTTCGGCAAGCGGCTCCTCGTCCAAATCAAGGAGCACGGCATGACTGACGAACTGGATATGCAGTGCGCCACCTACATCAACAAGGCTCGCAACACGGTGAAGAAGATGAACACCAGCCGTTCTGCCATCACTAAAATCTTTGACCAGATACGCTCGGAGTTCACAGGCATGGAGAATGCCATCGACCCCACCAAGACAAACTCTGTTCCCTACCAGATACAACAGGCTCGCAATGCCTACGCTGCACAGAAACGTGCCGAGGAGGAGCGTAAGCGCAGGGAGGAGATGCTGCGCCAACAGCGTGAGCAAGCCCTCGCTCGCTACAAGGCTGACGTGGAGGACGACTACAAGCGGTCATTCAACACCCACACCACCAATGCCATCAACTCCCTTACCGAACTTAACGCTGCCATCACGCTCGACAACTACGAGGCGCAGTGCAAGGCTATCAAGCAGTTTCCTGTCAAGCTGCCCGATGATTGGGCTGCAAAGACTCCCTCCAATGTCCGCATTCCTGCCGAACTTGCCGACATGCAGGACAAACTCCGTGAGGTGCGCACATCTATCGCCCTCAAACTCATGGAGCAGTTTGCCAAGCAGTACGAGTTTGAGGTGGGCGACTACCGCGACAACATTCTCGACACACTACCGTCCAAGAAAACCGAATTGGAGCGTATGCAGAAAGCCAATGAGGAAGAAAAGGCTCGCATGGCTGCTGAACTGAAAGCGCGTGAGGAGGCCGAGGCAAAACGCATTGAGGCTGAACGCAAGCGCAAGGAGGAGGAAGAGACGGCAAAGAAGAAGATGCAGCAGGAAGCGGCCGAAGTGGGCAACCTCTTTGGACAACAGGCCATCGATACCCCTGCCGGGTATCAGCCCAAGACTTCCGTCAAGAAACGTCTTGTGTTCCACGATGCGCAGGGTGTCCTAGCTGCCTTGTCTCTTTGGTGGTCAAAGGAGGGACAATACCAGTCTGTCGAAGACCTTTCCAAGGTGTTCAAGAAACAGATTACCTACTGCGAGAAACTCGCAAACGACAAAGACCACCCCGAATTTATCAGTTCAACATCTGTCTCTTACGAGGACGAAGTTAAAGCAAAGTAAACGATTATGTACGAAAGTGGATATTACCCGGCTGGCGCGGAGTACGACCCTCGCGCCCCATGGAATGAGCGTGAGCCTACAATGATTGAGTGTGCGGCTTGTGGCGGCAAAGGCTATCACTGGCACGCCTACGACTTTGAGGCCGACCGCGAAACGGAATGTACCGAGGAAACGTGGGAGTTGCTCCCCGAAACGGAAGAGGAGGCCATTGCCAAGCGCATGCACTTCATCAAGGGCGAAAAGGAGACCTGCGAAGTGTGCGATGGTGAGGGCGAAGTGGAATATGAACCCGATTACGATGACTATGACGAAGATTAAGCCTATCATCAACCCAGACGAATACTATCAGCGCAGTGAGGTCAGCAATTCTGACCTTACTGAACTGAAGAACCAGCTCCACCCACACATGCAGTATGGCGACCGTGAGGCGGCATTCCGCTTTGGCTCTATCGTGGATGCCATCATCACCGAACCCTCGCGTGTGGACTTCCTCCACATGATGATTGATGGTGAGCAATGCTCCGAGGAGGAGTTTCTTCACGCTCGCGAAATGCAGCGTGCGCTCCGTGCCGAGGCTCGCAGAGACCCATTCCTTGCCAAGGTGCTGGAGTTGTCCGAGACGCAGTGCTTTATGGTCAACAAGCAGCAGCCTTTCGATAATAGCGGTTTCCGTTTCACGCTCGACACGCGCTGCAAGTGGGACTGGTGGCTACCGTCCTGCCATTTCGGTGGCGACCTAAAGACTACGTTCGCCTCCACACAGGCGGAGTTCGACAACGCTGTCGATTTCTTCGATTGGGACAGGTCGCGTGCCTGGTACATGGACATAGCCCATTCCGACCGCGATTTCATCTATGCCATCAGCAAGAAGAACTGCCGCATCTTCAAGAAGTTCATCGAGCGTGGCGATGATACTTATCTCCGTGGCTTCGACAAGTACAACGAGCTTGCTTTCCAGTATTGGGCTTTCTCGCTCGCATAATCACATAAAGAACAAAGTTATGACAAAGATACTTTCACCGACCGCACAAATCAGTCTGCTCAAACGCCTCAGACGTATGTGTCCGTTTGCCGTATGGTCGGGACAATACGGCTACACCTGTGGCGGCATGAAGAATGGTGTGCGCTCGTCCTCTGGCATGGGGGCGCAGACAAAGGAGGCTCGCCACTGCCATTTGAATTGTATTGACCTGCGCAAGGCTGCGTTTCGCAATGGCTACGACATCACACTATCAACCCACAAACTCAATGCGTATGGCTGAAACACTCCAACATCACCTCCGTGTCGAACCCTACGACTACCAAAAGGAGGGCATTCTTGCCGGGCTGCGCTGGCATCGTTTCCTCATCGGTGACGAGCCGGGGCTTGGCAAGACGCTCCAAAGCATCGGTGTCGTGGATTGTGCCAACGCTTACCCCTGCTTGGTCATTTGTCCGTCCTCGCTCAAAATCAACTGGCAGCGTGAGTTCGAGAAGTTTACCGACAAGCACGCTCTTGTGCTCGACAACTCCGTGCTTACCACATGGCCGTACCTCCTCAAAATGGGTATGCAGCAGGTGGCCATCGTCAATTACGAGTCCCTGCGCAAGTATTTCGTGTGGGACATCAAGGGCGGCTCGCGTGGCGGTTTTCGCTTGAAAGATGTTGTGTTTACTCCCGACATCAAGTTGTTCAAGTCTATCATCATTGACGAGAGTCACCGTGTCAAAGACCCGTCCGCACAGCAGACCATCTTTGCGCGTGGCATTGCCGAGGGAAAGGAATACCGCATCTTGCTGTCTGGTACGCCTGTGGTCAATCGCCCTGCCGACCTCATTGCGCAACTCTCCATCATGGGACGCTTGCCCGAGTTTGGCGGACGATCCAAGTTTCTTGCCGAGTATGGCGGTGGAGAGATTACTAAGGAGAGGCGCAACAAGGAGGAGGAAGATGCTCCGCGCAACCTCGAACGGCTCTCTGCCGAACTCTACTCGCGCTGCATGATACGCCGCGAAAAGGCTAAGGTGCTTACACAGCTGCCCGACAAGACGCGCACCGACCTCATCGTGGATATTTCCAACCGTGACGAGTATATGCTTGCAGAACACGACCTTGCCGAATACCTGCGCCAGTACACCGAGTGCGACGACCTCGATATTCGCAGGAAGATGCGCATGGAGGCTTTGGTGAAGTTCATGACGCTGCGCTCGCTCTCTGCCAAAGGCAAGGTGAAACAGGCTATCGACTTCACGCGCACATTCCTCGCCAACGGCAAGCCGCTCATTCTCTTCTGCTCCCTGCATGAGATTGTGGACGAGATTAAGAAAGCGTTCCCCAAGGCGGTCTCCGTCACCGGGCGCGACTCCATGATGATGAAACAGGCGGCTGTCGATGCTTTCCAGTCGGGCAAGGCGCAACTCATCATCTGTTCCATCAAGGCGGCTGGCGTGGGTCTCACGCTCACGGCATCTTCCAACGTGGCTTTCGTTGAGTTCCCATGGACTTATGCCGACTGCTGCCAGTGCGAAGACCGTGCCCACCGCATCGGGCAAAAGGACAACGTTATGTGCTACTACCTGCTTGGCCGCTCCACCATCGACAGCACGCTCTACTCCATCATCCACAAGAAGAAGTCCATCGCCAACCAGATAATGGCCACCGATGACGACATTCCGCAGGATGAAATGTACTTCGATGAACTTGCAAGTCTGTTCCTCAATCCAGTGCAAGATGGCTGACCTCTGCAAGACCGACCTGCAAAAGGTCATTTCCTACCTCGATGAGGCTGCGAAGATTTACGATGCGCTGCCCATGCAGAAATGCAAGTGCCGCGCTTACATGATAACTCAATTAACAAACAAATTAAAATCAAAACTCAATCATGACAAAAAATGAATTGGCAAAGGAGGTTGCGGTTTCCGAGAAACTCCACCTCTCCACTACGTTCCAAGCCGTTGACGGCATTCTCCGTGTCATCAAGCAGACACTCGCCAAGGGTGAGCCTGTTATCATCCGTGGCTTCGGCACGTTCCAACCCACCGAGTGCAAGGAGCGTCCTGCACGCGATTTCAAGACTGGCAAGTCTGTCGTTATTCCGGCACACAAGTCCGCAAAGTTCCGTGTGAGCAAGGACTTCATCAAGTTTCTCAACGCTGAAGCAGGAAAGGAGGCTACCGTATGATGCTCTATGAATGTGGTGTCCGCTACGAGCGGACTATGGAGAACGGCATGACAAAGAAAGTCACCGAACTGTACCTTGTCGATGCACTTTCCTTTGCCGAGGCTGAGGGACGCATCACAAATGAGATGGAGCCGTACATTTCGGGCGAGTTCGATGTGGTTACTATCAAGCGCACCAACATTTCCGAGATTGTAGAGGGGCTGTCCACTGCCGACAAATGGTTCAAGGCTAAACTCATGTACATCACCATTGACGAGAAAACAGGCAAGGAGAAGAAACAAGCGGTTCACTTCATCGTCCGTGCCTCCGACATCAACAACGCCCACATCTGTGTTGTCGAGCACATGAAAGGTTCTGTGATGGACTACGAGATTGCCACGCTTGACGAAACCAAGATTATGGATTTGTTCCGCTACAAGGTTAATACAAGCGACAATGGCTAAGTTTTCTTCATTTGCTTTCCAAGGCCGGAATAAGTACGGCAACGAGCGTGTGGGCGGTCATGCCTCCAAGAAAGAGCATTACCGCGCTGCCCAGCTCCGCCTCATGGAGCGTGCCGGACTTATCTCCGACCTGCGGGAGCAGGTGTCCTACGAGTTGATACCTGCCCAGTATGGCGAGTGTGGCAAGGATTTCAAGGGGCGCGATACGCGCGTTCTCCTCGAGCGTCCCTGCCGTTATGTTGCCGATTTCGTCTATACCGACCGCGCGACAGGGCAGACCGTTGTCGAGGACACGAAAGGCGTTCGCACTAAAGAGTATATCATCAAGCGGAAACTCATGCTCCACGTTCATGGCATCCGCATAAAAGAGATTTGATTATGGCACGAGACAGTTTTGTTTTCTATCGCAGTTTCTTTGAGGCTATCAAGCGTATGCCCATCGAAGTGCAGACCGAGGTTTACCCGGCACTCATTGAGTATGCGCTTGACGGCAAAGAGCCGAAAGGACTTTCCGACATCGCGCAGGGGGTGTTCATTCTCGTCAAGCCTAACATTGATGCGAGCATCGCACGCAAAGAGAATGGCAAGAAGTTCGGCAAGCTTGGCGGTCGTCCTCCCAAGAAAGGCAAGACTGCCTCGTCTGCCAAGTCTAAGGGCGAAGCCCCTACGCCTCCGTCTGATTATTCGCTCTCCCTTGAGCAGGAGATTGACCAGATGAAAGCCGACCGCACATGGAATGAGCCTGTGTGTATGCAGTTCCACCTCGATGCCGATGAACTTGCCAAGCGTCTTGACGCTTTCCACAATCATTGCAAATGCGAGAATGACGGCAAGCCGCACTCCAACTTCAACGATGCCAAGCGTCATTTCTGCTCATGGATGCGCAAGGCTTACGCGCCTGTCGAGCATGACAGCGATGCGGAGCTGCCGCCTCCCTCGTATGAGTTCAACGGTGGCTTTGGCGGTCAGGACATTTAATCTGTATGAGTTATGAACAATAAGCCATATCCCAAGACTCTCGTCACCGAACTTGCCAAGTTCGGCAAGCGGCCTACTGGCGATGCCGAATGGGACGCTTGCATCTTGCAGGCGTGCCGCAACAATCGCAAGAGTGCTCCTACATGGCTGTCGCTCCACGATGCTGCCCTGCGGTTTCGCGAGGAGGCGGAGAAAGTGCGTAAGCAAGCCTACAATCTTGCCGACCCCGATGTGTATTCAGCACACAGCGCATTCGTCATGCACATTGCCAACAACATTGTGCTTGCTCCGCAAAGGCGCAAGTTCATCGTTGACGACAACAACCGTGATGTGCTGCGTTTCCTGCTTTACTATTTCAACAACTGCCCTCTGGCAGAGGAGGTCTTTCCCGGTCGTGGCTACAAGCTGCACAAGAGCATCCTCATACAGGGCGGTGTCGGTGTGGGCAAGACGCTCCTCATGCAAATCTTCAGCGAGTATCTCCAGCGCACCAACAACCCTCGTTTCTTCTGGAACTTGTCGGTCACTCAGATGGTCAACTACTACACCATTCACAACAACCTCGACCGTTTCACCTACAACGAGGAGGAGTGCCGTGGTTTCAAGTGCAACCCTCAGAACGTGTGCCTCAACGACATCGGCATACAAGACCGCACATTCTTCGGCATGGACACTGGTCTCCTCACAGATGAGTTCCTGCACGCTCGCAACGAGATTTGGACGCAGTACGGCAAGTTTGCCCACCTCACCACAAACCTCGACAACAACGAACTTCAAAAGCGGTTCAAGCGCAATGACGGTTTCGGCCGTCTCGTTGACCGTTTCAAAACTTACAACGTAATACCCCTTATGGGAAAGAGTAGAAGATAATATGGACGCAAAATCATTTTTCATGCTTGTGCGTGAAATGCGTACAGTGCAAAAAGAATATTTCCGCCTCCGTTCACATGAGGCATTGACTAAGAGTATGGAGTTGGAACGGAAAGTTGATACAGAAATTCACAGAGTGGAGGACATCCTTGGACTTGACTCTCTATAAAAATGTAGAATATGAAATACAGACATAGAACAACTGGAGAAATAATCAATGTTCTCCGACATAACGAGAGAGGCGATTTTGCCGAATGTACAGACAACAACGGCAAAGTGTATGGTTTGCAAGCAAACCTGTTCAGAGATTATGAGCAGGTCATTGAGGACAAAACCATCAATTGGGAGCAGCGTAGATACGAGATTGCCAAGGCAATGCTCCCTGCAATCTATATGGACGATGGCAATGCACAACGTGCAGACCACTCGCCAATCAATGGCTTTGAGTACAAAACGCCACAAGGCTGTGCAAAAGAGGCAGTCAGTTTGGCTGATGCACTAATCAACGAACTTCAAAAGAAAGGAGCAAGCAATGAGAACAATTGATTTTCGTGGTAAAGCCGTAGGCAGTGGCCGCTGGATACATGGTGATTTGGTTTGGAATGGTCGCACTCCTGCCATTTTTGAAGATGCCAATCAAGAAAATGGTTGCATCACCGTAAAGGAAAGCACGCTCGGCATGAACACCGGGCTGAAAGACAAGCACGGCCACGAAATATACAATGGCGACATTCTCGCCCATGGAGCAAACATCATCGGTCATGTGGTCGATGGCGTGCGTGGCTACTGCTTTGATGTGGTCTATATAACGCCAGAAGGAGAAAAATCATGTCCACTTTTCGAAATGGTTACCAACTTTAACGATAAGTTGGAGATTGTCGGAAACATACATGATAAAGGAAATGGAGGTGCAGTATGAATAATGTAATTCCGAAACTCTCGGTCTTGTTAAGATTATTACTTGTTGCTCCTATTTACATCGTTGCTCTCGTTCTGTTTGTTCCATACGGAATATTCAGAGGTCTTACAGAGTCTGACATAATCCGAGATTACTTAGACCTGTTTGATGAGTTCCTTGGTAAAATATACTTTCACTATTTCAAGAAAAAGTAAAAGATGCGTTCCCGACAAGCAAGAAAAATAGTCCGCATGGTCAGATACACACCCATCGACCGCATGAGCGACACATGGTATGACAGAGGCTCGCAGTGGTGTGCCACCTACCGACAGCCCCACATTCAACAGGCTCTCCGCTATTATTGGAATGGCGTAGCGGACCGCAAGATTAAGCCATTCGATTACAAACCAAATTATCAAAGAAACAAATTCTTATGAAAATCACCAACAACTTCGCCAGCACAATTATTGGCACTGTTAGTGGCCGTATCACTTACAACGGCAGAACAATTAACATTCCTCAAAGTTCACGCATGGAACTGGTTGACGGTCAAATTCTCATCGACGGAAAGCCATTTGAGCAGTACGACAAAGCCGATTGTCCAATCATCAAGATTGAACTCACAGGCAATGTAGAGCATGTCCAAACTCAAACAGGCGATGTTGAAGTCCATGGTGACGTGCATAATGCCAAGACCATGAGTGGTGACATTACATGTGACTGCATCAAAGGCCATTGTTCTACAATGAGTGGAGACATAAGACGATGAAGGTACGACAGGCAAGAAAAATCTTCAAGGCTTATTATAGCCCTAAGAAAAACTATTGGAATAAATACCAAGGTTTTACTCTTGGAACGTGCTTTATTTGTTTCGCTTACAAAACCCCACGTTTGCTTCATGCTCTGAATATAGCATACAAATATGAGAAGCGGTATGTGCAAATACCAACAAAGCCAAGAGCAATACAAGGTACAACTTCCATACGTCATCCCCAATATGGCCTTTGGGCTATTTTTGAAAACAAGAATAATATTTAATCAACAAAGACAATGAAAACTTACATCGGAACAAAACAGGTAAAGGCCGAACCTATGGACGAATTGGCAGCAGTTGAGAAAGGCTACGCTCGTAAGAACGAGGACAACCACGAATGGCGGCAGGGCTACCACGTTCAGTACGCCAACCCGGACGGTAGCACCTACGACTCATGGTCTCCCAAGGACGTGTTTGAGCGTTCGTACAACGTGTGTGATGAGGAACAGATTGCAATGGTATGTTTTCCTCTGACAAATCGAAGCATCAACAAGGCTGTATCGCTCCTAACTATTGGAGGTGCAGATGACAAGACTTTGGAAGAGGTCGCAGCCAAGATGGAGGATTTGAAAAAGAAAGGGTTTGCAATTGTGCCCTCAAAAATATACAACACTGGCGATGAGGGACAGCAATTTGAAATGATGGTGCCATTATTAGCATTAGGCATCAGCTTGTAAGTATGCGCCAACCCAAACGCAGGGCTAACCTGCTCTACAAACTCCGTAGGAGAGGTATCCGATGCGACACCAAGCAGCGTTGCATCTACCTCCCCTATATGGAGTCTCCTAAGAAGTACCCACAAATACCACGGCTCTGCCGTGAGTTCCACTTCTATGTTCAATTCATCATCACATGAGCAACAATACAATCCGTGTCTTTGAAGCCTTTGCAGGTTACGGCTCGCAGTCTATCGCCCTCCAACGGCTTGCCAACGATTTTGCCGACTTCCGCTTTACGGTGGTCGGCATTTCCGAGATTGACAAGCACGCCATCGCTGCCTACCGTGCCATTCATGGCGACCATGCCCCCAACTTCGGAGACATCATGCACATTGACTGGCTGCAAGTTCCCGACTTCGACCTGCTCACATACTCTTTTCCATGCCAAGATATATCCTCGGCTGGCCGTCAGCGTGGCTTTGCGCAGGGTAGCGGCACGCGCTCTTCCTGTCTGTGGGCTTGTGCCGACGCTATCTCTGCCAAGCATCCCAAGTGGCTGCTCATGGAGAATGTCAAGGCTCTCACACAAAGGAAGTTTGCCAAGGACTTCTACAAGTGGCGCGAATGGCTTTCCGACCAAGGCTATACAAGTTACTTCCAAGTCCTCAATGCCAAGGAGTACGGCATACCGCAAAACCGTGAGCGTGTCTTTATGGTGTCCTGCCTGGGCGAACACCCTCGTTTCTTCTTTCCCAAGACGTTCCCTTTGGAGTACCGACTGAAAGATATTCTTGAGGACAATGTGGACGAGAGTTATTACTTGAAGCCTCAGCAGGTGGAGAGTATCATCAGGCATTGCGAGCGCAAGGTGGCAGAGGGGTGCGGTTTCAAGGTAAACTTCCAGTCGCCCGATGATATCAGCGGTGCAATCAAGACCAAGGAGGGGCAACGTGAATACGACACCTACATCAAGGAGCCACTCAACACCGATATGCAGGGCAACTCTCGCACCATCACTGCCCATTACCATAAGTTGGGCTACACCGACTTTTCAAGCGACCTCTGTCCGCATACTGGTGTCATGGAGTATTCGCCTCTCTTCTTGGGCTACACTCGCGACCACAAGGGCAAGGTGGTGTCCCACAACCTAAAGGACATCAGCAACACAATTGTCGCATCCAACCATGGGCGCAATGGCAGCACAGCGCAGTATCTCGTAGAGCCGATGATTTACAGCAGTCCTCACGGATTTAATTTCGGGGGGGGTAAAAATTTAGCACCTACCGTAACTTCTTCCGCCTATGCCGACAATAACTTTCTCGTCAAGGACTTCCGCATCCGCAAACTCACGCCTCGCGAGTGTTTCCGTCTTATGGACGTGGCCGACTCCGACATCGACAAGATACAGCAAGCGGGCATTTCCAAGACGCAGCAGTACAAACTCGCTGGCAACTCAATCGTGGTCTCCTGCCTCTACCATGTGTTCCGCAAGATGTTCATCGACCATTCCAACGAACAGAAAGGATATGTGCAGCTCTCACTCTTCTAAACTTAAAACATCAACAATGTCTCAACTTTATATCTTTGCAACATGATAAAACTTTTGGAACGTACACGCCGCCCCGACATCACATTCTGCCGCAATGGACGCATATTCATCACGGCAAGGGTGGTGCGTCTCCTCTCGCTCCGTCCGGGCGACAGCATAAACATCGCCTTTCACCTTGGCGAGTGTTACTTGCTTGCTGCCCGGCACGACAACGCCATCGGGCGACACATTGCCCAGTGTTACCCCACAAAGAAAGGCTCGCGCAACTATTGCGCCAACTCCGTCATGCTGTGTCGGCTTATGCTCGACAACTGCCGCATCCGTGAGCAGCGTGCCTCTTTCATGGTGGGCAAGGAGGAAATGCGGAATGGTGAAGTGTACCTCCCCATAATCTATAAAATGCCGTTATGAACCAAGAAATCAAATACAGCGGATTTTCTGCCGTGCCGTCCGACTACGAATGTTCTGACGGCTCTCTTGCCGTGTCCATCAACCTGCTGCCCGAAGATGGTGCTTTGCAGCCAGTCCTGCCTCCGTCTGTTGAGGTACAGCTTGCTGCCGAAACAGGCAGTTGCGTGTACATTCACGAGACGTCAAGTTTCACACATTACATAGTGGCCAATGGCAACGCTTATAGTTGGTTCGACAAAGGAAAGCCAGATACGATTGTCTCTATTGGCAATGTTTCCAGTTGCATAAAGATCACATCAGTTGGCAATACGCTAATTTTTCTTACCGGGAATGGTATGCAATACTACCTGTGGAAAGGCGGCTCCACAGGCTACCTGTATCTTGGCTCGCATATTCCAGAATGTCCGCTGTCATTTGGTTTGCAGGGAGAATTAGTCCGCACAGACGAGTTCTCTATCAGTTTCAACGGCATCAGCGAGGGCGACATTTGGAAAGAGTTTTCTGACGACAACAAGACTAAGATAACAGACCAAGTATTGGCCAAGGTCAATAAGTTCATTGCAGAGGAGAGCACCAATAAGGGACGGTTCATCTATCCGTTCTTTGTCCGTTATGCCTATCGCCTGTATGACGGCACACTGACTATGCACTCCGCACCCATTCTAATGATTGCATCTTCCGACCTCTCACCACAGGTTTTTTGGAACCATATCAAGGGTAAGGGGTCTTACAAAGATGCTACGATGCGTGTTGTCGGCATGGTGCATAAGTTGGATTATGCGGTTATTGAACAGTCCTACATAGACAATCTCTCCAATTGGAAAGACATTGTGCGCTCCGTTGATATTTTTTGTTCTAAGCCTATCTACACCTACGACCAGAACGGAAAGTGTGAACGGTTTGCACAATCATCCGACATTGACTCTTATTGTGTGTGCAAGCATACTAATCAAGCAGCATCTACCACTACATATCCATTGCGCTATCAAAAGCATACGTTCAACAAACTTTATGCGTTCACTTTCGACCCTACAAACCTCACTTATCCTGCCGGGCGTTTGATTTTGCCGCGTAGGTCGGTTGATGCTGTTAAGGAGGACATCAAATCTACATCGCAGTTTTACCTGCTCGAAAGCATAAAGATTGAGGCACTCACCACCACACGCACATTGCTCAACATCGAAGAGGATTATCTTCAGTCATTGGTAACTCGCGAGGTTATGACTGACGATTATGACAGCCATGACACGCTCATTCCTCGCTATGCGTTTGCCTACAACTCACGCCTCAACATTGCGAACATGAAGAAAATGTTGTTTGCTGGCTACAATGCGGCATCTGTATTTTGTTATACAGATGGATATGTCGGCAATTGGAATGATGACCACATTACCCCTACATACTTTGACGACAAAGCTGCCTATTCTGTATACATTTACATCAAGCAGGACGGCAGGGATATTATTGTAAGAGGGGATGCATATCAAATGGGCAACTATGATGCTCCAATGCTGTTCATATTCTATCCGAATGTCAATGCTTACAAGGCTGTTATTGTTAAGTGGTTCGTTTGGGGTATGCCATACGAGGTGCAACTTGAACAGCATGGTTTCCTTAATGGTTCATTCTATTTTGGCGGTTGGGACAATCCCGAACAGAAAGGTTCTGTTCCAACGGTATCAAATATTGTCGACCGTATGATTGACGTACCCAACAAAATCTACACCTCCGAAGTCAACAACCCTTTCTATTTCCCTCTTCTCGGCATCAACACCGTTGGTGCAGGCGAGATAAAGGGCATCTGTTCTGCAGCCAAGGCTCTCTCGCAAGGTCAGTTCGGCCAGTTCCCTCTCTACGCTTTCACCACCGAGGGCGTATGGGCGTTGGAGGTGTCAAGCACAGGCACTTACTCCGCTCGCCAACCCATCACGCGCGATGTCTGCATCAATCCCGATGGCATCACACAACTCGACTCTGCCGTTCTCTTCCCAACCGACCGGGGCATCATGCTCATCAGCGGCTCGCAGACGCAGTGCATATCCGAGGCTATCAATTCCGAATATCCCTTTGACGCTACGCAGTTGCCGGGCTTCACTAAGCTGCACGCCATGCTCGGCCATGAGCCAGCCACCGACAAGTGCTTGCCCACACTGCCGTTCACGGAGTTCCTAAAGAAGTGTCAGATGATTTACGACTATGTGCATCAGCGCGTCATCGTCTATGCGCAAAGCGTCACCTACGCTTATGTCTATTCTCTCAAGACGCAGCAATGGGGCATGATATTCTCTCGCCTTTCCTCACACCTCAACTCCTATCCCGATGCGTTGGCGGTGGACGCAAACAATGCCGTCCTCAACTTCTCTGTGCCAAAGGCCGAATCTGTCAAGTGCCTCTATACTACGCGCCCTCTCAAACTCGAAGCGGCCAACGTCCTTAAAACAATTGACTGCATCATTCAGCGTGGTTTCTTCCGTAAGGGCAATGTCGCTACGGCTCTCTATGGCTCGCGCGATTTGGTCAACTGGTATTTGGTATGGTCAAGCAAAGACCACTATCTACGTGGTTTCCGTGGCTCGCCTTACAAGTATTTCCGCATTGCAGGTGTCGCCACCTTGGGTGTCGATGAAAATATCTTCGGTGCGTCCGTGCAGTTCACACCACGGCAGAACAACCAACCACGATGAAATAAAGCCCAATGAGCCAAGCAAGCCCATTATGGCCAAAAGATATTATTAGGTTCATTAGTTTTTAGGTTAAGATTGTTTTTTTAGGTAACGAAAAGAGCCGGGATGCGTGATGCACCTCGGCTCTTGTCTTTCGGTATCAGTCCAAGAAGTGTTGCCTTATCCGTGTCCGTTCCATTCGCGAATGAATGGCGGTTCGTATCTCCGTCTCGGCCTCCGCTGCCTTGGCAAGCCACGTCTCACTCTTGGCAGGATTTGTGATGCTCAACCAGTCGGCCACACCTCGGCACACCAAGTATTCATGTATCAGCCTTTCCACAAGCGTGAGCGTTGTCTGCGACATGGTGGTCGGCACGTTCATCACGATAACGTATTGTTGCCGCTCCTTTAGCGTGTCGTCCAGTTCCGTATTCACGATGTCTTTCTTCGCCCACGGATAGAGCAGCTCACGGCACATCGACACACCCAAGTCCATCACTCTTGTCATGCGGTCCACATTGCCCTCTTCGCCCACGTCAGCCACCATGTGCTTGGCGTGTTCCGTATCGGGCGGCATCACATGGCTCTCCACATAGGCGTAGTTCTTGATGTCATAGAGCAGTTGGTCGCGCCCAAACGTGAGTGTCACTTTAAGCATGCTGCCCTCATTCTTCACACAGCAACTCATAGGCCATGCTTATTTATTCTGTGGGACGTTTCGGGCGGCTCCGCTTGCTTACGGCTTGCTGTATGCTCACAAGGCTCTTCTGCGCCAGTGCCACATACTGCTCCGCGTCTGCCTTGTTGGTCACCATGTACCACTCCGCAATGGCGGTGTTCTTCAGATAGTCGTGTATGGCTTCGCCTACGCCTGTCGTGGCGGCCTCATTGAAGTTGCTTGGCATCTGGAGTTTCAGCGACAGGTCGTCGCTGCCGTCATAGTGGCTGTTGTCGGTCGATGTACCGTCCTCATCAAGGTATTCGGCAAGTTCGGTCTTTACCTCGGCAAAGCCTTTCTTGATAGAGCGCAGTATCTTCTCGCGGTTCTCCTCGTCCTCCGAGGCGAACATGCTGGCCACTTCCTTGTGGTTCTCCTTGTTCTGTATCGTGCGTCCGCGAAGAAAGGTCTCGTTCATGATGTCGTACAGCAGCCAGTCTATCTTGATGGTTGCTGTTACCTCTTTCTTTGCACCTAATGTTTCTGACATATTCTGTTTCTTTTTGTTGGTTAATCACTTGGGCGTGTCGGTTTCTTCCTGCTGTACAGCAGTCGTTCCGCTCCGTCCATCATTTCTCCTGCTTGGTTGAAGTAGTCGGTGGCCTCGCCCTTGTTGGCCAACTTGAACCATTGGCCGATGATTGATGTGATGAAGAAGTTGCGCAGGGCTAACTGCACATTGCTTGTCAGTTCCTTGTCAAACGACTTGCTCACTTCCAGCACTGCTTCGTATGCGGTCCTCATGATGACAGGCTTGATTGGCAGACCTATGTTAGGTTGTGCCAAATCCTTTGTACCCCATATATCGGTGGACACCTGTACATCTTTGGTCGTTCCCGACACAAGCATTTCTTTCAGCCGCTCGTTGGTGGCAAGCACCGACTCTTCCCAAAATCTGCCAAGGTCGCTCAGCTCGTTGTCGGTGGCGAGTATGCGGTCTCGCGCTTTCTCGTCTCCGTCTATGAGTTTCGCACCTGTGTAGTCCGTGGCTTTTGCCACTTCCTCATACACATCGTCCTTGAATACTTGTATGGTTATCGTCTCCATCAGAATGAAATGATTGAATAAGTTAATCCTATGCCCACATACGGCTGCATTCCTTTCGTGCCTATGCCGTACCCGGTCGTTATGCCTATGTGCCACCGCTTAGGGGGCTGCTTCTCCTTGATGGTTACCACCTCATGCAGCGGATACACAAAGATGCTGTCGAGCCGTGCGTGTACGCCACTGACGTATGCCTTGTAGTCCGCGCTCTCATACACGCTCTGCATGATGGGCAGCTCTATTGTCGCGCTGTCCGAACCGTTGGCGGCAATGCCTTTTGCATAACCCTTTGCCGTGTCGGTGTCGGCTCTGATGGGTGGCAGTGCTGCATCGTCCATCTTGATGCAGTCCGTTGGTACTCTCACCTCGGCAGTTCCGACTGGCTGCTTGCTGGTGTACTTCGGTTCTCCCGGCACGTCCCTTATCGTGTCGCGCTTTATGATGGTGTCGGTTTGGATCATGATGTTGTGGCCATTCCCAGCCTTGGGTTCGGGATAGAGCAGTGCCACAAGCAGGAGCGTGAGCAACACGCCTCCTACAAAACTCAATGCGTGTTTCATGCTTTCGTGTGTTTGATGTAGTCCGTAATGCCCTTGTAGTGCAACTGCACGATGCTCCGCACCCCCTCCTCGCTCAACAGATATTCCACGTCTGCCTTGTTGTCTTGGAAGAGGTTCTCCGTCAGCACTGCTGCGCACTTGGTATGCAGCAGTATGTAGAAACGTGCCTCATAGTCGGGGTCTTTGTCGCTCCAGTCGGCACGCATGGGTTTCTGCTTGCTGTCGTAGTCGCCCTTGGCCTTGTGTGCGTCAAAGCTGCCGATGTAGTCTTTCAAGCATTCCTCGGCTGCGTTCCACAGGTCGGTGGCAAGCAGGTCGGCACTCGTCTGTCCGGGCGAGGTATATACGCACCAGCCTCCTGCGCTCTTCCACTGGCCGTCCGCTCCTGCGGCATTGTGGTGTATCGACACGAGGAGTACGTTCTTCGCTCCGTACTTGTCGCAGTACTTGTTGGCTCGCTTGCATCGCTCGGCAAGCGGCACATCGGTATCTTCGGGTACAAGCAGGTGTGCCTCCACCCCGTTGCTCAGTAGGGTGTTCACCAACCTGCGTGCTATCTCTCTCGCTTTCTTGTATTCGTGCAACCGCTTGTCGGGGCTGCACTTGCCCGGTGTATTCTCACCGTGGCCGTTGTCAATCAACACTATCATCTTTCTCTTCTTTTAGTTTGTCAAGGTTCACGTCAAAGTGTCTTGCCGTCTTGTCCACCATCACTTGCTGCAATGCTTTCCAAAAGCGGTGCTCTGCCTCTGGTCGGCAGCTGCTCTCGTTCTCCAGTATCGACCATGCCTGTTCAAAGCATATCACGCCTGTAAGGATATACGACAACGGCACTTGCATGTGTATGAACACCCAATGCTCCGCCAAGTATGCCAGCACTATCAGCCACAACCGCTTGGGTATGGTCTGTTTCACCACCTTGCCAAAAGCGAATGAGGTAAACTTTGCTTTCTTCCTGTCGGTCTTTTCGGGATAGGCTGCGTGTACGCGCTTGTCGAGTTTGAAAGCGGTGTATGCGTCATACAATATAAAGATGATGGCTACCGCTATCAAGGGGAATGTCGGTCTGAATTCTGCCACAAGCCAGCCTACCATGCCGCCCACGGCCATGGCCGCGAACTTCCAAAGTTTGAATACTACTGCCATACTACCCATCTTATTAAGCGTCCTACAACTACTCCTGCCACCGTGCAGCCGAAGTCTATCCAATCCCACTTGCCGCCCCACAACTCATCTTTGAGTTCCAAGGCTGCGGCTACGCCCACTCCTGCATACGCTGCGCAATAGGTGCTGTTCGCTCCAAGTCCTATCACCACACCGCCAACAAAGTGCTTGTATCGGTTGCTCGCTCCGAGCCATTTGATAATCTTCTTCATGTCAATAAGAATTTAGTTCATGGCAAATTTACTTACAGGCATGGTTCTTTCCCTTTTATCTGTTGTGGCACACTAAAAAAGGGACACAAGATTGCTCCTGCGTCCCCTGATAGGTTCTCGTTTCCCTTACTGGAGGTCAAACACGCTCCAGTCTATGTTGTCTTTTTCTTTCCAACCGTCCATGATGGCGTTGAGAATGTAGGCTGATGCCTCCTTGCTGAACTTGATGAAGTCCTCTCTTGTCTCAAAGGTGTAGTACACTGGCGTTGCGTCCGCCTCCTCGTTGAGTTTCAGCGTGAGCGGATAGGCTATGCTCTCGTTGTTTTCCAAAGATGCGTAGTTGCGCTGCTTCTCGTCCGACAGCCATACCTTGATGCCGTCATACTCAAAGCGGTTCACAATCTTGTCCTTGGTCTCTGCGTCTATCGTGTCTCTGACAAGCTGCTTTATCTCGTCCATCGTGGGCTTGCGGCTGAACGTGTGGCGGTATTCATAGTTGCCGTCCTCGGTCTCGTAATAGCCGAAGTAGAGCAGCCATTTGTTCTTGCCTATGCGTTGCAGTCCATCTTGCCGTTGGGTTGTGCCGTATATCTTCTCCATGTCGTTATGAATTTGTTACGCTGCAAAGATACACCGACACACCGCACATCGCCTTTTATCTTTAGTGAGCTGCCATTAAGTGAAGTTATACTTGCGCTTGCTGCCGTCAAACACCTCACACTTGATGATGGTCTCGAATGGAAAGCCGTCCTCTATGTCGCTTATCTGGTCAAGTATGCCTTTCATCTCCAACGAGGCGGTGAAGAACTTGCCCCATTCCGAGTTGGCTGGATTGCGGAATGACACCAAATAGCGGTCTTCGCCCTCTTTTGTGTCTATGCCTGTCTCAAAGTCGTGAATTTCTATCGGTATGTTCACGATGTCACCGAGGCGTGTCACCTTGCCGGGAAAGCGTTTCTTGCCGTCAGCAGGTGTATAGGTTACGCCCATTTCTGAAAACTTCTTCATGTGTTTACCTGTTAATGTATAATATAGATGTTTACAATCTGCGTGGCAAGCCATTCCCTTGAATGACCCTATTATCTGTTGCCGCCTCTTGCGCGACTTTATCTTGGCGAGTTTCCGTGCAGCGTTCACCTTGGTACGCTTTCTCAGCAGGGAGTAGTCCCCATAATCGACAAAGCCGAGTGCGTCCATTCCTGCACTGATGGGTGCAACTTTCTCACTCGGCTTTATTATCAGATTGTAGGGTTTGCATAGTCTATGCAGGGTGTCCCTGTGTTTCCACAACTCTTTCTTGTTGTCTCCAAGTATGTATATGTCGTCACAAAAGCGGTTGTAGTTGTCTTTTCCACATTCCTCTATCATGGCATGGTCTATGTCGTTGTGGTACAGGTTGCCGAAAAACTGCGAGGAGCGTAGTCCCTTGCTGATGCCTACGTTGTCATTCGGGTGCAGAGCCTTTACAAAGTCTATGAGTATGGGCAGCAGCACTGGGTCGGCAATGTAGCGTTTTATTATCTCTATCAGTCGGTCATGCAGTATGTGGTCGTAGTAACCTTTGTAGTCGCTTTGATAGTAGTATATGAGTTTCGGATTGTTCCGCCTTGCCTCCTGCATCTTGTGATACAATCCGTGTGGCCCTCTTCCCTCTATCGAGGCTGCGGTGTTCTCTATCAGTATGGGCGCAAGGTGTTTTTCCACTATCTCCATGATGGCGTTGCTGCCCACACGCTCTATGACGGACGGTGCTTGCACGGTTCTTATCTTAGGGCCGTCTGCCGTCTCAAACGATTTAAGGTGCTTGATGCGGAATGTGCCGTTGGCTATCTGAGCCTTTAGCATGGCGATGATGTCCGCCTTGCGTTTCATGTAGCGCACCATGCGTGGCGTGCATTCCACTCCGTCTATAACAATATTCTCCCTCCACCGTAGGCCGTTGCGAGTATCTGCGTTGTGCAGGTTCGACATGACACGCTTGAACGAGCGTTCCATGTTCTCGTCCGCTATGATTTCGGGGATAAGGTCTAATAACGGAAAACAGATAGAAGTCTTTTCTTCTACCTGCCCCAATAGTTCTTCCAATGTATTGACAGCCTTCCTGTCCTGTGGGGAGATACTTGCGCACTCCCCACATGTGGTTAATGTCGTGTTCCGGCTTTCCATATTTATATGCTGTTGCCGAGGCTCTAATCCCTCGGAGTATGTTTGTGGCAATCCTCGTGCCACGTCAGAGACCTCCGATTAAACTTAACCAAGAGAATTTCAGCCGCCCACCGTAGTTCGTGTTCGAGTTCGAAGAAGCGTTGTTCGCGTTCGCATAGGCGAGACCGCTGTTCGCATTCGAGTTGTTGCCAGACCGCAGAACACAGCGGCGCGTGGGATTTTCTGCCTTTTGTTCCTTTGCTTACATAATCGGACGCACTATGTCCACTTTCAGACCAAGCGCATCAATGATGCGGAAGAACATGCCGACACCCGGCTCTATCACGCCTTTCTCTATGCGTGAGATATAGGTTTTGTCTGTTCCCACTTTCTTGGCAAGGTCTGATTGCGTCATGTGTTCTTGCTTTCTTGCGTCAAGGATTATCTGACCTACACAATAGTTGGTTGCCTCCTTTCTGAACGCTTCTCTTTCTGCAGTTCCCACTGCGCCATACTTGGCATCAAGAATGGCATCGAAACTGCTAATGTCATTTCTTTGCTGCATAATATTCCTTTTTAAGTTCAAGTGCTTTCTCTATCTCCTTTGAGGGCGTCTTTTGGGTTTTCTTCTGAAAGCCGTTGAACAGCATCACGATGTTGCCCTCATCAAAGATGAAGAATGCACGGTATATATTCCCATTGTAACTGGCTCTAATCTCATAGAGTCCGTCCTTGATGAACTTCACAAATTTCTCACTCACTCTCTCCTGCATCTTCAGCACATCAAGCACATAGTCTATCTTCTTCTGTGCGCCCATTTCCAAAGAGCGGTAGAACGTGAGGAAGTAGTCTTTGTAAAGTAATATCTTCCTCTCTGAATTCATGCTGCAAAGGTAATACTTAAAGTTGATATATCCTACAACTTTTGCAATTATTTTGCATCACTCATAAAAAACTCGCTTACGCGAGAAAGCAGGGAGAGGGAGCAGCCTCCTATCGTCGGCTCTCCCTCTGACGCTTTTTTCGTGGCTGCGCTTGCCGCTTTATCCGACTATTACGAATTTGCCGCGGAAGGCCAGCCGCCCACCACAGACCGCGCCCGAGCTCGAAGAAGCGCTGCCCGCGACCGCAAAGGCGAGACCGCTGTTCGCATTCGAGTAGCTGCCAGACCGCAGAACACAGCGGCCTCTGCTGCCGGGAAACCACAAACCTGCCGCATAGTGGGTGGTGTACTTGCTAGTGTCGGTCTGATGCACCTTGCTTGGCAAGATGTCGCACTTCGCTCCATGCACCACTCTCACTACGCAGTTGCCGTTAGAGTTCACACTCTGCACTACACGCTCGGTTTTCTTCACTGGGTCATAGATGTGGAACTTGTAGTCTATGGGGTCATCGTTGGTCTCCACACAGCGGTTCTTGTAGAATGTCTCGTAACTCTGCACGTTTCCTGCAATGTAGTCCATCCATTCCGAGTCGCAGCCCACATAGTGCTTGAGTCCCATGATGGAGTTCATTGCGTTGCCCACATACGAGGTGTCGGCCATGCCGATGTTGTCGCGGCTGTTCAGCGTGGCATCGTGTGCGCCATTGCCAACCACAGACTGCTCGTTGGTCGTGCCGTGGGTCGCCCACCACAGGTTGCTGATTTCCTTGTGCTGCTCGTAGTCTTGGAGCTGGTAGCCCTCTCCGCGCATGTGCGCACTGTTCTGAAAGTCCTTTGCCGTGTAGTGTATCGTCCCTGTCGGTGTCTCTGTCGGATTGCCATCAGTGTCGTATGCCCACTCTGCCGAGGTCTGCGAAGTGCCGTCTCCCTTGCGTGAGCGCACCGCACCCGATATGCTCCTCGGTCGTTTCAGTCCGTCTATGGTGATGGGGTATGTTCCCAAGAGGCTGTCGTTCTCGCCAACGGTGTGTTCCGTCCATTCGGGTTCTATGGCCTCTATATGCTCGCTGTCAACGGCAAGACACAGGCAGTCCTCTATGTCGCGGTACGAGGTGAAGTACATCCACTTCGCTCCGCCCGGCACATCGCAGAACACGTAGTTGCCTATCGAGAAGTCGAAGTAGGTGTGGCTCACCATCATGTTGAACTTGCCTACTATCTGTCGGTTCGTGTCCGTGAACACGGCTCCGAGCCTTGCGTGGTTCAGTCCCGGCCATCTCACCTGCTTCATGCCCTCAACGTCCATGCGGTAGGCGTTCACGTTGGCAGCGGTGGTGATGATGTTCTCGTCTATCACCGTGCCTACCTCTGCCTCGTCAGCATACACGCCTGTGTTCTCCGCATAGAGCAGTGCCGATAGCATGGCCTCGCGCTTGTTGTTCACGGTGGATAGCGGCTCGTTCTCCGTGGTCGAATAGATGATGTACTTCTGTTGGCTCTTGTAGTCGTTCACGCCCTTGTACCAGTGGTGGGGCAGATGGTGGAAGATGTCAAAGCCCTCTCCTGCGCTATCGCCCACATCGAAACTCTCGCCTGTGGCAAGATAGTTGAAGTCGCTGTCGCTCAGTTGCACGCCCTCCATCTGTTTGAGTTTGGAGTTGTAGGTACACTTGTAGGCGTGGGTCTTCTGCAATATCTTCAGTGTGTGTCCGCTCGCCACAAAGGTCTTGTCGTAGTCCGAGCCTGTCTTGTTTTCGGGGTTGCTGTATCGCTCACAGAAGTCTCCGCTCACGATGTCGTCTATCTTCACCACCGAGAACTGCGAGTTGATGACGGTCAGTTTCGGGAAGTATTTCTGCAATGCCTCCACCTCGCTGTCATCCACAAGTTCTGTCAGTATCCATCGGCCGATGATGCCGCTGCACTGCCCGGTCTCATCGTAGGTGCTGCCGTTCGCGTCTATGCCCACGGCTCCGCTCTGCATGATGCCGCGCAGCATCTCCACGCTGGCGGTGGCGTTCACGCCCGGTATGCGCACGCTCTTCAGCTGTCCTGCCGTGGTTATCTGCCGCAGCAGGGTCATGGTGTCGATGTGCGGACACTCGTCAAGGAACATCTTCTTCACGTTCGTCATTCCTGCTATGGTCAGTCCACCGGGATAGGTCAGCTTGGGCAGGTTCTTGAAGTAGAGCGTGGTCATGGTGGCTGGCAGTTCAAGGGTCTCTATCGGGGCTGTCTCGGCAAGGTCTATGCTCGACAGTTGCGAACCGCTCGCCAACACCTCTTTCAGTCTCGGGCAGTACGAGGCGATGATGCTTGTTACCTTGGTGTTGCGTGCGTCTATGCGTCTGAGGAAACTCTTGTTGCCCATGTTGAGCTGCGTGATTGCTCCGCTTTCATCGGCTGGCGCATAGTCCGCTCCGCCAAGTATGAGTTCTTGCAGCATCGTGCAGTTCGAGATGTCCCAACCCTCGGCTTTCGGGGTGCAGCCGCTGATGTCGAGGCTTGCAAGGCGTGTCGCACCGAACACATAGAGCATCGTTCCTGCGCCTGTGGCGGTCATGCCGCTCTTCAGCGTGTAGCTTTCTCCTGCTTTCAGATAGCAGCTGTCCACACAAGCGTCCGCACGGTCCACGCCCAAGCCGAAGAAACCGTCCTGCGCTGCCGTTATCTTGATGCTGATGTCCGTACCCACGGCTCGCATCTTGAACGGATTGGTGTACAGCTCGCCCACTTGATAGTAGCCGTCACGGTAGGCAAAGCGTTTCTCAAACGTCACGGGCAAGTCCTCATACCGCAGTCCGTGTACGGCATAGTAGTAGTTTGCACCTGCCTTGGAGTTCTCGATGTACTTGCGCTCTCCGTCAAACGAGCTGGTTATCTTCGCCCACTTCGCTATGCGGTCGGTGATCCAGAGTTTCTTGCAACCGTCTGCGGAGAAAATCTGGATGCCGTCCGCCTCCGCGCTGCGCATGTCGTTGGCGATGTCGTGCAACGTGATGGTGGTCTTGCCCTCATCTTCAAGCCAGAACTTGTCGGCTGCGTAGCCTTGCTGGAACATCACGGAGTTCCACCCTTGGTAGTAATGCTTGGGGTCGGTCACGCTGTCCAAGTCCCAAGGTACGGTGATGCCGCAGTCGTTGTCGGCAAGCCAGCAGCAATCTCCGTCATACCAGTGGTTGAAGTAGGCGCGTGTCAGTCCGTTGGTGTCGAGGTAGAACGAAATCATCATGTTCTTCGACCGCTGGTCAACGGCAAGCACATAGTCCGTACCAACTATGTAGCACCCGGTGGAGCGCACGTTGGCATACTGATAGAGTTCCTCGCAGAACTTCTTCAGTCGGTTCTCCTTGGTTCCTGCCACGCTCTTGCCGTGCAGGGTGATGTTTCCATCTGCCTCGGTGCGGTCTTGCGAGCACTCCTGCGTCCACAGCAGCCATTTATATAGGTTGTACGGCACTTTCTTTCCCTTGGCGTAGAGGTCGTTCAAGTCATCATCATCGGGGTATCGGCTCTCGTAGTAGCCGAGCCACACGGGTTCGCCTGTCGATTGGTCTATGCGCATGAGGTCGTCTATGCCATTCACGCCTTGCAGCCAGCAGAGGGAGTCGTACTTCAAGTATTCGTAGCACTCCACAGGGTTCAGCACTCGGCCTGTCACGCCCCATTTCTTGGTGCTCGTGTCATACTGCATCTTGCCTGTGGTGTCTTTCCACTTGCCTCCGCTGTATTTCACATACTTGTAGTCGTTCGTCAGGTACACCGTTCCCCAGTCGTAGTTATTCACGTCGTCTGCCAACACCTCGGCAAGGCTCTTGTCCACTTCCGTAGGGTCGGCTGTGGCATCGGTCTCCACCATGCTGCCTGTACCGTCATTTTCAAGGAAGATGTGCTTCTCTCCGCAGTACTCGCTCAGCATGTAGATGTTCGATGCTATCAGCGCATCACTGTTGGCCAAGGTCTGCACCTTGAAGATGTTGAGGTCTTGGTCTTTCTCGGCCACGAGTTCCACGAAGTCTCCGTAGTTCAAGCAGTCGCTGTTGTAGCCGCTCACTTTCTCGAAACCGAAGAACGAGGGGTTGCCCTTGTCCACGTTGAAGTTGGCCTTGGCATGGAAGTAGGCGTAGGTCTGGTTGGTCGCGTCCACGCTCTGCTGGTCGGTGCGGAATAGGGCGCACGTCACGCTGTCGATGCTGGTGTTCATCGTGTCACCTCCGTTGTAGGCGTTCTGCGCTGGGGTCATGTAGTCCGCTCCCATGGCTCGCTGGGTCTTGTTCATCAGCTCCATGGTCGCTCCGTTGTTCGCGCCTGTCGAGTCGGCGTAGTCCACCTTGATGGTGATGGTCTTTACCCACAAGCCTCCGTCTATCACCTGCACTTGGCTCTTCGCGGCCATCTTCTTGGCCTTTTGGAACTTGGCCAGTGCCACTGGGTCGTTCTTGAAGTCCTCCTCTGTGTGGAGCATCTCTATCTTGCAGCCTTTGAACTTGCCTTTCTTGTTCTTCACGGGCCGCAGCGATGAGGTCGTGCCTTGGTTTGTAGTCGGCACGTTGTACACCTTGCAGTCCTGCCATGGCCTGTCGGGGAAACGGATTACCCAGTCAAAGTATGCCTTGGTCTTTTTGTCTCCGTCCAGCTTGTCGAGGTAGCCGGGGTAGCTCTGCTCGATGTCGGGGGTGTCGGCATTCTTCAGCAGGGTCACGCAGCATAGTCCTGCGTTCATGCACGCTTGCATGGTCGGCCTGTCCTTGGTTGTTTCCTCTGCGGTCTGCGAGGCCATCACTTGGTTCTTCTCGTACTCCGTCAGCATGGCTGCGGTGTCTTTCTGTCCCACCAAGTAGTTGTTGAATGCCTGTCGGTAGTTGTAGTAGGTGGCCCAGCCGATGGCACGGTACAGGTAGATGTCGGCTTTCGTGCCGTCAAACTTTATCTGCATGTCGTTGTGGGCAAACTTCCCGGCATTGTAATAGGTGGCTGCGGCCTCGTCTCCGTTCACATATATCTTGATGGAGCCTATGCCGCTGTATGGGGCTATGCTGGTCGGCTCTATCACAATGTCGAAACGTGTCTCCTTGTCAGTGGCATACAGGGCTACGGCTGTCTGCTGTGCGCCCAAGTCGTCGGGGTTGGCTGCGGTTGCTCCATCACAGGTGAACACGAGTTTCTCGCCAGTCAAGTAGAAACCGAGCTGGTTGTCGACCAGGCAGTCGATGATGCGTGCCGTGCGGTCTTCCACATTCTTCACCTTTACCGTGAAACTCAGTGCCATGCCGTTCTGCTCGATGCTGGTGTTGGCGAACGGCTTGAACGAACACACGGCTTTCATGTCCTCGGCTATGCGGAGTGCCATGCGTCCCTTGTCGTTCTCCGTGCCGTAGGTGGGTGTGCCGTAGGTGTCCTTGACAAATCCGTTGCTCGACCAGTTGCAGTTCTCAACGGTGATTTCCACGTTTCCGTCTTTGATGGTCTTGTCGGTCTCTCCGTTGCTGCGTGAGTCCATCGTGATGTTGAACTCGCGCATGGTGGTCACTTCCTCCACATCTACCAGCGAGCCATCGACAATGAATGTGGCGGTTTCTGATGCGCTGTCTCCGCACATCACTTTCACCGATACGCTCTTTGTGCCGTCATGCACGCTCTCCTGCACTTGCTTGGTGAACGTGCTGGTCTGCCCCCGGTAAGCTATGGTGGTTGTCTCCTGCGCTCCGTCATACCACACCACGGCTTGCGGCTCGTCCGTGTCGGCTGCATACACGGCATAGTCCACCTCGATGTTCTCGTAGAGTTTCCTCTTGCCTTGCAACTGCTCGGTGTGCCAGCGCATGGCCACTATCGGGGTGTTGTTGCCGCTCTCCACCACCATGACGGCTGTGTGGAGGTAGTTGCCCACCACGCCCGAACCTACATCTTCTCCGTGTATGCGCAGGGGGTACGCGCCATGTGTCAGTGTCTCGCCCAAGCAGCTCTTCGGGTCTATGGTGATGGAGTGCGAGTAGGTGTCGAGAACTACACTTGTGCCGAGTGTCTGCCACACTCCGTTTAGGTATATCTCGGTTACTACCTTGATGCCTTTGTCCGATGCGTTGTTGGCGAACTTGTACATCGGTATGCTCTTGGCGGCTCCTCCTGCGGCAAGGGCGGTACTTGCCGTGTAGTTGAGGGTCTGCACGCTGCTGATGGTAACATCTACACCACTCACGTTGATGTTTCTGCTGCCTGTGTTTCCTGCATCGTCATAGGCAATGAGCTGGAAACGCTTGGTGGTGGCGGTCACGAAGTAGCTGCTCACGTCCATCTCGAAGTCGTAGGTGTCTCCGCTTGCAGATGATGCTCTATTGAACATGAATGTCTCCAAGGTCTGCCCAGTGTCGCGGTCTTTTAGCAGCACCTTTTCTATCATGTTGCTCAGTTCTTGGCTGCCTTGTGTGGTAACGCTTCGCACGGCTGCTTTCATCACCACGCTGCCGCCAGCCTTGGCGTACAGCGGACTCTGCTCAAACTGTATGCTCACAATCGTGCCTGTGCTTTCTCCGCCTCCTCCGCCTACGGCAAACTGCACCTCGTCGCCCACGGCTTCCTGCCCGGCATTCTGCAGTTGCAGCTTCACCACGCCCTGCGTCTCGGTGTCAATGTGCAGTGTGGTGGGTATGTTGGCGTATGCACCTCCTGTGGAGAATGCCTCCTTGCCGTCCTTTTCGGGGGTGTCCGAGGTCGGCACGGCATTGTTGCCGCCTCCTCCGAACTCCACCCAAGGTTTCAAGTCTGCCGGGTTGATGTCGTCCACGGTGCGCGTGAACTGGTAGGCTTCCCACTTGGGCGAGCCGTTGCTGGTCACATCGGCTGTCTTATAGGTCAGCACGACACCGCTCTTCATATACGATAGTCCGCTTTCTTTCTCCTTGTCCTGCACAGCTTTGATGGCGGTCGAAAGGGTGTACTCGGTGTCCTCGCAGATGTCGTTCACGTTCACCGTGTTGCCTATGGCACTGCCGTTCGAGCCGAAGTCTGTCCAGTTGGCTTCGGTTTTCCAGTCGGTCTCGGTTTCCTTGCCGTAGTTCGTCCACTGCTTGTTTTGTATGCCTGTCTCCGAAAGGAAGGACAGCACGATACCGGGTTTCATGTATCTTGCTTTGTTCTCCAAATCGAAGATTTTTTCAAGCACCACGGAGAACGACACTTCACGGTCGCCCAACGATAGCAGGTAGTTGGCGTTGATTGTGTTGCGGCAAAGTGTTTCTGTGACATTATCCTCTATCAGTTGGCGGTTGATATTTGCTGTGCTCTCCACCTCGTTCACCTGCTCCTGCAACTCCGCTCCCTCGTCACCGGGGAATGCCGTGCCGCTTGTGTGACCGAGTGCCAAGTCAGAACCGATAACGGCCAATTTTGTGCCACTCCAACGGTAGGTCTTGTTGGTGGTCACGTCCATGAATATCTTGCCGCTGTGGGGTGTCACGCCATTCATGCCAGCCTCTCCGAAGAGGTCTGCGTCTATCCAATTATTATAATAGGTGACGGTTTCTGTTCCTTCAGTACTCTGTGTGGTATAGGCTAATACAAATACCTCCTTTGCCTTGTTGTAAACAACGGAGCACCCCTCATCGGTTGATTTCTTGTTGAGCGATAACATCTGGGCTGTCACGTTTTCTTCGATGCCTCTAAACTCCAGCACATCGTCCACATATCCGGGCAGATACTGCGAGGGTACTTGTCCGTTCTCGTCCAAAGGTGCAAGTCCATCTGCAGTTCCCTTGGTGTTCTTGAATGCGGTGAGGTCTTTCTGCACACCGCTGATGCTGTTTGCCAGCTCGCTCTTGTTGTCGCTGACGGTTTTCTTCAGATTGGCAATGTCGGTCTGTGCCGTTCCCATCTGCGAGTTGAGGGTGTTAAGGCTGTCCGTGTGCGAGGTCTGCGTGCTGCGTAGGCTCTTGATGTCCTCCTTGTTTTGGTTCACATCTACCTTGACAGCCTCAAGGTCGGCTGTCATTTCCTCCACGGCTTCCATATACTCGGTGCTGTCCACGGTGGGGTTGCCTTTCAGCAATGGATTTCCGCTGCTGTCCACCTGCGCTACCCATGTGCCGCCGTCTGCCACATAGAGTTGTCCCAAGTGGTCTGATGATGCGCTGCCCTCCACGGTCACCAGTGCCCACCAACCCTCGTGTGGGTTGGGGTATGCCTCGCGCAGTTGCGCTGCGGTCTTGAACAGACCTTTGTTCGGTCCCTTGATGTTCTTGGCTTCAAGCCAACCCTCCACGGTCAGGTTGTGGCCTACGGTCATGGAGCCGCGCACCGTACCCGAACCGCCCATGCTGACGTTGCGGCCTACGGCCACATCACCGTCTATCTGTTTTGTTGGTATTGAACTCATTCTATTATTGATTTTGCCAAGGCGTTCAACTGCTCTGCTTTGTCGGTCGCGCCAAAGGCGGTTAGTACTAATGCTGCCGTGGTATAGACTACGGCTGTGTAACAACGCTCGGAGATGTCGATGCCGTCCTCATCGTCTATCTTGGGATAGGGTATGTAGGTGGCTCGCTTGACGTAGGCGTCCTCGCTGTTGCAGCTGAAGAACTCCAACGCCTTTCCCTCGGCTCGGTTCACCACCGCGCACACTGGTTTCTGCACGCTGCCTCTCACGCCCTTGTATCTTGACGATTGCAGGTCATAGAGTGGGTCGTCCACCGAAATGGCATTATAGCAAGTGCGTTCCCAGTCGCTCATGCGGAATGCTATCAACCGCATGAAGTCATCGGGGAGCAGCACCCAACCACTGCCGTTATCCTCCCAATACACGGCCTCGCCAAACTCGTGTCCCTCTTCCAAGAGATACACGGGAGCTGTGGTCTCAACCCTGCGCACGGCTTCCTCTATCTTCGAGCGTATCACTTCATTCAACGACAAGGTGTCAATATCCTCATCGCTGATGAGCTGCTCGCTGGTCTTGTTCTCGTCTATGGCGATGCGCACATCTTGCTCCACGACTTCGATTTTGTACACCATATCGTCATTCCTTACTTCTCGTTGACAAACGTGATTTTCACTCCGTAGGTCTCGCCAACGGCTTTGATGTCCTCACGGTTGCGCATCGTGCCGGGCTTTACGCCAAAGTTCTTGAATATGTAGTCCTTGGCCTCTTGGTTGTCGGTGAACTCCACCTCGGTCTTGCCCTCTGCCGTATTGTCCTCGGCTGCGGTCTCCTCGCTTGTGGTATCCTCTTCGACATTGGTTTCACTCTCTGTCTCTGTCTCTTCCTCGATAGTTTCCGCATCAGCCTCGTCCGTTGGTGTTACAACACCTGCATCAGCCTCCTCGGTAGTTTCGTCCGCCACGTCCTCCGCCACAGGCGTAGTATGGCTTGAAGAGGCTTCGGTAGGCTTATTGTCAATCACAGCCTTTGCCGCCACATTTGCCGTCTGCGTGCTCGGCTTGGCAGGATTGCGCTCAATGCGCACGTCCTCGTCAAGTTCAATGGTGCTCACCGTCATGATGCGGCCTTTCTTGAACTCGCTGCTGTTCTCGATGGCACGCTGCACAAGGAAGTCGCTTGTGGTGTATTTCGCAGGGTTCTGTCCGATGGCGGTCATTGAGCCGTCAGTGAACAATACTTTGAGTGTGGCTCTGCCTATCTTGATGATAGTCTGGTATTCCATCATGCCGTACACTCCGTAGGTTATTCTCTTCTTTTTCATTTCGTTGTCTGATTATTATAAATAAAGGCGGACGGCATTGCTACCTATCCGCCTCTATTGGTTGATGATTGGTTAAACTAAACTTCTGGTTACTCGGTGGCCATCACTTCACCTGCGTACTCCACCCATGCTGCGCTCTTGTATTGCCACATCTGACCGCTGACGGCATCTGCATTGATGCCCGGGCAGTCCTGCAACAGATAGTACACGCCACCCTCAACAGGACTTTCGGGTGCGTCCGTGCTGTCCCAAAGGTGTATCTGTACGGCTGTGGCGTTCTCGTTGTCGCCCTCACCGTTAATCCACATGTGGCATGAGCCTTTGAGTGCGAGTGCGTCCCACACGAGGATTGCCTCGCGTGTTGCCTCTTCGCCCTCCACACGGTCCTTTGACGAGTGCTCTGCCGAGTACTGGTAGTGTACAAGGCGGTCGGGCGCAACGATGAATGCGGAGTTGCTCCACTTCAAGCGGTCGAGTGTCGGGTCGTGCTTGAACTCGATGTCTCCGAACACGGTGTGGAAGTTGGTCACTACCCAGCCCACAGGATTGGTCTTGGTGGTAATCTGAATTTCCGGGTGCTTGGAGTAGTCGATACACTGGATGTTCTCCAAGAAGTTCTTGCCAGCAAGGGCAATTACGTTCTTAGGCACATCTTCACCAGTGAAAATCATCTTGGCAAGGGCGATGATTTCCTCAATCGTCCACTTGCCTGTGTGGTTGAGTTCCTTCTTCACTTGGTAGCGCACACCCTCGGTGAAGTAGATGGTCTGCGGACCGACTTCGGGTGTCTGCACCGTCATCTTGCCTCTGCGACCTGCGTAGAGTGTTCTGTTGCAGCGTACCTTGAAGTTGGTGATAGCGGCCTCTGCAATCACTGCCTTGCCGAATGGGATTTTCTTCTTCTGCGCCTCGTAGTAGTCAGATACAATCTGGTTCATACCGCGCTTCTGAAGATATACCATCTGCGCCTGTGGCACGATGAGGTCGGGGTCAACTTTCTTCTGCGTCTCGTAGAGGGCATTGGAAAGAATGATGAGTGTTGACCCGGCAGGAATTTCGGGCGTGGTGCAGCTCTCGTCTGTTGTATTGGTTTTCGGGCCGTTCACGGCTCTCACAATCGGGTTGTTCGATGTGGGGTCTTGGCCTGTAACGAAGAGCATGAGGTCTTTGCCCGGTGTCTTGGTCTTGCCATCGTCTGCATAGCCGTCCACGCCCTTTACGAGCAGCGTGCCGTAAGGTCTGGGAATTTCGGCATCGTTGGCAAGTAACGGCAGCACAAACTGCTTGGCTGTTCCTGCTGTCACCTTGGTGGTCGTGGTCACGCTGGAGCGTGGCTCGTCAATCATGTAGTGTTCCACCTCGGGCGAGTTCACCTTTACTTTCTTCGCTTTCAGCATGAGCTGCGTAAGCGGTGTGTCGTCACTCTTGAACTTGTAGAGTTCTTGGTCGAGGTCGCTCTGTACGAGGTTGCCCGGACCGACTCCGCCTGTCGCGCCTGCCACTCCGCTGACGGTAGTGGGTGCTCCCGGCACTTGGCTTGCTACACCGGCTGTGCCTGGTGCAGGGGTGGTGGTTGTAGTTCCACCTACTTGTACGGTTTCTCCGTCCATGTCTTAAAATTTTAGTTTGTGAATAATGTTATTTGCTATCGGTCTGTGCGAGGTTGCCGGGGGCTATACCGCCTGTCGCGCTCGCGAGATTGCTTACTGATGCCATTGCGCCCGGCACTTGGGTTCTCAACCCTGCACTCCCGGTCGTTGGCTTTAGTCTCTTGCCCTCTGGGGGAAACTTCACTACTTCTCCTTTCATGGGCTACACGGCTTCGTTGGCGAGGTCAAAGATGCTTTGTGAACTCTTCTGCTGACTCGGTGCGCCTCCGTTCTTTCCGTTGAGCGGTGCTGTGCCGTCTCCCTTGTCGCGCTTGCGCAGTCCCTCCACAATCTTGTCGTTGCGTCCTGCCACACGTCCCTCCTCGCCAGCGTTGGCCACATCGGCATCGTGGTTGATGGCATTCACGAACAACTCCAAGGTCTCGCGTGAGAACTTGCCCATCACTCCGTCCTTGACAACGGTGAGCATGGCATTGGCTACTTCGTCTATCTGCTCGTCCGTCATACCGCGCTCCTCTTGGAACTGGCGCAGGGTCTCAAGCGTTGCGTCCATGTTCTTCTCATACTCTTCATCGAGCTGTTTCGACTTGGCCACACGCTCCACATACTCCTTGTTGGCCTCGGCTATCTTGTCCTGCATCTCGGGGTCGTCAAGCACGTCCTTGATGTCCACTCCGAAATTCTTCACAAGACCGAGCACAGGGTCTTGGCCGTTGTGCATGTCGGCAAGAAACTGCGCACTCCTCGGGTCTGCGGCAAACATGTCGGACATGGCTTTCTCCCTGCCCTTGTAGCCGTCAAGGTCGTGCTCGTATTGGTCGTAATCATCGGAAATCTGACCGTAGATTTCCTCATCGTCCTCGAACTTCTTGTCGGGGTATTTCTTTCTCAGCCGCTCCAGTTGCTGGTCGCGTCTGCTCTTAACTCCATTGTTTTCAGCCATTATCTTAACTTTCTTATGGTTGTGTAATATTCGTATGCAAAAATAGCCATATAAGAGGTGGACTGACTTTTAACTTTTGTGAGTCGGTTTAAGTACCTTTGTATAGAGTGTTTTGCCCTTTCCCCACAGCTCAAAAAGGCTTAGAAAGGCACAGTAAGGATTATAATCTTAAACCAGTTTTATGAAATACTTTGGCAGCATATTGGATTTTACAAGGGAGCGCAATGCCGACCTTATGAGGGTGTACCGCGACAGACTTGCCGAGGCAAGCATCATCGTCATGCCTGTTATCTTTCAGTTGGTGGCCGACTCTCCTGCATCTCGTTTCTGGGTGAGCGAGGAGCGTGCGGCCATTGTCATTTCCGCTATGGCGGCAGGAAAACCCATGCCGCGCATGAGGAGCAACAAGCGTGAGATGTTTGAGGAGATTTACCGCAGATATCTCCTCATGCGTGAGGATTATCCCGACAAGTCGGTCTATGAGTTGGTTACGAAGATTGTCAATCAACCTGCGCCCAAGTTCTACCTCACGCCTCGCACGGTCGGGGAGTTTATTTACCGCATAAAGAATGGATGGTATGACAACCAATACGATAGATACAGAGATTGCCGCACTGCTTGCGGAGAATGACAGGCGCAATGAAGTCATGTTCGCCAAGTTCGACCCTGTCACTGGAGAGGGGTCTATTGGTAAACGTGTCCGTGTCAGCATTGCCGACTTTGCTATTCCCGTTCAGTGGTTGCCTGTTGAGATGATGAATATTCCGCTTGTCAAGAAGTTGGTCAAGGCTGGCTCTATCGACAAGTTTCTCTCGTCCGTGATGCACGTTGAGCCGAATGACGACGACTTCATTAAGGTGTCGCGCACGTTCATACGCTTGCGCTACAAGCACGACTTTCCTTTTTGGACGGCTACGCTCGTCTATATCCACAACAAGGATGCAGGAAAGGACGTGCTTTTCCGTCTGTGGTATCCGCAGCGCATCCTCGTGTCGCGCTTTGAGGCGAAACGAAAGGCAGGATTACCTATCCGTCTTATTCTCTTGAAAGCGCGTCAGTGGGGCGGCTCCACGACTGTGCAGCTCTACATGGCATGGTTGCAGTTCTTCCACAAGAAAGGTCTCAACTCACTCATCATCGCCCACCAAGGCACGGCATCGGACGAAATCAAGGATATGTTCGACCTCATGATTAAGAAACACCCGGTGGAATTTCTTCACAAGTTGGGTGAGGTCTATTCGGAGAACGAGCCTAAGTTGGTCGGTGTCGGCAAGTCGGGTTCTACGTACCGTGTGCCACAACGAGACTGCAAGATTAAGGTGGGTACTGCCGAGCGTCCTAACGGTTGCCGTGGCGGTGCTTACTCGTTGGTGCATCTTTCCGAGGTAGGTCTGTGGAAAAAGACGGATGGCAAGTCGCCCGAAGATATTGTGCGTTCCGCTTGCTCTGGTATTCTTGCACGACCTTACACAATGATTGTCATGGAAAGTACTGCCGATGGTGTTGGCACTTACTTTGATGCAGAATATACGGCCGCTGCTGACCCTACTGTCAAGTCACAGTTTGAGGCACTTTTTATTTCTTGGTTTCAGATTGAGCATTACTCGCGTCCTTTCGACTCTGCCGAAGAACTACGCGCCTTTGCCAAATGGCTTTGGGAGAACCGCAACAATGCCTACACTCCGTCCAATCGTGAGGAGAGCGGACGCTATCTGTGGTCGTTGTGGGAAAAGGGGGCTACACTGGAGGCTATCCATTGGTATATATACGAGCGTGCTGGTAAGAATGACTTTGCGGTGATGGCTGCGGAGTTTCCGTCTGACGATGTGGAGGCGTTTGTTCATGCAGGTACAATGGTGTTCGACAAGTATCTTGTCAAGCAGTTTGAGCCATATTGCCGCAAGCCTAAGTTTGTTGGCGAGGTCTATGCCGATGCCGACGAGGGCGAGGAGGCTCTTTCCAATCTCCGTTTCCGTGAGGACAGGCAGGGCTTACTTTCCATTTGGGCTATGCCCGAGAAGTTTGACGATTACGAGGTTACCGACCGCTACCTTACCGTGGTCGATGTGGGCGGACGCTCCAACAAGGCGGACTGGTCTGTCATCGTGGTGTTCGATCGTCTGAGCATGATTGACGGCAGCGAGCCTCCGTCTGTCGTGGCGCAGTGGTACGGCCATTGCGACATTGACCGCCTTGCATGGCGTGCCGCACAGATTGCGGCTTTCTACAACGACTCTCTGTTGGTCATCGAGTCCAACACCTTGGAGACGCACGACAAGGAGCGACAGGTGGAGGGTGGCGACCAGTCGCAGTATATCCTCAATCAGATTTCAGACATCTATCCCAATCTCTACGCTCGCAAGCAGTCGGAGGACGAGATACGCGAGGGTGCGCCTCGCAAGTATGGCTTCCATACGAATGTGGCCACCAAGCCAATGATTATCTCCACCTTGGTCAAGGTCATTCGTGAGCGTCTCTATATCGAGCGTGACAAGCGGTGTCTTGACGAGTACGACACTTATGAGCGCAAGCCGAATGGCGCGTATGGTGCTATTGTCGGCAAACATGACGACTTGCTCATGACGCGTGCCATCGGTCTGCACATCTGCTACCGCGAAATGGAAATGCCCGAATTTGTGCCTATCACAAACCGCACACTCCGAAAAGACAGAAGCCCCGTCTCCGAGGCTTCCATATAAAATCAGTAAAGCCTCACAAGTCCCCTCGGCTTATATGCCTTATCCGACTTATGAGGCTTATTCTTTATTGTGGTTGCAGCATCTGCTGCGCTTGGTTCACGGCTTGCATGTTCGCTCCCTGCTGAACCTGCTGGGCAAGTTCTGGCGACATTCCGTCCGGCACTTGCCCTTGCTCCAGTTGTTCCCTCTGCGACTTGATGCTCTGCAGCAACTCGTCCGCAAATGGGAACTCTCCATGTTCAAGCAACTGCTCCACACTGATTGCCTTGGCTTGCCACAACTGCATGAGCATGTCGTTGGTCAAGGCGCGGTAGGCTGGCGTGGCGGTGCTTTCCACAATGCTTAGGTCAAACTCCACATCGCGTATCTTCCGTGGATCGTACTCCACGATGGTGGAGTTCTTTCCTGCAATGTTGAACACGCGCGGAGTGTCATAGAACTGCTGTATGTTCTTAACGTCCTTGTATGCTCCGTCTCTGATGAATGCCGAGAACGTGTCGAGCAAGTCAAGCAGCGAGGTGGTGGCGTTCTGCGCCTGTTGGTTGTACAGGCTGGCCGACATACCCGAATAGCCGGGCTTTCCCTGCAACGCTCCGTTCACGCCCGATATGTCCTCGAAGAACTTCAGCTGCATGTTCAGCAACTCGGATATGCCTATCTGCGTGCAGTTGTTGGCTATCTGCTGCGGCAGTGCCTGTCCTGCCTTGGGCTGCTTTATCATGATGATGCCGTTGAACCTTGCCCACTCGTCTGCCACATCTTCCATCGACATGCCCTTGGGCAGACATTCTTCCGGGAACAGCAGCACGCCCTTGGCTGACGCTCGCATTATCCAGTCGTACATCGTTATCAAGCGGTTGGTGTACCGCTGTTGGTCTATCACGTTGCTCACAAACGAGTGTATCTCTCCGTCTATGAATGGGTATGCCTTGAACACGTAGGGGTGGCTCTTGTGCTCGTAGGGTGTCTCGCCCTCTTCAAGTATGTCTCCGAATGGGGTGAGCATGTAGTAGTACCAGTATGAGTCCATGAACCACTCATAGCGGATAAGCGGCACATCGTCCTCACTCATGCCCAACTCTCGCGCCTGTTGCAGCCGCTTTTCGTTCTCGTCAAGCACAAGTGCCTTGAAGTCCTCCATATCCACTTTGAACACGTCTCCGTTGTTCACGTCATGGCAGCGCACTCTCTCCTTGCTTTCCTTGCGCCACACCTCGATTACTCTGCATCGGCTCTGGTCGTAGGGTACAAGGAAGTCGTAGTAGCCTTGCAGGGGATAGCCGAAATTATCATACATGGCACTGAGATACGACTTGTCCTTGGCATACTTGTATATCTCGGCCAGTCGGTCATAGTCGGCCTTGCTGTGGGCAAAGCGTCCGCACAAGTCCTCAAACGAGATGTCGTGTATCTCGCCCAAGCAACTGCAATCCCAACCTCTAAAGTCCCTCATGTTGTTGTCGATGAAGAAATTGTTGGGTTGCACATAGTCCGTCCAACAGTCCAGCTTGTTTTCTCGCCAACCGTACCACTTCCTCTGTACCACAAATCCCGATATGAGGAACTCTTCCATGCACCTTGCGTTTATCTCGGTCATGCGGTTCAACTGCATGTTGCATTGCAGCACGGTACTCATGGTTTCGCCATACCGTTGCTCGTCTCTGTCTCTTGCCGTGCAGGTCGGCTCTTTGGCTTGGCTGCGGTACACGCCAAGCACGGCTTGCACCATGCGTCTAATGAGGTTGTTCTTCAGCGGCACGTTGCCTTGTTTCTTGATGAGTTCCTCTTCCTTCATCATCTTGCCGTTCACGCATACATAGTCATCCCACTGCCTACCGTAGGTGTAGTTCTTGTTTCTCTCACGGTCTCTGCGGAATGTCTCCATCGCAAGCCAATACTGCTGTGCTTGCCACAACACCTCAAAGGCACAGTTATTGCCCATCGTGCGCCTTGCATGGCTCACGCTGTCCAATTCCTTTTGCGGCATCACACGGCTCATTCTATGTAGTTTCTTTGTTGCCATATTCATTGTGTAATTTGGGACGATGCAAATTTATATTATTGCACCGTCCCTCATTGTTTAACTATTGTTGGTTCATTCTGCCGATGTCGTCAAGCAACTTGTCGCGTGTGGTGGTCATTACCCTCACAAGGCTGTTGCGCTCTTCTGCGTTCTTGCTGCGCAAATACTTCTCCGTGAGCTGTTTCATGTCGTGCTTGTACCGTTTCATGCGTCCGTGCTCTCGCATATTGTACTTCTGACGGAGTTGTTTCATGCCCTCGCGGTAGGCGGCTCTGTCGGTCTTTTTCAATTTCGACAACTCGGTCTGCTGCTTGCTAACCTCGTCATAGGTGGAGAGCAACTGCTTGGTGGCCTCGGTCTCCATTCGATTGCTCATCTTCTCCTTGGCTTTGGTCAGCACGCGGTTCTGCTGTGCGGTTTTCACACTGTCCCGTGCCTCCTCTGAATATGCCCAGCCTGTGAGCGGTGCGCCTCTGTGTATCTTGTACTCGGCATATCGCTCGGCTATCTCGGCTGGTGTCATCTTGCTTGCCTCTGCTGCCGTTGCGGCCAACTCGTCAAAATAGATTTTGTCGGTTTGGCTCTGTGGGCAGTTGAGAATACGTGCAATGAGCAGCGCACATTCGCGTGAGGTCTCGGCATCGTCTCCGCAATAGTCCATGATGGCTACCACAGCATCGGTCAGCGATTGCGGATTGACTCCAACGCCCGACTGCACAAGCAGGTTCACCACATCGTTCATGGCGGCTACCTTGTCTTTCGGCATCTTCTGAAGTATGGCCGCAAGGTCGCTTGCCAACGGCATATCCTTTACGAGGTAACTCCAGTTGGCGGCTTCTCCGTTGAGTGCCATCTGTCCTGCCGAACTCATCACGTCTCCGCCTGTCAGTCCCTCAATGCTGCCGAACATGGTGTGGTTGATTACATCGTCCCACATCTTGCTCTTCTCATCCTTGTCGTCTCCTGCAATAAGGTATGGCAGGTATGCGCCAAAGTTCCATGCGAATTGCAGAATGTAGCCGAACACGCCTATTCTTGCGATGTCGTGCAACAGACTTCTGCGGTACTCGCTCTTGGCGTTGCTGTCTGCCTTGTCGGGGTTTATGCCGTCCCTGCGCATCTGTTTGGCCATGTACTCCTCACTCATGGATTGGTAGCCCGGCTCAAAGCGGTGCTTGATGTTGCGGATAGCATCATACAACTGCCTTGTATATGACATGGACGAGTTGCGGAAGATGGTGAACAGCACGCTCAGCCATGAACGGTCCACTTGCATGGTGGAGAGAAATGCGCTCTCGCTCGACTGCTGTGTCTGGTTGAACAGAATTGTCGCGTCTTGCTTGGCGCGTTTCTCTGCCACTTCCTCGTCATAGCCATAGCGAAGATATTTTTGTTTCTTCGTCTGGTACATGGCGTGTGAACCGATGGCCACGGTCAGCGCATCGACAAAGGCATTGGGCGACATACCGATGCGTGAGGCGATTTCCACCACATGGCTGCGCCACATTTTCCAGTCCATCTCGCTCTTCATCAGTCGTGGGTCTCCTGCCATGCGGCTCTTCCAACGCTTTTCAAAGAGTGGCAGGTTCTCCATAGACCATTTCCATGCGCCTATCGGATTGGCGATGTTGGCGGCAAGATATACCGGGTTGCTGTCCGAAAGGTAAGCTGGCATGGAGAGGAACTGCTTCAGTGCGGTGAACACTCTGAAACTTACCTTTGCTGCCGTTACGCCCTTGGCGATATTCACTGCGGCCTTGTCAAGCTGGGCTATCGGTGGACGATATGCTCCTGCGGCCATGCTGCACACGTTGCGGAAGTTGTTCCATAGGGTCTTGCCGCCTCCGTACACGCTCGACATGTTCATCACTTGGTTGCGGAAGTGCTTGTACGAGAGCAGGGTGTTCAAGTCTCTGTTGAACTCTGCAAACGCTGCCCAACGCTCCATCTGCTGTACATGGTCAAGTATCACGCTGAATGCGTCCGCTCCCATCACGTCAAGGGCGAGATTGTTGCGTCTGCGCTTGATGATGCTGCCTGTCGAGGTGGCTGGCAGGGCGGTGTCGGTGGTGTCGTCGGCTACGTCCACATCTTCTATTCTCGCATTGGCGAGTATCTTCAATGGGAAGTAGTTCTCAATGGCGGCCATTGACGCACCGAACATGCGCTTGTGTACCTCGTTGTACTCGTTGCGCTTTCCTACAAGGAACTCCTCCTGCATCCAGTCGGCAAGTTGCAGGAAACGTGGATCAACGAAATCCTTGATGTTCTCCACATCTTCTTCGGTGATGCCCATTCTGCGCAACTTCATGCGGCCGTCTGCCATCTTGTCAACCATATAGATGTAGAGCAGGTTGCCTTGGGTGAGTTCGTGGTCTTTCCGCTCGCCTCCGTCCCAGAATGTAACGGTGGTCTTGGGCATCTTGCGCTCCATGGCGAAGAGGTCGCCCCATTTCATGTTCTTGCCAAACACCTCACTCACTTTCTCGTCAAGGGTTTTCAAGGCATTCTGATAGCCTTTGTACTCTCTCTCGGTGGCATCAACCCAACCGCGCATATAGCGGTTCCAAAGGTAGCCCTCACCGTTCACGCTCTTCTTGCCGAACATTCGCAGCATCTGGTCAAACGTGCCTAATGGTGCAAGCAGGAAACGTACTGCGCTGTTGTTGGCTATCTTCTGCACCTTGCCCTCCTTGTGGTGTTCGTCTGTCGGACGGCCTACCATGTCGGAGTTGGCATTGTGGTGGATTGCCTCCACACGCTGTTTCTCTGCCTCGCGCCATTGCTTGGCTCGCTCTACACTGCCGCCCAACACGCTGCCTACTTGCTCCACAATGGAATGGTAGGCTTCGGCTCGCTCTATCTTATTCTGACGAATGGCATCATTGGTCGCTGCCACATATTCGTTGTAGGCATCTTTCTCCATCATGCCAGCGTCCAAATCTTCCTTGGCTTGCTTGATGCTGTCGCGCAATGCCTTTTCTTCGGCTTTGCTGTCGGTGATGTCCTCGGCAAACTGGTGGGCAAGCAACAGACCGCTGTACTCCAAAGCAGCTTCATCGGCCACGGCTTGGTCATCGCTGCCCATGCGGTTCAATGCCTCGGCAATGCGCTCCTCGATGTCGGCCTTTGGCAGGGAAGTGGCTTTCCTTACCACCTGTGCAATGGTCTGTCCGTCTGGGTCAAGCTGCCCTTGCACCTCGATGCCTCGTGCATCTACACGGCTACCACGGGTGGAGAGCAGTCTGCCGAGCATATTTGCACCCATGCGCAACTGGTTATCTACCATGATGTCCATAACCTTGGCCACTTGGTTGCTGGTGTCCTGCTTGCCGTGGGCGTTGTTCACTGCCGAGAGTATGCGCTTGGTCTCGTACTTGCTCAAATCATCGAGCAGTCCGTTGTCAAGCAGCACCTTGGCAAGGTCGGTGATGCTCTTCACGGTCGAAAGGTCATACTCTCTCTGACGTGCCATCGCCTGACGCAGTTTGTTCAAGTTGCCGCCAATGGCTTTCATCGCCTCTTGCTTGGCTTGCCAGTTGTCGGCATTGGCTTGGCTCGCTGCAATCTTCATCTGCGTAATGGTCTCGTCAAGTCCCATGTCGCCATCGCGGAACTTCATGCCCCCATCGGGGTCGGTCTCTGGACTATGGTTGTCCTTTGCAAGTCCTGTCTTGTCGTGATACTCGCCAGTATCAAGCAAATCAGAAATACTTTCTGCAATGGCACTCAATGTTCCCGCAGGTGCTTTGCGAATATCCTCTTTGAAGTAAACATACTCGTTTGCAAACTTCCCATCTTCTGCATGAAATCTGTTAGGACTTCGTTTCGTCTTGATAACAATGCTTTCGACAGGCTCATCACCGACATTTGCTGCGTTGATGTTATGGTTGCTCACTCTGATAGTAAACACCTTGCCATTGGGCGTTTCAAATGAGCCATACCCACTTCCAGTGCTGCCTCTTGTCAGACCAAGACTATTGCTTAAATCTGATATAAAGCCCTTGCTGTCAGTTGTATTCTTGTATGTTTTTGCAACATTTGCAAGTGCTTCTTTGGCTTTCTCACGTTTTTGCTGTACCTTTGCAGCGTGTTCAACATCAGTAGGCTCTAAGTGCTTAAGTGCTGCCTCATTGAGTTGGGCACTTTTTTTATGTCCATCACTGAACTTCGTCTCACCAAACCCTGTCTTTCTCCGCATTACCTCGGTATCGGCTGCGTCAAACACATCGGGCTTGCCTCCGTTCTTCTTGCGCTTGTATGCTTCGTGCAGGACAAACGCCCATTCCTTATCACCCCATTTCTTCTTGCCAGGGATTTTCAATCCGTCAAGCAACTTTTGAAGGGCTTTTTGGAGCATGGACTTCAACTTGCCCCAGAACGTAAGTTCCTTGGCACTCATTTTCTCAAAGCCTTTCTCACCGATGCGCCCTGCAAGGTCTGCTCCGTATTCCTCCGTGGCATCACGTTTGAACTGCTCGCGCTTCTTGCTTGCCTCGGCATGAGCCTCTGCCATGTCCGCATAGTAGGAGGCGTTGCTGTCCTCGCCATTGGCCTCATGCTCCTTGCGCTTCTTCTCGCGGAGTCGGTCCACCTCGGCATCGTACATCTTCTGCGCCATGCGGTCAATGCTGTTCCGTATCTCGTCTTTCGACACGCGGTAGAGTTCATCGAGCGCATTGTTCAGTTTCTCCTCTTCGGGGAACAGCACACGCAGTCCGTCATGCCCCACAACCTCATGGATAAACGTGTTCTCCACATCTGCCATGTTTGCGTTGTTCGGCACAACAATGGTTACTTCACCCGTCATGGGGTTAAAACTGCCTTTCATCCTGCGCTGTCTTGCGCTCGGCAATGCGGCCACTTCCTCGTCCGTGCGGATAATGCGCACAGGTGTATGGAGCCGTTCTGCCAACTCGTTCACTCTTACCGCCATTGCATTGTTCATGGCCTCATTGGGTTCGCCCACCCACTTGCCGGACATCTTGGCGTTGATGCGTGCAATGTCCTCATTGGTCATGAATGGGGCGTGTCCCTCGCGTCCGGGGATAACATCGCGGTTCTCCATATTCTGTCTGTCGAGTGCAAGGCTCTCTTCGGGAGTGAGTTCCTTGCCGTCCAACTCAAAGCGGTAGCCCATCTTCTCCAACTCCCTGCGCACCTGCGGAACAAAACGGTTGTAGTCGCGGTGGCTCTTCAATGCCTCACGCTTGCCCGGGTGTTTCTTCCAATACTCGTCAATGAGTTTGGCTTCTTCCTCGCGCGTGAGCACCTTGTCTATCTTGCTCCAGCGTGAGAGATAGAGTGTGCGGCCGTTGTTCCACTGATGCGCTCCAGTGGGCAGCAGGGCATAGTCGGCATGGAATGGCTCATCAATCTCCGATTTCGGAATGAGACTGCGCACCACTACAAGGTTCGGACGCTTGTACGCCTCGCCAAACTGGGTGTTCAGCGGTGTCTCGATGGCATGGTCGTATGGGTCGTATGCCGCCCACAAGCCTTTGTCCTCGGGGTTCTTCTTCAAGAAGTATTGCAGCTGTGCGTCCTTGGTCTTTGGCTTTACGAACTTCAATCCGTCATTTATCTGCAACTCCGTGGTTTTCTTGCCGTCCACCACGATGTAGCCGTTCTTGTTGAGTTCGTCCAACTGCCGCTGCTGCTCTGGTGTGAGTTCAATCTGCGGTGGGTTGGAATAGTTCCACTTCTGCCCCTGCAAGGTTCTGCGCTCGCCTGTCTCCGCATCGGTAAACGCCATAGGCGAACCGAGTGCATCGTCCTCAAAGGCTTGCACGTTGCGATATACTGGCACAAGCTCGCTGTCGGGCAACGACTCCAGCTCTATCGCCTTTGGGTCATCGTCCTCGAGCAAACGGAACTTGGTCTTGTCCTCGCTCGTCTCGTCCTCATCGTCTGCGACAACATCGGTAGCGGCCTCCACGCTTGCGTCCATCTCGGCATACTTCTTTTCCTTTTCTGCCATTTCCACTTTCATGCCCTCGGAGTATTCCTCAAACTGACGCTTGGCCTCTTCGAGTTCCTTGCCGAACTCAAACGGTTTGCTCTCACGCTGTTTCAGTTGCTCCAACTCTGACTTGCCGTGTTTCACCATGCGCGTGGCTATGTCGAACCGCTCCGCGAAGTCCTTGCCTGTAATGACGTTCTCGGTGATGTCCTCAACGGCATTGCGCAAGAGCGACTGCTTGACAGGTATGTCGGTCAGCCCGAGTTCGGGGCATGAGTAGGTCATTTTGCGGTGTATCTCTGCAAAGAGCGAACCGCCAATGTTCTGCGTCTCACGCGACATCTCGGTCTTTACAACGAAGTCATAGCCACCCAACGACAAGGTGAGGGTGTTGGTCTGTGCCGCATTGCCTGGGTGTTCTTTCATAGCCTTTACTGCATCGAGGATTTTCTTGTTGTGTTCCTTGATGAAGTCGGACATGGCATCAACAGAACCGAACTTCTGTTTGCCTACGGTTATCTCCGTAAACTTGCCATCGGGGAATGCCTTTTGCACGGCAAGCAGGTGGGCGTTGGCTTCCTCTGCTCGCTGCTCTGCGGCCTTTATTTGTCCCTCCAGCTTGGGCTTGGCATTGTGGATATAGGTTTGGTCGGCCTCCCACTGCTTTCTGCGGCTCTCGTACTTTCGCACATTCTTCTCCGCATTGTTTTTCAGCAGGGCATACTCGCTACCCGAAAGCTGCGCCACGGTATCACCGAACACATCTTCTTCCTCTTCAAGCACACGGTTGTTCATGCTGTCCTGCATCAGTCGGTCGCCCTCCATCACGCTGTCGGCAATCGCTCCCTTGGTTTTCAGTCGCTGATAGGCTGTTACATCAAGGCTGTCCTCCACACCGAAACGGAGCACACGTACTGGCTTGCCCCATTGCTTGTGCAGGTTGCCCTGTCGCAAGATACGGCCATTGCGCTGTGTGTAGTCCATCGGTCGGTTGGGCGCATCGAGGTGAATAAGGGTGTGCAGACGCTCCTGTATGTTCACGCCTGTACCAAGGGTGGCTGTACTGCCGAGTACCACACGCACCTCGCCACGGTTCACCTTGTCGAAGATTTCCAACTTCTTCTTGATGGTCATACCGGGTTTCATCACAACAACCTCACTTTCGGGTACGCCCTGCGCTATGAGTTTCTGCTTGATGTCCTCATACAGGTTGAAACCGCTGCGCTTGTTTTGGTAGTGGTCGGCAAAGATGGCCACCGTTCCCTTGTAGTCGTCCGTCTCTTTCAGCGAGCGCAGGGTTTGGCGCACGGCCTCGTTGGTCTTGCTCTTTGGATCATCCTCTGCGTCCATCTCAACAAGTCGGGCATCGACAGCGGCTCCCTGTGCTATGCCATACATGGTGAGCGGAATGCTGCTGTTCTCTTTCTTCTCCTTGCCGCTCATTTCGTCAAAGCGTTTGAGTTCATCACGCACATACTTCATCACGCTGCGCAGGGCGCGTGTCTGTGGCAGATAGATGTCCTGTGCCTTGCCGCCCTCCATTTCGGGTATTTTCTTCACCAGCTCGGTTTGGTCTTTGGTCAGCACGGTGTCGGCCACTCCCGACCAGATACGCACCAATTCGGGCAGGTTCACATATCCTGCAAAGCGGTTCACTTCCTTGAACTTGCCGCTTGTGCCAAATTCGGGCATCTGCTGTATGTTGCCGAAGTTGCGCACGAAGTCGTCAAAGTAGTAGATGCCGTACTCCTTCATGGTGTCCTTTGGCATGAGGTAGCGCATGAAAGTCCATATCTCTGCGGCAGTGTTGCTGATAGGCGTACCAGTGGCAAAGATGACGTTACGTCCGTTGTTCTTCTCCAGCACGGCTTGTGTCTTTAGATACACGCCTTGCGACTTCTTGCTGTACGATGGGTCAACGCCTTTCACTCCGCGCTGCATGGCAGTGGCAAAGCCGAGGTGCTTGTATTCGTGCGCCTCGTCAATGAGCAGTGCGTCAATGCCCATATCGTCAAAGTTCTCCACATCGTCCGTCCTGCGGTCGAGCATTTCCTGTGCCTTGACTGCCGCATTCTGCTTGGCCACGGCTTTCTTCTTCTCGTTGTTGGCGGTGCGTTTCTTCGATATGTCGTCCGACAATGCAGCCATTTCCGCTTGCAGGTCGGCCAACTCCTTTTCGGCACGTCTCGTTATCGGGTCTCTGCCGCTGGAGTCAGCCTGTCGCATCTGTTCAAGCACAAGCATTTTCTCGTCTATCTTGTCTTGGATGAACTGCATCTGCCGCTCATCGCTGTCGGGGATAAACTCAAAGGTACTCTGTGGCACTACTATCATGTCCCAGTCGTTGTACTTGATTTTGGCGTAGAAGTTCTTTCGTCCCTCTGCGTTGCGGTCGTTGTCCTCCAACGTGAGTATCTTGGCATTGGGGTAGAGTTCCTTGACCGAGGCTGCAAACTGGCCTACGGTGGCGTTCTGCACCACAATCATAGGCTTGCGTGCAGTGCCGAGTCTGCGCATCTCCATTGCTGTGGAGATAAGGGTGAACGTCTTGCCTGTACCTACCTCGTGGGCGAGCAACAACGGCTGCATAGTGCCGCGCACAATGGCCTTGCCTTGGTGGGGACGCATCTTGAACTTGTGGGTCGCACCTCCGAAGTATTCGGGTACGAAGTCATCGGGTATGCTCATAGGCACATAGTTGTTGAAACGGTCGTTATACTCCGTCTCCATGCATGCCGACAAGTCCGCATCGCTCTGCATCTTCTGGCGCATCCAGTCCTTGAAGTCCTGCCGTATCTCGTCTATCTTGGCTGCACACGCTGACGTGGCCTCGCGGTCGGTGATGGTTTCCGTTGTGCCGTCATAGTGTTTCTCCGTGCGTGACACGATAACGCTCTTGTTCTGAATGGCGGCTCCGATGAGTTCATGTCCCATGATGGTTTTCTTCAGCATCTCGCTCACCACGCCCATTGCACGGTTCTTCTCCACGTTCACTCCGTATGTCGGGGCGTTCATGAACCATGTGCCACCTGCTGCCGTGAAATGGACGTCTATGTCGGTGCGCTCTTTCACATAAGCGTCATAGAGTTTGGGGTCAAGCCATGACGAGCCGAGCGTGAAGTCTATCAAGTGGGCAGGGATATTCATCGGCACGACTTCCTGCAATGCCTTGATGTTCTTGTCATACTCGCCATTCTCGTTGTTGGCCTCTGCCTGTTTCAGTTTCTCGCGCACATTGCCGCTCAGATACTGATACGACACTTCCATCTGACGTGAGGTTGGGTCTTCAAAGCCAAGGCCGCTTTCGATGATTTCACGTTTCACCGCATCCTCGCCCATACCGAGCTGCCCGGCAATGTAGGGTACATCAATGCGTCCGTTCTTGAACATGCTCACAACAACTCCGTCCTTGACGTTTTCGGGGTGCGGCTCGCTTTCCTTTTCCACGACACGGCCTTTCATCACGTCTGCCTTGTCATAGGTCTTGACCACACCGCCCTTGCCGTCTCCTTGCTCCTTGTACACTTCCAAGGAGAACACGTTGGGATAGTCCACGTCATTGCGCAGCCATGCCAACTGGTTGTTCTTGGTGAAGTGTCCGTAGGTGCTGACAAAGGCATCGTATGCCTTGTTGAGTTTTTCTATCAATGGTTGCAGTCCTGCATCGCCCTCGTTCTCTGTCTGGTACTTCATCACATCGGCCAATGCGCTTTTGATGGCTATATATGCATTGAAACACTCCTGCTTGGTGTGTCCCTTTATCTTCTTGTCGTTCACTTCAAGAGGATAGTAGCCGCCCATACCTGCCGTAACGAGCTTGCCGTCTTTCAAGTACATCTCGCCAAGTTTCTTGCCGTCTGCCGATGCATCGTTCACATAAACAGGCTTGTCGCTTTCTGTGGTCTCTGCGCTACCGCACTCTTCCTCCGTGAACGATTTAACGAAGTCGGCCAACATCTTGCCTTGGTCTTTGCCGCTTACCGGGTAAAGTCCCTTGCTTGTGGGTCTGAACGTGTCGCCCTCCTCAAAGGCAAAGCGCATTTCTCCTGCCATGTGGTCGGGGTGCTCGATGAAATACTTGTTATAGTCCATGGAGAGCTGCTTGGCCTTGCGTGCGCCCGGCTCCTCATACTCGGCTGTGCGCTCACCGCTGATGTTGCTCACGTCAATGGCTTGTGCCGACTTCTGACCGTTCACGCGCTTACGGACTACGATGATGTCTGATGTTACGGTCGTGCCGCCAAAGGTCTTGTTGTTCATGCGGAATGCTCCGATGAAGTCCGAACCTCCCTCGTTCACCACCCAGTCGCGCAATGCCTTGCTGTTGTCGAGTGTGCCGTTTGACGATATGAAGATACCCAGACCGCCCTCACGCAGTTTACGCACGTTCTTGGCAATGCAGAAGTCATGGATATTGTGGAACTTCTTCGACAGGTCGCTGTCGCCTGTGGTGTCGTTCACACGCAACCCGGTAACGAATGGCACATTGGTGATGGCCAAGTCCACGCTGCCGTTAGGTATGCGTGTCTGCTCAAAGCCTTGTATGTCCACCTTGGCATCGGGGTAGAGCAACGAGAGTATGCCGCCCGATGTGCCGTCTATCTCAATGGCGTGTATGTCGCTGCGCTCGCTCACGGCTGTTGGCATCTGTCCGAGGATATTGCCGATACCAGCCGAACCCTCCAAGATGTTGCCGCCCTTGAAACCGAGTTGTCCTGCAATGTCCCAAAGGGTATCAACAACGTAGGCAGGAGTGTAGTAGGCACTGTTGGCACTCATCACGGCTTGCTCGTAGGCTTCCTCGCCCAGCAACTCGCGTATCTTCTTGTTGCGCTCACGTTGTTTCCAGTCGTAGCCTCCATCACTGAATGCGGCTCCAAGTCCGCCCCAACCGCTGAATTGTCTGAGCACACGCATCTGCTCGGGAGTGGCTGTCTCACCGCTCTCAAGTAACTCATGTGCCAACTCAATGGCTTTGATGTTGGCCTCTATTCTGCCGTTTACCGAGGTCGGGGCATGGTCTGCGCCACGCTCCGAATGGTTGTTGCGCGTGTTCTTCGGCTCTGTTAGTCCATAAAGTCCAGCGGACTCAGCCCGATTTGCGCCAGTGCTTTGTCCTCCTCGTCCTCTGTCAGGTCTTCCACTTTCTTGTGCAGCTGCTTTGCGAGTTGTGCTTTCGCCTCCTCGAAGTCCTTGCTGTTGTCCACGATTGTCGGTCGGCACTGCTTCGGTGCGTACCGCATCATCATTTCGTTGTAATCCATTTTCTTCTTTCGGTTCATCGAACAGCCCAGCAAACAAATTGCCCACCTGCTGCTCTGGTTTAACTTTCTTCTTCGATGCCTTTTTCTTCATCGCTGGTTTCGGCTGCTCTGTCGATGCTGGAGTAGTGGTAGGCTCTGATGCAGCCTTGGCCGCTTTCTTCTCGCGTGCTTCCTTGGCAATGCGTTCCGCCTTTTGGAAAATGTCCTCATTCTGTGGCTCGGTTTGTGCCTTGTGCCGCAACTGGTCGGGGTGGGCATTTACCCACATGACAGGTGCTTGGCCTGTGTCTATGCGTATGCCATCCAACTCGTTAGGCTGTGCCACTACCGCATCATGCCATGTATTGCCATCGGGAGAATACTGCACCTTGTCGCCAACCTTGTATTCACCCTCCTTGACATTACCTCGCTCGGGGATATACTTGTAGGTGTCACGCTGCACATTCTTCAGCAGTTCATCATAGGTTACATCTTCGGCAAACCACATATTCTGTCCGTAGCGGTCATTACCACTTGCATTGGGGTTCTCCACACGGCACATGATACCAGTTACTTCAAGATTATCACCGCCATAGTTGGTGATGCCTTTCCCTGCTGATGGTGCAAGTTGAACATTCACATACAACTCTCTGCCCTCTGCCAACGGCAAGTGCATGGTTACATCGCCTCCTGCCGGGGCTATGTTGGCCACTGCAAGGGGCTTGGTCTTGCGCTTTCCTTTCTTGTCTGCCTCTCCGTGTGTGGCCTCGTATCGGTCAAGTCCAAGGTCGTCTATCAGTTGGCTTGCAAGGTTGGCAGCGTCCTTGACGGCTTTCTTCTCGGCATTGCGCATATAGCCGTATGCCTCGTTGAAGTCCTTTTCCACTTGGTCGGCCTCGTAATAGCCAAGTAAGGCGAGCTGGTCGTTCACCTTGTCGAGGGTTTCATCTACTCGCTCGGCTGCTCCGTTGAGAGCTTGCTCATCGCTTGAAGTTTCTGCGAGACTTTCTGTTTCGCTTGCAACAGTCTCTGCTTCTGCTGCAAGAGCTGCTGTATCTGTTTCTGTTTGCTTGTCAGTTTCTTTTCGTTGCTCATTTCTTATTGCTTTGAGTTCATTATTCGCTTTGTCGGCTGCGGCCTGTGCCTTACCCTCCTCAACAATCATATCGGCCTGTGCAAGCACGTCCTTGTGCAGCTTGTCGAAGTTCTCCACGTCAAAGGCTTTCACCTCCTCATAGGGAGTGAGGGCGTACTTATCGTAACCGGGTACATACTCCAGTCCGCCATAGAATGCCTTTAGCCACGGACGTACCTTGTCGCCAAGTGCTTTTACCATCATGGAGGCGTAGTCGCCAAACGACTCATTGCCGCGCTCCACCATTGCCATTGCCATTGCCAGACGCTGGCCTACTGACATGAGTTTCTGACGCTGTTCTGCGGTTAGTTCATCGGGGTCACGGAACTTCAACCCCGCATCGCCCTCGTCAGCACCAATGCCGAGAATGTTGCGAATATCGTTCATCAATCCGTTCATCTCCTCGTCACTCACCTCATACTTAGGATTTTCTGCCTCCTTGGTCGGCTGTTTGGGTTCTTCCTTGGTTGGCTCTGTCGGCTTTTGTTCTGTCACATCGGCCACCTCAACCTTGTTGGCAGGTTTCTTAGCCGTGGCTTTCTTCCGTGTTGCAGGTTTCTTCGGCTCTACGGCATCGCGCATTTCCTGCGCTGTCAGCGGCTGATTGTCTGACACAGCATCATCATCGTCCACCATTTCAGCAGCCTTGCGTGCGTCCTCCTCGCTACGGAACATCCAGCCTCCGCTCTCGCGGTCTTTCCAACCTCTTGCAGGAGAAAAGCGTCCCTCGCCAAGTCGCTCCTTGGCAAACTCCTTGACGGCTCGCTCTTGGTCGGCTGTCAGTTCATCATTGAAAGTAAGCAATGACACATCGCTCGTCTTACCTTTCTTATTAGTATAGGTGGCAGGAGTGATGGTGTAGGCTGCATTGTTTGCGTTGTCGGTAGGTACTGCCGCCTCTTCCTTTGCAGGAGTATTGGCCACGGTTTCTTTCTTCACCCCTGCATACTCCGCAAACGGCTTGGTCTTGCGGTGGCTGCTGTCTATCCACTTCTCGAAATCTTCGAGGTTCGTTGCAGACACTACAATCCTGCGCCCATCTTCCCAACCTTTCTCATAGTTGGCGAGATAGTCGCTCTTTGCCTCGTCCATGTCGTTAAAGCCAAGCATCACCTTGTGCTCGTCAAACGTGCCATCGGGGTTGTACTGGTCCACCACATATACCTTGCGCCCGTTCCAACCGTCAATGTCGTTGGAGAGGAACACGTCTATGTGGTCTCCGTCCACGCCCTCCGTGCCACGGAAGTAGCCGTAGGTGTTGTGCATCTTGCTTTCCCATTGCTTACCGTTGGCATCCGTGCCTTTGCGCACACTGCCCTCTGGCTGCTCGATGGTAATATCGAACGTGCCGACCTGCACATGGCCTTTCTTGTAGTTGCCAGCCTCTTTCTGTGCCTCTGTGGGTTCGGTGTTCACATCGGCTGATGCGGTCTTTATCTTGGCTGACAACGGCTGTTCCGCTCCGTCAAGGTGTCTGACCACTTCTTGCAGGTCGCCAAACTGCTTGCCGTCCACCTCGTAGTAAGTGCCGGGATAGTTCTTGCTCTCGTCTGGAGCGTCCACCTTGATTACTTCCTTACCGTCAATGAGGAGTTTCTGCTTGTAGATGTCGCCATTTGCGCTTGGCTCTGTCCACTCTTCATCTGTTTCGGTGATGCGGTTGCGCAATGCCTCTTCCTCGGCAATGGTGTCGGTATTGGGTTCTTCTGTTTGTGGAGTCTCCTCCTGCTTGGCAGGTTCGGTCTCGGCTACTGCTGGCTGTTGAGGCTCTGCACTGCGTTGTACAGCATCCTCAGTTTGTTCAGTTGCCTTGTTTCCTCCACGCTGTCCTGCCTCGGTTTCTGCGATGCGCTTGCGTTCTGCAATGGCTGCATCGACGAGGGCTTGTTGTTCTCTTGGTGTTGCATTTCTGAAATGTTCGTTAATGGTGTTGAGTATTTCTTCTTTTGAGGTTACATCGCCTGTGAACATATCCAACTGACCACCTGCTGGGGCAGTGGCTTGGGCGTTGTAAGCTGACAATACTTTGCGTAGGTCGCTCGGCTTACCGCTGTTCAAAATGTCTGCGAGTAACAATGTCGTTCCGTCCGTCACTCGGCTGTCTCCGTATTCATCATCAAACAGGCCTTGCTCCCTGCCGAATGGCGACACAGGCATTCCGTCCTTGAAAATGTCGGGGTGTGCGCTCTTGGCTCTTGCCACAAGGTCAACGGCTGCGCCCAACTCTTGGCTTAGGTCGTAGCCGCTCTTGGCGAGTGTGCGGTTGTGGGCTATATCGTTCAAACCCATAATGACCGACTGGCGCAATGTGGGTGTGCTGATGATGTGGCGCACGGCATCGGGCGAAGTCTGAAAGACCTTGCCTATAAGCGTGTTCTCGATAAGTTCCTTTCCTGCTGCCGACAACGAATTGCCTGTGCGCATTTCGGGCAGCTGCATTTCGTTGATAACTCCTGCACCGAGCAACTGACTGATAGCCGAAGATACTGCCTTGTCGTCTGCGTAGTAGTCCGAGAGGCGGTCAAAGCGGCTGATGTCATTGGTGATGCTCGTGAAAACATTGTCGGGGACAATCTTGCCGAGTTTCACCGCGTGCTCTGGCTTGCTCTGTTTCTTCTGCTGTTCAGCGTTGAAACGTGCGAACGTGGTTGCATCGTAGGGCAGTTGCTCATCCGGGACAAACACCACACGCGGATGTTTCATGCCGTCTATCTGTTCGGGAGTGAAACCGTACATCTGTCCGAACTCGCGCAGGTGGTCGATATACGCCTTGTCTGTTCCCTGCTGGGCTGCAATGTCGCCAGACATGGTGCGGTTGTTGCCCGAAAGCACCACACCGTCCTTGCTGACAATGATAGGCGACTGCAAGGCGCGGCTGTCGTAATTGTTGGCAATGTCCCTCACTATCCGCTGTGCGTCCGTGTCGCGCTTGTAGTCGCGGTCGTTCACGCTCTCTCCGTTCTCGTCAATGGGGAAACCCTCGGTCGGCTCAAAGGCGTTGTTCACATCGTGGCTTGCTGACGCGGCTCCTGCCTCGGTGAGGACATAATGCCCACGAATGGTAGAACCGTCTGCAAGGGTGAGTGCGTTGGGATTGCCCTCCATCTTGGCGGCTCCGTCCCACTTGGCCTTTATCTTCGGGTTTACGGCATGAGTGCCCACCTCGGCTTGCTCGGCAGCTTTCTGTGCCGCAATGCGTTTCTGCTCCTCAACCTGCGCCACGGCTTCGTCATGCAGTCGTGCATCGCGTTCCCTCCGCTCTGCCTCCTGCTGTTCACGGATAGCACGTTTGCGCTCGTTCATAAGGGCGTAAATCCTCGACCATGCGCCCAGTGTCTCTTCCGCCTCCGCCACTTGTGCGTTGTACTGCTCCATGGCGGTATTGTAGTTGGCATCGGCCTCCTGCTGTGCCTTGACCATTGCCATAGGCGAGCCTTTGAGGGACGGTGCTTTCTTGGTCGGCTGTTTCTTCTTCAGCGCATCGAGTGTCTTTTGCGCTTGCTCCACCTGCGCATTGACAATGGCTGTGGTGTTGGCATCGTTGCCGCCTGTAACCTCGTTGAGTGCGTCAAGGGCTGTCTCCTTGTCGGCTTTCTCAAACATGGGTTCGCCAGTCTCCTCATTAAGAGGAACACGCTCCAGTGCAGTCGGCTGGCGGTTGGCTTCTTCCTCCCTGCGCTGTTGATCCTGCTCCAACATCTGTTGGTTATGCTGTTGCATCTGCTCAACCTGCTCCTGTGGAAGTGTAACGCCACCATCGCCTTGCGTGGCCTCGTTGAAAGCACCTTGGGCGTACTGCTGCAACTGCTCGTCTGTCATGGGCTGCTGCACGTTCTCACCCTCATTCTGTACGTTTTCAGGCGTTTCCTGTACGCTTTCTCCCGATTTTGGTACGCTTTCACCATTTCCCATACCACCAAGCACGGCCTCATGCTCGGCTTGAATGTTGGCATAAGCCTCGTCAAGTTCGGCTTGTGGGTCAATGGCATCACCGAGATTGAAGATTTGGTCGGGACTGGTGAACTTGTATTCGCCTGTCTCGGCATCGCATATCACAATGCTCTGGTCGGAGTTCTGTGTGTCTATGCCTGTACCATCTGGAAGAACTGCGACATTACCTTTTACAATGTACACAGGCTTGTCGTCCACTTTCATGGTGGCTGGCTGCACCATACCGTTGTCCTTGTGGGTGTGTCGCTCCACGTTGGCGGCTACCTCCCTGCGTTTGTTCTCCATTGCATCGTTGGACGCATCCTGCACACCGTCCATCGCTGCCTTGGCATTGATGTAGTAGAGCACAGCGTTCTGCTGGTCTTCCGTCAGTTCTGGGTCGTTGGCCAATGCCCACGGATTATCTTCCATTTCTGCCATGCGCATTTCTGCGTCCGTGCCAAATGCGTCCTCACATTCCTTGTATGCCTCCTGCATACGAATGATGATGGCATCAACATCAGCTTTCGCGTCCGCATCGCCTTGCTCCACCTTTTCCCACAACAGACGTGATTGGTCGTAAATGGCTGACGCTCCTGCCTCGTCATCGGACATAGGCTGCTCGTTCTCGGCTTTCTGTTCGGGAAACAGACGCTCGATGTAGTCCTGCACCGCTGCCTTTTCGGGTTCAGTACGCTTGCTCGGCTCTTTCTTGATAGCCTCGTCCACATCTACGCCAGTCTCCTCCTTGATGGCTGCACGGATTGCCTCTGGGCGTTCCGTGTCTGCCATGCCCTTGTTTTCTTCCATGAACTTGTCAATGGCATCGACCATCTGCCCATAGTTGGCGATTGCGTCCTTGTCTCCCTGCTTTGCAACTTGGTAGTTGCGCTTGACGGTTTCGGGATCTGCACCGGGCGCAACTGCTTCAACGGCTGCTTCAAATACCTTATTGTCGGCTTTCGCCTCTGTGTAACGCTCACCGACATCTACTGAGTTGAGTTCGGCTTGGCGCATGATTTTGTCCTGCTCCTTCTTGGCTAAAGTCTCGTCTGCAAAGCGTCTGCTCGTCACTACCTCACCATTGGCAGTGACGGACTTAACGAAGATATTGCCGTTCTCGTCCTGCTCCGTGGTGTACCCGGTAACACTGCCCATAGGCAACTGACGACCAGTGAGGATATAATAAGCCTTGGCTCTCGCACTTTGGCTCACATTCGGGTCTTGCATGAGGCGTTCCATAGCCTCATAGCCATCAAACTCGGGGTGCTGCTTGAGCCACTGCTTGCCCAAATCCTCAACCTTGGCTTCGGGAATGTCAAGATACATTACCTTTCCGTCCTTAGTTGTCGGCTTTGACTTGGGCTTGGGCTGCTGTTTTGGTGTGCGAGTGAAGAGAGTAGCAAGGTCGCCATAACCATACTTCTGCAACTCCTCACGCTCCTCCTTGGTGAAAGCCATGTCGCGCGGACTTGCGTCCACCTGCTTGCGCAACCTCTCAACGAAACTCATGCGGTTGTGGTTGCGCTCCTGCATGGTCTGTGGGTTCTCAATAGGTCGCAGTCCTGCAATGACACGAGGGGCGGACTTTATCATGTGCTGCCCCTTGAAACCTATCATCATCGCCATGTTGTCCGTCCACACGTCCATCGCATCGCCATCACCGCTAATCCATTCTGGTATGGAGAATATCGTACCTTCGGCAACAGTGGAGGTCGCGAGTTCTCCTGCGCGGATACCTACCTTTCCTGCCGTGTTCGAGGTAGCCTTGACCCACTTATCCGCTACATTACCCAACAATGGCGATGCCGTGCCTGTAACTGAACCGAGCAAAGTGCCATGCAGGGACGATTTCAGCACATCACCTGCCGAATATCCCTCGTTCTCGCCTGTCTGTGGGTTGATGTGTCCGCCATGCAGCCACTGGCTTTCGCCCTCCTTGATACCCTCGTATGTGCCAAGGTTGCCAGCACCACCTGCCATGCCAGCCACGACACGTCCAGTCAGCGTATTGCCAAACAATCGTGCGCCTACATTGGTGGCTGTTTTTTTCGCCACGATGCGACCGCCTATATTGAGTGCAGTCTTACCTGTAAACGAGCCGACACCGCCAGATATATAAGTAGTGGGGTCAAACAACATACCCGTCACCGTACCGCCTATCTGCGCCAAACGGTGGTTCTTGCCGTAGTCGCTCATCGCTTGCTCGTATGCGGCCATGTCGCCTGTCGTTCCAGCCTCGCTCCGTGCCAGTCCCTTGTTGATAGTGCGTAATAGGTTCATGTCGGCTGCGGTCTTGGCGAAGAACTCCAAGGTGCTCTTGGGCGTGTTCTTTGCCACGGCATACTTGTACACGGCATTGTCAGACAACTGACGAGCCATTGCCGATGCCGAGTTCTGCAACTGACGCTCGGTTGCGGTGGGGTATTGCTTTTTCAGCTGCGCATAGCATGATGCCGTCATCTGCTTGCCTACACGTCCCCACGCATTGTCCATCATCTTCTGCAGGTCAAAGCGCGTAAGGCGCGACACCTCATTCTTGTGTGAGTTGGTGGCTGCATCGACAATGTGCATCTCACGCCCTCCATGAAGCCACGGATTGCCGCTGTACACGTCCTCCGCATTTTTGTTGCGGTCGGCTGCATACTTAGCCTCTGCCTCTTTCCACAAGGCTGCAACGGCTGCACTGGCTGGCTTCTGAGCGTCGTTCACCTGCTGGTCGTTCATATTGAGGCCAAGAGGCTCACTTGCAGCCTTGCGATAACGGAAGCTTTCTGCATCAGCCAACGCCTTGCTGCTGTATCTGTTGCCAGTCGGTGTGAGATAGGTCTGCTCAAGTTTCTTCGTGCGTGGATTATACTTGTAGCCACCTTTCTTAGTCTGACCGAAGCCAAGTCCAAAGCCGTACTGCTGCATGTTCTTCATGCGTTCGTTATTGTCAGCTATCATGGCTTGCGTCTGCTGCTGCATCTGCTGCACTTGGTCAATCATCGCCTGTCGCTGTGCCGGGGTGAGCGGCTTGTCTTTCTGCTGTGGCGTTGCTGGAGCCGAGTTTGGCGCAGGTGTGGCAGCTTGTGCCGGGGCTGCGGTCGGCTTCTGTGGCTGTGGATGGGCTGGTGCAGGTGTGTTATTCACTGCATGAAGTCCCAACCGTTTGCCAAACTCCTCATATGTAGGACTATCAATAGCCGCATCTGCTTTCAGAGCTTTGTAAAGCTGCAAACGGTTCTGATAGCCCTCCTTTCCGGGAGCAAGCATCTTACTGCGAAAATTCTCTCGACTCTTGCTGACTGCACCGTTTTTTTTCAGTGCGTCATAGAGTTGGTCTATTTTATCGTATGGCATATCCTTATAATCCTAATGCTTTTGTATTCTTATATGATGATGACCCATGCTGCGGTCTCGGTGCTGGTTTTGTCGCAGGTTGACGCACTACGCGCTTGGCATAACCACTTTTCTTCTTGTAAGTCGTAGTGGACTTGCCATTGGTTTCACTGTCCGTAGTGCTTGTAGAGGTGACATCGGTTTCCTCAAATGTACCGTGCTGTCTGGCAAATGCCTCCGCAGCTGCTGCCGTTCTGAACTTGTGTTCGCGTCCATTCTCGTCCCATGCGCTGAACTCGTTGTTGTTGGAGCGGTCGTGCGCCCTTGCCGATGCGTCATGGTCTCTGGCTGATGCCCTGCTTGCAGTCGCTGACGCTCGCTGTGCCTCGCCTCGTGCCTTTTCGGTATCAACCTTTGCCTTGTAGAGGTCAGGAGCATTGTCAGCTTCCGCCTTTGCGGTAATGCCTTCTTGCTCGGCTTTAGTGGCCTTTCCTGCTTGCTCACGCAGTTTGTCGGGTTGCAATGCAGCAAGCCAGCCGTGTTCCTCCTGCTCGCGCTGTGCCTTTTCCCTTGCCAGTTTTCGTTTCTCCTGCTCGGCCTCCATTTCGCGTAAAGTCTTCGCTCTGTCGTTCTGCAAGTCGCCTATTTTGAGGGAATACTGCAAATACTTGTCTGCATTGGCCTCACGCTCGGCTTTGAGTTTGTCGAGCTGCGCTTGCAAGGGTGTCTGTTGGCTCATGGTCTTGTGGTCGTACATGTTGGGCGCACCTCGTGTCGTGAAGTAGAGGTTGCTCAACGCCATCAGACCGTCACCGACTGCTGCGATTATCTTCTTCGACTTCTCCCTGCGCTCGCGTTTCTTGCGCTCCTCCTCGGTTTCGGGCTTGGTCTTGTTGGCAGCCTCCTGCAATGCCGCTATCTGTTGGTCGTAGCCCATGACGGCATCGGCATTGTTCTGTGGATACACGCCCAAGCCCTTGTCGGCAGGTGGGGCGACATCTGTCTGCGGTGTCGGCTTGCTCTCTGTCGGTGCAGGGGCGTTCTCTCCGCTGTGCTGCTCCGTCCATGCCTCCGTGCCTTTCGGGGCAGGTTCGGGCTGTGGTGGCTGTTCTGCCCATACTTGCGTACCTTTGGCAGGGGGAGTGGGGTCCGCTCCGTCCTGCTCTGCAAGCCAGTCGGCACTGCCTTTAGGTGGATTTCCTGTGCTCATATTCGTTGTGCTTTAAGTTTTAGAACGGCATGGACGATGCCGCGCTTGCCACGCCCTGCACGGCTCCTGCAATGGCTTGTGCCTTGCCTTGCTCGATGGCATTGAGCTGGTTCACATACTCATCGTCCTTGGCTCTGTACGTTTGCTCAATCTGGTCTTTGCGTGCGTCCGCGTTGACGGCAATCTGTGACGTTGCGTCCGCCAAGGCTTGGTTGTTGGCGGCTTTGGCCGCTGCCGTACTCTCGTCTGTGCCACCCATCACGGCTTGCGCTCCTGCCGCCTGTTGGTTGCGGTTCTTGATGCTCTGCTCCGTCTGGGTGAGTATCCTCTGCGCGTCCGCCCTCTGTGTGGCGTCCTCGTTATACCTGCGGTCATACCAGTCTTGGTTAGCCTTACGTTGCGCCTCGACATTCTTCTTCATGCGCTTCATCGCCTTGCTCGCGCTGATGCCACCGAAGATGCTTCCTGCGGCTCCTACCGCTGCTCCTATCAGTCCCATAATCGTTTGTATTTCAAAAGTTATAATTCGTGCGCTAAATTAATAAGGTATCTTTGCCCACGACTTTTAACTTTTGTATCACAAGGCCGTGGACGTTGATGGAGCGTCCACACCACAACAAGATAAGGAGAAGATAAATATGAAAGGTATGAAAACAGGAGGGCGTAAGAAAGGCACGCCCAACAAGGAGAACCCTCTGAAAGGGTTTATCCGCGCACATTCTTTGAGTTACTTCGAGCCTAAGAACGTCAAGTTCAACGGAAAAGCCACAATCATGTCCGACTTTGAACTTGACATGGCAGAACTCGCCCCGGACGACCGTGTCAATGCCGAACTGCGCTTGCTGGAGTTCCACACACCGAAGATGAAAGCCGTTGATGTGGATATGTATGCCAAAATCAACGTCCGCACCATCGAGGACAAACTTTCCGCCCTCTGTGGCGAGGACGCTGACGAAGATGATGACGAGGACGACTGACCCCTCACCACACCTCACCGTCTATCGCATCTACTTTTAGACCCGACAATTCGCAATTTTCACTCATAGTTTTAGCGACCCGTCCGCGATGGATAGGCCGCTATTTTTTATCCCTACACTTACGTTTTTCAAAAACCCAAGCATAACCCAACAAAAAGGGTAGCCTTTTTGTTTTCAAAACCCAAACGAAAGGCAATCAAAAGGGTAGCCTTTCTAAAAATAAAAGGGTAGCGTTATGAAAAAGAGCATAAAAAGTAACCATTTTATGTGCTTGATTTTCTTGAACTTTTTAGAAAACTCGTTGAAAAAGTGGTGCGTTTGCGTGTTGCAAACGTAGATAAAACTTCAAAAATAGGTTTTTGCGATTATCGTTGAAACACAAGTACTTGCAGCCAATAAAAAACGGTAGGGTTTTAATTTCAAAAAGGGTAGCCTTTTCAAAAACATAGAAAACTCAAAAGGCTACCGTTCGTTTCTCGCGCACGCGCGTAGATATAAACGATAGTTTATATAAGATATAGGAATAAGGAATATATATATTATACTCCTAACGTCGTATAATATAAGACGACGACAACGACAAAAACGACTTCGGATTTTGATTTTCTTTTTTTTGTTTGAAGAAAAGTAGAGAAGAAAAGTTGGGGCGAAAAGAAAGCCCGACCTTGCGGAGTTGCAAAGCCGGGCGTGTCGCAAAAGATAAAGGGTAGTTGAAGTTCTTGTTTGATACCTTTGCCGTGAACTCAAAAACGCATCATGATGAAAACAAATTACGAAAACATTGCCATGCTTTTGCAGAATGGCACGTCTGTGAAGATTTATGCGGACAATTTCTCCGTTTCAAACATTAGACTGCTGGCACAAACTGCTGTCAAGCATGGAGCGGTATTGCATCTTGTTGTCAATCCCGACAACATTCTTGCAGACAACCTCAAGCTCATTTCGCAGGATGGACGCAAAAACATCTTTGTTGAGTTTGTCTAAAACCCTTTGCCTTTAGTCCTCTCGTACACCGCCTCTCTGTCGGTGTCCACGTTCTTGATGCGGAACTGCACGGCACACCTGTCCGGGATAGTGTCGGGCAGTTTCGCTGCAAGCCGGGCTATAACCTCGTCAATGTTGCTGAAACCAATGTCGCTTACTTCGGCCAGTACCTCGCCACGGTAGTACGCCCTTGCATAAATCATGTACTTTGGCGCAATGCGGAACATCGTGTCCTTGCGTTCTTCCACATCGTGCGCCAAGCCCTGCTTGCTCTTTGCCGTGCTGAAGAAGATGAAGTCAATCACTTTTGCGTTCAGTTCCCATGCAGGGGAGAAGTCCAGCTTGATGTAGCCGCGCGTGATGGTGCGTCCGTGCGAGTGGTTCATGGCAAAAGCCACCTCGTCAATGGTCGCTCCGCAGTCGTTCTGCGCCACCGTTCCCCAAGTGTGGCGGAATGTGTACGCCCTGTATTGTTTTTCCTTGGGGATGCCCAGACTCCTGCAAATCTGCTTGATGCCGTTGTTCACACCTGCACAGAACGAGTCGCTGTCGCAAAAACGCTTGTGGAAACGGAACAGATAAGGGTCGTTAGGCTCTGCTAAGTATTTCTCCATCAGCGGCTGTATCACAGGCTCAACCCTCATTTCGATGTACGCATCATCGGTGCGCGTCTTTTTCGTCTTGGCTCTGTTGTAGCACAAGCAGCTGTTTCGGTAGTTCTCTTTCTTCATCTCGAAGAGGTCAACCGTGTTGATACCTGCAAGGCAAAGTATCATCTTCGACACGTCACGCCCAATCTCGGGCAATGGATCAATCATTTTCGTCTCGGGCAATGGGGCAGCGAAGAACACGCGGCACTCCTCCGGGCTGATGGCAATCTTTGCCGTGCGGTCAGCCTGTGGTATCTTCACCTTGCCCCAAGGGTTCGTCTTGATGCGGATAACTCCGTTGTCGTAGTCGTTGTATTCCGCCACGGCAGCACGGAACACCTGCCTCATGCATACCGGGTACATCTCCTTTGCCCTGTGCGTCTGTTCCAACGACTGCACCCACAGGTTCACGAAAGTGGAGGTGAGCTGCCCGAACATCACCCTCGTTGTCCCTGCAAACCGCTCCATGTGCTGGAGTGCCAGCTTGTAGTTCTTCGCGTTCCTCAACTGTCCGTTGTCAATCATGCGGTTTATGTGCAGGTGCGCATAGTCCGAAAAGCACAAGTCCTCGTCCTCCTTGGTCACATACTCGATTATCTGCTTGACCGTCCACTTTGAACTATCCACACGGTTGAGCAGTTCTGTGAAACGGAGTATGCGCCTCATGCAATACTCGTTCACGAAAGGGTCGGTGATGTCATTGTTCTTGTCGAGATAGTCTTTCGTAACAACCTTGTCGGTCTTGATGTATCCGGGCTTGCGGTTCTGCATCACCCGAATGTACACTTGGAAGAAACCGTCTTTGCGCGGTCTCCTGATTACTGGTTTAAACATTGCCATTGTCTCTGTATTTTTTTGTTATTCAAAAATCATGTGTAAGCATTGGTAAGCGCATCATGCCGATTTGGTGTAAGTTTTGGTAAGCAAACCCTGCACATTCTGCATGATTATCGTGCAGAATGTGCAGACCCCCTAAAAACAACTTAGGCGGCAAGCCTCTTTATTATCAGAGACTTACCGCCTAACTCGTTAGTTACGAGGGCTTATCTTATTATTCCTCAACAGCAGCCTGCGCC
>ENA-UONW01000236-UONW01000236.1-human-gut-metagenome-genome-assembly--contig:-CS52-NODE-236-length-87086-cov-32.967609_pt1 | contig 87086 bp, 67 predicted proteins | sample MGYA00242463_ERZ724010 | MGnify/ENA metagenome assembly ERZ724010 | reverse complement strand
CACCATCGTATCGTGTATTATATTACACGTTGGTTTGATTACCTTTTTATATCTAGAGAATGGCTTTGTCATTATTTGCAAATGTAGCAAATTTGCAGCATAAAAATAAACAAAAACGAATAAGAAATATGGAAAATCTCAAATTTGATGTCGATTATGACAAATTTAAGGACAACAACAATGGCGCCATCGTAGCCATCATCCTTGCAGGCATAACAGCAATCGGAACTTTGTGTAAGTATGGCATTGATGCAATAGGCAACAAGGCAGCAATCTAAATGACTATCTGATATGCACATTAGTTACACACCACAATGCCTCAAATACGCGCATAGTCCAATCTGTATGCCGTGTTGGATGACCAATCCTTTGAATATTCTTGAAAAGGAGAACAGAGTGTTGGTCATTCACACTCCAAAAGATCTACCAGAGGATATTGGGGCTGCCATCATCAACGAGATAGCTGTATTCGGACGGATGAAGACTGTGCTTTATAGCTTGACGGAAGACAGTGTGGCAGTTATTAAGAAGCTTATGGAGCAGCTTGGTGAAGTTGAAGACCTGCTGAAAACGGATTTACGCTTTTCAAAAGACTGTAAACGCATGACTGATGCTGTCAAGGCTCTGGAGAAGGCTCCTTTATTTATATATGATAAAGAGATGGCTGCTTCAGAATTGGTAGAGAACGCAAAACAGTTACTTGAAAATGTGGATAATCCAAGAACCCGGTATAAATTTATCATCATTGACGACCTAACAGCTATTAGGGATATAGGGCTTAATCATGGTGTTGACAAGGCGGTTGTAGAAGTGTTTGTCAAAGAACTTGCTACGCTGGCAAAACAGAATGGTATTTCAATCATACTGATGAGCCATACACCCTTAAATGAGATGTTTCCAATCAATTCCTTACGTCCTGTCTACGTAACAATAGGGGAAAAGGAATTTATTTTACTAACATTATTGAGTGAGTAACTATGAATAAGAAACGTGGATGTCTATGGCTATTGTATGCCTGGATAACCTTTAATGATTAAAATATGGCAGAAAATAAGGGATGCGGATTCAACTGGGGATGCTTTCTTTGGGAAATCATATTCAACGGCATCATATTACTTGGAGTTATCATCTGGCAAGCAGATAAGTACGGAAGTGTAACAAAAGCATACCATCATTGGGCTGATGACAGCTGGTGGTTTGCTCCTATATTCTGGATATACATGATAATCTTGGGAGCGGTTGTAGGATTTTTTCTATTAGTGGTCTGCATGATGATTTATAATTCCAGAAAGAACAAGATTAAACAATTATTCAAACGAAATAAGTAAAATGGTTAGAGGTACAATACCTTTTAAGTGTAGTGAGTGTGGAAAACGCTTTATGGCTTTGTTTTTTGCAGAATGTAAAGTATGAGCCTTGGGGAACGTTTGACAAAGAGCCATTTCCATCATTTACTTTTAAGAAAAAATGGTGATTCCATAAAGATTAAGAGTGGATATGATTATGGCGGGCAAGAAGAAAATATAAAAGCATATTACAAAGAGGCAGTTTGTGTCTCAGTCAATCATTGAAAAGGAGAACAACCCAATGAGATATAAAAAAGCTTGAAATTTTATATAATCATGAGAAGCATTTCCTCGGTAAAAACTTAGGACAAAATATTTTTTCAATCTGGAAAAATGAAAGATAACGAGTGTTAATTATTTGTGATATTAATGCAATGTAATTAACATTTGTTTACTTGTAAAGGTGCTTAACGAGGCAAAAAGCATTGATTTTTAGGTGTAAAAGCATGGTTTTCGAGTGATTAAAGGGCATGTTTGACAGCGTAACTCGGCCACTTTTGCATCGTAAACGGCCGAGTAATATTTTTTAACTGTTGCCGTTTCTATTTAAATATTGTATAATGCGCTGACTGACAATGATTTAATAAAACAGCTCGTTTTTTGTCGTTTTTCGAGTAAAATCACGAATATCTGACGGGCATCAATGTTCTGGGAGCGTTAAACAGACAGATATAGTCTGAAATATTTACAATAAAACATGTGCCGCAGGAAACATTATCCTACGGCACATATTAATAATAATGATGGATAAAATGAATGTTGAATTCTACATCATGAATTTAAGCAATATAATTTATTCGCAATTATCTTAATCAGTACGGCTGCATTTATAATGTCGCAGTTAAAGCATTATCACTCAACTGATGCTTATCCAAAGTTTTCACCAATATGCAGACAGCAATAAACAGTCTGACTTGATAACATGGAAGCGAATTAAATTTTTAACTCGTCACTCTTCGTTATTCAACCAAACTTACTTCTTCAGCGTAAAGTCGAAACGAAGGCCGCCTGTAATGTTGTTGCTTACCTTTATTGATCCGCCATGCAGCAGTACGGCGTTCTTTACGATGGCAAGACCTAGGCCTGTACCGCCCATCTTGCGGCTGCGGCCCTTGTCAACACGATAAAAGCGCTCAAACAGACGGGCGAGATGCTCATGAGGAACACCTACACCATTGTCGCTGAAAGCAAAGCGCCAAAAGTCGCCGTCGCTGACAGCCGTGAGAGTTATCGTGGTTCCTTCGCCGGCATAGGCTATAGCGTTGTCGGTGAGATTGCGGAACACGCTGTAAAGCAGTGAATGATTGCCCTTAACCTTTATGCCGTCGGGCAGCATGTTATCGAATGTCATCTTGCGTTCAGACAGCTGCAGGGCAGTTTCCTTGGTTATGTTTGCCACCATCGTGCTTACATCCACAACATCAAAGTCTACCATGTCTGAGGCGTCATCAAGCCTGTTGAGCGTTGATATGTCCTGAAGCAGCGAAGTAAGACGCTGCGACTGAGCATAGCAGCGCTGAAGAAACTGCTCCTTGGTGGCATCGTTGATATTAGGATTGTCGAGTATTGTTTCAAGATAGCCCTGAATGCTTGCCACGGGAGTCTTCAGTTCGTGAGCTATGTTCTGCGTGAGCTGGCGTTTCAGCACGTTCTGCTCCTCCTTGGTTTTCTGCAGACGCTTGTAGATTTTGATTATTCGCTCGGCTATCTCGCCAAGCTCGTCGCCCGGAAACTCCACAAGGTCTTCAGTGTCAAGACTCTCGTTGTGGTCGGCACGACTGGCAAAGAGGCGCAGTTTGGTGATGTTGTCGCCCAGACGACTCACAAAGCGGTAGAGAATAAGCACAAGCACAAGCATGGCAACAAGCGAGAACCACAGATAATGCTGGTCGGCACGAAGCGTCTTGGCAAGACTGTTGTCGTAAGGCAATGCGCTGCGCACTATGAGAGAGCACTGAGGAACATAAGTGGCAGAATAGAAATAGTCCTGATTCAAAGTGCTGCTCATACGGCTGAAGTCGTAGCCGCTGCCGTCCTTGAGCGCCTCTCTGACCTCCATGCGCGAAAGATGGTTGCCCATCTTATTATAGTTTTTATAAACGTTGTCGTAGATTACCTTACCGTTGCGGTTGATAAGCGTAACGCGCAGACCGTGGATATAATGGTTTGCCACATAGCGGTCGAGCGACTTGTCCGACTTGCTGTCAAGATAGCGCATCGACTCTATCATACGTTCGTTATAGTCCTGAAGGCGCGTGTTGAGCGTGCTGATTTTATACTCACGCTCACGGGCGTGCTGAAAGATGATGAAGGCCACCGCGAAGACCACAAATACGGACAGCACGCTGACATAAAGGCGCGTGCCCACTGACGTTCTGCACATTTTCATTTAGGTTGGTTTATTTATGTTATTAGTGAAGACGCATCAGGCATCGAAATAATATCCGAAGCCGAGACGCGTTACGATGCACTTTGAGAAGCGCCCTATCTTCTTGCGGAGGCGCGTTATGTTTACGTCGACAGTGCGGTCGAGCACAAGCACGTCCTTAGGCCAGATGCGGTCGATAAGCTCCTGACGTGAGAACACGCGGCCCTTCTCGTCGAGCAGCAGGTGAAGAATCTCAAACTCTGTCTTGGTGAACGGTATGTCCTCGCCGTCAATGCTTACGGTCTTTTTGTCAAGGTTAAGTTCAAGTCCCTGATAACTTATCACGTTCGACTGCGGCATTCCGTTATGCTCTGCCGTGCGGCGCAGCACCGCGCGCACCCTTACAAGCACCTCACGTATTGAGAATGGCTTCGAGATATAATCGTCGGCACCAAGATTAAAGCCGGTAACGGTGTCGTTTTCAGTATCACGGGCCGTAAGGAATATTATAGGTATGTCTTTTGTGGCAGGTTCAGCCTTGAGTTTCTTTGCCAGTGCAAAGCCCGACATGCCGCCCATCATCACGTCGAGCAGCAAAAGATTAAAACTCTCGATGTTCATCTCGAGAGCCTCTTCAGCCGAATTGGCTGTCTCAACGGTATATCCGTCGGTCTCAAGGTTAAACTTCAAAATCTCACAAAGGTCTTGTTCGTCGTCAACTACCAGTATTCGATAATTATTATCCATAAGTCATTCTGTTTTTTATAATAACCGTTGCAAAAGTAATGATAAGTGTATTCATATTTGTTACAGACATATTACAATGCCGTTACAGAAACACGGCACCACGACATACGGCGGAACAACCGAAGTCTGCTCACATCAGTCAGGCAAAGAATCTTCGTCGGACGAAATGTCGGGCAGCGGACGGCGCGGATTTTCCTTTGCGCCCATCTCAACGAGCTTGCGCGCCGACACAATGAAGCTCTGATTGCCCTTTATAGCCTTGCGCGCATCATCAAACGATTTCTGCACGGTTTCGATGTTCTTGCCAATCTTCTCGAAACGTTCAACAAACAATCCGACGCGCTCAATGAGCGTATCGGCAAGTCCGAACACGAGTTCCTGGTTGTCGGCCTGGCGCTGCTGTGTCCACGCAATCTGCAGCAGGCGCAGCAACGAGAAGAGATTCTGCTCACCGGTAATGACCACCTTGCGCTCAAAGGCATAGTTCCAGAGCGACGGATCGGCAGACACGGCAAGCTGCATGGCTGCCTCCTGCGGCACGAACATGATGACAAAGTCGAGAGTTGTGCCGCCTTCCATGGAATACTTGGCGTAATTCTTAACAGACAACTCGTCTACATGGCGGCGCACGCTCTTAACGTGCTCATCGAGAGCCTTGCGGCGCTCGTCGTCGGTTTCGGCGTTAACATAATTGATAAATGCCGTAAGCGACGCCTTAGAGTCGATTATCACGTCTTTATGGTCGGGATAATGCAGCACCACATCGGGACGCATCATGTCGTTGGAATCGTCGTTGCGTATCACGTTGCCTTTGGCGTCGCGCATGGTGTACTGCACGTCATACTCAACACCCTTTGTAAATCCGAACTTGTCGAGAAGGTCGTTAAGCTTCATCTCTCCGAAATCGCCCTGAATCTTTGGGCCTGTCTGAAGCGCACGCGACAGCTTTTCGGCCTCAGCGCCGAGCGATGCCGTTGTGGCATGCATCTGCCTTATCTGTTCGCCGAGCGAAGCCGTGCTGCGTGTGAACGACTCGCGGTTGTCGTCCATCGACTTTTTCATTTCTGTCATTACGGCTTTCAGCGGAGCTATTATCGAGTCCATCTGACTGCGGTTGCTCTTGTCCAGTTCGTCAGCACGCTGCTTCAGAAGTTTCTCTGTTGTTGTGCGCAGCTGTTCCTGCAAGAGCAGCAATCTCTCATTAAACTGTTTCTCCATAAGCTGCTCGCGCTCCGCCCTCTCTTCAGCGTGCTTGCGCTCGGCATCGGCCGTAAGCCGGTCGTACTGACGGCGCAAGTCGGCAATACGCCGCTCCGCCTCGTCACGCACATCACTCAACTGTGAGCGCAACATGTCGGCCTCACGACGGCTTGCGGCGGCATCACCAGCCAACTGAGCCGTCTGTGCCGCCTGCTGCTTAACCTTGTTTTGAAGAAGAATAAAAAACACAACCGAAGCAACAAGCACTCCTGCAATAAATATTAATACCGAAGTCATTTATTTTCTTTTTCTCTTATTTTAAATTATACATATCTAATCTTACAGCAACAAACGATATTCAACGCAAAGCAATACCCAATGCTGTCTTAACGCGCAATGTCAGACACTTAATCAGATGAACATCATAATCAACAAATTCGTTTTTTCATTTATCCGCATCTATTTTATCGTACCGTATAACGATACGTTTTGTCCTCAAAGGACTTATAGATATTTATCCATTCATCTATTGAAACAGGACTATCTTCATAATAATAATTTAATATCGTTTCTATTTTTTTACGATAGTCATTTTCCTTAAGTTCTAAGTTTTTACGGACATTTGGTATAGGTTTAATTTCATGTTCATGTTTATGTTCAATCAGATGCGGAAAGTTTGTTGTTTCGTTAAATGCGTCAAAGCAGTCGAACAAAGCCCATTCAACTTTATGCGGACCGTCAAGATTATACTTACACGCATCTGACGGTGCCTTGTCGGCAGGATAAATTGCTCTTATCAACACACCGCCGAAAAACGCATCTTCACGAAGAATAGGCTGAAAAAGCTCATAATCATTACTCTTTACATCAACACTACTTTCAAAAGAAATGTCTATGCCGCTCGGATGAAAGAACCATTGTCCTGCCTTACATATCCTCGGATATGTTACTATATCCCGATGATTATTTTCATACAGATAAAATTCTATGTCTTTTATATAAAAGATTTTTTCACCTTTACGTATGGCGACTTTATTTAAAAGTATTTCTGCAATATCTTTAAAAGCATCTTGATAACCATTTTGAAGGATTTTCTCCCTCAAAGAATCTTTGGTTAATTTTGATCTCAAATCGTGCAAAACATCTTCTTCCATTATTGATAAATCTTTATGTGCAACAATTAAATTTATATGTCATCCTTCCGTCTGCGTCTTAGGCCAGTTTACGAGATAGAGTTTCTCGGTGGCACGCGTGAAGGCTGTATATAGCCAATGGATATAGTCGGGCGAGAGCATGTCGTCGGTCATGTAGCCCTGGTCAACATATATGTGCGCCCATTGTCCGCCCTGTGCCTTATGACATGTAACTGCATAGGCATATTTTATCTGCAAGGCATTGTAACAAGGGTCTTGCCTTACCTTTTTCAGGCGGTCGGCTTTAAGCGGCACATCCTGATAGTCTTCCATAACTCCGTTGAAGAGCCGTTCGCTCTGTTCGTGCGTAAGAGCCGGAGCCTCAGCCATAAGACTGTCGGTTACGGCGGTTACCATTATTTCATAATTGTCGTAATCGGGGAACTGAAGCCACACGTCGGCAAAATGAAGACCATAAAACTCGCGCAGGTTTCTAACCCTTACCACCATGGCCCTGTCGCCGTTGGCAATAAACGGCAGCACACGGTTCTCAGCCTTAGCGGCAGAAGCGTTATCCTTGTTGTTTTCTTCGAGAGCCTTTTCCTCAGCGGCAACCTTCTCTGTCCAATAGTAGTTGTTTCTCACCACCATAAGCATGTCGCCCGTTGTCAGCTCTTCCTCACGGCCCAAAACCATGCCGCGTATGCCGGCGTTATAGGCATTGGCGCGCTTGTTGCTGCGCGTTATTACTATGGTCTCGTCTATGCCCACCTCAGAGTAGCTGCTGTTAAGCTGCTCAATGAGTTCGCCGCCCGGCACCATGCGGATGTCGGCAAAGCCCGAAAAAGTTATTTTAGGAAGACGCGTAACCTCATCATGGGTTATCATGCTTCGTATTATCGTGGCATTGTAAAGTATGCCCGAGCCCGAAGCCTGTCGCAAAATCTCGTTAAGGTCACAATGATAAACTTTCAGACCGTAGCCCGCCATAAAGTCGGGCATAAGCGCAGGCGACTCTTCCTCGCCCACCGGAGGCAGCTGTGCCATGTCGCCGATAATCATCATGCGGCAGTTGTGGCCTCCATACACGAAGCTCACCATATCGTCGAGCAGACAGCCCGTGCCGAAGACAGCGCCCTCGCCTCCCCCGCCGTTGGCTATCATCGAGGCCTCATCCACAATGAAGAGCGTGTCGTGATACATATTGTCGTTAAGACTGAAGCCTGTCGACTCGCCCGCAAATGTCTTCTGACGATATATGCGCCGATGTATGGTGAAGGCAGGACGCCCGGCATTGACCGAAAACACTTTGGCGGCACGCCCCGTAGGAGCAAGCAGTATGACTTTATGGCGCAACTTTACGAGCGTCTTTACGATGGCAGCGGCAAGAGAAGTCTTGCCCGTACCTGCCGAACCGCGCATAATCATCACCGAATTAGCGTCGCGGTCGAGCATGAAACGGCTGAACACGGCCGTTGCCTCTGCCTGGTCGGCAGTGGGCACAAAGCCGAAAGTCTGTATTATCTGAGTTGCCAGTTCTTCAACAATCATCAGTTTTTATGCCAAAGGTTTGATTTTACGAATTATTTAGTGTAATTTTGCAAATGCACAGAATGCGCAAGCATAATGCAAACTTACATAAAATAATTGATATTTTATGCCATGTGAACTAAGAAAATGTTTTTCTTGATGCTAACAGGCCATAAAAAAAATCAATAAGGCAATGATAAAAATCAGCAACAATCACATTCTGGCACTCGTTGCCGCCGTGCTGGCAATAACATGCGTCATGAGCGTCTGCTCACCCATAAAATTTGAGAAACAGCAGGCCGGACGCGAGCAAGCGGTGAAAGAACGCCTGGTAAAAATAAGATATGCCGAAGAAAAATACCGCAAAAACAACGGTGTTTACAGCGGAAGTTTCGACATACTGGTAAAAGAAGGCTATCTGGCCGACTCGCTGCAGTATATACCATACTCGGAGAAAAAGGAATTCGACCTCACGGCAACAACGCAGATAGGCAAGTCGGGCAGACAGATACCGCTGATGGAATGTGGAGCAATGTATAACGACTATCTGTCGGGACTCGACGAAAACAGCATAGCCAACCTCATTGAGGAGGCAAACAATGCCGGAAGATACCCCGGACTAAAAATTGGAGACATAACCACACCTAATGACAATGCAGGAAACTGGGAATAACATAATAACAAAGAAGCCGAGGCTTACAATACGCATAGGCAGGCACTCGCTGTCGTTCTCTGCACTGAGCGCAGACAACTCTGAAGGAATAACGTTTGAGCCTTACACGGTGAGAAGCGGCATATCCATGGCTGCAAACCTAAGAGAAGCATTCAAGGATATTGACCTGCTTCACGGCGGATGGCAAAGGGCTATGGTGCTGCTCGACTCGCCTGTGATAATGATTCCTATCGACGAATTTAACGAGAATCAGAAAGATATGCTCTATCACTATGCCATCACCGGACATGAAGGCGAAGTGGTGTTGTCGAGCGTGTTGCCGGCACTCAATGCCGTGGCAGTTTACTCTATAAACAAAGACCTCAAACTGGTTATCGACGACCATTTTACCGATGTAAGGTTTGCTCATGTGTGTGAATCGGTGTGGACTCATCTTTACCGCCGCAGTTTCACGGGTATAAGGCAAAAGCTTTATGCATATTTTCACGACAAAAGACTTGATGTGTTCAGCTTTCAGCAAAACAGGTTTAAATTTATCAACAGCTTCGACACCGAACTTGCGCCTGATGCCGTTTACTTTATTCTGAACGTTTGGAAACAGCTTACTTTTGACAGCAAACGCGACGAGCTGCACCTTGTGGGCGAACTGCCCGACAGGGACACGCTGACGCAAGAACTGCACACGTTTATACAAAACGTGTATGTCATCAATCCGAAGGCAGAATTTAACCGTGCCCCGATAACGGCTATAAAGAACATTCCTTACGACCTGATAACCAACTTCGTAAAGAGTTGATAAGATTACGGCAAGCCTCAACCGAAAGAATACAATAACATTAGGATTAAACTGAAATGAGAATAATTACAGGAATATATAAAGGACGCCACTTTGACATACCGCGCACGTTTAAGGCAAGACCGACAACCGACTTTGCCAAGGAGAACATATTCAACGTGCTTAACGGATATATCGACCTTGAAGGAGCCACGGCGCTCGACCTGTTTTCAGGCACGGGCAGCATATCACTCGAAATGCTGTCGAGGGGATGTCAGAGCGTGATAAGCGTTGAAGCCGACCGCGACCATCATGCCTTCATAAAGCAATGTCTTAAAAAGTTGGGAACAGACAAATGTATCGCCCTGCGCGGCGACGTGTTCCGCTTTATAAAGAGCTGTCACCAGCAGTTCGACTTCATCTTTGCCGATCCTCCCTACGCTCTTCCCGAGTTGCCCACTTTGCCCAAACTAATACTTGAGCGCGGACTGCTGAAGCCCGACGGCATATTTGTGTTTGAACACGGCAAGAACAACAGTTTTGAGGATGTGCCCGGATTCATTGAACACAGGGCATACGGCAGCGTGAACTTCAGCCTGTTCCGACAGCCGGAAGTGCAGGAATAGCATTGCCTGCGTATTTTTATAAAATGTTTTTATTTTACTATCACACCGTCACAATATGGCATAACCCGTTGCGTGTCAAGTTGATATACCGCGATAGAGAATAGTGTTTTACTGCCACGGCATGTCATTCGGCTATCTTCTGGAAAATGCTAAGGTAAAGAGACCATGGCAAAACAGCATGGTCTCTTCGTGTTTTATTCTTTCCAAATGTTTTCCCACTTATCTTCGAATGTAATGCCTTTGAACGGATTGTGGAATGCCTTATGCCTTGAAGTCTCTTTTTCGTCTTCCCCCATAAGGTTCTTTATGGGAAATCCGGCTGGGGCAGACAAGACCAAAGGCTTTTCCCGTTCCCAATCATGTATGTACCAATGATGTAGTTCATACGCGAGTTTTATGAAATCCTTACGTGAAATGACGAAAAAGCGGTATTTAGAAACCCCGTCTTTCTCCTCTTGATATATGAGAACATAAGGACCTTTCACATTATCTTCCAAATACTTGATATCTTGGGTCTGCTCCATCGTAAAGCCAATAGGGATGTTTTTTTGGTTACAAGTTTTTACTTGTACCAAAGCTGTTTTGGGCTTCCATCTTAAATCGCCGTCTTCACTTAGATCGCTGTTAAGGCAGATTATGTCGATAGACTTGTAATTCTTGATTGTGCAGTTGGCATTGAAAGCGTCCCAACCTTGTTGCATCAGTTTCGCAACAACTAAACTCTCGCCAATCGCGCCCATACGCGCTTTGGCAGACTGATTATTTTTTGCCATGTCCAATAATTTTATTTGTTCCAATTATATTCCGCACCTAATATTTTGAGTGCTAAATAGTGCCAATATTCCTGGTCGAAGTTCGGCGTGTATGTCGACATAAGCACGAGGTTATCTTCCGAGCGAGCCATGTTGAATGAGTGGGCGCGCCTTGCCACATCTACCGGAGGCGCGTCCTTGTCCAACCGGAAAAACACTGTGCCGACACGGGTCATATTAAATTTCTGGCGGAAGCAGTCTTTAAGGTCAAGCGTATGGTTGTCAAGCATGAAGGTGTATTCATCTTCTTTCCCGCTCCATTTAAATGTTCCGAGCGCCATACAGGTAGGTTTAGACATGCCGTTTTCCTTTACTCCGATTACGTCTCCAGTGTAGATGTATTCTCCACGGCTGTCCCGGTATCTAGTATTTACGCCGGCGAAAATTACTTTATGTGCGTAGCCGCGATTAAAACACTCGTCACCAAATGTTTCGAGAACAGCCTCTTGGTCATGCTCGGCCGCCCATTTGTCGTCGGTGTCCCACACGTAAAATTGCCCGTTGTGGAAAAAGAAGTCGCCGAGACGCTTGTATCCGAACTTGTTCTGGTCGATGACATACCTCACCCCTACGTAAGGCACGAAGTCTAATATACCTGCACCAATCTGGTAACTGTACTTTTTGCAGAGGCTTTTCAGTATATCGTCGGAAATCACACGCGGCGCTTCTTCGGTTTCCCGTCGTGGTTTTATTTCGAGTTGGAAGCTTACTATCATCCAAGGCCCCCACCCTTCAGGCCGCGTTATGTTTGGTACATTTATGCAGTCCTCGAATATTTTTGCCATGTCAATGTCCTTGAAGCCTGCAATTCCACAGCCCACACGCGTAAGCAAGAACCTGTTTTGCGGATGCGCCTTTGCGTATTCGACAAACTTATCGGCGTAAGGTCTTATGTCTTCGATGTTCCTGAACATCGTCGGAATGGCGTAACACCGCCCCGTAGGGCCGTCGCCCACGCCCCATTCCGCACCGAATTTCTCATACGCTGTGCGTGCCGCACCGCCATAGTGATGACCTTCAAGGTTGCTCCCGAAAACAAAAATCTCGCACTTCGACAGTTCGGTAATACGTTCGGGGGTATTGTGTTTGTTTTTCTTTCTCATGTCAAAACGTTTTTTTACAGGTGCAAAAAGCAGGAAACCAGTTCTCTTACCTACTTCATCATACAGACTACCGCTAAATCGTCTATAATCACGCGAATCAAATCACACGACATAAGAATGACTCGCATTGGAATCTGCTTGTAGCGGTCGTTAAATTTTGCAAAGTTAGAAAAAAAACAAAAAAGCAAAGAACATAAAAGATAATATTGACATGAAAATCACATCAGCGGCGAGAATACACGCAATTATTGCCGAAGCTACAGAAGTCTATGTTTGTAGAGCCACAGGTTGACAGTCTAGTCTGGCGTCGCTTACAAGCATCTTCTCTAACAGAGAACCGGAAGGCGAGGATGAATAACCGCTGTTCGGCTTAAGCCTGTTATTATTTGCATTTTCGGTTGAAAGTCAGACCCAACTGACATTAGTTGAAAAGATGACGGATTATAACATCTAATCTGAAAGAGATTACGGCTGAAGCAAATAAGAATATACCATAAATAAAATACAAAAGGCGGCAAACTGCATTGCAAAAGGTATGCTTTTGTATCCTGAAACACGGCCTTTTACAATATCAAAGCACAGCTTTTCGGCTGAAGAAGTTATTCTGTTAATACGTAATACCGTAAAAAAGTTTTGTTAAAAACTCGTCACTCATCACAAAGCCGCCTAATTCACTAATAATCAAGATGTTATAGTGTGATGAGTTTAATTTGCAACTCATCACATCGAGGTCTACCAAAATCAGGAAAGGCCACAAAAGCCATGGTGTGACGAGTTGCAAAATCAACTCATCACACCATAACGCTATGTATATCAACACGTTACGCACGAATGTGATGAGTGACGAGTTTTTAAAGAAAATTATTTACTGTTGATTTACGGATTGTCCTTTCCTAAAATTGGTTGACTTCTAACAAGCCATTCCCTGATTAAAGTTGACTCTGGTTAAACTTATAACTGTTATTGGTTGACTCTACTTTTAATTACTGATTAAAGTTGACTTTTACGGGGACAGAATCCCTGTCCTTTCCTAATTTAGGTCGACTTCAAACAGAATCGTACAAATCAGCACTGTCAAAGATTTTTTATTACCAGCCATTAACATCAACGGCTGCACAGGCAGGTACATAAAAAAGGAAGAGGCTTCCCGCATACAGCAGAAAGCCTCTTTGTAATAAACCCAGAATATTGAATTATCTCTTTACAACTTTAACAGCATGTTTCTGTCCGTTCTGAGTGTAGACAAGGATGTAAGCGCCATTGGCAACATCAGACAAGTTAAGACTGCCTGCCACAACACCACACTTGCGTATGAGCGAACCTGAAACAGTATATACACATACGTTGCTTAAAGGCTGTGATGTGTAGAGTGTGTTGCCGTCAAAACTTACAGAAGCCTCGCTCTCAACACCGTTAATGCCTGTTGAGCCCTTTGCAACAAGATTCAGCTTGCTCCAGTTTTCATCAGCAGCAAACACGTCATAAACCTTCTCGTCAACAGTAAGAGTGATAGCCTTTAAATCAGAAATACCGTCAAACATTCCTGAATAGAATACAGGTGCGCTGTCTTTTGTATAGCTTGTCCAGTCGATGTTGGCAAGAGCCGTGCAGTTGCCAAATGTAGAAGAAGCAAATGATATATCCTCCGGCAATGTAACGTCTGTCAGAGCCGCACAGTTCTTGAATGTACTTGACATGCTGCTAACGCCTGTAAGAGACTTTGAACTGAGCAAATTAACCTTTGTCAAAGATGTACAGCCCATGAACGCACTGTTAAGACTTGTCAAGCCTGCACAGTTCTGCATGTCGATTTCAGAAAGTTTCTCGCAGTTCATAAACGCATTAGTGAAATCCTTGAAATTAGCAGCCTCGCCTGCAGCCGGCATAACCACCTTTTCAAGAGCCTTGCAGTTTACAAATACACCATTCTTTGACAAACCGCCCTGAACATACAAATCAGTTGCTGATTCAATAACAGCTTCCGACATGTCTACTGAAACGAGGTTTGTATTAGATGCGCCAAGAGCTGTTGTGCCCATAGCCTGTGCCAATTCAGCAAACTTGCCTGTATTCCATGTTCCGGTAAGCTTAATTTCTTTAGCTTTCTTAAGGTCGCTCGGAATATCCTCTGAACTAACAGTTACCAACTCGTCATCACCGCCGCCAGGAGTTGCTCCGCCAGGACAAGCAATCTCGATAGGTTTCTTCTGATAACTTGTCTGCAACTGCTCTTTCTCTGTTCCGTCACCTAACTGACCGCCCTTGTTACGTCCCCATGCATAGAACTTGCCGTCTGTTGTAAGAACAAAAGAATAATGCTGTCCAGATGCCAGCATTGTATAAGTTGCTCCATCAGGAAGCAGAGGCTTTACAGGCTCTGCAGAGAACGGCATCTCGTCTGACGAAGATGTTGCTGTCAATAGTTTTCCGTTACCGTCGCCTAAGGCACCGTCGCTGTTGCTGCCCAATGCATAGACAGAAGTTATAACACCATCTTTACCAATGGCAATGGTTGTCGTGTTCTCACATCCAGAAACAGAAATCACTCCGGCTGGGATAGTCGGGACATTAGTAAACTCTTTATAGCTTGAAACCAATTCTTCATCCGACTGGTTAAAGCCAAGCAAATTAGAATAATTGTCACCAGCTGCCCACAATGTGCCGTCGGCCTTTACTGCATATGAACGGTTATCTATAGCCTTAACATAAACCCAGTCGTTGTCGGTGCCTATCTGCTTTGGAGTGGCCTGGCTTGAAGTGTTGCCCAAACCAAGCTGACCGGAATTATTTCCGCCCCAGCCCCACAAAGTTCCGTCTGTTTTAACGGCGATACAATGTGAGCTGCCCAAAGATACCTGTTTCCAGTCTTTATCCGTTCCTATCTGAACAGGAGTGGTACGTGCTGTTCTGTCTTCTGAACCCAGCTGATAACTGGTGTTGTCGCCCCAGCCCCAAATAGAACCGTCAGTCTTAAGACCTATCGCACTGTATCCCCAAAAATGACTTGCTGTTACATCAGCCCAATCATTATCGGTGCCGACACGCATCAGCTCCTTGTGATCAACGCCATCGCCTGTTCCCTGCACGCCGCTCTCAGATGTACCAACAGCCCACAGAGACCCGTCTTCCTTTATAAAAAAGGCATAAGCCTTTCCGCCAATAGCTTTTTTCCAGTTTGTGTCTGTCCCCACACACTGCCATTCAGCTGTTCTTTCAGATACAGCAGGCACGCCTAACTGCCCTTTCTCGTTCCATCCGCAACTCCATAAGGTTCCGTCGTCACGAATTGCATAGGTAGAAGCGTCTCCCGTTGCAACGTATTTCCACACATGTTCCTGTGCATTAACCGATGTAGCCAAAGCCAATAGCCCTGCAACTACAAATGAACGTGTAATTTTTTTCATAAGCATTAATTTTAAAAAAGGGAAATAAATTTCCTGCAATATTCTCAGCTAATTATTTTATCAAAACTTTTCTGACATCTGTCTGCCTGCCATTACACATGACCTGCACAAAATAAACGCCCTTGCCAGGCAGACTGAAACATGCACTCTGCCCATTGCCGACATTACGTCCGTCAATCTTCATTCCGCATGCATTAAGCACGTTGACAGCCGTAGCACTGCCGTTGCTTACAGTAAGCTGAAGGGCATTCACCGATATTTCAGTTTCACTGTTATCGTTTACGGCAGAAAATATGCCTGTAGCATCACCATCCTTATTATCCACTATCGGACAAATCATAAAAGACGAACCGGGCTTGGCTCCAAAATAATTTATAGGCATAGAATATCCCATTCCGTCATAATCAACAAAAGAATTATGAGCCAACAGGTTTGTCATGTGTTCTTCAGGTATTTCCTGTCCCATCACTTCTGTCAACATTACGATATCAGATTTTGACGGATCGTCCCCAAAACCCTCAACAGTAACAAAGAACAGAGGCTTGTCCCATATCTGCAAGGGCTTTTCAAAGCGGAATTCGCCTACGGCGACATTCTTTATAGGAAACTCTCCTTCGTAAGCATCGCGTATTTCACTGACAGGCAACTCAACTACCTCCAAAGGCAGACCGGTAAACTCCATGCCGCTCTCAGATTCCATGGGATACCACACACGTAGCAATAATTTTGCGTCAGTATCATATTTCGTAGGCTTAAAGGCAAAATAAACATTCACACCTGTTATATGGGCATTGCCGTGAGCCGTCATAAACAAGTTGCCGTATCCTTTAAGATTTGCGCTGTTGGTGCCTCCAAGATAACCGGCAGTACCGCCATTTAACGGAAGATAACCCAACTGATAGGTTTCACCCCACTTACGGCAGTCGGCTGTCGTTATCTCGGCCTTGCCGCTAACAAGAATTTCTCCGTCGGCACGGTATGTTGACTTGCCGCCGGACGCGTCAGTAAGCTCAAGTGACGGGAACGGATAATGACCTAACTTTGTATATGTAGCAGAGGCATTTACCGAAGAAGAAGTCTCTTCTGACGTTCCCGGCATAATCCAGTTATAAGAAGCAGCATCAGTTACATTACTTATATATGTAACCTGCTTGTCTAAAGGAGCCCAAAGAAAATATGTTCCATTTGTAAGCCGGTTGGGCGAAAGATAATTGCAAACAGGCTGATTATCTGACGAATACGTACCAAGACGGCTCAATCCATCGGGGTATGCATACACAGCCTGATTATCTGCACGGGTGACAAGACCATTTTCCTGCCAGACAGATAATATAGGTTTACCAACTTGCGGGAGCAAAATGTCTGTGTCAGTTTTAGCTTTGTCAACTGCGGAAAAAGCACTCTGCACAAAAAGACAAGACAAAATAATAAGATGTACCTTTTTCATAGTAAGAACTTATTTAAGATATAAAAAATTATTATCAAGCACAACAAATTGTATATTGTCTTATGAAAAATAAGCCGTACGAATAAACTTATATTTTCTTATAAAGATTTCACGCCTCTGCAACCACACAAGAGCTGCCCGCTATCTTCATACAGTTAAAATACAATTTGCATTAAAGAACTACGGCTGTATGATTTTCCGTCAAGGCTCTACACCTACATATACAATACGGGCATTCTTTTATTAACACCTTTATTTATTTTAAGACAATTGCAAGGTGTAATACTAAAACTTAACGACAATGAAGAAAAAACTTGAAACAACTTTACTTTACTCATAATACACAAGTTTAAGGTTGCTTCTTATACCCCCAAAATTCAGCATTAATAATTTACAAATTTAAGGAAATAAAAAAGGCATGGGAGTTTCTACTTCTCGCCCATCCCTGCTCTCAGGCCTTCGCATTGCCTCAACTCAAGGATAAGCAACGCAGCCAGCCCACGCCAAGTGGAATTATACATACAACAACACTGCCATATAAATCTTAATATGGCTATCATTGGGATATAATTCACCCACGTAGACGTTCCGTTGCATTATTTCTGTGAGTTGATTCAAAGTTTGCGAAGTTTTGAGAACACAGAATTAACGTCCGTAAACGCCTTTCCGAAGTCTGCATTTAACGGCAAAGACTTCTATCCATCGATGTTATGACCCCGCCTTGTTCCCATGGAACTGGCATCGTCGGAGGCAAAAATAACAATAATATATTAAATAAAAAAATTTCGGGTATGTTTTTTTTACATGATATATATTTTTTCAAAATTCTCCATTATTACCCATGAAAACATTTTATGTTATCTATAGTTTAAATACAAGCTGTATTCAAACTATCTAAAATAAGTTTACTTTTGATTGGTTTTCACTCTTTTTTGTTCTATTTTATATTCACACGCCTCATGTTTTGTTATTGCGGCATACCATGCTGTAAATTTTACGTAATAGGCATAATATCATTATACATCAATTTTAAACAGATGAATCTGTAAGAAAGATATTGAAGCCATTGCTACATCAACGGTGAGAACACTCGCATCAGCGACTCCAGCAGACGGTGAGGAAACGAAAGGCGACGCGTGCTCATATACTTTTCATAGTCAATGCAACACTTCATGTCTTCCATAAAAACCGACTTTATGCGAAGTGCCATATCGCAGTCGTAAATAAAAGCATTAACCTCGAAATTGTTGTCAAAACTGCGGAAATCAATGTTAGTAGAGCCACATGTTGAAAGGCTGTCGTCGCTGACAAGCAACTTAGAATGATTAAAGCCTGGCTTATACAGATATACGCTCACACCTGCATCTACACACTCCTGAACATAAGAACGGCTGGCCCACTCTACAAACTTGGCGTCAGAATGCAGCGGCACCATCAGCCTCACGTCTACTCCGGCAAGCGCTGCGGTGCGCATGGCGAAGAGCACCGGCTCGGTAGGCAAAAAATAGGGAGTTTCCATATATACATATTTCTTGGCCTCAAGCAATATGCGCACATATCCCTGCATCATCTCGGGCCACGGACTGATAGGACTGCTCGTGACTATCTGCATTATGCAGTCGTTAGGACGGATGTCATCGTGGGCCGGATAATAGCAGCGGTTGCTGATAAGCGTGCGGTCGACAAAGAACCAGTCGACTAAGAAAGCGCGCTGTATGCCGTAGACGGCACCGCCCCTTATGCGCATGTGTGTGTCGCGCCAGGCAGCCCCGTTACGCCCTTTCACATATCTAAGAGCAATGTTCATGCCGCCGATAAAGCCCACCCGTCCGTCAATGACGCACAGCTTGCGGTGGTTGCGGTAGTTGACTTTGCTGGTGAACGCAGGAAACTTTACGGGCATGAAGGCATGTACGTCGATGCCGGCGTTGCGCATACGCTCAAAGAATGCATTGGGGACATTCCAGCAACCTACGTCGTCATAGATAAATCTCACCTCTACTCCGGCCTTTGCCTTGGCAATAAGCGCATCGGAAACGAGATAGCCCAAAGGGTCGTCACATATTATATATGTTTCGAGATGTATGTGATGGCTGGCTTTGGATATGTCGCGCAACAGTGCATGAAAGAAGCCATAACCGTCGGTGTATATGTCGGTTTCGTTACTTTTAAACGGCAACGCCCAGTTCTGACTGGTAAACAGCTTTATGAGTACGCTGTGCTCATCGGGCAGCACAAGGTTTTGCTGCTCGGCAAAGCCCAACATGGAGCGCTTTGTAAGCTGGTCCATGCTCTGCTGGCTTATGAGTTTCTCCTTACGTGTGTTTTGTCCGAAAAAGAAATAAAGCACAATGCCTACAACCGGAAAAAACACAAGCACCAAAATCCATGCCATGGTTTTGGCCGGCTGACGGTTGTCCATCAGCACGGCCGTCATCGTCGTCAACACAATGACAGCATATATCAAGAAGAAAATCCAATGTACATAAATCATACCGTATGCCTTTTTTAGTTAATTCTTCCTCACAACGCCATTAATTCTCCGGGCTGCCTGCGCCATACACTGACAAGTATGAAGCCGGTTCAGCCATGCCGGCCGCCTTTGGAGCATCACATTATTATCTCGCTGCCAAGCTCCTTGGCTATCGAGTTGCGTATAACCTGCATGTCCTTATATTCAGCCATGAGGCTCATCATTTTTTCTGTGTCGCCTGCCGACTGGGTTATTTCGCGCTTAAGGCTCTCCATCTTCTGCTCGACATAATCCATGCGGAAGTCGAGTATAAGATGTACGACCTGATTGCGCAGCGTGTCTTCATCTTTCTTTACTTGCAGACTCTGACTAAGCTGAAAGTGGTCTATCACCATGTCGGTGGCCACGCGGCTGATGTTGATGTCCGGATGATGAGTGAAATATGTCTCCGAATTGAATCCCTCGTCATCGTTATGCTCAACGGCCTCCTGCAATATGCGGTTGTAAAGCTCATTACGAAACTTAAGTCCGTCGGCGCCCAGGTCGTAGCTTATATATTGCGACACGCTTAGGTCTATCTTTCCGCCGTCTTCGGTCTCTACATCTTTATATAGCACTTCACCGCCATGGCGCACCACCATCTGCGTGAGCATATATTCTACCTTAGATTCAACGTCGGGCTTTTCTTCAACGCTTACAGTTACAGGCTCTTGTGCGGCTCTTGCCTCCTCACGCCTTGCCTCCTTGCGCTGCTCCTCCATTTCGCCCTGAATAAACTTGTTGACGGTGCTGACGAGCGTTGCCTCGTTGATGCCGAGCCGATGCGAACATTCGCTCATATATGTGGCGCGCGTAATCTGGTCTTGAATTACCGACACACTCTTTATGATGCTGCTTATGGCCTGCGAGCGCTTTATAGGGTCGGTTACGCCTTTGAGCAGAAGATTTGTCTTAAACTCGATGAAGTCGGTCTGATGACTCTCTATATAGTCGCGAAACTCCTGTGCGGTGTGCTTCCGAGCAAAGCTGTCAGGGTCGTCGCCGTCAGGAAGCAACAGCACCTTTACGTTCATTCCCTCTGCCAATAACATGTCTATGCCTCGTATCGACGCATGAATGCCTGCCGAGTCGCCGTCGTAAAGCACGGTGATGTTGCTCGTAAAGCGGCGTATAAGCCTTATCTGCCCCGTAGTAAGCGATGTTCCCGACGATGCCACCACGTTTTCAACTCCGCTCTGATGCATCGATGTCACGTCGATATATCCTTCAACAAGATAACAGCGGTCGTTGCGCGTTATGGCCTGCTTGGCCTGATATATGCCGTAAAGCTCGTTGCTCTTGTGGTAAATCTGCGACTCGGGCGAGTTGACATACTTTGCCACATTCTTGTCGTTGGTAAGTATGCGTCCTCCGAACGCCACCACACGCCCTGTTATTGTGTGTACAGGAAAAATTACACGGCCATAATATCTGTCTAAGAGCTGCCCGTTCTCCTTGCGGTAGCATAGTCCGGTTTCTATAAGAAACTTCTCCTTAAATCCTTTTGCAAGGGCAGCATTGGCCAAAGCGTCACGCTGGGGCAATGCATAACCGAGCTGAAACTTGTGGATAGTGTCGTCGCGGAATCCGCGCGAACGGAAATACTGCATGCCTATGGCCTGTCCGTCTCTCGTGTTCATCAGATTGTCCTGAAAGTATTTCAGCGCCCAGTCGTTCACAATGAACATACTTTCACGCTCGCTTTCCTCACGTTTCTCTTCGTCCGACAGCTCGCGTTCATGTATTTCTATGTGATATTTCTTGGCAAGCCATCTCAGAGCCTCGGGATATGTCATCTGCTCGTGCTCCATGATGAAGCCTACGGCATTGCCGCCCTTGCCGCACGAAAAGCAGTGGCAATAGCCTTTGGCAGGCGACACCACAAACGAAGGAGTCTTCTCGTTGTGGAAAGGGCACAGACCTTTATAGTTTACGCCGGCCTTGCGGAGCGAAACAAACTCTGACACCACGTCAACAATGTTGGCGGCATCCATTATCTTGTCTATAGTTGCCTTGTCTATCATAATGTGTAACTGCGGCCGCCTATCGCCTTACAAACCTCAAAAAGGCTACTGAAAGGCCGCGGCCGAACTCTTGCAAAATTAAATATAAATAGTGAGATAAGCAAGTTGGCCGACTGTTTTTTATCCGGCACGCACATTTATTTGCCGCCGCAACAGCATTAAGCCGGCAAGCATGAATAACCGGCAACAGGAAACGCTGACCATAGAATCTATATACCGGCATAACAGAATGAAAGCCACTGACACGACACGCTGTTCAAAATGCAAGTTATAAAAATACAACTTTAGCCGGCAATCTAGAGCATCTGACGTATCAGACATGGCATAAAAACATGCCACACCATTGTAAAAACGTTACAAATCGGACAAGATAACAGACAAAACGGCCTGCAAGACATCTACAACCCGGTGCTTATCTGCCGACAAATGGCCACAAAACGCAATGTAAAAGGCATGCTTTTATAGCACAAAAGGTATGCTTTTACACCAAAACACGGCTTCATATCATGCACACAATGCGCATACGCCGCATTAAAAGTCTGTTATATTGCACGTTAGCCGCTGCACGCTCCAACAGGCATTATTTTAGTCCTACTGTATTTTATTTTTAAATATCGCAGTATGAGAGCGTCAGCAAAAATCAAAAGGTAAGCGAAACCGCACTTTCAGCGACAACCGTAAACATACGCAGACATCAGAAAACGCCACATAAAAATGACACGGCGCACACCACAGACGCACAAATTTGCAAAAAAAACGGAATTATGCGAAACATTAGTTATTTATGACATTTATTTTATCTGTTCATCGATATTTTACTTAATTTTGCAACCGGAATGGCTCAAATGAGCCTAAAATTCAGTGCCACCGCTGATGCCTGACGGCAAGACATGGCGGTAAGGCACTGAAGAACAACACTTTATTAACAAAAACAAGGGTAAAAGGAATGAAAAAAGTATTTGTAGCATTATGCATGACAGGACTGCTAACAGCCGCAACATCATGCAAGACATCAAACAACGCAGCATCATCGACATCTGCACTCAACGGCGAATGGAAAATAACCGAAGTAAACGGTCATGACATAACAAAGACAAACAACAACAATGAAGCTTTCATCGGTTTCGATGTTGCTCAGAAAAATATGTACGGAAGCACCAGCTGTAACCGCTTCTTCGGTCAGCTCGAAGCCGACGCAAAAAAAGGCACAATTTCTTTCGGCAACGTCGGCAGCACACGTATGATGTGCGAAGACATGAAGACTGAAGAGCAGGTGCTCAAAGCCGTAAACGAAACTAAGTCTTTCGAACTGAAAGGCAGCAAGAAACTGACTCTGAAATCAGCCGACGGAAAAATTCTGATGACTCTGCAGAAGCGCAGCAAGTAACAGCTGAAACATAAACGACTGAAAGACAAAGGTGTGTACACGGCAAAACGCAACAAAGCAACAAGTATGCCAAAACTGCTTGAAACACAGGCCGAAAGCACCTTTAACTACCTAAATACACGGGCGAAAACATACGTTTTTGCCCGTTTTTCTTTGTCAAAAAGCAAAAATAGTGTATTTTTGCAATCTAAGAATTTACATTATATACTTAATCTATGAATTTGAAAATCATCGTACTTGCAAAACAAGTACCCGACACAAGGAATGTGGGTAAAGATGCGATGACAGCCGAAGGCACTGTTAACCGCGCCGCGCTGCCGGCAATCTTCAACCCTGAAGACCTTAATGCCCTTGAACAGGCACTCAGACTGAAAGAACAGAATCCGGGCTCAACCGTTGGAATCCTCACCATGGGACCTCCGCGCGCAGCCGAAATAATCCGTCAGGGACTCTATCGCGGAGCCGACACAGGATGGTTGCTTACCGACCGTCTGTTTGCCGGAGCAGATACCCTGGCTACTTCTTACGCGCTGGCAACTGCCATTAAAAAGATTGGCGGAGCCGACATCATCATCGGCGGACGCCAGGCTATCGACGGCGATACCGCACAGGTTGGACCTCAGGTTGCTCAGAAACTGGGCTTGGCTCAGGTTACATACGCAGAGGAAATACTGAAGTGCGAAGACGGCAAACTGACAATACGCCGCCACATCGACGGAGGTGTTGAGACTGTCGAGACTCCCATGCCGGTGCTCATCACCGTCAACGGAAGCGCAGCTCCCTGCCGCCCGTGCAACGCAAAACTCGTTATGAAATACAAACACGCCACCGTTCCGCTCGAGCGCACACCTGACATGCCGTATGCCGAGCTTTACGAGACGCGTCCTTATCTTACTCTCAACCAATGGTCTGTGGCCGACGTTGACGGCGACCCGCAGCAGTGCGGACTGGCCGGCTCGCCTACCAAGGTGAAAGCTGTCAAGAACATTGTGTTCCAGGCTAAAGAATGCAAGACGCTGACTTCTGAAGACAGCCAGATTGAAGGCCTTATTAAAGAACTGTTGGACGAAAAGATAATCGGATAAAAAGAATTAACGGAGCCGGCATCCGCCGCCGGCATTACAGAGCCTCAACGGCTGCTGACATTGCGATAACGGCGTAAGCGGAATGACGCAAGCTCCTGATTTTCTTTCAAAATTAAAGCAAGTAAATTATGAATAACGTTTTTGTTTATTGCGAAATAGAGGGTACTGCCGTTGCCGAAGTATCTCAAGAATTACTCACCAAAGGACGCAAGCTGGCCAATCAGCTCGGTGTTGACCTCAACGCCGTTGTGGCCGGTACAGGCATCAAGGGCAAAGTGGAAAGCCAGATACTGCCCTACGGCGTCGACAAGCTGTTCGTATTCGATGCTGAAGGACTGTTCCCCTACACATCAGCACCGCATACATCTATCCTGGTAAATCTGTTTAAGGAAGAGAAACCGCAGATTTGCCTCATGGGAGCAACCGTTATAGGCCGCGACCTCGGTCCGCGCGTATCGTCATCTCTTACAAGCGGACTCACCGCAGACTGCACACAGCTCGAGATTGGCGACTACGACGACAAGAAATCGGGCAAGCACTATGACAACCTGCTCTATCAGATCCGCCCTGCTTTCGGCGGAAACATCGTTGCCACCATCGTAAACCCTGACCACCGTCCACAGATGGCTACAGTGCGCGAGGGTGTTATGAAGCGCGAGATTCTCGACGAGAACTACAAAGGCGAAGTTGTTTATGCCGATGTTGCAAAGTATGTTCCCACAACCGACTATATCGTTAAAGTTATCGACCGCCATGTTGAGAAGGCAAAGAACAACCTCAAGGGCGCGCCTATCGTTGTTGCCGGAGGCTACGGCGTAGGAAGCAAAGAAGGCTTCGACATGCTTTTCAAGCTGGCAAAAGAGCTTCACGGAGAGGTTGGAGCAAGCCGCGCCGCTGTTGACGCAGGCTTTGTTGACCACGACAGACAGATCGGTCAGACCGGTGTAACCGTTCATCCTAAAGTCTACATCGCCTGCGGTATCTCAGGACAGATACAGCACATTGCAGGTATGCAGGACTCTGGTATCATCATTTCGGTTAACAACGATCCCGACGCTCCTATCAACAAGATTGCCGACTACGTGATTGTAGGCAACGTTGAAGACGTGGTTCCGAAACTCATCAAGTACTACAAGCAAAACAGCAAATAATCATATAAACCGGGAGCCGTGACTTATTGCCGATTGCCTGTATGACCTGTATCAAAGGTCTTACTGCATAAGCATAAACAGCCACACGCAGCTGAAGCCTCATAATGGCCAAAGCAGCCACACCACTCCCATTTATCCCATAAAAAGAATAACAACAATGGCAAACTATTATACAGACCATCCTGAGTTTGAGTTTCACCTCAACCATCCTTTAATGAAAAGGATTGTCGAACTGAAGGAGCGCAACTTCGCCGACAAGGATGAATATGCAGACGCACCTGTTGACTATCAGGACGCTTTGGAGAACTATAAAAAAGTGCTTGAGATTACAGGCGACATTGCTGCTAACGTGCTCGAGCCTAACAGTGAGGAAGTTGACCAGGAAGGTCCGCACCTCGTTGACGGTCGTATGCACTACGCATCAAAGACTTACGAGAACCTTGACGTTACACGCAAGGCAGGACTTTGGGGCTTGTCTATGCCTCGCCGTTACGGCGGCCTCAACATGCCGGTAACTCCTTATTCAATGGCTTCAGAGATTGTTGCCGCAGCCGATGCAGGTTTCCAGAATATATGGAGCCTTCAGGACTGTATCGAGACTCTCTATGAGTTCGGAAGCGAGGAGCAGCGCCAGAAGTATATTCCGCGCGTTTGTGCAGGCGAGACAATGAGTATGGACCTCACCGAGCCTGACGCAGGTTCTGACCTGCAGCGCGTTATGCTCAAGGCTACATACAGCGAGGAAGAGGGCTGCTGGCTGCTTAACGGTGTTAAGCGTTTCATCACCAACGGCGACTCTGACATCCACCTCGTTCTGGCAAGAAGCGAAGCCGGCACACACGACGGCCGCGGACTGTCAATGTTTATCTATGACAAGCGTCAGGGCGGCGTAACAGTGCGCCACATAGAGAACAAACTTGGTATACACGGCTCACCTACCTGCGAGCTTGTTTATAAGAACGCCAAGGCTGAACTTTGCGGAAACACACGTCTGGGACTTATCAAATATGTAATGGCACTTATGAACGGCGCACGTCTGGGCATCGCCGCACAGAGCGTTGGCGTAAGCCAGGCTGCCTATAACGAGGCACTTGCATACGCAAAGGAGCGCAAGCAGTTTGACAAGGCCATCATAAACTTCCCTGCCGTTTACGACATGCTGTCACGCATGAAGGCAAAACTTGACGCAGGACGCAGCATTCTGTACCAGACAGCACGCTACGTTGACCTCTACAAGACTCTTGAGGATATATCTAAGGAGCGCAAGCTCACACCTGAGGAGCGTCAGGAGATGAAGAAATACACACGTCTGGCTGATGCTTTCACACCGCTCGCAAAGGGTATGAACTCAGAGTACGTAAACCAGAATGCATACGATGCCATTCAGGTTCACGGAGGTTCAGGCTTCATCATGGAGTATAAGAGCCAGCGTCTCTACCGCGACGCACGTATCTTCTCTATCTATGAGGGAACAACACAGCTGCAGGTGGTTGCCGCAATACGCTACATCACCAACGGAACATATCTCTCTATCATCAAGGAGATGCTTGCAGAAGAGGTAGCTGAAGAACTGAAACCGCTGCAGACACGCGTTGCCAAGATGGTTGAGCTTTATGAGCAGTCTGTCAACTATGTCAAGGAGTCAGGCAATCAGGAGGTACACGACTTCCTCGCACGCCGTCTGTACGACATGACTGGCGACATCGTTATGTCTCTGCTCATGCTGAGCGACGCTACACGTGCTCCTCAACTCTTCACAAAGAGCGCCAACGTTTATGTACGTCATGCAGAAGCTGAAGTTATAGGCCACTCTGCTTACGTTAAGAGCTTCATTGAGGAAGACTTGGTTAACTTCCGCGCTGCTGAAGAAAACGCTGAGGAGAAATAAATAATGAACAAACGAAAAGACATGTAGGACGGTCTCGGCAAAGATATCTGAAAGTCTTTTTATTTGATACGTTACCATTGGTAACAACAACAGACAGGCACATACGGAACCGGTTTCCGCTATGTGCCTGTCTTCATTTTAATCCAAAATCATTTATCATTATTCGGTCTAAGACATTCATCTTGCCGTAGCATTAAACCCATATGCCAACAGATTTCACTCGTTTTCATGAGTGGTTTGCCATCTGTAAAGTTTTCAATGACAGCAAAATGACGTTTATCTCCACACCTGCCATCTGTCAACAAGATCAAACAGACGGCCGAGTGACTTACGATAAGCCGCAGGATAATGCAGGGCATAGACAAACCACACGTTGTTGCCTTTAACGTATTTTGCGTAATAGCGGAAACCGTCGACAAGCATTCCGTCTTCATAAAGCGGCGACGAAACGATAAAACTGTCGCCGTGCCGACGGCACGAGTCGGCCTTCATGGCAGTGGCTATTGAGTCCATATATGCCTTGAAGCCACGTCCCTGTCTGTCGTAGACCACGTAACACTCTATCGAAAGTTGCCAGAAGTCGAAGCGTGAACAGCCGAAATAACGGCCTGTGGTATCGTTGTTCTTTACGAACACATCTGGATAATATGCCACAAAACCGAAGTCACGGTCTTTATATTCTGCCAGCGGCGCCGCGTTGAGCCACTCCATGAGCCGTTTGTCCATGTCTGGCGGATAGTCTTTCTTAACTATATCGTCAACACAGAAAGCCATAAAGATGAACAAAAACGCAAAAACAATTATCTTCCGCATAACGTCTAAATCATAAAAATCAAATTGCAGAGCAGATTAAAGCCGTTGCCGCGACTGTCGTGCATGAGTCTTAAAGACATGAAAAGACAAAGAACAACGACATGGCGGCAACCGACTTATGTATCTGTGGCAACTATGCAAAAATAAGATTTTGACAATTTTTGGCGGAAAAAACTTACTGACATTTGTCTGACATTTTACTGATAACAACACAAGAAGCGATGTCAGACATATAAAACAACAAAAAAACGACAAAAAACCGGAACAAAGTAATGAGTAAGTTCGTCAAAAGCCATTATACCAAATGAAACAGACAAACAGCATAACTACGTTCCGGTACACAACGAATAAACGTTTTAAGAATTTATTTCAACATTATTATATGCCGCAGAATCAGCGTCTTATACTGATGTTTCATGTCTTCGGGCAGGAACGACATGTCTATAAGCTCGAACCATTTGGGCAACACCCTACTGAACTTACGCGCCATATTGTCAATGACTTTCTCATCAATGCCCGACAGAGTGATAGACTTGATAAAGTCGGCCTTGCGCAGTTTACGCTTCTTTCCGTTGAGCGTAAGGGCGAGTTCCTCGGTGTCCTCAGGCATGACAAGAGCCGTAGACAGCATGTCATAGGCAGGCGTAAGCGTATAGGCACCATCCATGGCGTTGTAAAGCGAGAAGTTTTTCAGGTGCATGTCGGCATTGCCGGTTATCCATGAGAACACGACAACTTCCCAGAAGTTGACCAAATCGAGCTTCGGAGTTGACGAATATTTCTTTATTGCCTTGGCAATCTGCTCATAAGAGCCTTTATATTTATATTCGGTAAGGCGCTCAGTAAGCTGACACATATCTTCCATCGGAATCTTGCGGCCGTCTGACGTGCGGTCTATTCGTCTGGTTATATAACACAATTCGCCGTCGCTGAAGCGTATAAGACTGTGCGGTACAACGGTTATCTTTGCCGCCTCAGCCAGATGCATGGTGAGGTCTTCAAGCTCGGGCAGCGCACGGTATGTGGTGGTCTGCGGCTTGAGGATAAACCGTCCCCACAGTCCTACTATCGTAAAACGGTCAGGCTCGTTTCTGCCCCCACGGTCAATATCGAGCGACAGCTTTGCCTGAACACCCGTAAGCGTTGTCTGACTGCGCACCACCTGCCGCGCCAAGTCGCCCAGCTGTGCCCTGACATAAGGCAACGAAGGCGCATTGCGTGTGCCGAAAAACTTGCGGGCGCATGCCGGATGAAAATCAACCTGCCCCTCTTTCAACTCCTTGTAACAATAAAGACACCTCATGAGTAATTCATAATTCTTAATTCATAATTCATAATTGGTTCGGTAACTGCAAGAGAGATAAGAATTTCTTAATTCTTAATTTTTAATTCTTAATTAATTACGGCTATACAAAAGCAGAACAAGAAGAATACCGACAAAAGTAATTTTCTTAATTCTTAATTTTTAATTCTTAATTTTCCTCTTCCTTGCCGTCCTGCTCCGGCACCACGCTTACGGCTCCTATACAGTCCTTACAGCATGCAAGGAGCAAAGACATGCGGTCGCGCTGATTTATCTTCCAGCTCTTTTCAGCTATGTCAAGCAGCCAGCCTTCAGGTATAAGTCCGTCGAAAAACGGAAAAAGCACAGTGTCGTGATAAGGCTTGTCGGTAAGCGGAAGAGTAAGACTTACCGCCTCGGCACCGTCGGAAGCAAGAAAATCAGGGTCGTACAAGAACGTAAATCCGTTCTCGTCTTCAGTAAGCCGCCCAGCCACACGGTCGTAAAGATATACTATCGCTGTTTTCATAGGCTAAAGGTTTTGAGTTAATATAACAAATAAAGACGGCCGACACGATTAAACTATGCGATGCCCTGCCCCACTGACAAGGACATTTATCTGCCCTTCTCACTGCCTGAACGTATGTCAACGGCGCCAACCTGATGACCGAAAAGGCTCAACACCTGGTTGACCTTGTCCATGCGCAAGGTCTGTTTGCCCTGCTCCAGTTCGCGGACAAAGCGCAGCCCCACGCCCGACTTTTCGGCCAAGTCGACCTGAGTGAGGTTAAACTTCTTTCGCATTTCTTTAACAAAATCTGCTATCAGTCTGTCGTTCATGTTATACCCGTTTGGGTACAAATATACAAAATAAACATAACAATTATACCTTTTAGGGTATAATTTTATCGCTTTTATTTTATTTTATACCTTATCGGGTATAAAGATAAACAATATTATCAAATATTTCGTTAAATATAATAAGGTATAAAAAAACAAAAGGCAGGTTCAACATAGGAGAAGAACATGCCAGAAGATTATGGACGACACAGCGCCTCGCACACACGGTCCTGAAAACGGCGGCCCGAAGAGGCGTGGCGTATGCCCATATTGATTATCGAAAAGCACAGCACATGACCATTCGATGCGGTGCAATAGCCAGCCAACGAACTCACACCCGTAACGGTTCCCGTCTTGGCATGCACGTTGCCGCGCGCATATCCGCGGCCCATACGGTCGTCGAGCGTGCCGTCAACGCCTGCAACGGGCATCACCTCGCGCAGAGGCTCGTATATCTTGCTGTGCTTATAGGCATATTTAAGGAATGCAACTTCAAGTTCGGGCGACACATAATTATATAAAGAAAGCCCGCAGCCGTCGGCAATATAATATTTAGAAGGCTTAAAGCCTAACTGCTGTATCATCTTGTTTATAACCTGACGGCCCTGTTTGGCTGTAGCCGGCGAATAGGAACCTGCCGATGCAGCAAGCTGATAGAACACTGATTCTGAATAAAGATTGTCGCTCTTTTTCATCATACGCTTCATAACGTCGCCTATGGCACGCTCAACGGTGCATATCTCTTTGGCACTTCCAGGCGTGCGTCCGGTGCGAATCTTGCCTTCAACCTTAATTCCGGCCCTGTCGAGCTTGCTTTTAAACGACTCGACAAAGTCGTCCTTGCGCGACACAAGCAAAGGCGAAAGCACTGGATTGTCGTCGTCCCAGCACCATCCCTCGCCGAGCCTGTCGTCATCCTTCATCGAAAGGTCGGCATAAATGTCACCGTCGATGGTGCTGATGCCACGACTCTCAAGACTGTCAACAAAGTCATTAAGGTCTGACGAGCTGAACGCAGGATCAAAACCACCCTTGCAATAAAGGTCGCCATTAAGCACACAGCTGTCTATGCGGCCGGTATAGGCAAGCATAGTCTTATATTTATAATCGTATCCCAACTTGTCGAGCGCCGTAACTGCCACAATCATCTTCAATGTGCTTGCGGGGCGCATAAGCTGACGCTCGTTGTGCCTGAATATCACCGAGTCGGCCGTAAGGTCATACACCATCATGCCCACCGTTGACGTTTCGAACATATCGTCGCCGAGCAGCGAGTTGATTCTTGCCTTAACATTGGCAGGCCACGGAAGGTCGTCCTCTGATATTACGGTGTCGGCATAGACCGCTTCAGAAGCCGGCCACATACCGGCATAAGTGCAGTCTGTGCCCTGCAATGCCCCCGAAGCTCCGGCCGGACAAGTATGCGACAGAAATAAGACAGTTACTAATAAACTTAAAACAGCGTAGATTAATTTGTAATTACATTTCTTCATCTTTAACTTCATTTATGCAAACACGCTCCTGTCTCTCCCTGACTTCGCGCATGAAAGCCTCCTCATTTACCGGCTGTACTGTGGTTTCGTGGCCTGCACCATATTCAATAAGGATGTATCTCACGCCAAGCATTCCGGGCCTGACAACGCTCATGCGTATAATCTCGTTCACCGGGACAGACATCTCACGCGAGAACCTGCCGCGGCTGATAATCAGGCGACCGTCGGAGGTAAGCACATAAACCGTGTGGATTATTCTTTCAATCATAAGAACAACCACACCTATCAGCAAAAAGCCGACAACGGCATTGACGGCCGAACGGTGCCACAAAGAAAACATGGCAGCACCGGCAACTATGAATATGCACGTATAATTGAGCCACGACGCCCGATAATGAAAAGAACGGTTCACTGAAATTTTATTTTTATATAATTATCTAATGGCAGCCACGCATATACAGCACGGCATACAGTTCCGTATGCCACGGCAAGCAACTCACAGCGCTGCAGCAAGGACATGCCGCAATAAAAGCAAAGCATGCCACGCAAGCCACCAATAAAATTACTTTTAACCATGCAAAGGTAGCTATTTTATCACTAACAATGGCATTTTGATGTTTTAAAGTAACCTTATATATGTCAAAAATAGAAATCATGTACACTCAATTTCAAAAATTCTTATTACTTTTGCAAATGTTTTATAATATATCTTTATGGTATTCAAATACGACTTTTTGATTATCGGCGCAGGAGTTGCCGGTATGAGCTATGCCCTTAAAATAGCAAGAGCACACAAAGGCAAAATATGCATTATTTGCAAAACTACACTTGACGAGGCAAACACGGCGTTTGCCCAAGGCGGAGTAGCTTCAGTAACAAACCTCAAAGTGGACAACTTTGAAAAGCACATAGAAGACACTATGATTGCAGGCGACTATATCAGTGACCGCAAGGCTGTGGAGCAAGTTGTCAGAAATGCGCCGAAACAAATTGAAGAGCTCGTTAAATGGGGCGTGAACTTTGACAAGAAGGAGAATGGAGAATTTGACCTTCACCGCGAAGGCGGACACTCAGAGTTCCGTATTCTTCACCACGCTGACGACACGGGAGCCGAAATACAGAGAGGACTTATGGCTGCCGTGCGCAACACGCCGGAGATTGACATAAAGGAAAATCACTTCGCTGTAGAGATTATAACACAGCATCATCTTGGCATAGAGGTTACAAGACGCACGCCTGACATTGAGTGCTACGGTGCCTATGTGCTTAATCCTGACACACAGAAGGTGGACACTTATCTGAGCAAGGTTACGCTTATGTGTACCGGAGGATGCGGAGCTGTATACCAGTCGACAACCAACCCGATTATATCAACGGGCGACGGCGAGGCTATGGTTTATCGTGCTAAGGGAACGGTGCAGGACATGGAGTTCGTGCAGTTCCACCCGACAGCACTCTATCACCCGGGAGAAACTCACCCGGCTTACCTCATCACAGAGGCCATGCGCGGCTACGGCGGCATACTGAGACTGCCCAACGGCGAATCGTTCATGGAGAAATATGACAAGCGACTCTCACTGGCACCGCGCGACATCGTTGCACGTGCGATAGACAAGGAGATGAAGATACACGGACTTGACCATGTATGCCTTGACGTTACACACAAGGACGCCGAGGAAACCAAGCACCACTTCCCCAACATCTATCAGAAGTGTCTGTCTATTGGCATCGACATCACAAAAGAATATATACCTGTAAGACCTGCCGCCCACTATATGTGCGGAGGTATAAAGGTTGACCTCAACGGCGAATCGAGCATACACCGCCTGTATGCTATAGGCGAATGTTCATGCACAGGACTGCACGGAGGCAACCGTCTGGCAAGCAACTCGCTGATTGAGGCCGTTGTATATGCCGACGCTGCAGCACGCCACAGCCTTGAGCATGTTGACGAATACAGCTTCAACACACAAATTCCGGAGTGGAACGACGAGGGAACCATGACCAACGAGGAAAAGGTTCTGATAACTCAGAGCGTAAAAGAGGTAGGACAGATTATGAGCAACTACGTAGGAATCGTAAGAAGTGACCTCAGACTTAAACGCGCATGGGACCGCCTCGACCTGCTGTATGAAGAGACTGAGGCTCTGTTTAAGCGCGTTAAGGCAAGCCGCGACATCTGCGAGCTGCGCAACATGATCAACGTGGGCTATCTGATTACACGTCAGGCTATTGAGCGTAAGGAGTGCCGCGGATTACACTTCACAATCGACTATCCGCTCCACGCTTACGACAAAAAGAAAGACTGATAAACCAAAGGCATTGTATCTGCCGGGCGGACATTAATCTGCACGCGGAAAATATGCCATAGGTTAAGCATAAACGCATAAAAGGTCTGCCGTCCGATGATTCGGACGGCAGACCTTTTTATATATTGCTAACATGGCAGAAAATGGCTGATTTTTTTGCACAAAGTTTTCTTTAATCTGGAAAAAGATGTTTAAACATATGTTAATATCAGCATGTTTATCATCTATTTTCATTAACACACGTTTACAAAACAAGAGCAAAATAATGTATAAATCATAAGTTTTGCACACCGAAACCATTGAGTTTGCATGCTGATTTGTGCCGTTTTGCATCATGAAAGCTATGCTTTTAGCTCCTAAAAGGCCATCTTTTGCATTTTAAAGGCATGGCAGAGGATAGTCAGTTTAGCGTAAATTACTAATATACAGATACTTATGTAAACTATCTATATTTCAGCATTTTTCAGTCAAAACGATGGAATTGCGAAGAACATGGGCAGTCAGAGAGCGTCAAAATCAAAAAGTTTTCTGTTAAATCTGTCATAAAACTCAACAAAATTAATGTGAATATGCAATTATAGAAACAATGATTTAACCCTAATCAGCAGTCAGAATTAAGCAGAATCGCAATATGCTTTTTCGCAGACACGGCAGGATGTGTCAATAATATTCATACGGAAAAATGACTGATGAAGAACAATAATACTACAGAAAGAATAGGTCTGCCTGTATTAATAATACGATATACGGAATGATGAACGATTTGGGTTTAAGACATGGAAAGCCTAAACAAGGAACAAAGTTGGGAGCTGCAACACTTGCAAAAATCACATAAAAATCTTATTTTTGCAGTCAGAGAAATATGTTTAACCCTACTACAAGCCGCATGAACAATGAGCACGGCGGCATGCAAAGACTAAAAACACAGCAACATGAACAACACTTTGATAACACGGATAGCCATATTTTTAGCGTCACTGCTATGCATGACATCATGCACGATAGGCGGCGGCGACGACAATGAATACGGAAAAGGGATGTTGGAAGAAGGCACTATAGCCCCCGACTTCATGATATATACCGACAGCGTGCCTGAAGGCTTTGCACTCAGCTCGCTGCGCGGACAATATGTGCTGATAGAGTTTTGGGCGTCGTGGTGTCCCGACTGCCAGAAAGAAACCGAAAACATGAAGCAGATGTATGCAGCTTACGCTCCGAAGGGTGTGGTGTTTGTGGGCGTCTCGTTCGACACCGACAAAGAAGAGTGGCAGCAATATATAAGCGACAACGGCCTTAACTGGATTCAGTTTAGCGAATTAAAGCCGTGGAAAGAGAGTTCTATTTCCACGGCTTACAACGTCAGATGGATTCCCACCTTGTATCTTATAGACAAAGACGGCAGAGTGGTGCTCGGCACGGTCAGCGTTGCCGAGATGAACAGCCGCCTCGCCTCGCTCAACCTTAACGGTCAGTAACGGCAGTGACAGGATTGCCTATGCTGCCGTTAGGAATCTGTATGTCGATCATGGCGCACACCGTAGGCACGATGTCGGTCATCCAAACCTTTTCGTGAGTCTCGCCCGGCGCAACGTGCCATCCCATCAGCAGGAACGGTATGTGAGCGTCGTAAGGGTTCCATGTGCCGTGAGTTGTTCCGCCGTCAATCTTGTCGCTGTACACATCATAGCAGGCAGGCTGAACAATAAGCTGTATGTCGCCGCTGCGCATGCGGTTGTATCCGTTGATAATCTTTTCGCGGATAAGGGCAGGAACAGTAGCGTCTGACACGTGCTCAAGGTCTACCACATAGGCAAACATCGGATTTTTCTTCAGCCAGTCTATAGCAGATTTCTTCACGTCGTCAAGACTTACCGACAGAGCCTCAACGGCTTCATGGTTGATAAACACCTTGTAGCTGTCAATGCAGCGCACGAGAGATGTTTTGGAACCAAACTTATTAGTGAGATATTCGTTGAGCTCTTTCTCAACCTTCGGCACAACAAAGCCGTCGGCAGGTATGCCATGTTCGCGCGACAGCTGTATGCTGTTGGCTGCTCCGTGGTCGGCAACAAGGAACACAAGATACTGATCCTTGCCCACATTTTGGTCGAGATAGCCGAACAGGTCGGCAAGACGCTTGTCAAGGTCGACATAAATCTCGCGAGTCTTGTCGCTGTGAGTGCCGTATTTGTGGCCAATCATGTCGGTGCATGAGAAACTTACCGTAAGCAGGTCGGTAACATCATCCTTGCCAAGCTGCTCTCCGTCAATGGCGGCCTTGGCCATTTCCTCGGTTATCTTGTTGCCGAGCGGCGAATAGCATATCTCGTCTTTCGTAACCTTGCCTATGCTTTTGTTATAGTCAGCGGCCCATTTCGGCAACTGCTTCATATAGTAAGTGCTGCTTATAAATGTGCCTGTAGAATAGTCAATCCAGTAAGCTCCGTCGGCAGCATGCCCTGCAGGGAGTATTGCCGCACGGTCTTTCAGCGACACTCCGATTACTTTTGCCTTAAAGTCGGTGGCAATCTTGAGCTCGTCGCCGATGGTAGTGGTTAGCATATTGCGCGGCGACATCTTGCCTTCGTCCGACTTGCTGCCCACCGTATTGACGGTTGAGTCGGCACAGCAGTAAACCATCTTGCCGTTAAGCAGAAAATTGTTGCCGGCTATTCCGTGTATGGCAGGCACCGTGCCGGTGAATATCGAAGTGTGGCCTACGGCCGTTATCGACGGCACATAGTTTATCATGGTGTTCTCACATCTGAAACCATCGTTCATAAGACGTCGGAAACCACCTTCGCCAAAAAGATTATAATAACGGTAAAGATAGTCCCAGCGCATCTGGTCGACAACAATTCCTACAACGAGTTTTGGCCTGTCAGCTCCTGCTGCCAACGCTCTGGCGCTGCCGAAGACCGTAAGCAAAATAACCGCAACGGCGGCATTTGCCATCAAAAAAAATTTTTTCATGTTTTGTGTATATTAATTACTGTTTGTTCAGGGCGCTAATTTAGCAATGCCGGTTTACACAAATGTTTCACCGGCATTACAATTAAGCTACGCAGCACCACACAAAGTGCGGTGCTGCGTAAATGCTTATAAAAAAAGATGTATTAAATACCCTCGCCCGTATATTCGAGCAACGGCAGCGTGCCCCTTAATGCTCCAAGGGCATTATAGGCCAAAGAGCCCATCTCGTCTTCACCCGGAGAAACAACAACAGGCGCAATATATCCGACAAGCTGCTTCAGTCTGTCTATGCAGTAAGTGTCATAGGCTATGCCTCCGGTAAGGATTATGGCGTCAACCTGCCCCACGAGCGACACATACATGGCACCAATCTGCTTGGCTATAGTGTAAAGCATGGCGTTGACAACGCTTGTGGCATGCTCGTCACCATTCTCGACATCGCGCGAAATTGTTATCATGTCATTTGTTCCGAGATAAGCGGTGAGGCCTCCGCGGCCGCTTATCATCTGCTTAATCTGCTTTAATGTGTACTTTCCGCTGAAGCACATCTCAACAAGCTGGCCTGCAGGCAGTGTGCCGGCACGCTCCGTTGAGAAAGGACCTTCACCGTTAAGTGCGTTGTTTACATCGATTACCTTGCCCTTACGGTGAGCGCCTACAGATATTCCTCCGCCCAAATGGGCCACAATGAGATTAAGGTCTTCATACTTACGGCCTATCGAAGCTGCATATTTTCTCGACACAGCCTTCTGGTTGAGGGCGTGAAACACCGACCTGCGCTCCATGCCCGGTATGCCTGTGAAACGCGCTTCGGGACAAAGCTCGTCGACAACCACCGGATCGGCAATATATGCCGGACACGAACAGCGCGATGCTATTTCGTCTGCAATAAGCGCTCCCAGATTGCAGGCATGTTCCATCTCGGCATGAATAAGGTCGTACTTCATCTTATCGTTAACGGCATATACACCGCCCTTAAGAGGTTTAAGAAGTCCGCCACGGCCTATCACGGCATCAAAGTTAAGCTCTATGCCGTCATCGGCGAGCCGCTTCAAGATGAAATCACGACGGTATTCGTATTGTTCACTGATATGATGGAAGGCGGCAAGCTCGCTCACCGGATGGTGCGCTCCCGTCATCCATACAGACTTTTCGTCTTCATAAACTGCGAGTTTTGTCGACGTTGAGCCAGGGTTTATTACAAATATTTTCATTCAAGACTGATGTATAAATGAATAAATAAAAGAACAAATATCTATGTCCCGGCCGCATTTAGCAGCCGGAAACACTCAAAAACGTTTTTGCCCTGAAGGCATATCAGCCAAGCATGCCTGTGCAGGCAAGAGCCAGACTGTAATATTTTGATTCGCAAGAGTCTGCACGTGAGGCTACTACTACCGGCACTGTGGTTCCACAGAGAATGCCGGCTGTCTCGGCCTTGGCAAACAGCGTGATTGTCTTATAGAACACATTGCCCGACTCGATGTTTGGGAATATCAGCACGTCGGCATTTCCCACAACCGGCGAACAAATGCCCTTTATACTGCCGCTGTCGGCATCGCAGGCTGTCTTGACATCCATCGGACCGCCCAGGCATACATCACCATACTCGCCTGCCTCGGCACGCTTTTTAAGTTCCTCGTAGCACAGAGTGTGAGGAAACTTCTCGTTCACCTTCTCAGTGCAGTTGATGAGTGCAACACAAGGACGCTCTACGCCGATATGACGGCTTGCGCTGAGAGTATAGCGCAAAATGGCATCAAACTGGTCGAGTGTTGGACGCGGAATGACTGCAGCGTCAGAGAACACTATCAACTTGCGGTAGGTAGGTATCTGGGCTATCGTTATATGGCTCAATACCCTGCCGGGCTCAAGCAGTCCATGCTCCTTGTCAAGAATGGCGCGCAAAAGGTTATCGGTGTTGAGCGTGCCTTTCATAAGCACAGCCGCCTGTCCTTCCCTGACAAGCGCCACAGCCTTTCGGGCCGCATCGTCGGGAGTCGGAGCCTCATAGACCTCCACATGACCTTCATAAAGCGAGCGAAGACGCTCGAACTCAGGTTTACACGCACCAGCACAAACCAACAAAAAGTCGGCAATTCCTTCCTTAAGACATCGTCCTACTACATATTCAGTGTGAGAGTCGGCCGGGCAAACTACTGCCACACGCTTTCTGTTTGTTACAGAACACTGACGGCTGACAATGTCATCAAAATTTCGTATTGATTCCATAGTGAATTAAGATTTGAGTATAAAGACTATGATTCTGCGGGAAAAATAAGGCCTTCAGCCTGTCATTAACTGCACAAATCGTCTTGTTTTGTGCAAAGATAGTGTAACAATATCAAACTTCAAAATAATTAAGGCAATAATAATGCGTTTTAAAGAATTTTAGACCAAACTATACGAAAAATATGTCGTCAATGTCATAAAGCAACAAAAACTTATGGTCTGAGCGGTTATTCAGTAATGCATGTTTACATTAAGATAAAAGATTTGCCTTTTATATCACAAAAAGATAGTTACGATTTATAAGCAAAATAGCCTGTGACAATAACAAAATGGAACAGGCATGGCAACATAATGGCCTCAACACACTGATTTAAACTTAAAATCAACCGGCAACATACATATTTTTGTTCAATCAGACATAAATATCTGACTGTTGAAGCCATAACTATAAGGATAAAGCTGCCGTATACTTACAATTTGGAAGTTACTAATTTTTATCCCGCTTTTATGTTTTTTTTATACTGACAGCTATACATAACAGGCTGACAACAGGAATAAATAAATGCAGAATGAAAAGCAGGACTGGACATACACATATATTATAATAATAAAAAAAGGCACATATATGTATACTTTCATAAAAATATGCTCACCGTGATGGCAGCATACAGACACAATAATGCCGGAACACACATGCACAACAGAAAGCAATGTCATGAAAATGGATTGCTGCCGTCATTCAGATGTGTTCCGGCACATAACTTTATCGAGTAAGCGAGAACTTCAGACTCAGGCCAAAGTCTTGTGTCGTTGTTGGATAACTGCTGCTTGAAAGCAACGGAGTATTGGTCTGGCGGTCGTAATAGAAACTCATTGTGAGAAGGCGCGACAATGTATAGTCGGCCGAGAACGACAGCTTAAACGCCGTGTTTCCGCTGCTTGCCGAACTTGTCATCGACGCAATGTCACGGCATATTGACGCCTGCTTACGATAAGACAAGTCGAGACGCAGATTAAGGTCGGTGTTGAATCCTGAACTGCGAGAGCTGGTCGATGTGGAATTGTTATTGGTGTCATCACTGCTGCGGCTGCTCTTTACCTTACGGCGACGGCGTCCGCCGAACAGTTTGAAGTTATTTATCTTATAACCCATGCCCAATACCCAGTCGTGACTGGTGGCCTCATTGAGCTGTATACTCGTCATGCTGAGACTGAGCACTCTCGTCGTGCGGTATTCAAGCTTACATGTAAGATTGTTCTTAAACGTCATATCTATTCCAAGCAATGGCGAGAAAGACTCGTTTATACTAACCGTACTTATATTATACATGCTGCTCGGCACAGGATTGCCCGTAGAGACATCGTTGACAAATCCTAAACCATTCATATATTCCATAAACGTGCTGTAAGAGCTATACGAACCTATGGCATAAATACTCTTATAAGAATGATTGATGTTTACGCTCTTGAATACATCACGGAACCACGGCAACTGTGTCAGTCCGCTATAACGTACAGTCCAGTTAGGCAACAGACGCGACAATGCCGGGAAGATGCTAAGCGAATTTCCGCCCATGCTTGTATAAGAAGCCAGGAAAGCAGGTATCATAACATCAGCGCTATATTTGCTGACAGAGCCGTTTGCCGGGTCAAATTTCTGTCCGGCAAGCGAACTTCCGGAAGGATATTTGGCATTGGCATACTGGGCCTCAACACGAGACCTGAACGACTCGAGCGAATTGCAGAACTTGTCAAACGTAGCCGAATGATATCCGTTGTTGGCATTTCCCATGCCTTCAAAAGCACTGCCTATGCTTATAGTTGTCATTGTCAGCGTTCCACTCTGTGTCGTAGGCGAACCGCTGTACATATACTGTATGCTTTTCGACGTTGTTTCGGTGCGGCTTGCGTTGAGGTCTATTTTCAGGTTTTTCACAGGCTCCAGCGTCATTCTAAGCTGCAAGTCTTCTGTAAGACTCGTCGTGGCAGGCGTAGCTACGCTGTCGTTCATGAGCAGCCATCCGCGCTCAGCACTCTTTTCAATATAGCTGTCGTCGACAAAACCAAACGCGAAGTCGAGTCCCGGCGCCATTGTGCCGCCGCTGCGCTGTCCGAACACATCGCCTACATTTGGCATAAATCCCGGCAGATACATACTGTACTGGTTGCGGTAAGAAAAACTTACGTTGCGCACAAGCATCAGTCCGCGTGCCACACACTGTGCAGCCTTATACCATCCATTCTCCTCAAGCGGTGCCTTTGGTGTAACGGTTATCTTCAGTGTTGTGATGCTGTCAACCTTTGATGTTATCTTTATCCGGTTGTTGTCAACCTTTTTATATTTCAGCTTAAATGCCTTGCCGTCTTTTGTCTTTGCCGACACTATAAGTCGCTTGCTGTTCTTTCCGTGTGAAACAAGCAGCGTGGTGTCCGGCTTCAGCACTATTTCCTTCTCGAAACTGCGCTTGTTCTTTGGCAGCGACTTACGCTCTTTGTCGGCATCCTTGCTGTCACTCTTGTCGCCAGTCTTCGAGTCTTTATTATTAGCAGAATTTTTAGCCGGTTTCAATCTGTTGCGCATTTTCAGTTGCGAATTGCGTGATGACGTTGAAGTCTTGTTAAATCTGTCGTTTGCTTTCTTCAGGAACGGCACATGATTGTAGAGGCGCTCAAGATTGAACGTTCCGTTAAGGTTAAACGTTCTGTTGGTTGAAATCTCGTTACCAAGTGACGTTCCGTCCTCAAGATCGGTTCCGCGCGTCCAGTTGTAAGTAGCGTTATAGTTGGCATCAGAGTTAATCCAGTCGAATATAGGAATAAGGTTGAGCGGCAACTGATACGACATGTTGAACGTCTGATTATAGTCAAGCGGACGTCCAAAGTCCTTTATACTCGTCCACACAGAGTCTTTCCATGCCGAATACTGGTCGGGATAGAGGTCTTTGTTTATCGGAGTGTAAGGCTCTTCAATCTCGGCATGAGTTGCACTATTGAAGTTCATGTGGAGATTTTTTGTAAGATCCCAGCGTATAGAGAACTCACGATTCCACAAGAACTGCTCACTGAAGGTCAGCGGCAACTGGTTGCCCTCAGTGCTTTCCATGTCGCGCTCCTGCAGTTCATAATAGTTTCGCAGCATTTCCGTGTCGAACGTTATGTTCTGCGGCAGCCAGTTAAGTCCGAAATTCTTGACAAGGTCATACCACTTGCTCTTGCTCTTAATCATCTTCTTGAACGGCTCGAAGGTCTTGTAGACGGGAGTGTAGCTGTAGTTTATGGCTCCGCGCCAGTTGTCTTCATTCTCATAAACGGTTGTCTCGCCGCTGGTATGGCGGTGACTGTGGCTGTAAGAGAACGAGAAGTTAGCCGGGTCGTACGGCATGGGGTGACGCTTGGTCTGTATTCCGACACGCACATTAGACAAAGAGAAATTGGTGTTTGTGGTCTTTGTTACGGCAATGCTCTCAATAGAGTCGCGCTCCTGCTTGTTGGCAGTAGCATCGAGAGCGTCGTCAAGAAGCATATCGGTGTCAAGCGGATTATACTTCGGACGCGTTTCTTCCTGCGTTATCGAGTAATAAAGCGGAGCCGTAACCTTGGCTTTGTCGGGGAAGAACTTACCCAATTCCACGTTTGCCGTGAAGCTGTATGTCTTATAATCGTCCTGCGAGCGCTCGGCCACGCCGTCCTCAAGTCCACCGAAACCGTCGGTAACCATCTTTCCTGTGGCGTTTATCGTTCCGACATCCGACAGCTGAACGTTGAGCGCACCCTGTGCAGCCCATCCGCCTTCGTTGTTATATTCCTTAAGTCGAAGCTCGTTGACCCACACCTCTCCCGACTTCATCTCGCCTGAAAGGTTGCGCACACCTATCATCATCACCTTTACTTCGCCAAGGGTAGGATTACCCATAATGCTCACCTTATTGTTAGGCTTGTCACTATCGTAGGCCGAATATACAGAATTGTATGATGCAAGACCGAGTCCGCGGGCCTTGTTGCGCTCTTTCTTGAGCGAAGTGAACACACTCAGCGGTATGTCGAGCATATTCTCCTCAGGCCATACAAGCTTGCAGTCAGTCAGATTATATCTGTTATATTCGCCAGGGGCTGTAAGTTTCAATGGTATCTCATACTCATAATAATTGTTCTTATAGTCGCTTCCAAGACGCACAAACACAGCCAGCTGATTGTCTGCAAGGTTTGTAGTGTTCTGCTCAAATGCATTGGCATGAACAAACATCTGCAGGCGTTTATACTGACGTATGTCGAGTGTTGAGTTCTTATAAACGGCCTTCGACTCATTGGTCGACATATTTTCAACTACAATGCTAAGAGCCTGCTCATTGTCTTCAGTCAGCTGCGGCTGTGTCGGATCCTGTCCACGCTGTATGCCCGGAGGCAATACATAGTTGACAGGCACCTTGTCGCTGTTTTCCTCGATGCTAACCGCACTTGCCGACATACTTCCGGTTTCATGTGCTCCGGTGTTAAGCGACTGGTCATAGACACGCCATTCACCTCTTACCAAGTCGAATGTGGCAAAACGCAGCACAATAGGTTTCTTGAAATTGGTAAGGAACATACGCATGAAACGGATTGAAGTGAAATCACTTATCGAGCCTACGCGCTCCTCATACTCGCTCAACGGAATTCTAAACTGATACCACGTTGCGTGTCCTGTCGTGTTATTGCGCAATGCCGGCGCAGTCTCACGCTTGTCAACAATAAAGTTTCGTCCCACCACAAGGTCTTCCGGGCGGATACTTATCTTATACTGATAATACTTTTCATACTCGTTCAGCGTGTAGTCCTGGTTAATGTCCTCCACGTCGGGCGTTGTCTTGTAAGACGTATCGTAGCCCTCACTGCGGTTCTCGCTGTCGGGTGAGTTGCCCTGAGGATTGTTTATTCTCTTGTAACGCTGAAGGATTGAGGCTTCAATACGGTCGAAGTCTGATCCGCGGAAATAGTGATAGTCGTCGTTTGCAGGGTCGTTCATGATTGAGTCGAGCTGCGCTGCCGACACCTTGCCCTGTATTGACGTAAGAAATTCCTGATACGGACCGAACTCTTTTTCCTCTGCATCGGTAAGTCCGTTGAATCCCACGTCCTGCAATGCTCTTGATCCGCTTGTTGTGGCAAAGGCATAAGTTACTGTTGCCTGGGTAGGTATCTTACCCCACTGAGTTGTGGTGAAACTGCTTGAGCCGTCAACTGGCATTCCGCTCTCATAGAATTTCTTACCGTCGCGCAGTATGTCCTCGCTCACTTCTCCAAGGTTTATGTAGAAGTCGCCACCATACTCGTTGGCGTCGCTCTGCTCGTTAGAATAGATAAACGGGTCGAGCATCCAGAACTCTATATACTCGATGTTGGCTGTCTCGAAGTCGCTTGTGTCGAGCTTACGCATCATTCCGCCCCAGTGCTGCTGAGGATTCTGAAGCGTACCGTCATAATTAAGGTTAGGATTAAAGTTGTAAGGACCTCTTTCAGAGGGATAATACGCAAGGTTAAGTATAGGCAATGTTGCCGTTGCACCGCTGTAGCTGTTGTTGTCGCGGTCAGGGAAAAGCTCCTTTACATAAACCTCACGCACATAATAGTTGCTGAGCTGCTCGAGGTCGCCCTTTATGTGGGCAGGAGTAAGCGACGAACTGCGGCGCGTGAACAGCGGGTCGATGTTATACCAGGCCAACAGAGCGCGGTTGTATCCGCTCGCGAGAGTGGTCTTGTCCGACTGCTCCGGGAACATCGACGGCACGCTCGAGATTATCCATGATGTAGGCGTAGAAACGTCAATCGTATTTTTTGTATTCTCAAAGTCGTCGATATACGATGCGTTGTCCTGCACTCCGCTCGCCTGTCCGGCTATAAGTTGAGCAAATTCTCCAGTGAATGATATCACCGAAGGCTGTGTACAATGGAGGAAAGGCAGCTTGTCGAGCATGTTGGTGAGCCACTGGCTCTCCTTCTTCCAGTTAATATTAAATCCCCACAATGTATTATTTAGCGGTTCCGAGCCCATTGTAACCTTTGTGGTCAAGGCCTGTTCTGACAGATGCTGAAGCGTACCGCTTATCTGAAAATCCTTTGAAAAGTCATATTGCCAGTTGAGTCCGAGCATGGTTTTGCGCTCCTGGGCATAGTCGGTGTTGCTTTCAAGTGATACGTTGATTGCCGTTCCGGCGTCAATGATGCTCTGATTAAGAATCGTAACCTCACCCGACGAATAGTCAACGGTATAGTCTGAACCTTCGGTAAGCGTAACGCCTCCTGCCGTAACCACAACAGAACCTTGCGGCACGTTGTACGCACCGAGCGATATAACGTTGGCCAATGTTCCGCGGAACTGTCCCACGAGCTGATACTTATCCTTCTCGGCTATCTGCTTTGCTATGGTCTTGGTAGAATCATAAAGCTCGGTGAAGCTATATTTCTTAGCAATGTCGGGAGCTACGCCCTTAGCCGTCAGGGCGTTATACATATATTGGCCAAAAGGCTCTGCCTCGGGGAAGAACACGCGGCCGTTGCTTATGGTGTAGCCTTCAACATAGTCGAAATATCCGTTGCTGTTGGTCTTGTTGTTATTGTCAAGGCGGTCGGCACCGAGAAGCTTTATGATGGTCTGATCCTTAACCTGCTGCTCAGGGATGTAAGACAGATAAACGCCTGTGGTGTCGCTCTGATACTTCACGTCAAGGCGGAACTTGTCTTTCTCAACCGAAGAGGCAAGATAATACACGTTCTTCATCATCAGGTCCCAGTTGCCCTGTTGCGGGTTGTTGCTGGTGTTCTTCAATGACTTGACAAAGAGAGCCTGATTAACGTCCTGTATGTCTGACGCAAACTCTCCCACCTGATAAGTAACTCCGCCGTAAGTATATTCATAGGCAACTGCCAGCACCTGGTCGGTCTGCAGCGTCGTTTTCAGCGAGACATATCCGAGAGATGTGTTTACGGTGTATTCAGAACTGTTGAGCAGTCGTGCGCTTTCAAGCTTCTCATAGTCAACGCCGCCTACAAATCCCGGTATGGCGTCGAGCACCGATGAAGTCTGGTCGATGTCGCGTGCCGCGGCATAGCTGTTCACCATCGACGAATATTCGCTGTTGGCATTGTTGCTCGGCACAGGCTGTCCTGTAGCTCCCCATATAGAGTTGCTCACCTTGGTGTTCTCGCCTAAGTCGGTAAGAGCCACGATGTCGCGCGAGTTTGTAGTTGTTCCGGTCTTGTTGGTAACCCAAATCTCAACGCGGTTGATGGTTATACCTGTGGTTATGTTTGGCAACTTCTGCATCGCGGCGTCGTACTTGTCGCGGAAATACTGCGAAAGGAAGAAGTGGCGGTTCTCCTCATAGTCGGAAGCGTCAAACTCAAACGGAGTAAGCTGCACGCCGCCCTGCGACGACACGCTCTTTGACGACGACTTTTTCTGCGAGATGACGGTCTGCAGCGACAGCTTGCCAAACTGCAGGTCGGTGCGTATACCGAAGAGCGAGCTTGCTCCCTTTACGAGCGACGAGTTGCTGGGGAACGAAACGTTACCGCCCTCAACGAGCTTTATTATCTCGTCTTCCTTGCCCTCATACTTCAGTTTCATATTCTGCGAGTCGAAGTCGAACGTAGCGTCGGTGTTATAGTTGAGGTTCATGTTCACCTTGTCGCCCACCTTACCGTTAACGCTCAGGTTAATCTTCTCGTCGAAGTCCATCGTCGTGGTCTTTCGGTTTCTGATTGGCAGCGACGGGTTGTCAATGTTCTTCAGCGTTGCTCCAAACTTCAGTTCGGCCGTTCCCTGCGTCTTTATTCTCACGCCGCCCGGGCCGAATATCTTTTCTGCCGGTCCGAGGTCGAAGTGCATGTCGGTGAACGAGAATTTCTCCTTGCCCTGCTCCTTCACAATTTCGTCGTTCTTGGAACGGAAAAAGCGGTCAAACTCTTTTTTCTCGCTCCACGCTCTGTATTCTTCGGGCGTCATGGCTATAGGGGTAGACAGATATCCGTCGCCCATCTTTGAGCCTATGAAATAGCTGTTCAGCGTGTCGTTATATACAACGTCCTGCGATATGTTGTCAGGCAGCGACAAGTCGGCCATTCCTTTGTCAAGGTCGTCTTGCGTTATTGGCACCGTGCGCTGAATTTTCCAGCGCGGATGCAGCAGCGAGTCGGGTATAGAGTCTTCCTCTATTATCACTTCGGGCATGGCCACCTTGGGGCGCTTGGCCGTGTCAGCCTTGGCCACGTTGCTCTGGGCGGCCTGTCTGCGGTTGTTCTGTCGCGTGCGGTCGTCCTGGCCATTGGGCAAAGCAAGTCCGTAACTTGCCGCACTCACGGCAAGCATTATCAGCAATAGCCCGTAAATCACCCTGTTTATACGCATATCAAAGTTAATTCTGAGAATGGGCGGCACTCATATCGGCCGTAAACTTTATCTTATCAGAATATCCCCGACACCATTCCCGCTTTTTTGAGTTGTTCTTATTCTTTTTGTTATCTGTCGTCTTTGCGGCAGGTTTATTTTATCTGTTTCAAGGCCAGCTTAACCACCTGCTCAACCGGCAGGTCGGGCTGTTCCTTCAAAATGGCAACAACAACCTTTGCCGACGGTGCCGGAGCAAAGCCGAGCATGGTAAGAGCGCCAACGGCCTCGTCCTTAACTTCCTTGTTAACCACGTCAGCCGGCTTGCCTGCCTCCTGCGGCATTTCGCCCGCAATGCCTAATGTGGCTATTTTGTCCTTCAGGTCTACTATTATTCGCTGTGCCGTGCGCAGGCCAATGCCCTTAACAGTCTTCAGCACGCGCTCGTTGCCCGACGAGATTACGCCGCACAACTCGGCCGGCGAAAGCTCCGAAAGAATCATGCGTGCAGTGTTGGCTCCCACGCCCGACACCGAGATTAGCAGCAGAAACATATCGCGCTCGGCGCGCTCCGAAAAGCCGAAGAGCGCATAAGTGTCTTCGCGTATGCTCTCGTAGACATAAAGTTTCACTTCGTTTTTGCCCTGTATGGCTGTATATGTGTTGAGCGAAATGTTAAGGCCATAGCCCACTCCGCCCGTGTCTACCACGGCATAAGCAGGACTAAGTTCAGCCAGTTCGCCTCTTACGTATTCTATCATTATTTTGTCTGAATTGCTTTTATACCTATTTAATAACGAGCTTATTTGTCTTTTATTGCATGGCGCGGCGCTATTTAACCCAAAAATGTCGTCAGGCATCGGTAACCTGACGACATTTTTGTATCTTAAAGATTCAAATAAACGCTGTTCAGCCCTATACGGGCATTATCCTTTTACTTATATCTCATCCATTTTATCATCTCGCCTATCGACGGTTTCTTGCCGTACATGAGTATGCCTACTCTGTAGATTTTGCCTGCCATCCATATCAGGGCAAGGGCCGAAGCGTAGAGCACTACGAGCGAAAGCACCGTGTGCCATACCGGAGCGCCGAGTGGAAGTCTTACCATTGACACTATAGGCGAAGTGAACGGTATGAACGAACACCACACAGCCAAAGGTCCGTCGGGGTTGTCGGCACTGTAGATTGCGGCATAAAGGGCGAAGACAAGCACAATGACGATGGGCGTCATAAACTGCTGCGAGTCTTCCGACTGGTTGACCGAAGCGCCTACGGCGGCAAATATAGAGGCATAAAGCAGGTAGCCGCCTATGAAGTTGAGGACGAACACCAAGCCGAGCACGGGCAGATTAAGTCCGGCTATTGCCGACATCACTGCCGACATATCGCCTGAAGCCATGTCGGGAGTGGCTGCCATGCCTGTGGCCATCATGTCGGGATTAGACAGGCCGATGCCTACTCCTGCCACGCTCATTATCACGGTTATCATTATTCCCCAGATGGCAAGCTGCAGTATGCCCACAAGGCCGATGCCTATAATCTTGCCTATCATGAGCTGGAACGGGCGCACCGACGACACCATAAGCTCCACTATGCGGTTGGTCTTTTCTTCCATTACGCTCTGCATCACCATTCCGCCGTAAGACATCACAAACATATATATAAGGAACGTAAGCACCATGCCTGCCACCATAGCCAGTTCGGCGCTCGACTCCTGTTCTGAGCCGTCGTCGGTCCATTTAACGGTTCTTATGTCGTAGCTCTTGTCGAAGTCGTCCATTATCTGCTTGAGCTGCGGGATGTTGTATTTCACGAGTTTGTCGTGGCGTATCTGCTCGTCAAGCGTGTTGTTCACAATGCGCGAGAGGCCCTGAGGCACTTCCTTGCGCGAGTAGATTGTGGCTGCCTCGGGATGCTCCAGCAGGTCGGCCTTTATCTCTATTACGGCGTCAAATGCCGTGGTGTCCGACTTAAACTCGCCAAGCATCATGGGCGTGGGCACAAAGCGGTACGACTCGTCGTCCTTGAACAGTTTGACATATTTGCCGGTATGGTCTATCACTGCCACCTGTTTCTGCTCGCCGCTCTTAATAGTCGACAGCATCAGGGGCACAAATATCAGTGCCGCAAAGACAAAGGGCATGAGTATGGTGAGCAGGATGAATGATTTTTTGCTCACGCGGTTGATAAACTCGCGCTGTATTATTATTAGTGTCTTGTTCATGATTTGCTCTAACTTTATTTATTGTTTGCTATCTTCTACGGCCTTTTCTTCCGTCGCGCCGTCGCCTCCCACGGTCTTGATGAATATCTCATTCATCGAGGGCAGACATTCGGCAAACGATGTTATCTCGTTGTTGGCCGACACCGCGCTAAGCAGCTGCGCGTTGCTCATGGCCGTATGCTTGCGCAGGGTATATATAGTCTCGCCGCCCTTGTTTTCTGTCTCTGTCACCTCAATGCCTTCCACGGGCACAAGCTGCTTGCCGGCGGCAAGGCCAAGGCGGTAAGTGTCTGTCTTGAAACGTGAGCGCACCTCGTTGACATCGCCCTGCAGCACCACTTCCGAATGGTTTATCAGGGCTATGTTGTCGCATATCTCCTCCACCGACGACATGTTGTGCGTAGAGAATATTATGGTGTGTCCTTCGTTTTTAAGTTCAAGTATCTCGCGCTTCAGCAGTTCGGCGTTCAATGGGTCGAAACCCGAAAACGGCTCGTCGAATATCAGCAGCTGCGGCCTGTGCAGCACGGTTATAACAAACTGCACTTTCTGCTGCATACCCTTCGACAGCTCTTCGAGCTTTTTGCCCCACCACGGCATTATGCCAAACTTATCAAACCATTGTCTAAGTCTTTTTTCTGCCTCGGCCTTATCCAGTCCTTTCAGCCGTGCCAGATAAATGGCCTGCTCGCCCACGCGCATCTTCTTGTACAGTCCGCGTTCCTCAGGCAAATAGCCAATATTGCAGATGTCGTCCACCGACAGCGGATGTCCGTTGAAGATAACGCTGCCTGAGTCGGGCACGGTTATGCGGTTGATTATTCTTATCAGAGTTGTCTTTCCGGCGCCGTTCGGTCCAAGCAGTCCGAACACCTTGCCTTCGGGCACTTTTATACTTACTCCGTTGAGTGCAGTATGGTTAGCGTAGCGCTTCACTACGTCGTGCGTCTCGAGGAATATTTTGTCCATGTTATTTTAAAGTATGATATGTTATTGTGCCACAAAGTTAAGGTTTATTCGTCAACAAGCAAAAAAATCTGCAATCTTTATTTAGTTAAAAGTGAAAAGCGTCTGACGAAAGGGAAAAGAGAAAAGTGTCTGACGGAAGTGAAAAGAGAAAAGTGTCTGACGGAAGTGAAAAGAGAAAAGTGAAAAGTGAAAAATCCAAATGCCAAGTAAGTAGATAATACCCACAAAACATTTGACTTTAACTACGGAACGTTAGAAAACAACAAGACTAATGTTCTGTCGGATATGCACGTGTTGTTGAGCGCAGCGAAAAATTCAACAGCATTAAGTATCAGGATCTGTGATCCGAGATTCATACCTTAATAGCTATTTTTTTGATTAGAAATTCATATCTAAAATAAAAATAGGAAGTAAGCGGATTAAAATCCTTATACTCTATTCCGGCAGATTAATCTTATTGATTGTCGGCTGCGCTCGGCATAACCAAATATAATTTGCTTCTGCTCTCGCTTGCACGACAATTGCAAATCAGCCGGCACATTAGCTTTGTTGATTCATATCGATTGCACAGGCGGTTAAATGAAAAGTGAAATAACAATAATCCACAAGAGTACCGAATTTTTCACTCTTCACTCTTCGTTCTTCACTTAAACAAGCTCCTTTAACTACTTATAACTCCTTTAACTCCAAATAAGAATCCTACTCTTCACTTAAAACGCTATTAGCGTTAACACCGAGTCGACTACAGACGCTATGGCGTCGCCGATGGTGAACTTGGCATGAAAGAATATTCTTACACACAGGTATGCGAGAAACATCGTAACCAATATAAACAACGCGGCAGCAAGCAGCGTAGCCCACGAAGGATACAGCGCCACAGCCAGCGTGGCACCACTGATAAGCATATATTCTATGCCTGAAACAATACGTATTCCGCGCAGGTCTGACTTGCTTAATGTTCCCGGGTACATTCTTTTAAGTCCGGGTATCAGCATGTCTGCTTTACCCGACATCACCACAGTCGCAACAATAAAGATGATGCAAGCAACGATGAACAAAGATATTTTCATAGGCTCGGTTTATATATTATCGCCACAAATTTAACTTGTTTACATCAAAAGGACCACAAAAAAGCTTTTAAATTTTCATAATAATACTGTCAGTCCATCTAAACTTTCACAATATGATGCCTACTGCTATTTCTGCTGCAACGGCTCCAACTTAATGTATAACGAGACCTCCCAAACCTTATCAGGAATTGACAAATCTTTCGAAATATTGTTGTCGAGCATCGCCTCTTTTGGAATAGTCAATATTTCTTCCTGACATGATATGCGTTTAACCCTACGGTTATACTTTTTCAACATTATGCTCAAGTCTTCTGCCAAAGGAGTCTTCGCAAGTTCTTTTTCAATATCCGAATGCCAATAATAGCCATGCTCGTTAAGCTTACAATTTGCATTCAGCTGATTGGTTGTCATTACGGCTATATCGCCAAATGTAGACAAAAAGCAATGCATTGAAGACTTTGTGCTGAAATCATAAACCTTAGACGCTGCGCCTAAGCACAAATCCATCTCATGGATCAGTTCTTTATACTCAGGTATATGATACTCATGATTTCTAGAATCTGATATCCTAAAAGCCGTAGTGTCATTACTGCTACCATTTATATATTGAAAATATTTTTGGGTAGGGAACATACGAAATTCTATCCATCCCACTTTATTTTCTCTCGTTGCTACGATAAGCGAAAACGCAGAGGTGTCATTTTTTGTTACTACAAAAAATTCTGTTTCCTTACGCTCTTCATTTTTAGGACCTACAATTTCCGAACACACTATCGTGTCCAGCTGTGTATTACCTTTTGGCATACTGCAACTTTGACCGGCTAATATAAAGCTTGCAGATGCGGCAAGAAACACTGCCGGCAACAAAATCTTTTTTAATCTATCTTCCATATTTCCACAATTATTCTTCCACAATTTATGATACCTACTGTTATTTCTGCTGTAACGGCTCCAAATCAATGTATAACGAGACCTCCCAAATCTTATCAGGAATTGACAAATCTTTCGAAATATTGTTGTCGAGCATTGCCTCTTTTGGAATAGTCAATATTTCTTCCCAACATGATATGCGTTTCACCCTACGATTATACTTTTTCAACATTATGCTCAGGTCTTCTGCCAAAGGTGTCTTCGCCAGTTCTTTTTCAATATCCGAATGCCAATAATAGCCATACTTGTTAAGCTTACAATTTGCATTCAGCTGATTGGTTGTCATTACGGCTATATCGCCAAATGTAGACAAAAATCCAGACATCGCATCCATTGTTGTTAAATCGTAGACCTTGGATGCTGCGTCTAAACATAGCTCTATTTCATGGATTGTTTCTTTATATGTGGGACTATAAAAATCATAAGAAATAGGAGATGCATATCCCACTGCCGCAGTGTCATTTTTACTGATATTTTTTCCCGTAAAACAAATTTTTGAACCAACCAAATGATTAAACTCAACATTTTTCACTTTACCATCTCTTGTCGTTATTATACACGAAAGCGCAGAAGTATCTTTTTTTGTTGTCACATAATATTCTGTGTCCTTCCATTCATCAGATGAATCAACAAACTCTGCACGTACTATCGTGTCCGGCTGTGTATTGCCTTTAGGCATACTGCAACTTTGACCGGTTAAGGTAAAGCTTGCAGATGCGGCAAGAAGCACTATCGGCAAAAAAATCTTTTTTAATCTATCTTCCATATTTCCACAATGATTCTTTCACAATATGATGCCTACTTTTATTTCTGCTGCAACGGCTCCAACTTAATTAACAAAAAGACAGTCCATACACTATCAGGAATTGACAAATCTTTCGAAATATTTCTGCCGAGCATTACCTCTTTGGGAACAGACACGAGTCCTTCCTGACATGAAATGCGTTTAACCCTACGATTATACTTTTTCAACATTATGCTCAGGTCTTCTGCCAAAGGAGTCTTCGCAAGTTCTTTTTCAATATCCGAATACCAATAATAGCCATACTCGTTAAGCTTACAATTTGCATTCAGCTGATTGGTTGTCATTACGGCTATATCGCCAAATGCAGACAAAAGACCGAGCATCGCATCCATTGTAGTTAAATCATAAACCTTAGACGCTGCGCCTAAGCACAAATCCATCTCATGAATCAGTTCTTTATACTCAGGTATATGATACTTATGATTTCTAGAATCTGATATCCTAAAAGCCGTAGTGTCATTACTGCTACCACTTATAGATTGAAAATCTTTTTTGGCAGGAAACTGACCAAATTCTATCCATCCCACTTTATTTTCTCTCGTTTCTATGATGAACGAAAACGCAGAGGTGTCATTTTTTGTTACTACAAAGAATTCTGTTCTCTTCCACTCTTCATTTTTAGGACCTACAATTTCCGAACACACTATCGTGTCAGGCTGTGTATTGCCTTTAGGCATACTGCAACTTTGACCGGCTAATATAAAGCTTGCAGATGCGACAAGAAACACTGCCGGAAACAAAATCTTCTTAATTTCTATTTTCATATTTACACAACAAGGTTTTTATAGTTTTAGATTTAAGTTACAAAGTGTATAGCCGCGTAATCCTTTATCACAAAAGACATCAACATGCCTAATTACACTTTAATCATCGCCACAAATTTAATAAAATTAAGACAAATGAACAATTAAGAGACTCACTTTTTCATTTAACATCAAAAGTTTTGTAGGCTGAAATTAACTTTACAAACCATCAGCCACTTTATTATATTTTGCTGCGTTCAACAATTAGTATAAATCTGCCGGAATATTAGTCTTGTTGTTTCTTTACGCAACAAATAAAAACAATCAGCCCGGAGGGCTTCACTTTCGTAACCGTGGGTGGCACACCCACGGATATCTAAAAGAGGTATAAAAGCACCCGGAGCGGTGCTACTTCTTTATATTTTGTATTCTGATATTGGTATCTAAACTAAGGCCAACTCTGAAATAGCACCGCTTCGGGTGCTGTCGGTTTGTTGAGTAATAATCCGTGGGTGGCACACCCACGGTTACTAAAGTGAAGCCCTTCGGGCTAAGAGTTAGCCTTAATCAGTTGCAACGCATTTGAATTCTTCACTCTTCGTTCTTCACTTAAACTTGCCATTCGGACTATGAATTATCGTTAATCAGCTTAACTCTATACAACACCCTACAAAGCACATGTTTTTCACTTTCGTAAGAAAGGAATTAAAGTAGTTACAGAAGTTATCGCTCACTTAGGTGAGCTAAGAGCATCTTTAAGAAAAGAACGAAAAGTGAAGAGTGAAAATCCAATAGTCGTCTTGTGGTTTTCCGTCAGCTACAGAAGTAATTTTCTTACTTTTTAATTCTTAATTTTTAATTGCTTTTGCGTCTGTTCTTCACTTAAGCTCAAATTTTCCTTTTTTTGCTTACACTCTGATTTTCCTTGACGCTCTCAGACGGCGATATTTGAAAAATAAAATCTGTCGGGCGTAAAAACGGGCAGTTTTCGTGTGCAATTATAAATTGCTGACTGAATGTGTGTTATCATGAATCGCAGCAGTTATGTGCAACAAAATCAGACCTAATACGGCCTAAAAACAGGGCTTTTTGCCTTGAAAAGTGGGCTGTTTTTGATGCGAAAACGGGCCACTTTCGGATAAAAAGTGGCCGAGTTATTTTATAAAAGCATACCTTTTGCAACTTATTGTAAATATGCTTTACCATAAGAACCGTATTGGAGGCTCTCTAAATTCTATTTCGGCAGAAAATTCCGACAAAAGCAGAATGACACTTTGCATAGTATTTACTAAAAACAGCTTACTGTATGACACTCCGAAGAAAGTCGTATATACATCAGCATAAGGACATGCCTATACAAGACATGGCCTTATGCCGGCTACATCACAATATGACATTACGCTATAAAACCAAAGACTTTGTTAGCGACACGCGACATGCAACATGAAACACCGGCGCAAATGCAGCCACTGAAGACATCACGCGCGAAACAACAGACAATGTATTTTCAAATGCAAGAAAGATGCCAAAAGGACATGAAACCTATTCTGCCAATGTGCGCCTGAAAAATTCTACAAGTTTCTTTACCGCAGAATCTACGGCACCTGCCTTGTCGTAAAGGTCGATGTGTGAATAGCCAGGAATAGTATAAATCTCCTTATCATCCCCCGGAAGCGCCTTGTATATGCGCTCGGTCTGCCATTCAGAGTCGGCCTTTTCGCCAACAACAAGCAGCACGGGCTGCGTCAGCAGACTGATGTTCTCTATTGCCGAGAAGGCCATCTTAGTGGCCTGACTGCGCCGCAGATACAAGTTGTCGGCACGCGGATGCCATGCCCGCGGCGTGCGGTAATAGTCGTAGCCCTCACGAAACGACGGAGCTGTCTCGGCTGTAGGCTCAGGACACATATATACCTTCATCAGTTCTGCGCCGCGCGCTTCACGCGTGCGCTGTGCAGCCACATCTTCAAGCAGCTTAATCTGGTCGGCCACACTGCGGCTGCGAAGCCAGCCCTCACGATTAGCCGCGCCTATGTCGGCAGCACTTACGCCTGCCACGGCACGCAGGCGCCGCTCGGTGGGTGCAGTAGCAATAACATATCCTCCTCCAGCACACAGGCCAAGGGCACCTATGCGGCGTTCGTCTACAAAAGGTAGCGTAACGAGATAATCAACGGCATAACGTATGTCTTCCACCCGTTCATAAGGAGCCTCCGACCAATGTGGCGTGCCCCCGCTCTCGCCTGCGTATGCGGCATCAAAGGCAAGTGTTACAAAACCATTTTCAGCCAGACGAAAGGCATACAGTCCGGCCGACTGTTCTTTTACGCTCCCGGCCGGATGAATGCTTAGTATGGCCGGATATTTCTTGGTTGTATCAAAGTCTTTTGGCAGGAAAAGATTGCCTACCAACACGATGTTGTTGCTGCGCAAAAACGACACCTTGCGCACGATAACGCCTGACGTTGTGTCTACGGGAGTTACAACGTAGGCTTCTGTCTGCGGAGTGCCCGGCAGACCGTCGTTCTCTGTCTGTGCCGAAGCCCACGACATTGAGAGCAATACGGCAAATAATACTAATGCTGTTTTCTTCATACTCTTGAAATTCATGTTATTTTACTTTGCTTCCTCCGAATACGGACGACATCTTCATATTATCCAGTGCCCTGTCTATGGCTTTTATTTCTTCCTGCGTAAGCTCTATATCAGCAGCTCCGCCATTCTCGGCCAGGCGGTTAAGTTTGCGTGTGCCCGGAATGGCTGTTATCCATGGCTTTCTGCAGAGCATCCACGCCAAGGATATCTGTGCCGGAGACGCATGCTTGATTTCGGCATAACGGCGCAAAAGCTCCAGCAATTCACGGTTGTCGGCATAGCTTTCTTTACGGAACTGAGGCATGGAAGAACGGTAGTCGGTGCCCGACTCAAAACGGCTCTCTGCCGTATACCTGCATGTAAGAAGGCCGTTGGCCAGCGGCGAGAAGGCCACAAAACCTATTCCGAGTTCCTCGAGTACAGGAAAAAGCGACTCGTGCCAACGTGCCATCATAGAATAGCGGTTCTGTATGGCCGTGAGAGGACACACGGCATGGGCACGCCTCACAGCTTCTTCTGTTGCCTCAGAAATGCCCCAGTGAAGCACTTTCCCTTCTTTTATCAGCGCAGCCATAACCTCCGCCACCGCCTCAGGCTCTACGTGCGGGTCGATGCGGTGCTGATAATAAAGGTCTATGTGGTCGGTCTGCAGGCGCCTCAACGAGCCTTCAACACTTTGCCTTATCGCCTCAGGCCGCGAATCGGCCACAAGCGGATAAGGAATTTTTCCGCTCACGGCATCAAATTTCAGTCCGAATTTTGTGGCTATTACCACTTTGTCGCGAAAAGGTTTCAAGGCACTGCCTACAAGAATTTCGTTGTCATGAGGACTGTCTGGGGTGCCATAAACTTCTGCCGTATCAAAAAACGTATAGCCATAATCTACGGCCTTGGCTATAAGTTGTGTCATTTCGGCCTTATCCGCCGGAGCACCGTATGCATGGCTCATGCCCATACATCCCAGCCCGACAGCCGAAACACTCAGCCCGCTTCTGCCTAATTCTCTGTATTTCATATTTTGCGCATATTATTCGTATATAGACGCAAAGTTAGACAGTTTACGGCTGACATATTTTTTTAAATCAAACCATAGTTTACTCAAATCAAACAATTATGCTTCTGCACGCATTATCCGTGCCCCGCCATGACGTCTGCCTGTATCCGCGCAAACTGTTTTCACAAAAAAAGTAGCGGCATCAGCCCGCTACTTCTCTGAGCTCGGTAGGCGAACTGCCCGTCCGCTTCTTTATAAAGTTGCTGAACGAAGACAGCTCCTCGAAACCGAGGCTGTATGCTATCTCGCTGATGCTGAGCCTGCTGTGCTGCAACAGCTGCACTCCCTCCTGCGCAATGCGCGAGTTGATCAGGTCGGACGTGGTGCGCCCTGTCGTGGCCTTCACCACCCGGTTAAGATGGTTGACATGTATAGACAGGCGGTCGGCAAAGTCGGTGGCCGACTTCAGCCGCAATATTTTCTTCGGCCATTCTATCGGAAACTGGCGGTCGAGCAGCGTCAAGAACAGCTCGGCTATGCGCTGGGCGGCATTTTTGTGGGGAACATAAGTGCTGGTTGGTGCTGCCTTCATTGCCTCATGCACCATGAGATGAACATAGCACCGCAGGATGTCGAGCTTCTGCGAATAGTCGGTCTGCAGCTCACGGCGCATCTTATCGAATATCTCGGTTACGCTTTTCAGCACATCGTCATTCAAGAAATAGATGCGTTCTTTCGACGGATTGAAGAGCGGCGTATCGGCCAGTGTGCCCATTTTCTCGCTTGCCTCTATAAATGCCTCGTTGAATATACAGAAGCATCCTCTGCCCTTAGCGTTGCCCATGGCTTCCCAGGCATAGGGTATCATAGGATTAGAGAACATCAGGGCCGGACGGTCTACCATAATCCACTTGTCGGCATAATAGAGCTTGCCCGTTTCAAGCACAAGCGCCACCTTATAGAAATCACGATAGCTGAACGACACATGCCCTATGCGGCACGCGCTATCCTGCACGGTGAAATACGGCTTGTCCTTGATGTATGCCTCGGCTGCAAGGTCGCTGCGCCCTATGCGCTCATAAAATTCAGCAAGATTCTCTATCATAACTTTATTCTGTTTTCGTTCACTGATTACAAAGATAAGCCTTAAAGCTGACATAAACAAGCAATAATGACAATAATGCAACTTCAGGCTGTATGCCAAATGCCACGGTCATACAGTCTGAAGTCTACATTCTGTCAAGATGTCTTCCGCATCGGCAGGCCGTACTTGCCCGAAGCCTTATTCGGCTTGCGGCATAAAGCGGCCGCCCTTTTGTCTGCCGACACTTGAGCTGACATATCAGACAAAGGCATCAGGGGCGAAGCTGACCATAGAAATAAGACGCGGTGGCTCCGCCGTCTACAAGAAAATCGGAACCGGTGATGAAGGCTCCGCGGTCGCTCATCAGCAGTTCGGCAACATTAGCCACCTCGTCTGCCGTGCCGGGACGGCCTGCCGGACATTTGGCAAACATATTCTTGTAGAAGTCGCCGCGCGGACCGTTAAACTCGTCAATGGCAAGCGGCGTGACTATAATGCCCGGCGAGATGGAGTTGATGCGCGCACCGCGCCTGCCCCAGCGCACCGACTCGTACATGACGCGCTTCACGTTGCAACGCTTTGCCAGCTGATAGGCGTGCAGAGTGTCGCGTATGTTGGCCGGCTGAAGCACATCCAGTTTCAGAAGGTCTTCTGTGGGCGTCATGGCGAGCTGCTCGTCTATCTCTGCTCCAAGGGCAGGCATGCGGTAGCCCGACTGGCTCGATATGGTTATGCCGACGCCGCCTTCGGCTATCACTTTGCCGACCTCTTCAAGAAGAACCGCCGTTCCGTAGAGATCTACGTGCAGAATGGTCTCAACCGACGCCTGGCTGGGCGACACGCCGGCGGCATTTACAAGCATGCGTATGTCGCCGTATCGTCTTGCCTCGTCTATCATCGACAGGACCGACTCGCGCGACGAGAGATCCATAACCACAGGTACGGCGTCGAATCCGGCCTTGTTCATAATGTCGGCTATTGCATCTGCGTTATCCTTGCGCTTGTCGCCTATAACAATCTTCATACCGTAGCCCATCCTACGGGCAATGGCCATACCTATCTGACCGGCACCGGTCAATATCATTACATTATTTTTCATCGTCTGCTTATTATCTTTTTAATTGTCCTATACTTTTTCATGTTATTTAGGATGTACATGGTTTTAATACTGCAAACAGCCGGACGTTTTCAGCCGTCTTATTGTTTTTCTGTTGTCGTATTGCCAAATCCGGATGATTGGTTGGGGTTAAAAATTCATTCCGCCAAGCCATCCGGCCACATCCTGACCTGCCTGCGAGCGGCTGTTCTGGGCGGTTATGCCCTGCACGGCAAGTCCTTTCATAAAAGTTGCTCCCGCACAAGCCCTCTTCAGTCTGCTCTCTGTGGCGCCAAGTCCGCTGCCCTCATGCGTGCAGAACGGTACGACTATTTTGCCGTGCCAGTCATGCTTTTCGATAAACGTGTAAACAGCCATCGGAACATCGCCCCACCAGTTGGGATAACCGAGAAAAACCACATCATAGTCTTCTACGCTTACATCTCCTTTTATCTCAGGGCGCGCATTGGCGTTAAGCTCCTTTTTTGCCACTTCGATACATTCGTCATATCCGGCGGGATAAGGCGTTACAGGCTCTATGTGAAACAGAGTGCCGCCTGTTTCGGCAGCTATCATCTCGGCTATTATCTGTGTGTTGCCTTTCTTTATGTAGCCCACGTTATAGTTCTCGCCGGCACGCGAGAAGAAGGCCACCAATATTTTCTTTCCGTTCATGTTATTTTCTTTTTTATGATTGCTCTGCGCACAAGATGCCAACGTCAGAACACTCATCAGCATTGTGCAAACCACTGTCAGTATTGCCCTCATGACGCTCAAACCAACGGTGGAACAGATGTATAGACAAAATGCTGTTCGCGCTCGGAGATCCACCAGCGTCCGTCTGTCTTGACATACTTGTCGTAATAGCGCACGGCGTGCATAGTGAGTTTGTCTTTGCCGTCTTCTTCAGTTACCAGGGTGGCAATGGCATAGCAGATGCCTGTGGCGTGTGTCTCGTCAGTAAAGTCAACCACCTGCTGTCCGTTCTGATGAAATGATGCCTTGGCTGCGCCGAAAGCCTTATACTTGGCTATCATGTCTTCAACATTGTTGATGTCCATACCGAGAGTATCGCCGAAATAGACTTTCAGCTTTATGTCTGGAGTGAATATCTCACGATAATAGTCTTGGTTGTTCTTGTCTGATTCTGTCGCATAGCGGTCTACTAAATCCTTCAATGCCACGCGGTCTTGCAATTCCTGTTGTGTCATCATTTTTTTCCTCTTTTGTTTGCCATTTTTAATCTGCCGCAAAGTTAGCAGTTTTAATACGAAAGTGACTTTTGCGAATCAAACCATAAATTGCTCAAATCAAACAATCATCGCCAGCATGAAAAGAAAACTTGACATTCATGCAATTAAGTAACAGAAGCATACACACGAAACAAAAAACAGACGAAATATTACAGTTTTCAGGTGTTTAAGATAGAACTTAACACAAAAAGTAACAAACACAATATTTTCAGTTACGTTTAATAACATTAACTCTGCTTATTGTTGAAAAAACACATACAACTGTTTCTTCTCCTGAAAATTTACATTATCTTTGCACTCAATAAAAGAAATAGAACAATAAAAAATCAAAAAACTTTAGGTTATATGAAGAAAATCAGAGCAGCCGTAGTGGGCTACGGCAACATTGGCAAATTTACAGTTGAGGCACTCGAAGCAGCTGAAGACTTCGAGATTGCAGGTATAGTAAGACGCCACGGAGCAGAGAACAAGCCGGCAGAGCTGGCTGACTATGAAGTGGTGAAGGACATCACTGAGCTGAAAGATGTCGACGTGGCCATACTTGCCACACCGACACGCAGCTGCGAGGAGTACGCAACAAAAATTCTGCCGCTCGGCATCAACACCGTAGACAGCTTCGACATACACACAAGCATACGCGAATATCGCTCTAACCTGATGAAGATATGCAAAGAACACGGCACTGTGGCTGTGATTGCAGCAGGATGGGACCCGGGTTCGGACAGCGTTGTGCGCACACTTATGCAGAGCCTTGCACCAAAAGGACTGAGCTATACCAACTTCGGTCCGGGCATGAGCATGGGCCACTCTGTATGCGTGCGCTCTAAAGAGGGCGTAAAGAACGCTCTGTCTATGACCATACCTAAGGGCGAAGGCATACACCGCCGCATGGTTTATGTTGAGCTTGAAGAGGGCGCAAGTCTTGAGGAGGTTACAAAGGCTATCAAGGCCGACCCGTATTTCGCAAGCGACGAGACTTACGTTATGCAGGTTGAAAGCGTTGACGAAGTGCAGGACATGGGCCACGGCGTAAACCTCGTGCGCAAGGGCGTTAGCGGAAAGACTCAGAACCAGCGCATGGAGTTCAACATGAGCATCAACAACCCTGCCCTGACAGGTCAGGTGCTGGTAAACGTTGCACGCGCATCTATGCGTCAGCAGCCCGGATGCTACACCATGGTTGAAATCCCCGTAATCGACCTTCTGCCCGGCGACCGCGAGGAACTGATAAGCCACTTGGTATAATATAAGTGAAGAACGAAGAGTGAAGAGTGAAGAATTCAAATGTAAAGTTGCTTTATAACAACAAGGCATATGGATTTTTCACTCTTCACTTTTATCTTTTCACTTTTTTATCAAGACTTAATTTAGACTTAGAAATAAATGGCACGCTGAATTTAATATGTTAAAACTTGGTTAAATGTAGCCCCAAATTTGGCGTTTATACATATATATATAGGATTTTTGTAATTTTGCAGTCGGCCTCTACAATCAGTCTTGTAGCCCGACGCATATTTCATCCATGCACGAGCCTTGCATCACTTGTTTGCAACGCCGGGCGGATTCTGCTTCAATGAGTTATTCTAAGCCGTCATCAACACGAAGGCAAAAAGAAGTGTGAAACATATCATTTATGCAGGCTAAGATATTTGCCAAACAAAAACACTTCGCAGACGACAGAACTAAACACAAAGCCAACGGCATTGACTTTTGTGATTAAGCAAACCAAACCGCCACAAATATCTAAGAAAATAAACATAAAATAGCAATGAAACACATCAGCGTTTTAATATTATGCCTGTTGTTATGCCATATAGGCCGTGCACAAACTGGGAAAGCATTTATGACAAGCCCGGACGGAGGCATGTACGCGTATAAAAAAATCAATCATACTCTTTATGACACAACAGATGTCAACGTGTTTTATAAAGTGAGTTTCTTGCCCGACTCTACTAAAAAGGATAAATACAGAGACGGACAAACGTTATTGATGATATCTGACGACTACACATGGTTTGGCGACTACTACAAAATAAAGGCAGACTCCGTAAACAATTATCTTGCTAAAAGCAAAAAGAACGCACACGACGAGAAGGCAAATGATGATTTCGATATGCTTGTAACGAAAACGACATTCGATTACATCATGCTTGCCGACCTGAAAAGTTCGCAGACTACCGTGCAACTAAGATCACCATTAAACAGATATCAGTACACCTACCCCACACCACAAATCCAATGGACTTTGCAGCCTGGAGACACCCTGATAAACAACATCACATGCAAAAAAGCGACATGCCGATATGCCGGACGCAACTTCATAGCATGGTACGCCGAAAGCATGCCGCTGCCTTATGGCCCTTTTGTTTTCGGCGGACTGCCCGGAATCATTATGAAACTGTATGACGACAAACTGAATTGGATATTCACAAACAACGGCATATCAAAAGCCGCGTCAACAGATATGATGTATCTTTATAAGGACAAGAGATATAAAAAGACAACAAGAGAAAAGGCCTTATCTGCCTACCGTAACGAAAACGAAAATTTTGTGAGCATTGCGATAGAAAGCGGAGTTATGAAAGTTGTAAAGAAAGGTCCAAACTTTGATAAAATGATGGCACCACGCCCGAGCAACATGCTTGAACTGGAATGGTAAAATACTTATGATTAAGTATAACTAAGAATATATGAAACGGATATTTTCTTCATTAATCGCTATTTTATGCACATTGCCTATGTCTGTAAAAGCACAGATGCCACGCATAACAAGCTATGACGGAGGTCTGGATGCGTTCAGAAAAATAAGAAAAGAAGTGTACGACACGGCCAAAATCGCGGTGTATTACGACTTGAAATACTTGAAAGACAGCACCAAGACGGATAAATATACCGAGGCAAAGACACTGTTGCAAATATCAGATAAATATACAAAGTATGGCGACTATTATCAGCTTGCACTCGACTCGATGGATATTTACATGGGAAAAAGCAAGAAAAACGCACGTGACAGGCAAGCCATCAAAACATGGAATGAAGCAATAGGCAGAATCAACTATTACACAGTTAGCATTACTGACCTTGCTGATTATCAGACCAAAGTGCAGTTTTATGACAATTTATATAACTTTGAATACTCCTTCACGCCACAGATTGACTGGAATCTTGCAGCCGGAGACACAATAATAAGTGACATACCCTGCAAGAAAGCCACATGCAGCTATGCCGGAAGAGATTATGTGGCATGGTATGCCGACAACATAAGTCTGCCCTACGGACCGTATATATTCAACGGATTGCCCGGACTGATAATGGATATCCGTGACACAAAAGGCAACTGGATATTCACCTATGCCGGCATGGAGAAGGCACATTCTTACCGCGACATGTATCTTTATGAAAAAGAGTTCTGGGGCAAGCTGAAGACTGTAAGCCGCGAAGAAGCTCTAACTTCGTGCCGCAACGATATAGAGAACTATGACAATCTCTCAATAGAAGTTTTTAAAGTGAAGACTAAAGTGAACGGCAAATGGGTGTCTCAAGAGGCTAATTATCCACGCCGTCCGAGTAATATGCTTGAACAAAAATGGTAAAAAACTTTATCTTAATATTGTTTTCTCTGATGCTTGACTGCGTTAGTGCGGCGGCTCAGAATGACATGACGGCCTATTCGGGAAAAGTTACCGATACTGCAGGAAAAGCCGTAGGCAACGTTACGTGCAAACTGTTGGACGGCAAGGACTCGCTACTTGCATACGCGCTGACAAAAAGAGACGGAACATACAGTCTGAAAGCCGTGAACGGCGGACGGCAGATTGAGTTTGCGTTTCTCGGCTACGAGACGCGGCGCATACAGCTCAAAGAAGGCTGCGCCGTGTATGACGCACGACTGGAGCGCAAGGCCGTAGAGCTGAAAAACGTAACCGTGACAGCCGACCCTATAACACGGCGCAAGGACACGCTGCTGTATAACGTTGACGCCTTCCGACAGAAACAGGACCGAAGCATAGAAGACGTGCTGAAGCGGATGCCGGGCATAGAGGTGAGCAACAGCGGAGAAATAAGCTATCAGGGCAAGCCGATAAACAAAGTGAACATAGAAGGGCTCGACCTCATGGGCGCACAATATAACCAGGCCACGCAGAACATGCCTGCCGAAGCCGTGGCACAGGTGCAGATAATGGAGCGCAACCAGCCCATAAAGGTCCTTGAAGGCAAGGTGAGCAACGACCGCGCAACGCTCAACCTGAAACTGAAGCGAGGCTACAAGGCGCGCCCCTTCGGCGAGGCTGACGGCAACATAGGCGGAAGTCCCGTGACATGGGACAACCGACTGACGGCAATCAACATAAACAAGAAGAACCAACTGCTGTTCACAGGAATGATGAACAACTGCGGAATAAGTCTGGAGAGTCTTACCCGAGGAATGAACAGCTATACGGGAATGTACACCACTGAGCCCCTGCCCGCGCCTTTCATGTACTCGCCAACGGCACAGACGCCGCCAATCTCGCAGCTGTATTATCTTAAAAACAAGTCGTATTACACGGGACTTAACTATCTGCACGCCTTCACACAGGAAAAGACGCTGCGCATGAATGTGATGTATTATCATGACAGCGGACTGCAGCAGGACAGTATTTTCAACAGTTACACTGCTAAGGAGGATACGGTAAACGTGTTTGAAAACAACGACATACACAACAAGAACGACCTTGTGAAGGGCATTTTGCGCTATGAACAGAACACAAAGAGCGTGTATCTCACGGATGAAGCGTCGGCAACGTTAGGACTAGGCGATGCCCTAAACAACGGCAGCAGCAACATAGGCACATTGCAGGAGCAGGTAAAGCGCAAGCAATATGACGTGCAGAACATACTCGAAGCTACAATCAACACCGACGCGATGCTCTTCGACGTGTCGTCGATAGTGCGCCTTTACGGCTCGCGCGAACGGCTCGGCGTCACATCAGGCGATGAAGAAGTGCCGACAGACTATACGGCAAGACTGCGCAACCTGTTTACGCGCAACCGCATAGGCACCAACTTCAGCCTTTTCGGCGGCAGTCTCGGCATAGGCTACATCATGGAATACAAGCGCAACGAGACAACCATGAGCGGTGTTAAGGACGATATGACGGGCAGCTACTGGCTCCACACCCTCGAACCGAAATACGAATATAACCTGCCCGACGGCTCGCTGACGCTCACCCTGCCGGTGGAATATATTTCTTATTCGTACCCGATGCGCGGCATAAATACGCACAAGGTGATGTTCTCGCCTATGCTCGACATCGACTATAAGCTCAGCACAATGGCATCTGTCGACGCGTCAGTAGGTATCATACGCAATGCCGACACACGGAGCGTGCCTTTCTACGGGACAATGATGAACAACTACCGCACCTATACACTGGGCACTGACTCGATGTCGTTCAGCCGCACAAAGACCGCCAGCATACGGTTGTCGTGGCTCAACACGGCAACAATGCTGTCATGGAACGTGTATGCCATTTGGCAACAGATTAATCAAGACCGTTATTTCAGTTATCTTTACGCAGGCGACCTGACACTGATAAATCCTGTATGGGGCGACAATATGCACACATCATTCAGCGGTGTCGGCAACGTTAAGAAAATATGGCGCAACGCAAGGTTCACACTGAAAGGCTCTGTCTCTTACTCTTACAACAAGACGCTTGCCTCACAGAATGGCGTTGAAGGCTATATAAGATATAATGCCGCCAACGCGCAAGTGGGTGCGTCATGGGACAAACTTAGTTGGCTGACGGCAAACCTGACTGTTGCGGGCAACATAACATGGAAACGCCCCGACGCTTTCTCATCAACAGACAACGTTCTGAAAAACGCATACTGCTCACTAAGCCTCGACTTTATGCCGATAAAAGCCTTGCGCCTGTATGCCGACGCTGCCGGAACCACATACGAGATAACCCACGACCAATATTCAACCAACCTGTTTCTGAACGCCGGAGCAAAGTATGACTTCAGCAAGACGCTCAGCATAACGCTCACAGCCATCAACCTGCTTAACCGCGAGAGCTACGAGATTTCGTCATATCAAGGTTCAAACTACACTTTCCTGCGTGTTCCGTTGAGAGGCCGCACAGTGATGGCAGGCATAAGCCTGAAGTTCTAAAGCAAATATTTTATATTCATAGGCATAAAAAAATCCGCCGGACAAAAGATGTCCGACGGATTTTATTTTTAAGTATGAGTAATATACAAATCAAAGGATTATGTCACGTAGCTAACAATCATCGAGAAAGCCACAAGGCATATGACTTTAACTCCTTTAACTACTTTTTAATCACCGAGTCATTTGTCTTAACTCCTTAACTTCATAACTCCTTAACTCCTAAAAAACTATTCATCCGGCAAGAACAGCGGATCTTCGGGCATAACCATAACAGGCTTCTGATCATACTGCTTAAGAGTCTTGGCAGGAACATACTTCTTGTCGACAACGAGGCGGAACATATACTCGTTAAACCAGTCGTTAGTCATTATCAGACAACCCTTCTGGCCCCAGTCGGCGCCCCAGCTATTCTCAACCTTCCACTTTGTCGGGTTGCCCTTAGCGTCGAGGTCAACGGCTGTAAGAGTCATGGCATGAGTAGAACCGCTGTCGTAAGTCATGATACGCTGAGCCTTGTTCATGCCGAAAGTAGTGCCGAAGAGCGAACCATAGTCGTAGTTGCGTGTGTCGCAATAGCCGCGCTTGCTGTCGAGGAACTTACCTACATCGTAAGAACTGTACATCTTTCGGCCGTCTTTCAGCGAAGCAATGGCCAGTTTGGCAATCTCTTCCATCGGCAGGTTAAGATATTTCCAGTTTGTTCCGTCGTATGTGTGGCGGTCGTACTCCACTTCGTAAGTCTTGTAATACTCGCGGCGCGGGTCGTTCATCACCATTATGAAAGAACCTCCGATGGTCTTTCCGCCGAGAATCTCGGCAGCAAACGACTTCGGTGTATATTTCTTTGCCTCGGTAACGGTGCGTCCGTCCTTGTTCTTAAAGGCATAAGTAAACTCCTTGACAGGCTCACCGAGAGTAAGGGTAAGCATGCGGTAAATCTCAGACAGCATCTTTGTCTTCTCGGCCTTAATCTCATTGGCACTCTTTCCGCCGTTAGCCATGTCGCGCAACTTCAGTCCAAACTCGCGCAATTTCGACTTAATCAGCGCAGTAGCCTTTGATGTGTTCTCGGCAGAGAATGTCTCAGGCATCACGTCAGAAGGCACCAGTCCGTATTTGTCAACAAGGTCGGACACTCCGCAGAACGTTCCGCCGTCGTTAATCGGATTCTTGAAGAAGAACTGCACACGCACATCGTCCATCGGCTTCGACGCACAGTCGATTACTCCCTGAAGGAAGAGGTTGGCCTTCTCGAGCTGATCCCAGAAGAAAAGATAGTCTTGCGACAGCTCAACACTCAACGAGTCGGTGCGGTTGGCGAAGTTAGAGCGCAGCACATTGAAGCCGCTGAACATCCAGCAGCGTCCGCTCTGCTTCTGGTCGGTAATGCTCTGAGCCTTTGTCTCCACGCTGAAATAGGTGTCTATGGCACCGCGGTTAGCGTGGTTCTTGGCCAGGTTGTCAATGCTGTTTGACGCCACGGCGTTAAACAAAGCCTTGTCGGCAGAAGACAGTTTCTGCGACTGCTGAATCTCTTTGAGCATATCAGCTGATATGCCTCCGTCTTTTGTCTGAGCCAGACACGGCAGCGAAAACATCGCAGCCATCATGCCCGACATGATTAAACCCATGTTAATGTTCATTTTATCTATTTTTATTGTTTGTCGCAAATTTACATCTTTTTATTGAAAAACACATCATACCACCTTCCATTTTACATCTATCTTTACATAAAAATTATCTGAAATGCCACTTTTATTGCAAGAAAAGCATATTATACCTTAATAAAAATAAACGAATTTATTTTGTTCTTCAGTCTGTTTACATTATCTTTGCAAGTATATTCAATAATAAGACGACCGTGGAATCTAACGATTTTAATCTTCTTAACAAAATAAATTATCCAAAAGACCTTAGAAAGCTGAAAGAAGAACAGCTGCCGCAATTGTGCAAAGAACTGCGCGACGACATTCTGAAAGAACTTTCTGTAAACCCGGGGCACATGGCCTCGAGCATGGGAGCCATAGAACTCACCGTAGCACTGCACTACGTGTTTAACACGCCTGAAGACAGACTAGTATGGGACGTTGGCCACCAGGCTTACGGACACAAGATACTTACGGGAAGAAAAGACCGCTTCTACACCAACCGCAAGCTGCACGGCATAATGCCGTTCCCATCGCCGCTTGAAAGCGAATACGACAGTTTTGTATGCGGACACGCGTCTAACTCTATCTCGGCTGCGCTCGGAATGGCCGTGGCTGCAAAGAAAACAGGCAACGGCAAGAGGCACGTGGTGGCAATAATAGGCGACGGCGCCATGAGCGGCGGACTGGCCTTTGAGGGTCTTAACAACGTTTCGACCACACCCAACGACATGCTCATAATACTCAACGACAACAACATGAGCATTGACCGCAGCGTTGGAGGACTGAAACAGGCTCTGCTGAAACTTAACACCAACGAGACATACAACAACGTTAGATTCAAATTGTCGAAATGGCTCAACGCCAAAGGTTATCTTGACGAAGACAGACGCAAGGGCATCATAAGACTTAACAACGCCCTAAAATCAGCCATAAGTCACCAGCAGAACATTTTTGAAGGCCTCAACATAAGATATTTCGGCCCGTTCGACGGACATAACGTGATAGAACTGGTAAGGGTGCTGCGACAGCTAAAGGACATGAGAGGCCCAAAACTGCTGCATCTGCACACAATAAAGGGACACGGATATGCTCCGGCTGAAAAGGCCGCCACGATATGGCACGCTCCCGGAAAGTTTAACATCAACACGGGAGAGCGCATAACAGACGACGAGACCGGCATTCCGCCAAAATATCAGACGGTGTTCGGCGAGACGCTGCTCGAACTTGCCAAGGCTAATCCTAACATCATAGGAGTTACGCCTGCCATGCCGACGGGATGCTCGATGAACATACTGATGAAAGCCATGCCCGACAGAGCTTTCGACGTAGGCATTGCCGAAGGTCATGCCGTAACGTTCTCGGCAGGAATGGCAAAGGAAGGCCTGCAGCCGTTCTGCAACATATACAGCTCGTTCGCGCAGCGCGCCTACGACAACATTATTCATGATGTTGCCATACTCAGACTGCCCGTAGTTCTATGTCTTGACCGCGCCGGACTGGTGGGCGAAGACGGAGCCACACACCACGGAGCATTCGACATTGCGGCACTGCGACCTATACCCAACCTAACAATAGCGTCGCCGATGAACGAGCACGAGCTGCGCAACCTCATGTACACGGCACAGCTTAAGGACAAAGGACCGTTCGTGATAAGATATCCGCGCGGACACGGCGTGCTGACAGACTGGCGAAACAAGTTTGAAGAGATTGAAGTAGGCACCGGACGCAAGCTGAAAGACGGCGACACGGTGGCCGTAATGTCTGTAGGTCCTATAGGAAACAACGTGGCAAAGGCGATAGAAAACGTTGAGAAAGAATGTGACGGAATAACGGTGGCCCACTACGACATGCGCTTCATCAAGCCGCTCGACGAGAAGCTGCTGACCGAGGCCGCATCAAAGTTTAAGCATATAATAACCGTTGAGGACGGTGTTCGCAAGGGCGGATTCGGCTCTGCCGTGCTCGAATGGCTCAGCGACAACAACTTCACCACACGTGTGACAAGACTCGGACTGCCCGACAAGTTTGTTGAACAGGGCACGGTGAGCGAACTTCAACACATAACCGGTATTGACACTGACACGATAGCAGCAACAATAAAAGACGTTGCAGGCTGCATATCATAACAAGATATACGTAAAATGAGAATCATCATAGCAGGAGCTTACGCCATAGGAACTCACCTGGCCAAGCTGTTATCACGCAACGATCAGGACATTGTGCTGATTGACGAAGACGAGGAAAGGCTCAACAGCATCAGCAACGACTACGACCTGATGACCATACACGCCACGCCTTCGAGCATACAGACGCTTAAAAACGCAAATGTTCAGAACGCCGACCTGTTTATCGGAGTTACACCAGACGAGAATATGAACATGAACAGCTGTATTCTGGCCAAGGCACTCGGCGCAAAAAGAACGGTGGCAAAGGTGAACAACTATGAGTTTATCGACGAGAAGCTGAAGGAATTTTTCAACAAACTCGGCATCGACTCACTCATATATCCCGAAAACCTTGCCGCACGCGACATCAATAACGGACTGAAAATGAGTTGGGTGAGACAGCGCTGGGACGTGCACAACGGCGCGCTGATTATGCTGGGCATAAAACTGAGAGAGACTTGCGAGATTCTGAACGAGCCGCTAAGAGACCTCTGCAAGCCCGAATCGCCATACCACATCGTGGCCATCAAAAGAGGCGACGACACCATCATACCGCGAGGCGACGACGAACTGAAGATTTATGACATGGCATACTTCATGACCACACGCAACTATGTGCCTTATATCCGCAAGATTGTGGGCAAGGAGCATTATGTTGACGTAAGGAACGTGATGATTATGGGCGGAGGCAACACCGCCATAAGGGCAGCGCAGACCATGCCCGAATATATGAACGCCAAGATTATTGAGGCCGACGAGAAACGCTGCGAATACATTAACGAGATTGTTGACACTGACAAGACGATGGTGATAAACGGCGACGGACGCGACCTGCCGCTGCTCATAGAGGAAGGAATAAAGAACACTCAGGCCTTTGTGGCACTGACAGGAAATGCCGAAACAAACATTCTTGCATGTCTTACGGCAAAGAGAATGGGCGTGAGAAAGACCATCGCAATGGTTGAAAACCTCGACTATGTGAGCATGGCCGAAAGCCTTGACATCGGTACTATAGTCAACAAGAAGGCCATAGCCGCAAGCCATATCTACCAGATGATGCTCGATGCCGACGTGAAGAACACCCGGTTCCTCATGACAGCCAATGCCGATGTGGCAGAATTTACGGCTCAACCGGGCTCGAAGGTGACAAAGAAGAAGGTTTATGAACTTGGTCTGCCGCAGGGAGCAACCATCGGAGGACTGGTAAGAAACGGCGAAGGACAGCTGGTTTCGGGTAACACAGAGATTGCCGCCGGCGACATCGTGGTTGTGTTCTGCCACGACATAAACATGAGTAAGATAGAAAAGTTTTTCAATTAAAGGTGAGAAATGATAAACTTTAAACTCATATATAAAGTCATTGGCTCGCTGCTTTTCATAGAAGTGGCTATGATGCTCTACAGCCTTTGCGTGTCGCTCTATTATAAAGAAGACGACATCATGGCGTTCATCATATCTATAGCCATTACTGTCCTAACGGCGATAGCCCTGAAATATAAGGGATATCACGCCGAAAACAGCATGGGCCGGCGCGACGCTTATCTGCTTGTTACGCTTACATGGGTGATATTCAGTATTTTTGGCGCGCTGCCGTTCGTCATAAGCGGATACATACCTAACTTCACCGATGCCTTCTTTGAAACCATGTCGGGCTTCACCACAACCGGAGCCACGATAATAGACGACGTTGAAAGTCTGCCGCACGGACTGATATTCTGGCGCTCAATGACTCACTGGATAGGAGGTCTGGGTATAGTATTCTTCACGATAGCCATCCTGCCGTCGCTCGTAGGCGGAAGCATGAAGGTGTTTTCGGCCGAGGCGACAGGCCCTATCAAGACAAAGATGCACCCACGACTCAGCACCAACGCCAAATCAATATGGGCCGTGTATCTGCTTCTTACCGTAGGATGCGCTGCATGTTTCTATGTTGCAGGCATGAGTCTGTTCGACTGTCTCAACTATTCTATGTCAATAACGGCAACGGGAGGCTTTGCCACTCACAACGCGAGCGCAGGATATTTTCATTCGGCGGCAATCGACTATATAGCCATTATCTTCATGTTTCTGTCGGGAACCAACTTCACCCTGCTCTATCTCACAATGTTCAAGGGCAAGATAAAGTCGTTTTTCAAGGATGCCGAACTCAGATTTTATTTCTCTGTAGTAGCCCTTGCCACGGCGGGAATAATGTTCTTTCTGATAAAAGACCTCAACTACAATCTGGCTGACGCTCTGAGATATGCCCTGTTCCAGGTAGTGGCATTCATCACCACAACAGGTATTTTTAATGCCGACGCAGGCAAGTGGCCACACATAACATGGGTAATACTGAGTATCTGCATGTTTATCGGCGCATGCGCGGGCAGCACAAGCGGAGGTTTTAAATGTATAAGAGGCGTGATTCTGCTGAAGATAATAAAGAACGAATTCAGGCATATCATCCACCCGAAGGCTATTCTTCCCGTGAAGATAAGCAACAACACCGTGCCCTATCAAGCACAGGCCACCTTGCTGGTGTTCCTTTCTCTCTATCTTGCGGTATGCCTGTTTGCATATTTCTCGCTGACATGCATGGGCATAGACAGCACCAACTCTGTAACAATAGCATTAAGCTGCGCAAGCAACGTAGGCCCGACGCTTGGTCTGGAAATTGGTCCGACTATGTCGTGGAGCATGATACCTGACGCGGGTAAGTGGATTTGCTCCATACTTATGCTCATGGGCCGTCTCGAGTTCTTCAGCGTACTTGTACTGTTTACACCTGCATTCTGGAAAGAGAACTGACGGATTTTGACTATAAACAGCTAAATGCTTCAGCATACAGACAGTCCGTCTATTGAAGAAAAGTATTTAGCTATAGGCAAATCTTCACAATGGACAGACTTCCGTGAAGGCTGCCCGGGCTTGGAATAAGAATAAAAATATTTTTAATAAAAACTCATCACTCGTCACATTCGCATATAATATTCTGAAATATAATATGTTAGAGTGTGACGAGTTTCTTTTTCTACTTGTCACACTGACGATACCGCCGCACGGCGAAATATACAAAGCCGTGAAGTCACAACTCTATAATACATTGACAAACAGCGCCTTACGCTAAAGCGCAAACAACTTAAGCTAATATTCCCGAATGCCGGGAATAAATTGAAAAGGCCTTAAAGCAAACTACCTTTAAGACTCTTTTCCATTGCCTTCACCCCCTGAAGAATGTCCGTCTGAACATGTTTCACCATGTTTCTCTGTGCCTAAAGCCGAACTATATGTCTGAAGATAAGCCTCTATGTCGTGTTTCATATGCTGAAACGGACCCGAATTATAATAGCCCATATTCTTCTTCAACATCTGCACAATGTCCTGAACGCTGTGCGAATAGCACGAAAGTTCGTTGCGCATCTGTGTTGAATGTACAGCCTGACGCCTTATTTCGTTCTCGCGTTCACGTACAAGTTTCTCGCACACCTTGCTCATCACCGGCACAACAACCTTGTCGAACAGATGATGTCCCTGAATATAAAGATATGTGGTAGACGGAGTGACGCCAAGTTCTATAAGCTCTTTCTTCAGGGCGAGATACGACTCCTTTGCGTCAGGATTACGATGATGCAGCCAATTGATTTTCTTCGACACCTTGTTGCGCACGTTCATTATCGACTGTTCGGGCGAACCAAGGTTAAAGTTGCCGATCTCTATAACACGGTTAAACTCGGTTATGGTGAACTGACCGTAAATGTCCTGCCGGTAATACCATATAGACCATACGAACAACGGAAAGATTGCCTCGCTGTACTGCTTAAGATATTCGTTGAAATTGAATATGGCATGGTCGTTGAGCGTAACCATTACACAGACATTGTGGAGCGACGGGGCATAGCACTGAAGATTCTCTATTGAATAAGCATAAGTGTGAAAAACGAACGGACTGCTGAGAATATTGCGCGAAGTTACGGTTGCGCCCTGTATAAGATAATCGTAGTCGGCATCAACACAAGCTATCATGTCCTGCCCCACCTTGTTATAAAGCAGATTCATGAGCACGGAGCGCTTGCCGCGCTCAAGCGTGTTGTGCGAAGGCAGCATCACTTCAAAATATTTTGTGTCGTCCTCATAGTTGCCGAGCAGCATGCGCCAAAACAGCACGTCGTCATAACTCTCAACATAAGCCACTATACGCCGGCGTGCCTTCTTAGACTTCAGTCTGTTTGCCGCCTCAAAATATTTTGAATTAATGTTGTCCTTCAGCCGTTTTGTCATGTTCTTGAGTCTTTAAGTCATTTCTGGTCTGTGATGTCGCTCACCTCTGTAACATTGTCTATCCAGCCGTTCATTATCACGGCAGGCGAGTGCGTGGTAAGTATAATCTGCACATTAGGATTAAGGTCGAGTACCAGGTCGATGAGCCTCTTCTGCCATTCTACATGCAGGCTTACCTCAGGCTCGTCCATAAACAGCACATAAGGCAGATTGTCCTCTATGAGCACGGTGAGCAGTATGGCGAGCATCTGTTTTTCGCCGCTCGATAGCTGATAAGGAAAGAGAGTCTCGCCTATCTGCGAGAATCTTATTTCGTTTTCGGTGCGTATAATCTTCTTTCCGGTTTCAGAGAACAGGTCGTCTATCAGGTCTTGAAACTTCTTCTTCGGCTCCGACAGCATCTGCGCCTTAACGGCTGCGTCAGGTGTTCCGCTCTGCAGGGCAGAGATTATGCGGTTGCCGATGTTAACCTGATAGTCGAGATATTTTCGCTGAAGCTTAAACAACTGCCAGTCGAGCTCAGTTACAAGATTGGCTCCCACCTCGCTGAGCATATCGGCATTGAGCAGCGGACGGTCGAAAGAACGTATCACGTCGAACCGTATATGCGTGGCATCTTCAGGAAACACCTTTATGTGGACACCCTTAAGCAGATGGTTGGTTATGTCGCCCGTAACGCCTACACTCTTGACTACCTTATTGAGAATGGTGCTCTTGCCCACACCGTTAATGCCGCTCAGGATGTTGACCTTCCTGTCGAGTTCCCATTCCACATGGCGGCGCCCGCTCCACAGCGACTCTATCTCTACTTGTTCAATATATTCAGCGTATTTTTGCATAATATCAAATAAATAAGTTCTTTAGACAGCAAATATAATTATTTTATATGAAAATATGTACCTTTGCACTTACAAATAAAATCAAAAAAACAAAACAATATGCAAAACAACCGTCCGTTAATCGCTCACCTGAGCCTGTTTTTTGCGTGCGCCTTCTGGGGCTTGATGGCTCCGCTCGGCAAAGATGCCATGACGCACGGCATAACCGGCTTCGACATGGTGACGTTCAGGGTAACAGGAGGAGCAATCCTGTTTTGGATAACATCATTTTTCATGCCAAAAGAACACGTTCCAAAGAAAGACTTGCTGATGCTTATCGGCGCAGCTATCTTCGGACTTGTAACCAACCAGTGCTGCTACACGATAGGCCTGAGCATCACATCGCCCGTAAACTCGAGCATCGTTACAACCTCTATGCCTATCTTTGCAATGATTCTGGCAGCCATAATCCTTAAAGAGCCTATCACGGGAAAGAAGGCTTTGGGCGTAATATTGGGATGCAGCGGCGCCGTGATTCTGATAGTTACAAGCGCGGCGGCAACCAACTCTAAGGTAGGCGACATACGCGGCGACCTGCTCTGCGTGGGCGCACAGTTCTCGTTTGCGCTCTATCTGTCGCTCTTCAGCAAGCTCATAAAGCGTTACTCTGTCATCACGGTTAACAAATGGATGTTCACATACGCAACGATTATGATCGTGCCGTTCACGTTTAATCATGTTGCCAACGGCATCAATTATGCCGCAGTGCCTACAAGCACATGGCTCGAAACGGGATTTGTGGTGTTCTTCGGAACCTACGTAAGCTACATCCTGATGATGGTAGGACAGCACACGCTGCGCCCCACGGTTGTAAGTATCTACAACTATGTGCAGCCGTTAGTATCCGTTACGGTGAGCGTTCTTACTGGCATCGGCGTGTTTAAGCCCACTCAGGGCCTGGCAGTAATTCTTGTCTGTCTGGGCGTATGGCTCGTAACCAAGTCGAAGTCGCGTGCCGACATCATGAAGGAACAGGGCGCCAAGCAGCAACAGGCCTGACAGAAGAAAGGAATAAATAACTGAAATATTATCCGGCAAAAGGCTGTCTGATGTTTCTTCATTACGGACATCGGGCATGACTTTTGCCGGTTTTGTTTTATACTAAATTATGTATGACATTTAAAAAAGAAATGATATGGACGGAATAACAAGAAATCTGACCGACCTGATAGGCCGCACGCCACTGATGGAACTTTCGAGGCTGTCGGCACGGCACGGACTGAAAAGGCCCATAGCTGCCAAAGTTGAATTCTTTAACCCGGGCGGAAGCGTAAAAGACCGCATAGCGCTGGCAATGATTGAGGATGCCGAAAGGCAGGGAAAGATTAAGCCCGGAGCAGTGATAATTGAGCCTACGAGCGGCAACACAGGCGTAGGCCTGGCCATGGTGGCTGCCGTAAAGGGATATAAACTGATACTGACCATGCCCGAGACGATGAGCGTTGAGCGCCAGAAGCTGGTGAAAGCCTACGGAGCTGAAGTGAGACTGACACCGGGGAGCGAAGGCATGGCGGGAGCCGTTAGGGCTGCCGAGGAGCTGAGAGACGCCACTGAAGGGGCCGTGATATTGCAGCAGTTTGAGAACAAGGCTAATCCGCAGGCTCACTACACGACCACCGGCAACGAGATATGGCAGCAGACCGGGGGCAAGGTGGATATGTTTGTGGCAGGCGTAGGCACGGGCGGAACGCTAAGCGGAACGGGACGACGACTGAAGGAATATAACCCTGACATAAAGATTGTGGCAGTTGAGCCGGAGGCATCGCCGCTGCTGAGCCGCGGACAGAGCGGACCGCACAAGCTGCAGGGCATAGGCGCCAACTTTGTGCCTAAGACTTACGACGCGTCTGTAACTGACGCAATAGTAACAATAGGCAACGACGAGGCTATAGAGATGAGCCGCGAGATTGCCCGCACCGAAGGTCTGCTGGTGGGCATCTCGGCAGGTGCGGCTGTTGCTGCTGCCATAAAGATGGCTAAGACGGAAGGCAACGAGGACAAAATGATAGTGACGCTGCTGCCCGACACAGGCGAGAGATATCTCTCAACCGAACTGTTCGACTTTTAGCTCATTGCTGTCCGAAGGGCATCAAGCAATGACATAACGACGCAAGGCGTCGGTCTGCCAACGGCCTATACAGGCATTAACAATGCGGCAGGCCGGCGCCTTGCGGGTTTTAATCTACTAAGAATAGCACAAAGATGCAGACAAGGTAATGCTTTGCATGGTATAATCAGATGGCAAGAAAAGTAAAAAATCAGGACATGAGTTTTCTTTAATCTGGAAAATCAAAAGCTAACAGATGTTAATGCAACATAGTCAAAAGCGCCATCTGTTTAAAGTATTTTCACAAACAGGCTTAATTCGATGGTAAAAAGTGGCTGTTTTTGGGCACAAAACCAATGGTTTTGCACCGCAAAACGTGCCCTTTCAGCATGTAAAAGGCATGCTTTTGCAGTATAAAAGCATACCTTTTGCATCTGCACGGCATAACAAATAAAGTCATATATAAGCCAACACGCTGAAAATCAGGATATTACAAAAAGTGCGTATTTTTAGGCATTTATAATCAAAATCACGCTTTCGCGCAGAGCATGGCAATTCTGAGAGCGTTAAACTTACAGAGTTTTCTGTTTCCGCAAGCTATATTAAGCCTTACACCTTATTATAAATATATATGCGCAAACACAAACTAATGATATTCTGTCACAGCTAAAACAAAAATTAAATGGCAAGGACTTATGGCTGATATTATATCACAAATTATTGATAATCAATACATTACGTTTAAGAAAACATTTCAACGAATATAATCGACAACACATCAAGCCGCTACCGGCATGACATATTATCACGACAAAATGTCACCACATGTCATAAATTATGCCATAATTTCGCATTTGGCACATGTTTTGTATAAAAGTAAGCGAATTAATTAACATTGATAATAACAAAAAAATATATAATTATGGGAAAGATTATAGGAATTGACTTAGGTACAACAAACTCATGCGTTGCAGTTTTCGAAGGCAACGAACCTGTTGTAATAGCAAATAGTGAAGGTAAGCGCACCACTCCTTCAGTAGTGGGCTTCGTAAAAGACGGTGAGCGTAAGATTGGTGACCCGGCTAAACGTCAGGCAATAACAAACCCGAAGAACACCGTTTACTCTATCAAGCGTTTCATGGGTGAAACTTATACACAGTGCCAGAAAGAGACAACACGTGTACCGTTCACAGTTGTTGACGAGGGCGGCTATCCGCGCGTTGAGATTGAAGGCCGTAAATATACTCCGCAGGAAATATCTGCAATGATTCTTCAGAAGATGAAGAAGACTGCAGAAGACTACCTGGGACAGGAAGTTACCGACGCAGTTATCACCGTTCCGGCATACTTCTCTGACTCACAGCGTCAGGCTACTAAAGAGGCCGGACAGATTGCCGGACTTAACGTTCGCCGTATCGTCAACGAGCCTACAGCCGCAGCTTTGGCTTATGGTGTTGACAAAGCCAACAAAGATATGAAGATTGCAGTGTTCGACCTTGGTGGTGGTACATTCGATATCTCTATCCTTGAGTTCGGTGGCGGCGTGTTCGAGGTTCTTTCTACTAACGGTGATACTCACCTGGGTGGTGATGACTTCGACCAGGTTATTATCGACTGGCTTGTTAACGACTTCAAGGCTGCTGAAGGCATCGACCTTTCTAAAGACCCGATGGCTATGCAGCGTCTGAAAGAGGCTGCCGAGAAAGCTAAGATTGAGTTGTCAAGCTCTACATCTACAGAGATCAACCTGCCTTACATCACAGCCGAAGGCGGTGTGCCAAAGCACTTGGTTAAGACTCTTACACGTGCTCAGTTCGAGCAGCTGGCTCACTCTCTGATCCAGGCTTGTCTCGTTCCTTGCCAGAACGCTATAAGAGACGCCAAACTTACTACAGCCGACATTGACGAGGTTATCCTCGTAGGTGGTTCAAGCCGTATACCTGCCGTACAGGAATTGGTTAAGAACTACTTCGGCAAAGAGCCTTCAAAGGGCGTTAACCCTGATGAGGTGGTAGCAGTAGGTGCATCAATCCAGGGTGCTATCTTGAACAAGGAAGGCGGCGTAGGCGACATCGTGCTCCTCGACGTAACACCTCTTACACTGGGTATCGAGACAATGGGTGGCGTAATGACAAAACTTATCGACGCCAACACCACAATACCTTGCAAGAAGAGCGAAGTGTTCTCAACAGCAGCCGACAACCAGACTGAGGTTACAATACACGTTCTGCAGGGTGAGCGCCCAATGGCAGCACAGAACAAGAGTATAGGTCAGTTTAACCTTACAGGCATTGCTCCGGCACGTCGTGGTGTTCCTCAGATTGAGGTTACATTCGATATCGATGCCAACGGTATCCTGAAGGTTTCTGCAAAGGATAAGGCTACAGGCAAAGAGCAGGCCATCCGTATCGAGGCTTCATCAGGTCTGAGCAAAGAGGAAATTGACCGTATGAAGGCTGAGGCTGAGCAGAACGCTGAAAACGATAAGAAAGAGCGTGAGCGCATTGACAAGATGAACCAGGCTGACTCAATGATCTTCACCACCGAGAACTTCCTGAAGGATAACGGTGACAAGATTCCGGCTGACCAGAAGGGTAACATCGAGAACGCACTCAACCAGCTGAAGGATGCTCACAAGAGCGGCGACATCACAGCCATAGACAACGCCATCAACGGCCTCAACACCGTTATGCAGGCAGCCAGCGCTCAGATGTATCAGAACGCAGGCGGTGCACAGCAGCCTAACGCAGGCCAGGGCTTCAACGGTGCTAACGCAGGCGGCCAGCAGGCTCAGGACAACAACAAGGCTGACGACAATATTCAGGACGCCGACTTTGAGGAAGTTAAATAAGGTTTGACAACCTATTAAATATAAAAAGTCCGTGTAACACAATAAGTTACACGGACTTTTTTGTTTTATAATACAGTAATGCACACTACTTTTAACATAGAGCAGGCATCAATATACATGTAGTTTAATTCTGCAAAACAGATTAAAGATCTCAGCCGTATTATTGTTTTCTATTATTGTCTAATTTTCTCAGATATAGTCAGTATACGTTAAGAAAAGCAGACGACAATCAGTTCAATATAAAATGCCCATACAAACGAATCATAATGGATAACCTATTGTGGCAAGACTTGACTATCAAAGAAACAAATATAAGACGCAAACACGACCGCAAACTCAGCCAATATCTACCTACATTCAGACTTCCAATAAGACTGTATGGCAAAGTCTGTATATTCACATTTTCTCTTACTATACGCCATACAAAAACATTCTGATACTTCACAATAATGTGTTACAGATTAAATAAAAAGGGCTGAAACCCAATTAAGGATTTCAGCCCTGATTATGTTTCGTAAAAAATATTTTATCTTACGGCAATAATACTAGAATCTGATTTTACGTATTGTTGTCTGTCCTGATTCAGAAGTATGCTTAACGATATAAATACCGTGATTCAAACCATGGTTAGAAACCTGAACGCCCTGGAGATTGAATACTTCCAGTTTGCCTTCCTCTGAGCAGCAGATTGTTCCGTCAGGAGTTGCATATATAGAAACGTTGCTGATTTCATTATTCTTAATGCCTGTTCCCTCAGAACCGATATATGCTTTGGCAGCATTGTCAATCAGACCTGTCTTGCCATTTATCAGCAGTGCTACAATAGACAGATTTTTCTTATTGAACACTGTCGGCATGTCTATATCTTTGCTGAAATCGTAAAGTTCGCCTTTAGTAACTTCAGAAGGAATACTTTTTTCTATTCCGGCGTAATCGTATATACCTCTTGCAACGTGATTCAGCTTGACAAATGCAGGATTTGACATATTTTCAAAGCCTCCCATTTCTCCGTTTTCACCATCACTGTAATAATTAGTCTGATATCCAGGAATACTGTCTTCCAATACTACAAATGCGATACGATAATCAAGGTCTGTATTTGAGTTGGCAAATGTTGTTGTTGCCTTGGCATGTATGACGTCACCCTCTATATATGCGCTTGTTATAACACTTGCAACAGCCTGTCCCTTAGAAATATTTTTATATTCGCTTTCAAGATTGCTTGACGACGGATCATAAACCTTTGACGGATCTCTGTTAATTATACATTTAGGATATCCTGAGAAATAATTATGTATAGGTTGATAAGTGCTTTCACTTAAAGCATCTTGTGCATGTGCCGCTATACCGATGAACGTATCCGGATATTTTTCTTCCATATATTCGAATGCCACGATTCCCCTAGGACACCATCCGCACCATGTACCAGTACCTTCCTCAACAACCATTCGTCTAACAAAAGACTCTTCTGTTACTTTAATATATCCAACAACATCGTTGTTTGCAGGATATGCGTCTTCATTTCCATTGATAGAAACGAGTTTCACATTGAGTGTGTGTATTCCAAACTCGCTGAATCCCGGAACATTTATATTTATACTTGTAGAAGAACCTGCTGTGATATATGATGTTTTTTCAATAGTTTGAGTTTCACCATTATCAATATTATATTCAATCTTATAATTCTTTATTGCCTTTGTTGAAAGATTCTCAAGTTTTACCGTAAAAGTAAAATCCTCTTCTGGTTTTACAAATGTTTCATTATTTACAATAAGGCGTGCGTCTTCAGGCATGTCGTCTCCCTCAATACGTACAGCTATATTCAAGGCATTAAATTTATAGTTTTCATTTCCCGCATAATCAATCCATTCGCCGTCTCCATCCTTTACCCAGCATCCGTTCGCATTATATACATTAGAACGTCCAATGGCATTAATACCGACACAAGAATAGCCTACATAAAATCCCTTGCCGTTAATGACGTATGCATCGTCAAAGTTAAAAGAAGCGACACCGGCTTTTTGTGAACCGAAAGTTTTCTCTACAGCAGGAGTACCATTGAGATCTTCCGTAATAAATATCTTCAATTCGCTAACCGAATTGTTTAAGCCTATACGTACAGATGTCGCACTTTTACCTTTATATAGCTCTGCGACCTCAGAAGGTATGTATATGGCTCCTGAAGCAACTGTATTTTGTCCTATACCGATACCATTTGCTACAATGTTATCACTGTATCCCCAATAGATCTGTGCAGACATTCCAGCATGGCCAAGAATAAGAATCAAAGAAAATAATAATAGCCTTAGATATTTCATTTTAAATTAATGTAATAGAGTGTGATATTTTGAAATCCCTTTTGTTTAAAAATGAAATTACAACCTTCCCATAGCGGGAAGGTTGTAATCCTCATATATAATTATTTACTTACGTTAACTTTAACGTTGCTTGTAGCACCATCAACAGCTACTGTGTGTATGATATACAATCCTACAGGAAGATTTACAGACAGAGATGTTTCTGTACCGTTCAAATTGAACTGGTTCATCATCTTTCCGCTGATATCATATACATAAACTTTCTTAATGTTGCCTTCGTTGAAGTTCAATGTAGAACTCTTTGAATCATACCATACAGAAAGATTGCCAATATTTACATTCTCAATGCTACCTGCAATACCCTTTATAGCCAAGTTCAGAACAGGAACATTCCAGAATGTCATAGGAGAACCGTCGCTAACGATTGTTCTTGTATTATCGAAGTCGTTATTGAATACCTTGAACAATGCAGGGAATTGATTTCCTACGAGACCGGTCTTTACAACTGCGATACACAAGTTCTTGTCTTTCTTGTATTCAAACTCATCAGAAAGGATGAATGACATTATATTTGTTCCAGGATTAATAGTTACTTCACCTTCGTATACTTGTGTCATATCCTCAACAGGAATAGCTTCGGACTCAGAGTTGAATATGCTCTTGTCAGTATTGCACATGTAAATCTTTACATTTACAGGACCAAGAACAGAAGTGATGTCATTGCCTTTATATTCGTATGCAATACGCTGTATGTTTCCGTCCATATTAATCTCGTTAGCAAGATATAATGTCTGTGACATACTTTCATTTACAAGGAATGACATAGGAGCTCTTGTGTATTCACCTATTGAAGCCTCATCTGTTACGAGCACATTGAATGGTGCCATACCTTCCGGCAGTACGAGTACAGAATATGGTTCTGTCATATTGTTGCTTTCGTTTTCATCACCGTCAATCTCAACGATACCAACGATTTCAATCTGATCTTCAACATCAGGAACATATGTTACTGTAACTTCACCTGACTCAAACGGTTCAATAGCAGGAACATCTGTTGTCTCACCCAAATCTACATATTTGCCATTGTCAACACGTGCAATTTTAACTTTATAGTTTTCTGCTTTTGTAGAAGAATTATTATAAAGTTTTACTTTACATGTGTTATTCTCATTGCAAACAGCATCATTAATATCTGCCAAACCAGTAGCACTCATATCTACTTCATTAACTTCTTCTATTGAAACTCCCAAGAAGCTGAAAGTATCTCCACCTGTGATGGCAGAAACGTCTATACCATAATTATATATTGCTGTTTCTGTGATATCAACAAAGTTTTCAAGTTCTTCTGTATAATAATATTCAGGAGCTTTATAACCATTTTCCTCACGTACAACAATTGTCTGGTCTGCAGCAGTCTTGCCTTTACCCAAAGTAATCTTGAAGTTAGAAGTACATCCGTTAGGACCGTAATCAGTCTTAATCTTAGTGCGAATCTTATAAGTCTTTCCGGCTTCCAGCTTAAAGTCAGGAGAAATCAAGAAGTTACCATCACGATTTTCAATTGAAGTTATCATTCTTTCATCTCCAGTCTGTACACCCTTGCTCCAAGTCCACTCACCAAGATTTGTCCATGACTCAGAACTCAACTGATCAGCAAAATTAAATTCTACAGGAATAGAATGCGGAGCTCCGGCAATGAATTTTTCTGTTTCTACTACTTCACCGACACCCTGACCATTTGAAGCCTGTATTGTATAGTAGTAGCACTGCTGCTGACCTAAGTTGGTATCAGTAAACTTAGTTTCTGTCAAATCCTTAGCTACTTCAACACCACCAGGATAACGTACAACAGAATATTTCAGTCCTTCAGGATTTACATATCCCTCATTCTGACCTAATACAGGAGCATCCCATGTAAGAGTTACACTCTCAGTATTGTTCTGTAACGTAATGTTTGTAACAGGTCCGGGGACATCGTCGCCAACGAATACATTTATGCTGTCCTTAATACCTTCACCATTTTCATTAACAGGAACAACATAGTAAGTATTCATACCTGCTGTAGCGTTCTCATCAGTCCATGTCATTTCCTGACCAACCTTACCTGTAGCGCTGACAGTTCCGGCAGGTTCTTCTGAACCCTTCTTATAAATGCGTACTTCTGTAAGATCAGTAAGTTGCTTTTTATTCCACTGCAATGAAGGATTAGTCCATGTCAAAGTGCTCTTCAAAGCTCCTGTCATATCAGGAGTAGCCTTCAGATCAGCAACCTTAGCCGGTGCATTTTCATTTTCAGGCAACATATAAGGAATATACAATCCTACAAAGTCACCCCAGAAAACACCTTTAGACTTCATGTTACCAGTAGCCAAATCTATAGTATACAGCTGCTGATTGTTGTTGTTAAGACCGAGAGCAATCCAATACAGATCACCAGTAGTATAATCAAAAGACATTGTACCATAGTAAGCGGTCTTAAATCTGTTCTCGTCATAATTAAGTGTCACTTCGTTCTTAACAGAAAAGTTATCAGTATCGAAGGCTGTAAGTTTTGAACCAACATTTATATCACCATCATATTCAGAATTCTGAACCCACAATGTACCTTCCATATCAACAGCCATTCCAAACGAAATGAAGTCGAAGTCATGTAATTTTTTAGGAGTACCGGTGGCTTTATCTATCTCGTAAAGAGTTGAAACCTGCACGTTTTCTCCTTTTGCTGTTTGGCCAAGAGCATAAATTTTATCTTTTACGGGATTGTAAGTCATACAGTATAGCATATAACTGTGCCAATTATCATAAAAGTCATCACCTTTTGCATACTCCTTGATGTTTTCAAGTTTTCCTGTATTGACATCAACCTTAACGAATGCATACGGTACGTCGAGTCCAACTGGCCACTGTAATATATAAAATGCATAATATGCATCGCCACCCCAGCATCCACATCTCAAACCATCAACGTTTGACTGTGTACCAGGAGCCCATGTTACAATCTTTGTAGCGTTCTGAGGCTCGTTTGACCTAAACGTATACCATCCACGTTCTTGGTTGAAGTAGTCCGTCAATGTCGTTGCATACATTACTAATCCTTTTTCTTTGTCTGCATTAGGACTTACTTTTTGTATTGTCTCTGTTTGCTGTTTAGAAGGCGCCCCCAATTTCAAAGCAGGAAACTTACTCCCCGTCTGTGCACAAACGGAAAACGATGTGACTGCTGCTAAAAGCAACAAAAACAAACGGTAATTTTTTTTCATAGATAACGTTTTGTTGTGTAATTGTAATTTATATTATTATAATAAAAAAAATAAAGTTCAAGTCATTTCAGACCTGACTTCGTAAAGAGGATGTCGCCATCTGCTGCGTTTCCGCACAGAGGCCAAAGAACTTGAAACACTATGTTTAAGGGGAACAAAACCTGTTAATCCTCATTTCCGCAACTCTTTTATCCTCTCATGACACGACAGTTTTTTTGCG
>ENA-UONW01000233-UONW01000233.1-human-gut-metagenome-genome-assembly--contig:-CS52-NODE-233-length-87610-cov-169.346479_pt1 | contig 87610 bp, 59 predicted proteins | sample MGYA00242463_ERZ724010 | MGnify/ENA metagenome assembly ERZ724010 | reverse complement strand
GTTGCTCAGGCACTTATAAATAATGTTAAACTATAGTGTTGCGGAATTAAGGGTGGTATATTTTGCATCAAAAGATACTTTTGCCTTACCTGACTTTCCAGACTTTGTGGTAACAACTACCACACCGTTAGCCGCACGAGATCCATAAAGGGCAGCAGCAGCAGCATCCTTCAGGATAGTAACAGACTCGATATCATTAGGATTAATAGTAGCTAAGATATTGCTAGAAGCCTCATTATCATAAGCTACCTGAGAATATTCTTCATTTGATGTAGGAATCCCATCAACAACAATAAGCGGTTGGTTGCTAGAAGATAAAGAACCGGAACCACGAACACGAAAAGAAGTACCAGAACCAGGCTGACCTGACTGAGAAACCACCTGGACACCTGCCACTTGACCTGCAAGTCCCTTATCCAATGAAGCTGAAGGAGTCTTCAACTTATCTGCAGATACCTCTGTAGCCGAGCCAGTAAAGGCAGCCTTCTTAACAGTACCATAAGCAACGACCATCACCTCCTTGAGCGAACGAGTATCATCGTTCAAAGTGATTTTCATATTCTTACTGACAGTTACAGTCTTTGGCATCATTCCAAGATAAGAAACTGTAATTTTCTTCCTTTCTGAAGGCAAGGATATTACAAACTTACCATCAACATCAGTAACAGTACCTGTTTTAGTACCATCGACTTTTACAGAAGCGCCCACTACCGGTTCGCCATCTTCCCCATATACAATACCAGATACATTAACATTCTGAGCAACCATCGCTGCAGAATACAACATAAGCGACGTTGCTAGGAAAACAATCTTTTTTACCATAAAGAATTTCTCTCTCTTAAAAATTAAACAACTTACAAATATCGGGTGCAAAGATACATACTTTTTGCTAATTAAACAAATTTTTAGTAAACAATTTGATATAAAATATCAACTTTATGGTACTTTATGTATATTTTTCGCATATTTTATTACTTTTCGTAAGCATTTTTGGTATTTATTCCCTCAAAAAGTAAATAACGAGGAGAAACTAGGTATAAAAGGGAAGTTTTAAAAACAGAAAGGCAAACACGCCATTCGCTACAACAAATGACACGTTTGCCTTTATTATTTTATCAAAATGAAACTCGCCTATCAAAAAGGCTTCGTCAAGATTACACCTTATTATATATAGGGAGTTATGAAAAAAAAGAGTCAATAACGCCGGGAATTTAAATCACGCCAAAATGGAGGAGAGCATTCTTAACACCATCTTCATCCACATGAGTCGTAATGTAATCGGCTACCTGCTTGAGATTATCTCCCGCATTGCCCATCGCAACACCGGTGCCTGCCTCCCGGACGATGGAAATATCATTGCCGCCATCGCCGAAAGCCATGGTTTCTTCTATGTTCAAACCCAGATAATCAGCCATTGCATGCAAGCCCTTGCCCTTATCCGCATCGGCTGCCGTAATATCCGTAAAGGCAGGATGCCATCTGCCCGAGGTGCAGTTGCGGAGCGTAGGCATCAGGAGCGCCTCCTGCTCTACCGAACAGAAAGGAGTAACCTGCAGAACCTGCTCATCTCCCAGTTCATTCACATCGGTCAGGAAGATTTCACAATCCACCCCCAGTCCCTTGGCAAAGATTTCATAAACCTCGTCAGTATAATGATGGATAGCGAGATGATGCTCTCCTACGACGATTGCCGGATAATCATCACGGTCGGCTGCCTCGATAATCTTCTTTACATCTTCAGGAAGGATGGCGTGCTGGCTCACCACCTTATCGCCTACAAAACAACGGGCTCCATTGGTGGTGATGTAACCGTCGATGAGATGTTCTATCTGACCGAGGTTGTTGATGATGAGTTGCGGACGACCGGTAGAAATATACACCTCTACCCCATTCTTCTTAGCCTGCTCCAAGGCATCTACCGTACTCTGCGGAATCTTGTGGGTCTTGAAACTCACCAGGGTGCCGTCAATATCGAAAAACAATGCTTTTATCTTCTTATCCATACCAATATCTTCTATACCTTATTATATATATAATGCAAAATCGGCTCTGTAAGTACAGAAAAACCGATGCAAAATTACGAAAAAACAGATAAATGACAAAAAATATAAAGATTTATTAGATTTTACTTGCATCGAAAAGAGAAAAAACGTATATTTGCCACATCTTTATGCCCGAGGAAACTCCGAGATAACGCATAGAGCAACTAGTAAATAAGAACGGTTATGAGTAAGAAGCCCTATCGGTTACTGGCATCCCTGTTGCTGATGCTCGTAGCGACGCTTACTTCATGCGAGAAGTTTTCGATTGACGAAACAACCGGAAAATCACATGATGCAAACGCCAATGTAACGATTCATGTGCAGAAAATAGAAAACACCAATCTGTTGACGACCAAAGCAGCCGACAAGCAGATGGCTCTGAGCGATGTTTGCACCAGACTGACGTTTGCCATCTTTGACGGAGAGGAGAAACTGGAGTCGGCGAACCAGCTTTCTACCGACAACGGGTTCGGAACTGCCCATGTGAGTCTGGACGAAGGAGAATACCGCCTCGTGGTAATTGCCCATAACGGAAAGGGGAACTGCTCTATCAGCGCACCCGAGAAGGTGAAGTTTGCAAGCAACAAACTTACAGACACCTTTTATTATTACGGCAGGTTGAGCGTAAACGAAGAGGGCGCCACCACAGACATCAACCTGAGGCGAGCAGTTGGCGCCTTCAAGTTACACATTACCGACGAAACCATTCCCGAAGAAATCAGGAGCATCAAGTTCTATTATACCGGCGGCAGCAGCACCCTGGATGCAACCACCGGATTCGGCTGCGTGAACAGCCGTCAGACCGAGAATTTCAGTATGAAAGATGGCGACAGAGACTTTACCGTCTACACCTTTCCACATGAAGAAGAGAAGAACATCAAGATGAGTATCAGCTTTCTGGATGCCGATGCAAAGGTGGTAAAGAGTTTTGAAAAAGCCGATTTGAAAATCCATCAGAACAAGGCAGCCTATACCGAGATTTCCATTGCTGACGGATTCGGTGGCGGAGACGACAGTACGGGTGGTGGAATAGGCATTACCGTAGACCCTACCTGGGGCGAGACAGAACGGGTGAATTTCTAAGAAACAGACGATTAAGGGATTACGGAAAACCAGGAGGTATGTTCTATTTTTCCACAATGCAATATAATTTTTGATTCTTAAAGATTTGATAAACAAAATTTCTTTGTCATTTAAGAATAATTCCATAAATTTGCATTCAATATTATATAATATTATAAACAAAGGATGAAAAAATATATAACTCTTATCATGCTGATGGGAGCATTGATTCCTGCCGGGGCTCAGGCACAAACGCTGAGCCTTGACAGTTGCCGTGCCATGGCGCTGCGCAACAACAAGCAGCTCAATGCCTCGAAGCTCAAGAAAGACGTGGCGTACAACATGAAGAAATCGGCACGTACCAAATATCTTCCTAAAGTAGATGCTTTAGGCGGTTACGAATGGTTCAGCAGGGAGATTTCGCTGCTGAACGACGGTCAGAAATCAACATTCAGCAATATCGGCTCTACCGTTACCGGAGGAATATCGGGAGGAGCCAGCAATCTGATGAGCCAACTTGTAAGTCAGGGAATGATTACCCCGGAGATAGCGCAGCAGATAGGCGGACTGATGAATGAGAAACTGGGACCCCTGCAGCAGCAAGGCAATGCGCTGGGAGAGAAACTGGTAGATGCTTTCCGCACCGACACCCGCAATATCTGGGCAGGAAGCGTGATGGTTCGCCAACCTATCTATATGGGTGGAGCCATCATTGCAGCCAACAAGATTGCCGACATCGGAGAGCAGATTGCAGAGAATGATCTCGACCAGCAGACCCAGAGCACGCTCTACAGCATAGACCAGGCTTACTGGCTCGCCGTTTCGCTGAAGCAGAAGCAGAAACTCGCCATCAGTTACCGCGACCTCGTAAAGAAACTGAACGAGGATGTTCATAAGATGATTCAGCAGGGAGTAGCCACCAAGGCAGACGGACTGAAGGTAGACGTGAAAGTGAACGAGGCTGAGATGCAGATTACCCAGGCAGAAGACGGACTCGCGCTGTCGAAGATGCTACTCTGCCAGCTCTGCGGCATTCCGATGAACCAGGAAATCACACTTGCCGATGAAGATAAGGAAACCCTGGCTTTATCAGGAACTCCTGTTGACACCGAGCAGCAGAAAGTGGCAGCACAGGATTCGGCGATGAACACCCGTCCGGAACTCCGCATGCTGCAGAATGCGCTCGACATCTCTAAAGAAGCTACCAATATGGTTCGCGCCATTAATCTGCCTCACGTCATGCTGACAGGCGGCTACATGATTTCGAACCCGAACGTATTCAATGGTTTCCAGAAGAAGTTTACCGGAGTCTGGAACGTAGGCGTGATGGTTCATGTTCCGGTATGGAACTGGTTCGACGGCGCCTACAAGGTGAGAGCCGCCAAGGCTGCCAGCAATATCGCCCAGATGAACCTGGATGATACGAGAGAGAAGATTCATCTGCAGATTACCCAAAGCCAGTTTAAGGTAAAGGAAGCCCAGAAGAAGCTCAACATGGCAATGAAGAACATCGCCAGTGCAGATGAGAACCTGAGATGCGCCAACCTCGGTTTCAAGGAAGGCGTGATGGAGGTTACCGACGTGATGGCTGCACAGACTGCCTGGCAGAAAGCACAGAGCCAGAAGATTGATGCAGAAATCGACGTGAAGCTGACTCAGGTTGGGCTGAACAAGGCGCTCGGTATCCTGCAGTAATAATAATAACAAATTTAAATTCAGATTAAGCAAATGTCTAAGAAATCACAGCATAACAACATATTGCTCGCTGTAATCGGTTTTACAGCAGTAGTCATTCTCGTAGGCGTCATCGGTTTCTTCACTTTGGAACAGAAGGATGACACCATTCAGGGCGAGGTAGAAGTATCAGAATACAGAGTATCCTGCAAACTGCCAGGACGCGTAGTAGAACTCCGCGTTCAGGAAGGCGATTACGTTCATGTGGGCGATACGCTCGCCATCCTCGAAGTGCCGGAAATGAAATCGCAGGAACAGATGCTCCAGGCTACCAACGCTGCAGCCGAGGCGATGAAGGACCTGACGGATGCAGGTGCACGCAAGGAGCAGATTCAGGGCGCTTACCAGTTGGTTCAGCAGGCTGAAGCTGCCGCAACCATCGCCAAGAAGACCTACAACCGCATGCAGAACCTCTTCAACGAGGGTGTAATCAGCGGTCAGAAGCGCGATGAGGCTTACGCAGCCTATAAGGCTACAGAGGCTCAGGTGGCTGCTGCCAGAAGTCAGTACGATATGGCGAAGAATGGCGCCCGCGAGCAGGAGAAGCGCATGGCTGCCAACAACACCCAGGCTTCGAAGAGCGCTGTGGATGTAGTGAAGAATCTTCTGAAAGAAACCGTTCAGATTGCCCAGTGCGAGGGCGAGGTTAGCAATGTCTATCCTAAGGTAGGCGAGCTGGTAGGCCTCGGCTCTCCTATCATGAGCATCTCTATCATGAGCGATATGTGGGGAACCTTCAATGTTCGCGAAGACCATCTCAAGGGTCTGAACAAGGGCGATGAGTTCACCGCTTACGTTCCTGCCTTCAACAAGGACATCAAGATGAAGGTTTACTACCTGAAAGACCAGGGCTCTTACGCTACCTGGAAGGCAACCAAGGATAATGGCGACTACGACCGCAAGACATTCGAGGTGAAGGCCCGTCCTGTCACAAAGATTGAGGGATTGCGCCCGGGAATGTCTTTGGTAATTAAGAATTGATAATTAAGAATTAATAATCAGGAACTGATGGTTATCATCAAGTTCTGAGTTTAAAGTTCTATGTTTAAGAAATTATATCATATAGCCCTCAGAGAATGCGGCATCATGTGGAAGAATCCCATTTATCTCTTCTGCATGGTCATCTTCCCCATCGTGGTGGTGATTTTCTTCACCACGCTGATGAAGGGAGGAGTGCCTACCGACATGCCTGTGGGCATAGTAGATCAGGACAACTCCGCCACATCGCGCCAGCTGGTGCATAAGCTCGATGCCTTCCAGACTACCAAGGTAGTGGCTCATTACGAGAACATGGCAGAGGCAAGACATGCTATCCAGAAGAACGAAATCTACGCTTTTCTGCTGATTCCTGACGGAACGGAGGCAGGACTGATGGCCCAGAAGCAGCCTAAGATTTCATTCTATTACAGCAGCGTATCGCTGGCAGCCGGCTCCCTGCTCTTCCGCGATCTGAAAACCATCTCTACCCTGGGAGGTGCGGCGGCAGGAATGGCGAAACTTTCGGCGCTGGGAAAGACAAATGATGAAATCATGACCTTCCTGCAGCCTATCGCCGTAGATCTGCACATGATAGGCAACCCATACGCCAACTACAACTATTATCTTTCGAGCGTAATGGTGCCGGGACTCATCATGCTGTTCATCTTCCTGATTACACCTTATTCTATAGGTACGGAACTGAAGTTCAACCGGGCAAGAGACTGGATGCGGATGGCAGGCAACAATCCTTATCTCGCCTTTGCGGGTAAGATGCTGCCACAGACGCTCATCTTCCTGAGTATCTTCCTGCTGTTCGAATTCTACATCTATTATGTATTACAGTTTCCACATCCGGGCGGCGCGCTGCCTATCATCCTGTTAGGCGTTCTGAGCGTACTCTCCTGCCAGTGTTTCGGCATCTTTGCCTTCGGGCTGATGCCTTCATTGCGCATGTCGATGAGTATCTGTTCGTTGTGGGGCGTAGTGAGTTTCTCCATCTGCGGAGCCACCTATCCGCTCTTCTCGATGGATTCTCCGATCCAAGCTATCGGCCAGCTCTTCCCGATGCGCCACTATTATATGATTTACCAGATAAACATCTTCAATGGTTTCCCTATGGGCGATGCTGTGCTCCACTGGGGCGCAATGGTGCTGTTCTGTGCCCTGCCGATGCTCACTATCTGGAACATCAAGAAGGCAATGTTGGTTTACAAGTACTTGCCGTAGGAGTGTTGAATGTTGAGTGTTGAATGTTGAGTGTTCAAGATTAAATGTTAGATATTAAATGTTAAAAAGTAGTTTACTATATAAGATTATCAATGGCATCTGGGACATGTGCTACATCTGGAAGACGGAAATGCGCAATGTTTTCCGCGATGAGGGTGTGCTCATCTTCTGCATTCTGGTGCCGCTGGGATATCCGCTGCTCTACTCTTGGATTTACAACAACGAGGTGGTGAGAGAAGTGGATACGGCGATTGTGGACCTGAGCCACAGTCACAGTTCTCGCGAGTTTATCCGCGATTATGATGCTTCACCAGATGCCAAGGCTACCTATTACTGCAACAGTCTGGACGAGGCGAAGGAACTGGTACGCAGGCAGGCTGTTCACGGAATCCTTTACTTCCCTGCCGACTTCGATACGAAGCTGAACCGGGGCGAACAGGCGCATGTGGGAGTTTACTGCGATATGAGTCTGATGCTGACCTATAAGGCGATCTATCAGACCTCGCAGGCCGTAGCCAGCCACATCAACTCGGGCATCCAGATAACACAGGCAGGAGGATTTACGGATAGAGACGACGAAATTACCACCGAGCCGCTCGCCTTTGATGAGGTTCCGATATTCAACACGACAGGAGGTTACGGAAATGCCATTCTGCCAGCTGTGCTGGTTCTTATCCTGCAGCAGACGATGCTGCTGGGCATAGGAATGTCAGCGGGAACATCAAGAGAACTCAACAGAAACCGCGAACTCATACCGGTAAGCGAGCATTATGGCGGTATTTTCCGCATTGTTTTCGGCAAGGCATTGGTTTATTTCATGGTTTATGCCGTGATGGGAATGTATCTTACACTGGTAGTTCCTAAGCTGTTCAGTTTTGTAAGTATGGTAACGTGGACCACCATTCTCGGTTTCCTCCTGCCTTACATTCTTTCGTGTGTTTTCTTCGGTCTGATGCTGTCGTGTCTGGTAAGATATCGTGAAAATGTGATGCTTCTGGTGGTATTTACCTCCGTTCCGTTGCTTTTTATGACGGGAGTTTCATGGCCATTGAGCAATATTCCGGGCTTTTGGCAAGGATTTTCGTGGGTTTTCCCATCCACTTTCGGCATCCGCGGGTTCCTCAGAATCAGCAGTATGGGTGCTTCGCTTTCAGATATTTTGCCGGAATTCAGAGCACTCTGGATACAAACGGGTGTCTATTTCCTCGCTACCTACCTGGTTTTCAGGCAGCAACTGAGATCGGCAAGACTCAAGGCAAACCTTACTGCCGAAGTAGCAGAAGAAGAGGATGAGGCGGAAGAAATCGTTGATTGTTAAGAGTTTAGAGTTAAACGTTTATAGCAATCTTGCTAACGGCTAAGCCCTATAAATTATAAACTTTCAACTATAAACTATAAAAAATGGGCTGTTAACTGTTAACCTGTTAACTCCTCTGATAAAAAAAAGCTAGGACTGCTTGAGGGCAATCCTAGCTTTTTATTTTATACCCTTATCAAATAGGATATTTACTACTTAGTGTGTACTTACAATCTTGGTTGGAGCCTTCTCGGCATTTCTGCGGTTCACCACCGTTACTACGCTTTGAGCAAGGCTGAGGAAAGCCTGACCGGTAATGGAATCAACCTTGGTAGCAGCAGGCGCACCATCATCACCACCCTCGCAGATGCTCTGAACGATAGGAATCTGGGCGAGCAGAGGCACATTCATCTCCTTGGCGAGGTTCTTGCAACCCTCCTTACCAAAGATATAATACTTGTTCTCAGGCAGCTCGGCAGGCGTAAAGTAAGCCATATTCTCGATAAGACCGAGGATAGGCACATTCACCTTATCATTCTGATACATGTCAATACCCTTTCTCGCATCGGCAAGCGCCACCTGCTGAGGCGTACTTACGATAACTGCACCCGTAATGGAAAGCGTCTGGAGCAGCGTAAGATGAATATCGCTTGTGCCAGGAGGCGTATCGAGGATAAAGTAATCCAACTCACCCCAGTCAGCATCAGCAATCAACTGCTTCAGGGCAGAACAAGCCATTCCGCCGCGCCACAGAGTAGCCGTAGTAGGACTTACGAAGAAACCGATACTCAGGAGCTTCACACCATATTTCTCGACAGGTTCGATGAGGTCTCTGCCGTCCTTGTGAACAGAATAAGGACGCTCCTCCTCCACACCGAACATCTTAGGCATGGAAGGACCGAAGATATCCGTATCGAGCAAGCCTACTTTATAGCCCAACTTAGCCAGGGCAATGGCGAGATTGGCAGAAACGGTGCTCTTGCCTACTCCACCCTTACCAGAACTTACAGCGATGACGTTCTTCACCTGTGGCAGCATCTTTCCCACCTCAGGACGAGGAGCCGACTTGAACTCAGTAACGATTTCCACCTCTACATCTTTCGAAATATGATAATGGATGGCAGCCTCAGCCGCCTTTACCGTACTCTTGAGGAAAGGATCCGTATCACGAGGAAAGAGAAGAACCACCTTCACCTTCATACCATTGATGCTAGGCGTATCTGCCAGCATCTCGCTCTCTATGAGGTTCTTCTTGGTGCCTGGATAAATCACCGTAGCAAGCGCCTCTTCAATCAATTTTGGATATAATGTCATCATTTCTTTTTATTTGTTTGGTGCAAAAGTAACAATAAATAATGTAATAAGCAAATAAAAACTAAATAATTTCAGATATTAAACACTTTTATGTATCTTTGCAAATTGCAGAAATATGTAGTTTCAGCAAAAAGCGAATCTACAACCGAACAGACAAAAACGGAAGAAAAATGAAATATAAAAAGATTATATTAGGCGTAGCCTTGGCTCTGGCCTGCTTCTCTAGCCTGAATGCCAACGCGCTGACCGAAACAAAAGTGAAGAAGACGGAAACTCAGACCGCAGCACCCAACGTTTACTGGACCGACGGCTACGGAAGAGTTTCTTATACCACCAACTCTATCATTTCGCCGGTAGTAAAAATTGCCCTCAAAGAGTTTGCGGGCGATATGAAAGCCGTAACCGGATTCGATGCGAAAGAAAAATCAGGTGCGCCGATACAGATTTACCAGCTCGACCAGCTCACCAACAAGGAGTTTTCGGCAGTAGAAAAACTCGGTGCGCCGCTGCATCTTATTATCACCGCAAAGGATGCTTTCTACATCGGTACGAGGAAAGGGAAACTCATCGTTATCGGAAGCAACGCCCGCGGAACGGCTTACGCCATCATGAAACTCTCTGAGCTGGCTGGCGTTTCGCCTCTGGCGGCATGGAACGACCTGCAGCCTGCACAGCGCAAGAGCCTCTATACACCCGTAGACCAGCAGTGGATAGAGGTTCCGAGAATAGAATTCAGAGGACTTGTCCTGAACAACAGCCAGTGGATGAAACCGCAGAACTACAGCCGCATCGCCCGATTGATGCTGCGCCTGAGAGCCAATACGCTGTGGCAGGTAGACGGCAGGCACGAGGCTGCTTACAATAAGGCTGTGGTAGACAGTTTCGACATCTGCGTGGCGGAAAACTACAAGGTGACGGAGTTCGTGGGCAAGAAGCACAAGAAGAAACACCGCAAAACCATCGAGAATGTGAAGCTGGTATGCTCGGATGCACAGATGGAAATGAGCAATCTCTCGCCGGGTCTGCTGCTCGAAATGCTCAACAGCAAGGATTATCTGGAGAGCAAGAATGCCCAGCACGGCAAATCGCACCGCTCTGCCGCTCACAACGACGAAGACTGTGCCTGGATAGCCAACATTACCAATCCGAAGCAGTCAACCTTCCAGCTAGCCATGATGATGAACCTGGCGTGGAATAAAAACGCCCTGAAAGCAGGTTGCAAGACGTATATCCAGAACACTCTCAACGCATTCTTTGGCGCCATTACGGGCAAGAAAATCATGCCTCTGATGGAAGAATATTACCGCCTTACCAGCATTCGCCATTCCGCTTATATGGCGATGCCTTACGGCGATACTGAGTTCCATTCAGGCGAATTCGGCAACGAACTGGAGCGTTTCCTCTACCGCTACGACCTGTTGAAGGCGAAGACTGAATCCATCGAACGCATGCTGCCTCAGAACCAGAAAGACGGTTTCTTCGAGGTAGTGAAATATCCGATATTCCTGGCTGCATTCGTAGCCGAAAAGGAGCTGGAGGCACAGGAAGCAAGACACATCGCCCGTCCGGGACTGTTTTATAAAGACGATGAGGCGAAGGCTGCAGCGGCTGTGAGCATCGATGCTTACAACAAACTGAAGCAGCTCAATGCCTACTACAGTCGCATCAGAAACGGCAAATGGAAGAATTTCATCCTTACCAACGGTACAGAGATGCAGGCTCCGCAGATTCCGGGCACACTGCCTGCTGCCGACATCAAGCGGCTGAAAGCAGATGCCTTCGACCGCAGCAACGATCTCAAGCCGCTCTCTGTAGTTACCAGCGACATCATTGCCAAGAATGCCTACGAATGGAGCAAGGCTACCGAATCGCCGCTTGCCCAGGCTGCCGTAAAAGGAGCCGAGAAGATTACCGTCCGTCCGCTGTTAGGTCACAGCAGCAAGGCTGTGAAATTGCCGAAGGGAGCCAGTCTGAGCTATGATTTCTACTGCGACAAGAGCGGTGATGCGCGTTTCACCATCGCCGTTATTCCTTGCTTCCTAAACGCTGTAAAGAACATGAGGGTGAGTGTGAGCATAGACCGTGGCGAACCGGTAATCTGCCAGCTGAAGGAGGTTTACAACTCAAAGGACTGGAAGTTTGACCTGTGGCGCGGACAGACGCTGAAGAGCTTCTACGTTACGCTGCCTGGCGGCAGTCACAACGTAACCATCAAGGCTTTAGACGATAATGTGATGATTGACCAGTGGGTTCTGGATTACGATGTAGACAGAGAATATTACGTATTCCCAGTAGCAAAATAAGAGGCTTTTCTGCAGTTTTCAGGCTTAAATGAAGACCGAGCTGAGGCATAAATGAAGACCGGGCTGAGGCATAAATGATGACGGGGCAGAGGCTTAAATGAGGGCTGTCATGAGGTTTTTACGTAGCTTTTCATGAGGCTTTTATGATGCTGAAATGTGTTAAAAATCCTAACTCATAGCTTCTTCCCCTGCAACTCTATGACTTATGCCCCGCAAAGCATAGAAACGGGAAAAAAGAGCGAGGGGTTAACAGGTTAACAGTTAACACCCCAAAAATGCATGGTACCCCCCACACACATATAAAAATAAGTATATATATATTATATTATAATAAGGTACGCGCGAGGGGGAGTATCGAAAAAACAGCTGTTAACTCTGTTAACCCCCAGGCATAAAAAGGCATAAAAAAAGCACTCCAAGGAGCGTGAACTCCTCAAAGTGCCCTGATCATAATTATATTTCTAATATTGGTTTTTACGCAATAAAGAAGTCATTGATTACTCAATAACTACGGTTGTCCAACCATGCTTGTCCTCAATAGTACCATACTGGATTCCGCGAAGCGTATCATACAGGTGCTTAGAGATAGGACCTGGCTTCTCACCGAAGTTGTAGCGCTTGCCTGTATCCAAGTCATCAATGTAGCTGATAGGACTGATTACGGCAGCAGTACCGCATGCACCAGCCTCCTCGAAAGTATCCAGCTCATCCTCAGGAATCTGACGGCGCTCCACCTTCAAACCGAGATCCTCAGCCAACTGCATCAGACTCTTGTTGGTGATAGAAGGGAGGATAGATGTACTCTTAGGAGTAACGTATGTATTATTCTTGATTCCGAAGAAGTTGGCAGCACCACACTCATCCATGTATTTCTTCTCCTTGGCGTCGAGATAGAACTCGCATGCATAACCCTTCTCGTGAGCGATATTGTTGGCTCTGAGAGAAGCAGCATAGTTTCCACCAACCTTATAGATACCTGTTCCGAGAGGAGCAGAACGGTCGAAATCACGGATGATGACGTATGGGTTGGTAGAGAATCCACCCTTGAAGTATGGACCCACTGGAGTTACAAAGATAAGGAAGCAATACTCCTTAGAAGGATGAACACCCACCTGAGCACTTGTACCGATGAGCAGCGGACGGATATAGAGCGTAGCACCACTCTCGTAGGTAGGAATCCACTCCTGGTTGAGGCGAACCACCTTCTTCACCATTTCCTCGAACATTTCTGTAGGCACCTCTGGCATCAGAATGCCGCGACATGTGCTCTGCAAGCGCTTAGCGTTCTCGTCCATACGGAACACGCGCACCTTACCGTCTGGGCAACGATAAGCCTTCAAGCCCTCGAATGCCTCCTGACCATAGTGCAGACAGGTTGCAGCCATGTGCAATTTCAAATACTCATCAGAGCAAACTTCTATTTCGCCCCATTTGCCGTCGCGATAGTAACAGCGAACATTGTAGTCAGTCTGGCGATAGCCAAATGACAAATTAGACCAATCTAAGTCTTTCATAACATCTATATTTTTAATGTTCTACTAATATTTTAGATGCAAAAGTACAAAATAATCTATTAATCTGCAACTCTTTTATAATATTTTTAATGAAAACGTTATCTTTTTATTCATTTCTGCCATTTTGGGGCATCATTTTACCATTTTAGGGGGTTCTTTTATTCTAATTGAGAGATTGTATTTCTGAAAATGAAAAAGCTGCACCCATTCTTCGCGAACAGGATGCAGCTTACTAACTAACATTAACTTTAAATCAACTATTCTTTAAACCTATCATCTTATATTGCTATATAACCAATAGGGGAAGCGGGGTTAACGGATGTATTCCTCAGGAATCTGAGGCATCGCTCCATTCTGGGTACAAACGTAGGCACTTACCTTTACGGCAAGTTCGTGAGCCTCCTGAATGCTCTTACCCTTCAGAATGCTGGCACAGAATGTACCGGTAAAGCTGTCGCCAGCACCTACTGTATCAGCCACCTCAACCTTTGGAGTCTCCTGGAATGACTTCACACCCGGAGCAAAAACATAGCTGCCGTTTACACCGCAGGTCAGCACGAGCATATCGAGATTGTACTTGCCGAGAATCAGCCAGCACTTGTTCTCGATATCCAAACCTGGATAACCGAAGAGACGGCCGATGGTAATCAACTCCTCATCGTTGATCTTCAACACATTGCAGCGCTTCAAGCTCTCGGTAATCACCTCAGGAGTATAGAAGTTCTGACGAAGATTGATGTCGAAGATCTTCAGACAATCCTCTGGATTATGATCGAGGAACGTATAGATGGTCTTACGGCTAACCTCGCTGCGCTGAGCCAGAGAACCCCAGCATACAGCTCCAGCATTGACAGCAATCTCCCTGATATCACTGGTGAACGGGATATTATCCCAAGCTACACCCTGCTTGATATCGTAAGTAGGAACGCCCTCCTTGTCGAGCTGCACCTGAACAGTACCGGTAGGATAATCTACCTCAGGCATTACATACTTCAACTTCTTCTCATCGAGAATGCGAAGGGCTGTTTCACCCAAGGCATCCTTACCCACAGCACTCACGGCTACAGAATGCAAACCATGCTGACCAGCGTGGTAAGCGAAGTTGGCAGGAGCACCGCCGAGTTGAGAACCACTAGGGAGAACGTCAAAGAGGATTTCGCCCAAACCTACACAATATTTTGTATTCAAATTCTTTGTTTCCATAATTACACCTTATTATATACGATATAAACGATTGCGGATGATTTATATTATAACTTGCGGATATAAGTGAAGAGATAAGCGACTCCCACAGCCATGACAGCCACAGCACCCACCTGACCCATAGCATCGCTGGCAAAGCCCATAATCAAAGGGAAGACGGTACCACCGAAAAGACCCATGATCATCAGTCCACTCACCTCGTTCTTCTTATCAGGCATAGCAAGAAGTGCCTGAGAGAAAATCATGGAGAACACGTTAGAGTTGCCATATCCCACCAGGGCGATGGCGATATAAAGCATCGTCTTGCTCTCGCCTACCCACATGCCTATCATACTCAGAGCCATCATCACTACGCTGATAACGAAGAAAGTGCGGGTCTTCATCATGCGGAGGAAAACAGTACCGGTGAAGCATCCGATGGTACGGAAGATAAAGTAGAGCGATGTAGCGAAGGCAGCCTCGTTCAGCGTCCATCCCAGACGCTCCATCAGAATTTTAGGAGCTGTGGTATTGGTACCCACATCGATGCCTACATGGCACATGATACCGATGAAGGAAAGCAGCACGATAGGTTTGCCAAGCAACTTGAAGCACTCACCGAAACCAGACGCCTTACCCTCGTTCTTCTCCTCCTCGATAGGTGTACCAGCCAGGAAGAAGGTAGCTGCGATTCCGATAACCATATAGATTGGGAAGAGGATTCTCCAGCCCAGACCGAAGGTTGGAATGCTTGCCATGGCGCCCCACATAGCGATGTATGGAGCCAGGAAGGAAGCTATCGCCTTGACAAACTGACCGAAGGTCAATGTGGATGCCAGATTCTGACCTGATGTCACCACAGAAACCAGTGGGTTCAGGGAGGTCTGCATCAAGGCATTTCCGATGCCGAGCAATGAGAACGACACGAGCATCAGCTCAAAGTTTTCGCCGAAAATGGGCAAAAGGAGGGAGATAACGGTAACGAGCAAAGACAGAAGTACAGTCTTCTTTCTACCTATCTTATTCATCAGGATTCCTGTTGGAACCGAGAAGATGAGAAACCAGAAGAATACCAGCGATGGGAACAGATTGGCTGTTGCATCATTGAGGTTGAGATCTTCCTTTACGTAGTTGGAGGCAATACCTACCAAATCTACAAATCCCATGGCGAAGAAACAGAGCATCACCGGGATGATTGATAACTTTGATGATTTATTCATAATTGTTAGCGTTATTGTTTCTATTTTGCTGGTGCAAAGGTAGCGATAAACGATACAATATATCATAAAATATCGTTCATCAGCTACCATTTATGTTGCATTGTTACATCAGTAACACGCTAAGAAACAATAGTGATTACAAGCCGAGCTTATGAACCTTCAGGTTCTTGAATTCAGCCTTGCCATCCTGGGTGTAGAGCTTCACATTCTCGTATGGAGCTACAGGGAAGACGAGGTTGGTCATGGCGATACGGCCGCCATCTACGAAGAGCTCTACAGATGACTTATCTACGAAGATATCAACATGATAGGTCTTCTTGCCATCCTCGCAAAGACTCAACGGAGCCCAGGTAGCCAGAGCGAAATCGTTCTTGTAGTTGATGGAATTGGCGATGCGGGCAGGCTCCTTGCCTTCTGCAGCACGCTGCTTGTCCCAAGCCAACTCGATATCGTGAGGAACCGACTGCTTGCCGAAATCACTCAGACCACTCTCTGTTCTATCCATCACTACCTTGCCCTGCTTCATATCGAAGTAGATCATAGTGCGCTCACGCTTGTTGTTTGAAATCTCAATACCGGCAATGCCGTTGGCATCTGGAGTAACATCAGCCTCAATCTCGAATGCACCTTCCATATTGGCTGCAACACCCTTCAAATCCTTGGCATCGGCTACAGAAGCATCTGCCAGATTCTTGGTATCCTTTCTCAAGGCATAAACCTCAGGAGCTACATCCTCAGAAATATAGTACTTGCCATTCTTTTCGTAGAGTTTCAACTCTCTTGGCAAACCGTTGGCACCACGATTCTGCTTGAACGGAGTGAGGTTGGCATACTGCCAGTTGCTCATCCAGGTAATTCCCAATACTCGGTCGCCAGTGTTAGAGAAGGTAACGGTAGCGTAATGATCCTTACCCCAATCGAGCCACTTCACATCGTGGGCATCAGGACAGGTGAAGTTCTTGCCATCGAAATCGCCTACGAAATACTCGGTAGCGCTGCCACCAAACCAGCAACCTGGGTTGATATTCATCGTCATCACCCACTTCATCTTCTTCTTATCACCATTTACAGGCAACTGGAAGAAGTCTGGGCACTCATACTGGCATGGCTGCTGACCCATACCCTTGCCGAAAGCACTTACATAAGTCCACTTCTTCAAGTTCTTTGACTTATAGAAACGGGTCTCCTTATCGGCAGAAACAATCATATACCAGCACTTTCCCTTCTCATACCAGAACACCTTAGGGTCGCGGAAGTCCTTCAAACCGTCGAATGGAGTCAACACTGGGTTGCCCTCGTACTTGGTAAAAGTACGACCGTTGTCGTTGCTGTAGGCGATGCACTGTACCTCATCGTGGTTCACACTGTTGTTGGTATAGATGGCGATGATGGCATTCTTGCCAAAACCGGCAGTATTCTTCTTATCTACCACAGAACTACCTGAGAAGATATGGCCTACTGGGTCGCGGGCGATGGCTGGATCGAGGTGCTCCCAGTGAACCAGGTCCTTGCTTACGGCATGTCCCCAGTGCATGTTGCCCCACTTGCTTCCGTATGGGTTATACTGGAAATAGAGATGATACTCACCATCCTTATACACCATACCATTAGGGTCGTTCATCCAGCCGTAGAGCGGAGTGAAGTGATAAGATGGGCGATAGTAATCGGTGTTGGTGGTGTCGAATGTATCGCTGAGCTTGAGCAAGTTAAGTGCCAAGGCATCCTTCTTCAAACCGAGAATCTTGACTGTAGCGGTCTTACCCTTGCCCAAGGCAAATGGCACGAAGTAATCAGAACCATTCTGAGCCAGGCGAACGTCCATCCAGGTATCATCCTTAGAACCTGTATCGAGCAAAACCTGGGCCTCATCCTTCTCTTCCTGGATAGGGAGAAGAAGATACTTGGTAGGATTCTCCACCTTGATGATAGTAGTATCACCCTTGTGTTCGATATTCATCTTCTGTGCAAAGGCAGAAGTTGTAGCTGATGCCATCAACATGAGGCAGGCAGCCTTCATCATATTATTTGTTCTCATTGTACTATTATTGTTAATTGTTATTGTTTATATCTATAACGTATTATTGTTTGTCTTATTACCGACAGCCCTATACATTATATTATATATAGGAGCTGTCGATGATGTTTATTGATATTTATATCGCTTAGAACTTCAGTGAAGCTGTGAATTCTACAGTGAATGGACGGAGATAGCTACCCGTCATAATCTGATTCTTGATTCCCTTAGCCTCATCCTTGGTAATCAGCTCAGCACCTGCGATACTACCCTTGGCACCAGTCTGGTTGAGGAAGTTGACTACGGTACAGCCGAGAGCCAAGCGCTTGGTTGCCTGCCAATTCAAACCTCCGAAAGTCTCCCAGTGACCGTTGAAGTAATATGCCTCGTTGATGTTGGCGTATGTCTTACTGAAGTAACGGAAGCTGGTCCAGAGTTTGATGTCCTTGGTAATCATGTAGCTTGGATCCAACTCGATGAGAATCTGAGGAATCTCTGCTACGATATTGCCAGTGGCATTGATGTTGCCAAGGGTACCATCACTGAAGGTAACCGATGTCTCATATTTCTTGTAAGTTGGCTTCTGATAAGTGAAGAGAAAGTGGAAATCGAATCCCTTGAAAGGATGAGCCACTGCATCAGTTGTCCAACCCCATGTCTGAATATCGAAAGCCATTGGCGCAGCCTTGATCTCACTGCCATGCTGAAGATTCAATGTTGCATTGTTGTTGGTCTTTGAGATGTAAGAGAACAACGATGTCAAACTCAACCATGAGTTGTTGTAGTAGATACCTGCACGACCGAGTGGCACAGAAATCTTACCCACATTTGGCAATGTTGCAGGAGCGAATGCCTCGAACTTAGGATGCTGCACGATGTAAGTGAAATCGCCAGTGAAGCCGAAGTTATCGGTCAACTTATAAGTTGCTGCTACAGAGAAATCGTAGTTCAACCAGTTGTAACTCAAGTCTGCCGGAGCAATCACGGTTCCATCTGCTGCCTTAGCACCGAGATGGTAATCGGCAAAACGGCCTACGAATTCACCCTTTGCATTCTTCACTGCTGCGTTTTCACCCTTCAGCTTCTGCCACTCCAGACGGGCACCATAGTAGAGATTCAACTTGTTGGTGACATCCCAATCGTGAGTGAAGTAGAGAGCCAGCTTGTTTTCGCTTCCCTTGTAATACTCAGATGCATTCTTGTTGAAATCGTAGAAATAGCCGTTGTGGTGGGCATCCCAAACTCGCAGGGCAAAACTGCCATCTGCAGGAACACTCTGATCATACATGGTTGTATTTGAGCAATAATCAATATGATAGAACCACTCATTCACGCCGAGGCGGAAGGTGGAAGTTTTGAACTTCTTGCTGAGCTCTGAAGTGAAGAGGACCTCATCAATCTTACCGGCATTGAGACATGACATACGGGTCTGGATGTACTGACCGTTGTAATCCTTGGTCTGTCCGTCGATATCGCGATACTTATAATTATATACGCCCTGATTGGCAGCGCTCTTCAAATCGATGATAGACATTGGAGTCTGGTAAACCATCGCACCACGTGAGTGATCGTACTTCAAGGTAGCCTTCCAGTTCAAACCGTTGTCAAAACGGTAGCTGTTCATGAGGGTTACCTCACTTGCCTTATTCAGACAAGCATCGTAGAGAGAAGTCTGCTTCAACTCACCAGTACGCATATCGCGATAAGTCATCTCATTATCGATAGGAAGATAAGAGGTGGTACCGAGCTTGAAGTCGCCATACTCCTTTACGCTTCCATCGCCCACATAGATAAATGGAGCACTCTGGGTTGCGTAGTTATACACGTTGTGGCTGTTGGCATACTTATACATGGCAGTGAACTCACCACGATTGCCGTTATACTTCTTGGTGAGGAGAGCCTTGTAAATCTGAGTACGGTCCTGATAAGGAGTTGACTTGATCTTGAAGGTTCCCGGATCGAAATCCTGATACATATTAAAGCTGTAGTACCAGTCCTTACCCAAATCACCATTCATATTCAGAGAGAATTCCTGCAATCCGAAATGATTGCTCTTATAATTCAGCGTACCATTGAATCCTTTCTGTCCCTTCTGGGTGAAAGAGTTCACGGCATAACCGATATTACCGGTAGTGATGGCAGTCTCGGCAATCTTGAGCAAACCCTGATGGCTCAAACTTGCATCACCACGCCAGATAGTATTGACAGAATGAGGATTGGTAGCGTAAGTAACAGGCAAACCATTCTCCAACACGTTGACATCGGCAGAAGGCAAACCAATCTGAATCTCACGAGGACCATTCGCACTGGCAGCATTGAGCATCACATTGCGATTACCCTCTTCCTTAGCACTTGAATTATCATCCTGTGCAAAAGCTGCTGTAACATTTACCAATGAAAGTGCAAGCATCATAGCTGCGCTCTTTCCATTTAATAAGTTGTTCATACTTTAAATGTTTAAGTTGTTAGCGTTAATGTTTTGATTTCTGCTGCAAAAATACATAAAGGTCTGAACAGCGGCTTAAAAAATCATTTCATCGAATAAAAAATTCCGTTCATTGTAACATAATTGCTATTACATGAACGGAATTTCACACTTTTCTGCTAGTTTCTACTTCTTAACTAACTCTTTTCTATTTCAGACAAAGGGAGTCATATAGATCACTACAGACTATTAAGAGCGTGTCATGATGTACTTGAGTTAATAAGTTCAAGTACTTGAGTTAATGAGGTCAAGTGCTTGAATCAGTGAGGTCAAGTGTTTGGTTCAGCTTACCCAAGTAGTTCCGTAAGCTATCGGAGACGACTCCGGAAGCAGACGCAGATAGCTTCGTTGACTAACGCAAGTACTTGAGTTGGCTAACGCAAGTACTTGAGATGCTCAACGCAGCCTGTTTCGATGGACCATGTAGGCTAATAACCAAAAACGTTAACGAACAATAAAAAACAGCTTAGATTTTGTGGAAACGCATCTTTTTTGTACTTTTGGGAAAAATAAGGCAGGAATGACTGAGCGAAAGATCATACATATCGACATGGATGCCTTCTTTGCTGCGGTAGAGCAAAGAGACAATCCGGAGCTTCGGGGCAAACCGGTAGCGGTTGGCTTCGACGGACCTCGTGGTGTGGTTTCTACAGCCAGCTACGAGGCTAGGAAGTATGGCGTTCACTCGGCGCAATCCATCGCTCAAGCCAAGCAGCGCTGCCCTAACCTCATCATCGTGCCCTGCCGGCATGATTATTACGCTAAAATATCCCATCAGATACATCAGATATTCCAGGAATATACCGACCTCATCGAACCCATCTCCATAGATGAAGCCTTTCTTGATGTAACGCAGAATAAGAAAGGGATAGAACTGGCGGTGGATATTGCCAAAGAAATCAAAACCCGTATCAAGGAGGCAACCGGACTCACCGCCTCGGCAGGCATCAGCTACTGCAAGTTTCTCGCCAAAGTGGCTTCTGATTACCGCAAGCCCGACGGCATCTGCACCATTCATCCCGACAAGGCGCTCGATTTCATCGCCCAGCTGCCAGTAGAGGATTTCTGGGGTGTGGGCAAGAAAACCTTGCAAAAGATGCATTTCATGGGGATCTTCAACGGAGCAGACCTGAGGAAAGTATCCGAAGAACATCTGGTAGAAGTGTTCGGAAAAGCCGGACACATCTTCTATGATTTCGCAAGGGGGATAGATGAACGACCTGTCATCACCTACCGGGAACGGAAATCGGTAGGCTGCGAACAGACTTTCCTGGAAGATATCTATCTAAAAACGGCTGTGATTATCGAACTGTACCATACTGTACTCGAACTGCTGGAGCGCATCGCCAAAAGCGGTTTCGAAGGAAGAACCCTGACGCTGAAGGTGAAGTTTGCCGATTTCACCCAGATAACACGAAGCATCTCACAAGAAAAGGTTCTGAAAAAGAAGGATGATATTCTACCTCTTGCCAAACGGCTACTGAAACAGGTAGATTACTCCTCGGCGCATCCCATCCGCCTGCTTGGTCTGTCCGTAAGCAACGCCTCATCAGAAGAAGCCAGGAAGCAAGATAAGGAGAACAGCAGTTTCAAACCCGAATACAAAGAACTGGAACTGGAATTCGAAGATTGGGAATAAGCCCCCTTTAAAAAGCTATAGTATGCCCGCTTAAAAAGAAACAAACCATAATACGCGAAAAGCAGCTGTCAGACATCCCGTCTATACAGCTGCTTTCTCTCATTACTACTTATTTCCCAAAACAAAACTTTTTACCTTAAAGAAAACTACTTACCTTAATGAATACTCAATCCTATAACCTTAAAACATAAAACCTAAACCTATGAAAATGCAACTATTTCTGCATGAAACAATTTATAAACTTCTAAATTCTGGTGCAAAGATAGTAAGTTTCAGCGAACAGCAGGTACAATTATCGTTCAAATAGTGATAAAAATGATACAATGTACCTTTTATGCTAGGAAATGAACGATTTTTATCCATATATTCACAGATTTTACACTTCAGGTATAGCGTATTTCTCTCTATTTCATCACATTACCTACATCACCAGGTAACATTCCATACTCTTCCTTGAAACATTTTGTGAAGTAAGACGGCGCTGAGAAGCCCACTTCATAGGCTACTTCAGAGACACTCATGCTCCGGGTTTCGAGCAAACGCCTAGCTTTGGCAAGGCGAGCCTTACGGAGTAAGTCAACAACAGAAGAGCCTGTCATCGCCTTCACCTTGCGATAGAGCTGCACACGGCTTAAGCCAATCTGCTGTCCCATATCCTCAACTCCAAACTCGCTATCAGAAAGATTCTTCTGGATAATGGCTTGAAGCTGCTTGAGGAACTGCCTGTCACGATCTTCCAGATGAGCCTCAGAAATCTCCTTCTCAGCCTCTTTAGAACCTTGATAAAGATTCTTCAGGAGCTGACGCTGTCGCAAGAGATTCTCGATACGGGCGAGAAGCACCTTGCTGTGGAATGGTTTGGTAATATAGGAATCTGCTCCATGCTCATAACCCTCTGCGCGATGCTCCTCCAGGTTCTTCGCCGTAAGCATAATAACAGGAATATGGGAGGTAGCCGTATTCGTCTTCAGCTGTTCTGTCAACTCCAATCCGTCCATAACAGGCATCATCACATCGCAAATCACCAGGTCAGGCACCTCTTTCAAGGCGACAGCCAGACCCTCTTTACCATCGGCGGCCTCAAGAACAATATACTCATCCTGCAAAAGAGTACGCTCATACTGACGGATATCAGTATTATCATCAATAACCAGAACAGTAGGACGATTGGTATTCTCGCTTACCAACCGCTGAACTTTTCCACGACTTCTGTCTCCATCGTCAATATATTGCAAAACAGATTCATCTACAATATTCTTACCAGTTGACGCAGAAGTATTTACAGAGTTATCCACAATATCCACATCATTGTGGATAACTTGTGAATCACCCTCCTGCTCACGAGGAATGACAACGATAAAATCAGAGCCCTTTCCCAGTTCACTTTCTACCCTAGCCTCACCATGATGCAACTCTACAAATGATTTCACCAGAGCCAGACCGATACCCGTACCGCTGGCAGCACCCTTGGCCTGGAAGAAGCGTTCAAAGATCTTATCAGCCTCATCCTGCGAGATACCCTTGCCCGTATCTTTCACATCAAGACGGAGATTGGCACCTTCATCTTTCAGCGAAACAAAGATTTCGCCACCGGCAGGCGTATATTTCAAGGCATTGCTCAACAGATTGAACACGATACGGGAAATCTTCTCCTGATCGGCAATCATTTCATGGCTGCCTTTCAAGTCATCAACATCCAGATGCAGTCTGATCTGCTTGCGCTCGGCAGTAAGCTGGAAGTCGCCCACCCACATCGCCAAGGTCTTCACAATGTCGAAACGATAGAGTTTCAGTTCCATCTTGCCATTCTGAATCTTACGGAAATCAAGAATGTTACTTACCAACTGTTGGAGGGCAAGGGCATTACGCTGCACCATCTTCAAAAGTTCGCGACTCTTGCCCTTGATGCCGGAATCTTCAAGCAGCATCTCTACCGGGTCGGCTATCAGGGTTAAAGGCGTGCGAAGTTCATGGCTGATATTGGTAAAGAATACCAGACGGGAATGAGTGAGTTCCAAGACCTCCTCATTCAATCGTTTCAATTCTCCATTCTTTTCACCCAATTCTACATTCAGTCGCTTCAGTTCGCCATTTGTCTTAGCCAATGTTTCGTTCAGTTTCACCTTTATCAGATAACCTCTGAAAATTAAAGCCGCAGCTGCAAGGCAAACAAGCAGGAACAGACACAGACCTATGAGCATGACTTTCTGTGAGTTATAATCAGACAGATACTGGTTTACCTGCTTATGTAAAGTCTTCAGATTGTGCGCCTGACGCTCGGCATCTCTAGCCTCCATCAATGTAAGGGCAGCATTTGCCTGGGTTATGATAGAAGTGCTCAGATAATTGTCGCGTTCATAAGGCTGATGCTTCAATATCTTCATGGCAAGCGCTATGACCTCGTCACCCTTGGTAGGATAAAGATAAGAGGCTTCGAAAATACCATCGCGCACAAGTTCCAAACCACCACCTTCGGTAGCCATGCCGTCTACTCCGGTATACTTATAGTTACGCTTTACCCTCATCTGGCGGGCAGCCACATAAGCTCCCCAGGCAAGACAGTCATTATGGGCAAAGACATAATCAAAGTCCTGTGTCTGTTTCAATATGCGTTTCATCGCCTGGATTCCACCCTCTTCTTTCCAGTTTCCTCCCTCCGAGGCTACAACCTGTAACCCAGGATAAGGCTTGATAGCATCCATAAAACCACGATGACGCTCCAAAGCAGGCGAAGACCCCTCCAAACCGCTGATTTCAACGATGCGGCCCTTTCCCTGAAGCTGCTGGGCGATAAAAGTTCCCATCGATTTACCTATCGTATAGTTATCGCAGCCGATAAATGCCGTATACTTATCTGAATTGGTCTTCCTGTCATAGAGAATCACAGGAATACCTTTATCGTAAGCACGCTCTACCGACTTGGATATAGCACTCAGCTGATTAGGAGATACGATAAGCAGATCTACACCCTCATCGATAAACTGGTTAACTTGCTTATTCTGCAACACATTATCATCGTTGGAAGAAGCCAGTTTCACGATAAGCGAATCGTTGAGATACTCGCCCATCTTGAGTTCATCATTCAGTTTATCGCGCCAGGTATCTTCCGAACACTGGGATACGCCAATGACAAACTTCCTAGGCTTCTGAGCACAACCGGTCAGCAACACGATGATCGCTACATATATAATAAGGTGTAATTTTCGTTTCATACAGCTTATACAATTTCTATGTTTATAAAGAAAAGGCATTCTACAAATGCCTAAAAATAAAACTTTACCGCTGCAAATATACAACTTTTTTTTTGTATTTTAGCCCCATTGGTCAGTTTTTTGCAAATAATTTATTCTGAGAACACCAAGAAAAACATACGAAAATCTTTCATATTTATCTTTTCCACACCAGTTACCAACAGGAAAAACATCTGATAACCAACGGAATAACATAGTTATCAACACATATGTGGAAAACTTATCTATGAGAAGTGAATAAGTGTGGAAAAGTTTAGAGCATAAAAAAGACATCAACTAAAAAGTTGATGTCTCTCATCTTGTAGCGGGAGGGGGCCACGATCCCTCGACCTCCGGATTATGAATCCGACGCTCTAACCAGCTGAGCTATCCCGCCATCCAAGCAATTGATTTCTCATTTGCGGGTGCAAAGGTAATACATTTATTTGAATTGAACAAATTTTTCGGCAGAAATTTTCAAAAAAAGTTTCATTTTCTCTTTTTTCTCACATTCCAGCCCTACTTTCACCTAATTATATATATAAAAAAAACGAAAAATAAAGGTTTTCTTATTTTTTTATATTACCTTTGCACGCTGAATAACAGACCTGCTATTATTTTAAATAAAGAAAAGGTCTGAAACAACAGAATATTGAAATGCTTAGAATTAAGAAATTAGACATATTTATTGCCAAGCAGTTTGGTCTCCTTTTCATGGGAACTTTCTTCATCTGCCAGTTTGTGCTGATGATGCAGTTCTTATGGAGATATATTGATGATCTCATCGGTAAGGGACTCACGATGGACGTGATGGCTCAATTTTTCTGGTACATGGGTCTGATGCTCGTACCACAGGCCCTGCCTTTGGCTATTCTCCTGTCTTCACTCATGACGTTCGGTAATCTCGGCGAGAGTTCGGAACTTACAGCCATCAAGGCTGCCGGCATTTCACTGATGCAAGCTTTCCGCTCACTCATCGTCATCACCATCATCATCATGTTTGGCTCATTCTATTTCCAGAACAATGTGGGACCTAAGTCGAACATGAAACTGGCACAACTTCTGATTTCTATGAAACAGAAAAGCCCGGAACTGGAAATTCCGGAAGGAATCTTCTATGATGGTATTCCAAACTGCAACCTTTATGTGCAGAAGAAGGATTTGAAAACCGGAAAACTTTACGGCATCATGATTTACCGCATGACCGACAGCTATGAAGATGCCGCCATCATATTGGCAGATTCCGGCATGCTCCAGAGTACAGCAGAGAAGAAGCATCTTGTTCTGAGTCTCTACAGCGGAGAATGGTTTGAGAACATGCAAAGCAGTGCACTTGCCAATACTGCTGCCGTACCATACAGACGAGAGACTTTCGTTTCCAAAAAAATCATTCTCGACTTTGATGGAGACTTCAGTATGACCGATGCAGCTTCGCTTTCAGGAAATGCGAAGGGTAAAAGTCTGGAGAAAATCAACCACGACATCGATTCACTCAACCAATTATATGATTCAATCGGAAGAATCTACCTGAACGAAGCCAACGTGAGATTCTATGGAGGTGCACAGCGCATCAACAAAAATGATTCACTCAAAGAAATCAAGAAGGGCGAAAAGCTCAATTTCGACACCTTATATAATAAGTTGCCACAGGACAAGAAGCTCATGGCGGTAAACCAGGCACAGTCTACCGTACAACAGGAGCTTTCTGACCTTGATTTCAAATCGATGTCAACGAGCGATGCAGACTACATGATAAGGCAGCACAAGATTGAGGCTATCAACAAGTTCACCCTAGCCCTTTCGTGTCTCATCTTCTTCTTTATCGGAGCGCCATTAGGAGCCATCATCCGAAAAGGAGGACTGGGTTTCCCTGTCGTCATCTCCGTACTTGTGTTCATCGTCTTCTTCATCCTCGACAATACAGGATACAGAATGTCAAGAAGCGGAATGTGGGCCATCTGGTTCGGTAAAGGTCTTGCACCGGCAGTATTGACGCCTTTGGCTATCTTCGTAACCTACAAGGCAACCAATGACTCTTCCGTATTCAATATGGATGTTTACAAAGAGTTCTTCATGAAACTGCTCGGTTTACGACAGAAACGCCATTACTTCGGCAAGGAAGTCATCATCACCGACCCGGATTATCAGACGGATGCAGAGAAACTGGAAAGAATAAACCAAGACATCACCTTATATAATAAGGAACACAAACTGGTTCATCTTCCAAACGTCATCAATGTATTCTTCAAATACGAGCCTGATCATGAGATAGAAAGAATCAATGCAGAATTGGAAGAAGTAATAGAAGATTTGACCAACACCGCCAACAAGTATATCCTGCACGACATGAACCAATATCCGGTTCTTTCTGTCAAGGCACATACACGCCCATTCGAGCGGAAATGGCTCAACATCATTGCAGCCATCATCTTCCCAGTGGGCACACTGCTATATTTGAGAATGTGGCGATTCCGACTGCGCTTGTTCCGTGACCTCAAGGTCATCAGTCAGACCAATACGGACATCATCCATCGGATTAGAGAACAGAAAAAGTAAAATGTAACTATATAATAAGGTATCAAACATGTCAGAAATCAAATTAAATAGCATCGAAGATGCAGTAAAAGACTTCAAGGAAGGAAAGTTCGTCATTGTTGTTGATGACGAAGACCGCGAAAACGAAGGCGACCTCATCATTGCCGCAGAGAAGATAGACGCAGAAAAAGTAAACTTCATGCTGAAACACGCAAGAGGTGTACTCTGTGCCCCTATCACCCTGAGCCGCTGCGATGAGCTCGACTTGCCTCATCAGGTTTCAGAGAACACCTCAGTATTGGGAACACCATTCACCATAACCGTAGATAAACTGGAAGGCTGTTCTACCGGTGTTTCTGCACACGACCGTGCCGAAACCATCAAAGCACTTGCCGACCCGAATTCTACCCCACAGACTTTCGGCAGACCGGGTCACATCAATCCGCTCTACGCACAAGATAACGGAGTATTAAGAAGAAGCGGACACACAGAAGCAGCCATCGATCTTTGTAAAATGGCAGGCCTCTATCCAGCAGGCGCACTTATGGAAATCATGAATGAAGACGGCACCATGGCACGTCTGCCAGAACTGATGAAGATGGCACAGGAATGGAACCTCAAGGTTATTTCTATTAAAGACATGATAGAATACCGACTCAAGAAAGAATCACTCATCGAAGTGGGCGAAGAGGTTGACATGCCTACAGAATACGGACACTTCCGCCTCATTCCGTTCCGCCAGTCTAGCAATGGTCTGGAACACATGGCACTCATCAAGGGAGAATGGAAAGAAGACGAACCTATCCTGGTCCGTGTTCACTCTTCTTGCGCTACTGGCGACATTCTGGGCAGCAAGCGTTGTGACTGCGGTCAGCAGCTCCACAAGGCCATGCAAATGATAGACGAGGCAGGAAAGGGAGTTGTTGTCTACATGCAGCAGGAAGGACGCGGCATCGGTCTTATGAACAAGATTGCAGCCTACAAGCTTCAGGAAGAAGGCTACGATACCGTTGACGCCAATACCCATCTCGGTTTCAAGCCAGACGAGCGCGACTATGGTTGCGGTGCACAGATGCTCCGTCATCTCGGCGTGCACAAAATGCGTCTGCTCACCAACAATCCGGTAAAGCGCGTAGGTCTCGAAGCATACGGTTTGGAAATCGTAGAAAATGTACCTATCGAAGTTGTACCTAACAAGTATAATGAGCGCTATCTCAAGACCAAGAGAGACCGCATGGGGCATACTTTGCACCTCGGATAATAAAATTATGTTATTATTTCAATACGAAACATGAAATAATGCTCAATTTTCTTCCGAAAAAGAAATAATTTGCTTACTTTTGCACACGATAAACAAATATAAGAATAAAATTATGGCACAATTATCTGATCGTTTAAACAGATTGGCACCTTCAGCAACGCTGGCGATGTCACAGAAGAGTAGTGAAATGAAAGCTCAAGGTATTGATGTAATCAACATGAGCGTAGGTGAACCAGACTTCAACACTCCTGACAATATCAAACAGGCAGCAAAGAAGGCTATTGACGAGAACTATTCCCGTTATTCACCAGTACCAGGTTATCCTGACTTGCGAAAAGCAATTGTAGCCAAATTAAAGAACGAGAATGGTTTGGAGTACACTACCAATGAAGTAATCGTTGGTACTGGTGGTAAGCAGTGCGTCTGCAACGCTGTATTGGCACTCGTAAATCCAGGCGACGAGGTTATCATTCCTGCACCATATTGGGTAAGCTACCCACAGATGGTGAAATTGGCAGGAGGTACTCCGGTCATTGTGAATGCCGGTTTCGACCAGGACTTTAAGATGACAGCAGAGCAGTTGGAGAATGCCATTACAGAGAAGACCAAGATGCTCATTCTCTGTTCTCCAAGCAACCCTACCGGTAGCGTATACTCTAAGGAAGAACTGGCTGCACTGGCAGAAGTACTCAAGAAGCATCCTGAAGTATTTGTGTTGGCAGATGAAATCTACGAACACATCAATTATATCGGCAAGCACCACAGCATTGCTCAGGAACCGGGCATGAAGGAGCAGGTTATCATTGCCAATGGTGTATCTAAGGCTTACGCCATGACAGGATGGAGAATCGGTTTCCTGGCTGGTCCGGAATGGATCATCAAGGGCTGCAACAAGCTCCAGGGACAGTATACCAGCGGTACATGTTCTGTCAGCCAGAAGGCAGCAGAAGCAGCCTATACACTCGACCAGAGTGCAGTAGAGGAAATGCGCGTAGCTTTCGAGCGCCGACGCAACCTGATTGTAAAGTTGGCTAAAGAGGTTCCAGGTCTTGAGGTAAACATGCCACAGGGTGCCTTCTATCTCTTCCCTAAGTGCAACAGCTACTTTGGCAAGAGCAATGGTGAGAAGACCATCAACAATTCAACCGACTTTGCCATGTACCTTCTCGAGGAAGCACATGTAGCCACCGTAGGTGGTGACGCATTCGGTGATCCAGACTGTTTCCGCATGAGCTATGCAACAAGCGACGAGAACATCGTTGAAGCTATCAAGCGCATCAAGGAAGCCTTGGGTAAGTTGAAATAAAAATGGCTTAAAGACCATTTTCAAGGGTCAAAATGTAAGAAAAAAGCGAGATATTGGTATAAAATAAGCCAATATCTCGTTAAAACTTCTTAATTAGGCTGATAGTAAACTTTAATTTATTATCTTTGCCAATGCAAAATAGATAACCCAACTGTGTTTATTGACAAACGACACATTCAAGGTCTACGAAGCGAGAAAGAAAAAAAAGAAAATATTAATAATTTATTAACTAATAATTTAAAAAAAGTAAAATTATGGCAACTACAAAACAAGCAGCCCCAGCTAAGAAGTCTGAGGGCTTTCAGGGAGTAAGAGGCGCATTCTGGATCATCGTGGTATGTGCTATCATCGCATTCACATTGTTCTTCACATGGTTCGGTAATGACATGCACTTCCAGGATCCAGGTGTACAGGATCACCCAGCAGACATTTGGGGTACTATCTACAAAGGTGGTGTAATCGTACCAGTTATCCACACATTGTTGCTCACAGTGTTGGCTATGACAATCGAGCGTTGGTTGGCTCTTAAGACCGCTACAGGTAAAGGTGCTCTTCCTAAGTTCGTTGCAAACATCAAGGCAGCTTTGAACGCAAATGATTTCGCTAAGGCTGAGCAGCTCTGCAACAAGCAGCGCGGTACAGTAGCTAACGTTGTTATGGCTTCTTTGAACGCTTACAAGTCTATGGAGTCTGGTGCTAACGCATCTTTGAAGAAGGCTCAGAAGGTAGCTAAGATCCAGCAGGCTCACGAGGAGGCAACTCAGTTGGAGATGCCAACTTTGACAATGAACTTGCCTATCATCGCTACAATCGTAACACTTGGTACTTTGACAGGTCTTCTCGGTACTGTAACCGGTATGATCAAGTCATTCCAGGCCATGGGTGAAGGTGGTGGCGCTGACTCAGCAGCACTTTCTGTAGGTATTTCTGAGGCGTTGATCAACACCGCATTCGGTATCTTGACATCATGGTGTGCCGTTGTATCTTACAACACATTCACCAACAAGGTAGATAAGTTGACATACGCACTCGACGAGGTAGGTTACTCAATTGCTCAGACATACGAAGCTAACCACGCAGAAGAGGCTTAATTTTTGCTAACCCTTTAAAATTTTATCGCTATGGGTAAAGTAAAAATTAAGAAGAGTGACGTCTGGATCGATATGACGCCTATGTCAGACGTTATGACCCTGTTGCTTACCTTCTTCATGCTCACCTCTACATTCGTAAAGAATGAGCCTGTAAAGGTTAACACACCAGGATCTGTGTCTGAGATTAAGGTGCCAGAGAACGGCGTCTTGACTATCTTGGTAAGTCCTGAAAAGGACAAGGCTGGTAATCCTACCGGCGAGGGCCAAGTATTTATGAGTATTGATAATACTGATCAGTTGGGAGCTACACTGAGCACAATGACAGGAGCATTCGGCGTGTCATTGAATCCAAAGCAGATTGAGACATTCAAGAGCGAAGGTACGTTTGGTGTACCAATGAACGACTTGAGTACTTATCTGACAATGAACGCTTCTAAGCGTCCACAGTATCTCCAGACTAAAGGTATTCCTCTCGACAGTATTAAGGGCGGTATGAGCGAGTTCCAGCAGTGGGTTGACGCAGCTCGTAACGTAAACGAGGACATCAAGATTGCCCTGAAGGCAGATGCTTCTACACCTTACAAGACCGTTAAGAGAGTGATGAACGAACTCCAGGATATGGACGAGAGTCATTACTATATGATTACACAGTTAAAAAAACAGGGGGACGAATAAATGGCAAAGAAAGAAAGCAAACAAAAGAAAATGAATGTCCGCGTAGACTTTACGCCTATGGTGGATATGCTCATGCTGCTTATCACGTTCTTCATGCTGTGTACATCTTTGAGCAAACCTCAGACTATGGAGCTGACTATGCCAAGTAATGATGACAACCAACCAGAGGACAAGAAGAACGAAGCAAAGGCTTCTGAGACTGTGACACTCTACGTAACAGCAGACAACAAGATTTATTATGGTGCAGGTATTCCTAAGTACGATGACCCATCATGGATCAAGGAGACTACATGGGGCAGCCAGGGCATCCGTAAGATCTTGAGAGAGCACGCTACAGAAAACGGCACACGCCCTGTAGAAAGAATCGCACTTGCTGTCAAGGAGTTGAACATGGACCGTCAGAAGAATCCTAAGCAGTATCCTGATAGCATCTATCAGAAGAAGTTGAGCGATTTGAAGGCTGGTAACTTGAAGGACGGAAAAATTCCTACTCTTACCATCGTCATCAAGCCTACCGACAACGCTTCTTACAAGAATATGGTTGACGCTCTCGACGAAATGCAGATTTCAAACATTGGTACTTACGTCATCGATAAGATTAACGCAGACGACGAGAAACTTCTCAAGTCTAGAAACGTTAAGATGTAAGATGAGTAACAAACAATTTTAAACAAGAAAGAAATGGCAAAAATAGATCTTTACGATCCTAAATGGGTCGATATGGTTTTCGCCGGAAAGAACAAGGAGTATGGTGCATACCAGCTCCGTAAGGGTACTTCTGGCCGAAACATCAAGGCTCTTCTGATCTTGGTCATTGCTGCAGCTCTCGTGGGTGGATTCTTGGCTTGGAAAGTCATCGAACAGAAACAGGCCGAAGAACAGCAGGCATATATGGAAGCTATGGAGTTGGCTAAACTCCAGCAGCAGGCTAAGAAGGAAGAAAAGAAGAAGGAGCCAGTGAAGCCAAAGATTGAACCAAAGAAGGAGATACCTGTGGCTCGCGAAACTCAGAAGTTTACCGCACCTGTCATTAAGAAGGATGAACTCGTAAAAGAGGAAAACCAGGTTAAGCAGATGGATAAACTGGATGAAAAAGTTGCAGTCGGTACTGAAAACAAGGAAGGTGTGAAGGACCGTACAATTGAAGCTGTAAGAAGTGATATTGCAACGGTAGCTCCACCTCCACCACCAGCACCAAAACCTGAAGTTTCAACTAAGGTCTTCGATGTTGTAGAGGAGATGCCTTCATTCCCTGGTGGACAAGGCGCCCTGATGTCTTACCTTGCAAGCAACATCAAGTATCCTGTCGTTGCACAGGAGAATGGTGTACAGGGTCGTGTTATCGTATCATTCGTGGTAGAGCGTGATGGTTCTATCTCTGATGTTAGGGTAGCTCGTTCAGTTGACCCTTCACTTGACCGTGAAGCACAGCGTGTCGTTAAGAGCATGCCTAGGTGGAAACCAGGTAAGCAAAACGGTTCTGCTGTACGTGTTAAATATACTGTACCAGTTGTATTTAGATTGCAGTAATAGAATGAAAAAAACATCTTATATTTTTTTAGGTATAGGATTAACAGTACTATCAATGGCTTTCTTCTCGTCATGTGGCGAGAAGAAAGCCAAAGATGGTAGAACTGATACTCCTACTTCAGGCACAATTGAATTTGTGGCTGACGAGAGTTTGAGTCCTATCATTGACGAAGAAAGAAGTCAGTTTGAGTATGAGTTCCCGAAAGCTAAACTCAAGCCGAAGTATACAGATGAAGTCACCGGACTTCAGATGATTAAAGATTTCAAAACAGCGCTCTTGTTCACTACACGTAATTTGAAAGATAGTGAAATAGCCTACTTGAAGTCTAAAAGCAATGTAATTCCTTCTGTTTTCCCTATCGGTTACGATGGATTGGCCTTTATTGTAAACAAGCAAAACAATGATACTTGTATTACGGTAAAAGATATCAAACGTATCCTTACAGGTAAGGCAACTAAATGGAGTGATATTGTGAAAGGTTCTAAGAGAGGTGACATCGAAGTTATTTTCGATAATACCCGCTCTGCAACAACCAATTATGTAGTAGACTCTGTACTGCACGGAGCTAAAATGGGTGCAAAAATCATGGCCGCAAAAACTAGTAAAGAGGTTATCGACTATGTGGATCAGAACCCAGGCTCAATCGGTGTAATTGGATCTAACTGGCTCAACGACCGCCGTGATTCAACCAACACTACATTTAAGAAGAATATTCATGTCATGCGAGTATCTATCAAAGATGTGGCAAAACCATATAACAGCTGGCAACCATATCAGGCATACTTGCTGGATGGAAGATATCCGTTCGTCAGAACATTATATGCTATTGTAGTTGACCCTCACAAGGCATTGCCTTGGAGCTTTGCAAACTACATTTCAGGTCCAAGAGGACAGCTCATCCTGTTCAAGACCGGCTTACTTCCATACAGAGGTGACATCACTATAAAGACCGTTAATGTAAAGCGCTAAAGAAAAAGCTAAGAAAGAGACGCATATAAAAAAGTAGAATTATGAAAGCAATTAAATATTTAGTAGCAGGTTTGCTCGTCATGGGTTTGGCAGCACCTGCAATGGCACAGGATGTCAACTATAAGGACATGCTGAAACCTATAGAGACTACATTGAAGGCTGGTAATGCAGATCCTAAGGCTTTTGCCAAGGAAATCAAGGAATACCAGAAGGAGTTCAAAAAGGATCCTAAGGCATTGGTTGCTTTGGGTAACCTTCTTGCAATGAACAAGAACTATGATCAGGCTAATGCTGTTGCTGATGCTGTCATCGCTAAGTTCAAGAACTATGGTGACGCTTACATTCTGAAAGGCGACATCTATGCAATGCAGGACAATGGTGGTGAAGCTGCTACATGGTATGGTCAGTGTATGACAATGGATCCTAAGAATCCTCAGGGATATATCAGCTATTCTAACGTTTACCGTAAAATTGACCCACAGGCTAGTGCGGAAGCTTTGAACAAGCTGAGAGAAATCAACCCTAACTACCCTATCGAGGCAGAAGCAGGTCACAACTTCTTCAGCGCTGGCAACTACGAGAAGGCGTATGAGTATTTCTCAAAGGCTAAGCCAAACACACTTGAAGAGTATACTCAGTACGAATATGCTTTCACAGCTTATATCGTTGGAAAGAAGGAAGAAAGTTTGAGCCTTTGCGAAAGTGGTATCCAGAAGTTCCCTAAGGATGCAGCTATGCAGGTTTTGGCTATGCGCGCTGCTGTTGACGTAAAGAACTTTGAATCTGCTCTAAAGCATTCAAACATCGTAATGAACACCGATTCTATCAAGAAAAATGCTAGTATCGTTGCTTATTATGGTTTGGCTTTGGCTGGCAACAAGCAGTATAATGAGGCTATTGCTCAGTACCAGAAGGCATTGGAGATGAAGGCTGACGATCCTAAGCCATTGCAGTATATCTCTGAGGCTTACAAGGAGTTGGGCGATGAAGACAAGGCTTTGGAGTACAACCAGCAGTACATGGATAAGAATCCAAATGCTGCTCCTACAGACTTCATGAAGCTTGCTGAAATCTATGTAAACAAGGCCAAGAAAGATCCAGCCAAGAAGATTGAGAACATTGACAAGGCTATCAGCGTATACGCTAAGTTGGCAGAGAAGTATCCTACATTGAAGCCATTTGCTAAGCTTCAGGAGGGTAACACTGCTTTCCAGAACGAGTTGGACGACAAGGCTATTGCTGCTTATACAGAAGTAATCAATGAGCTGGAAGCAAAGCAGTGTGATGAAGATGAGCTCAGCTACCTGAAGACATCATACCAGTATATGGGCTTCATCTATACCTACGACAAGCAGGACTTCAATACAGCTAAGCCATACTGGGATAAGCTTCTGAAGCTTGATCCACAGAACAAGTTGGCTAACGATGCTTACGAGAAGGCAGGTCTCAAGCCAGGCGAATAAGCATAAAATTACTAACTACAACATATTGGGGATTGCATCAGATATTGATACAATCCCCTTTTAGTTTATATGATTTGTACTATAAGCAAATAAAAGGATATAACGATAAAACAAAATCTTTAAACAATAGAAAAAGAAAAGAGCGATTCCAAAGGAACCGCTCTCAATGTTTTATGTAACTAAAAGTATCTCTCCTTATAGATTAAGGAAGACTGATTGCCTCGTTAGGGCAAACATCAGCACAAGTACCACACTCTGTGCAGACGTCTGGGTTGATAGAATACTTCTCGCCCTCAGAGATTGCACCTGATGGACACTCATCAATACATGTACCGCAAGCGATACAATCGTCACCAATTACGTATGCCATAATTATTAATGTTTAAATGTTTATAATGTTTTTGTATAATATGCTTTTAATTTGTCTTACTTCATAACATCAGGTATATTACCTAATAATTATGGTGCAAAGATAATAATAATTTCTGAAATACCTACAATTAGGTATAAGAATTTTCAAGAATTAGATTAATTTATACATAATCGAAATAAAACGGAAAGCAATATGAAGAGGAATATTCCGTTATAAATATATGAAACAGAAACTATTGACATTCATCATAAGCCTTGCCATCACAATCCAGGCTGGTGCACAGGAAAGAACAGTAGAAAACCGTCCTTATACCGATTTGCGCCCATTCCACTTCGGTGTATTAGTAGGCACCCACTTCCAGGATATAGAATTCCAGAATGCAGGACCGGTGACTTATCTTGATGCTGACGGCATTGAGCAGCAAAGCTGTGTAACAGTAGACCAGGACAGATGGGATACTGGATTTACAGTAGGTGTACTAGGAGAATTCCGCCTCAACACCCACTTCCAGCTACGCATAGCACCAGCCATGTATTTCGGTACCCGACATCTCTCCTTCTACAACATGCAGGAAAAAGATGGGGCAGGTAATCCGATACAGCAGAAACAGGAGATGAAGACAGCTTACATTTCCAGTGCATTCGACCTGATATTTGCAGCACAGAGATTCAACAATCACCGCCCATACATCATGGCAGGAATCAACCCGATGATGAATCTGAACAGCAAGAACGAAGATTATATCAAACTGAAGAAAACAGATCTGTTCCTAGAACTGGGATTGGGGTGTGATTTCTATCTGCCTTATTTCAAACTTCGCCCTGAATTGAAATTCATGTATGGAATAACAGATACATACGATAAGAATCACATTAAAAACATAAAAGACAAGAGTACACTCCCATATACACTATCAGCTAAGTCAGCACATAGCAAGATGATAGCTCTCACATTCTATTTCGAATAATCGAACAATATCACATAAGAAAAAGAGGCAGACTCCCCACAGCGAGAGTCTGCCTCTTCTAATTTATAAAGAATAGATATCTTTACTCAACAACTTCCCATGTAAAAACACTTCCGTTCTTCATGCCAGCATCAGCACCTTGGTAATCTGCTGAATAAGGACTTCCATCCACAGGATTCTTACCCACATAACGCTGAGTCTTCAGAGAAAGAAGCATACAGCGGTTATAAAGCATATCCTGCCATACAAACTCCTCTGCCTTGGAAGAGTCAGAAGTCAGACGAACATCACCAGATAAACCAGCACCAGCAATATAAACATATCGTCCGTCAGCTGTTTTCAAAGCAATCTTTCCCTTACCTCTATCCTCCACAACAAACTTCACCTGATTTCTCATGTCGTTTCGATTACCGGAACTATGCATCAACCCATGTCCGGTAGCATCCATTAAACTTCCATCAGCGAGATTAGAGAATCTTATGGTCTTGCCGATAGGCAGATTGGCAGTTCTGTCTGCCAACGGCTCCTCCACCTTGAAATCATCAAAATCAGCCACACCGCCATTCAATTCCTTCTTGTTGAAAGCATAAAGTGCCACACGTACACCCTGGAAGGTCTTCAACTGATAAGGTGAAAGCATCTGCTCACCGATATTCTCCCAGTTCTTACCATTCAGAGAATAGGAATATTGCAACTGGCTCTTGTCATAATCACCCCAAAGACGCAACCATACTACCTTACTTTTAGCCAACGGCTTCAACACTTCCTTGTTGGTATTCTGGTCATAACATCTCAAGTTCAATCCCTTATCCGTCTTGACAACGCCCAATGAAGCATATGGCGTATTGATGGCACCCAAACCAGCCTCATCACCTACCTTCAAGCGGGAAGCATCCAACTTTACAGATGTATAAGATACCGGTCCGATGGCACGCTGCGTCAATGTATTCGTTGCCCAAAGCAGTTGCTTGGCAGGCATGGAATGCAAACGGAACCATCCTTTTCGCTCCTTATTCAGCGACCACATCTTGTCATTCGGATTATGATTCCATTGCCAAACCGGTTTAAAAGTTTTACCCGAGAAATCATCACATCTGTCGTATGGAGCCTGTGGTGTCTTTACCATATCATTCGGTTTGAACCAGGTACGAGGCGAGCGTCCCAGGTTCTTCTCCAATCCGAAGTAAGGCCAGCCGTCAACCCAAGTAACAGGTGATAGGCACACCGTTCTACCCACGGCATTGAAGTCCTGCATCGAAACACCCCACCATTTTCCGTCAGAAGCCTGCACGATGCCGCCCTGATGAATGGTAGCACAGCCCAGGTTCAGACCATTAGGCTTGTTGTTCTGGAAATTGAAACCATCTTCCGGCAAAGGACGACCGATTCCCATGTTGCCTACGCTCCATCCAGTAGCATAACCATACGATTCTCTCTCGCTGATTACGCAAGTTTCATAAGGTCCCCAGATACTCTTGCTTCGGGCACACTGCATGCGGCCCATCGGTGAATAATCTGCAGAGAGAATATAGTACATACCATTGATTTTATACACATGATGTCCCTCACCCATCGCATTGCCTTCCGGAATCACCACCTTGCTGCTGCCCTCTACCGGACCACTCAAATCGGGCTTCAACTCCGTAATGGTCACGTTGCCATACTTGTGCACGGCATAAATCTTGCCATCCTCATCGAAGAGCACAGAGAGGTCGTAGATATCGCCATTAACTTTATGATGCGTCCAAGGTCCCTTGGCACTGTCCGAGATATACACCTGCAATCCATGCCCGTTGATATTGGAGAAGATATAGAACTTTCCGTTATGATATCGAATGGCAGGCGCCCAGATACCCTGTCCGTAAGCCTCCTTGCCATTGCGGAGATTGAAATCATCAGAATCATCAAAACGGTCGAAACAATAGGAAGAGAACTCCCAATTCACCAAATCCTTGGAATGGAGCACCACCAATCCCGGAACACTGTGCATCGTGGTACCCGCCAGATAGTAATCCTCCCCCACTCTGATAATATCAGGGTCAGAAAACTCATCATAAAACAAAGGGTTTGTAAAGGTACCATTACCATTATCTGCCGACCAAGACTTCCCTTTCAAAGTCTGTGTCAGAACATTCTTGGCTACAGATTTTTTCTGCGCCGCAGCTCCCAAAGAACCGCTCAAAAAAGCGATGCAACAGGTTGCAAATAATAATTTCTTCATTCTCATTGATAGGTCTAAAAGATTATTATAAAAAGTATTGCCACAAAAGTACGAATAATTATCCAACCAGAGGTGGACAAAATGATACTTTTATGGCAACAAATGTGATTTTAGAACATTATTTAATCAGATAAGTCTTTCCAGGTTCTGTTTCCAAGTCATATTCATATACGTCAGGAATAGGAACCTTCACTCCTTCTGCTATCCGATGCTGTTCCATTACTGGTTTCACTTCTGCAGATGCAAAAAGGATATTGGGACATGTTCCTTCAGCCTTCTTCAGATTCTTCGCCTTCAGCGGAACGTAGGAGCGGAGACGCAGGATGCCTCCGATGGTGGAGCGAATCTTCGCCTTCATCAGTCTGCCATTCTTCCAGTCCATATCCACCACAAAGCCGCCACGGGCACGAAGTCCCTTTACGCTTCCTTCTTTCCAGGCATCAGGCAAGGCTGGCAAGAGATGCACGGCTCCATCATGACTCTGCAGGAGCATTTCGGCGATACCGGCTGTTACTCCGAAGTTGCCGTCTATCTGGAATGGTGGATGGGCATCGAAGAGATTCGGATAGGTTCTTCCATCAGGATACTCCTTTGCCTGCGCATCAGATGGCAACAGGCGAAGCATATTGCTGATGATTCTGAAAGCATGATTGCCATCGAGCATACGTGCCCAGAAGTTCGTTTTCCAACCCAGACTCCAGCCCGTAGCCTGGTCGCCACGATGCTTCAGAGTGGTGGCTGCGGCATGGAATAGTTCAGGATGAGAGAAAGGAGAAATCTGATTGGATGGATACAATCCATAAAGATGCGAAATATGGCGATGTTCATTCTTCGGATCATCCGCATCCACAAGCCACTCCTGCAACTGTCCGTACTTTCCTATCTGCATTGGCGGAATCTGCGAAACCAGCTGCTGCATATCCTTGCGCTCAGCCTCATCAACACCCAATATTTCAGAAGCCTTCACGGCACTGGTTAAGGCATCGAAGGCTATCTGGTTATCCATCGTGCAACCTGCCGTTACGGCAGTTCTCTTACCCATAGGTCCCTGTTCCGGACTCACCGACGGCACGCTTACCTTCCATTCGGTGCCTGGCAACTTCTGCATATAGTCGAGATAGAACTCAGCAGCACCTTTTATTACCGGATACCACTGCTTGAGGAAAGCCTTGTCGCCTGTATAGAGATAATGCTGCCAGAGATGGGTGGTGAGCCAGGCTCCGCCATTCGGAAACATGCCCCACTGCGCACCGTCCACCGGACCTGCTATGCGCCAGATATCGGTATTATGATGTGCCATCCAGCCACGACAACCATACATTTCCCTAGCCGTCTGTGCTCCCGTTACACTCAAATCCTTAATCAGCGAATACAGAGGCTCCGTGGTGTTACCGAGATTCGTTACCTCGGCAGGCCAGTAGTTCATCTCCGTATTGATGTTGATGGTATATTTACTGTCCCAAGGTGCATTTTTGCTGTCGTTCCAAACGCCCTGCAGGTTTGCCGCCTGTCCACCAGGCTGGGAAGAGGAAATGAGCAGATAGCGACCATAGTTATACATCAGCGCCACCATCGCCATATCCTTGCTGCCTGCAAATTTCTCCAGGCGCTGATTGGTAGGCAACGAAGCATTGATATCGGTTGGCAAAATGAGGGAAGAAGTAGCGAACTGCTTCTGGTAAGCCTCCACATGGCGTTTCTCCAACTGTGCATAGCTCATCAGTTTCACCTTATTTATATAGTCAGCATTGCGCTGGGCTGCATTGCCCGACACATCATGATAGTTCACAAAATTGGTGGCAGCACTCACGATGATGGTTGCCTCGGTGCCATCCGTCCTTACATCTGCCACACATTCGGCAGTGAGAGCCGCCTTGATGCCTTCCTGGTCTTGTCCCTTCACCTTCAGCATAACCCCTGAAGGCGTTTTCTGAGCCTGATGTTCAAAAGGCGAATCCAGGGTAACATCGATATTCAAAGCCCCCTTTCTACTCGCCTTGATGTGGCAAACGATGACGCCATCAGCCAGCGAAGCAAAGGTAGTACGAGTATATCTTACGCCATCCATCACGAAAGAAGTCGTGGCAATCGCCCTCTTCAAATCCAGATTGCGCACAAACTGCTCAGTCTTTCCCCGGTTCTTCATGCTGATATGCAGATTTGCCATCGGCAGGAAGCGCATGCCATGAGGACCTGGGATGAAAGTCTGGTTGATGAGAGCAGCCGCCTCCTCTTCTCTGCCATTGAAGATGAGTTTCCTCACCTTTGGCAGATTCTCCAGAGATTTCTTGCTATTGTTGTTATGGGGACCGCCACTCCAGAAAGTCTCCTCATTCAACTGGATATTCTCATCCGTGGTTCCGCCATACACCATACCTCCCAGATGTGAGTTTCCGATAGGCAGAGCCTCCAGCCACTGCTGAGCAGGGGCGTTATACCAAAGCAGAGTACTATTATCTGTGCAACTTGTCTTAGCCATCATCTCTATCGGAAACAATAGTCCCAAGACCCAAGCCCCCAAAATCATCTTATTTCTGTTCATAAAATCAGCATTGATTAGTTATTAAAAACGGCACAAAGATAAGGAAACTTTTTGATTTTCCTTCACTTTGTGCCGTTAAAATTAAAAAAAGCTCAAACTTTAAACCTATTTTCTTTTAGAATACTCAAAAGAATCAACATCTATATATCCGCCAGCAGCCTTTGTGGCATAATTGTAGATGGCGATACGGGTTCCCATAAAGAAGCGGCGATAATCATACTGCATCTTGAAATCCTTGATGGCAGGAATCCAGGTCTTTCCATCTATACTATAGAATAAGGTGGCGAGATCCTGATGAAGACGGAAATCGCAACTCATCTTCAGATAGATGATGCTTGATTTCGTTGCCTTATCCTGCTTCAGATTCAAAGGCTGGCGATAAACCACCTCACGCTTCACATCAGTCACTGCCTTTTCCTTTTCAGTCAAAGCTACACTCTCCTTGGTACCTACCACAAAGAGTTTCTTGCCTTCCTTTACGATAGAAAGCAGGGCCGCATCACCCTGGAAGGCTGACAGACCAGCCACATCGCCATCTTTCATCTTGCTCACATCCATCTTGATGATTCCCTCGCAAGTTGGTCCTTCGGTACGGGTACTGATGGTATTAGGAGCCAGGAAGATGTTAGGAACAATACGGGATGTCTTCAGGCGGAGCCAGCCCTTGCGCTCTGTGAGCGACCAGGCATTATCCACAGGATTGTGGTTCCACTGCCACTGCAATTCCAGTTTATCCTTCGAGAAATCGTCGCTATACACGAGTCCCTTGCCATCGTAGCCCAGCACAGGCTTCTGCATCCGGGCAGGAATATTGCCCTTCTCATCTGTCAGCATAGGCCATCCGTCCTTCCAGGTACATGGCTCCAGCGTGAGCACTCTGCCCACACCACCACGGTCTTGGAATACGATGCCATACCAGTTGCCATCCTTATCATCTACAATCGTACCTTGTCCCACGCCGTTGAATCCGGCGAACTCCGTTTCCAGAATCACCTTCTTTTCGTAAGGACCCGTTATTTTATCAGCACGATAACAAACCTCACGACGAGGGTGTCCCTGTGGCCACGAAATCATCAGGAGATAATACTTGCCGTTGTGCTTGATCATGCGGGAGCCTTCGAGCAAACCCGTTTCATCAGCATCACGCTCAAAAAGTTTACGATGGCTGCCAGACACCACATCCGTCAGGTCTGCATTCAGCTGCACCATCTCTCCCGTTCCATAAACCACGTATGCCTTATCGTCGTCATCGAAGAAGAGAGCGGCATCATGGAAATGCTGCAAACGGCTGTGGATAGTCCATTTGCCCTCAATATCATCGGCTGTACAGATATAAGTCTCTCCACCAGGATTATCGTTTGGAGCAAAGAGCGCATAGAACTTGCCACGATGATACTGCAGAGAAGTGGCCCACTGACCACGACCATACACCGTACCCTCCTTCATATCATACTTAGGCGAATCGGTAAGTTTAGGGAAGATATAGTTCACGGTTTCCCAGTTCACCAAATCCTTCGATTTCATGATAGGCGCACCCGGCATCAGATGCATGGTGGTGCTTACCATATAGAAGCTGTCACCCACACGGATTACATCCACATCAGGCACATCAGCCCAAACCACAGGATTGGCGAAATTCTTCTCAAACTTCCACCAGTCGAAATTGAAGAGTTTGCTTCCCTTCAATCCTTTGAACACGAAGTATATATCATGCTTTCCTGTCACTTTCTTTAGCATTTGTGCCGAGAAAGTCTTCCACTTTTCCCAGCCACCCGTCTTGGTAACATCAAGTTTTGCCACCAGTTCGCCATCTTCCTTATCGAGATGAACCTCCAGCGAACCTCCAAGCGAAGAGCACGCCGCTGAGATGGCAAATGCATCCGGACTCTCATTTCCGAAATCCACCTCGCGTACCTTGATATAATCGCCTTCATGGATTTCAGAAATATAAACACCCGTATCATCGGTCTGCTCCGACTTCACTCCCTTAGAGAAAGCGATGGTTTCAGCCTCCTGACGCTTGTAAGGATTGAGGGTTGCGATAGGAGCCACTCCTTCCTGAGTATGGTGGATAATTGGGAAGGTACCGTCGGCATTATATTTGAATTCTTCCACAGCTACACTGCGTCCGAATCCGCCACCCAGTTTACCCGTATGATAGAAGAAATAAGACTTGCCCTTGAAGTCGGTCACACCGCAATGGTTAGTAAAGGAACCCGTATCTTCCAATGGCATGATTTCGCCCATATACTTCCATGGTCCGAAAGGCTTCTTGCTCATGGAATAAGCGATATGCTCAGGCACTCCACCTGCAGCATAGAGCATATAATAGTTCTTGCCACGCTTCATGAACCAAGGTCCCTCTGTGTAGCAATCCTTATATTTTCGGGTTGAATCACGCTTCTCCACATCAGGCGAACCGAATCCCTCCTCAGTCATCACGATTCTGCCCACTTCACGCTTTTCATCAACAGCTGCCTTAGCATCTATACCACCCTTGAAGCTGATCATATCTTTATTCAGTTTGGCATAGTAAAGATGTGGATTACCCCAATAGAGATAAGCCTGACCATCCTCATCCATCCAAACCGTAGGATCGATATTATCCCAATTTCCATTATCAAAAAGCGGTTTGCCCAGCGCATCCTTGAACGGACCGGTAGGAAAATCAGCCACAGCTACGCCGATAGCCATTCCGCCCGTCAGTTTAGAGTGCGCACAGATATACCAGTAATACTTACCATTACGTTCGATGGTCTGTGCTGCCCAGGCACGGTCGTCTGCCCAGGAAAAAGAACTGAGGTCGAGCGGAGAACCATGGTCTGTCCAGTTCACCATATCCTTGGTGGAATACACACGCCATTCGTTCATCCAGAAGAAGTCGGCCTTATCTTCATCATGACCGGTATATACATAGAGACGGTCTCCGACAACCAGAGGTGCTGGGTCGGTAGTTAACTGTGTTTGCACGATTGGGTTCTGTGCATAGGTAGCACCCTGCATGGCAAGCAGCCATGCGCTTATCAGTAACGGCTTTCTGAGAGCCAAGATTTTCGTTGTATTCATCATTATGATTGTTTATTCGTTTAACGCTGCAAAATTACGAAAAAACAATCATAATGACTTTATCGAATGTTTCAAAAACTTTATTAAGTTTATCTTACTCCCCAAACTTCCACCAATCCAGGAAGAAGAGGTTCTGCTTTTGGATGTCGCCTCCCTTAAAGACGAAGTAGAGGTCGTGTACACCCTTTACCTTCTTCACCTGGGTAGAGAAGGTTTTGTATTCGTCCTTGGTGTTGCTGATATCCACCTTGCCGATGCATTGGCCGTTTACCCCATCAAGACGGATTTCGATGCTGCCGCCAAACATGTGACAAGAGGCAGAAACCTCAAACTTTCCTGCTCCCTTCTTGAAGTCAACACCCTTCACGAGGATATACTTTCCCTCATCAATATTCGTAACCACCTGGTTCCATCTGTCCTTCTGCGCCCATTCGTTCTTAGGCTGCGTCTTCAATCCATAGCCCCAAGCCATCGTCTCAGCCTCAACCTGACGATAAGGGTTGAACCATTCTATCTGCTCCAACTTGCAATCCTGGAAGTATGGCAACTCCTGGATGGTTCCGTCAGGATTGTAAGTCATTTCGGCCGCAGAAACAGAACGCTGCTCGGCATGACGCCCCGTCTTCAAACGGAAGATGTCATAATTCAAGCCGAAGCAGTAACTCTTGCCCTTATAGTCGATGATGCCCGGATGATTGCCACGAGTACGAGGCGTATGGTTCATGATATGTCCCTTATATTCCCATGGTCCGAGCGGATTCTTGCTCATCGCATAACCGATGCCCTCAGGACAGCAGGTAGAAGCATAAGCCAGATAATAATTGCCATTGCGCTTCCAGAACCAAGGACCTTCCTGATAATCCTGAATCTTCGGGAAGTGCATGATGGAATCAGAATAAGAAATCATGTCCTCGTTCAGTTTCACTGCCTTCAACTCCGGGTTGCCCCAATACATGTAAGCCTGGTTATCATCATCTATCCATACAGTAGGGTCGATGTCGAACCAGTCGCCCTCCCATGCCAGAGGCTTTCCGATAGGATCCTTAAACGGTCCGTATGGATTATCAGCTACCAGCACTCCGATGCCATGACCATGGATTGGGCAATACATATACCATTTTCCATTGCGCTCGATGACCTGCTCTGCCCAGGCACCATTCTCGCCCTTGAACCACTTGAAGTCTTTCAATGAAGCCACGGCACCGCGGTCTTGCCAGTTTACCATATCCGTAGAGGTATAGAGCAGCCAGTCCTTCATCAGGAACCCCTCAGCCCCATCCTCATCGTGGGTGGTATAGAGATATACCGTATCGTTGTGCACATAAGGTGCAGGATCGGCCGTGTACTTGGTCTGGATGATTGGCAAGTTGATGTTCTGTGCAGTTGCTGCAGTTCCCATGCCAGCCAAAAGCAGGGATAAAATCATTCTGTATCTAGTCATTTTATGATTTAAATTAATTATTAGTTGATTAAATTGTTATTTATGGATGCAAAGGTAAGCAAAAAAGCAGAATTCTACTTTTTCATAATTATCAAATACTTTATTTTATGTAACACTTACATCTGTACCTTTACTGCCTTTCCGACATATTCCACCCTCTTGCTTGCCAGCATAGGCTGATAGCCTGCACTGCTATCAGTACTCAACAAGAAAAAAACACACGGACAAATTGAATTTGTCCGGATTGTCTGTCCGGGCGCTCATAACCACCCAATAATCAACGCATTACAAACCACCGGACAATTTGTCCGGACAAATTCAATTTGTCCGTGTTATTTTTTTAGCATGAAATCATAAAGAAATACAAGGATTTCCATCCTGTCAATGAGTTCCCAAATAGAAAACGCTGACTTCAGCCCCAAGAAACGGTGAGTTTTAGAGGAGAAAGCTATGAGTTAGTATTTTTAACATAAAGCTCTAAAGCAGCCAAAGGAGAATAAGAGAGGTTGGAACGTAAACAGTTGGGAATGAGTAGATTTGCACAAAGTTGCCAAATCGGCATAAAGCAAGCGAGTGAGGAATATTGAAGTAGTTCAGTTACTAAATCGTGAGCCACAGTTACCTATGCAAAGCAGGTAACAATGCGGAAAGGCAACTTTGTGCATCAACGGATTTTATTGCGCTGATTCTCAATGTTTTGCGTATCAAGGAACGCTTACAAAATGATTATATTTGCACACTCAAAATGTAAGCGTTATGAAAATCGAAAAATTCAAGGTGTTGCTCTACCTAAAAAAGAGCGGAATGGACAAGAATGGAAAAGCTCCCATCATGGGACGCATCACGGTGAACAGGACTATGGCGCAGTTCTCCTGCAAGTTGTCTTGCACTCCATCGCTTTGGAATCCTCGTGCCAGCCGATTGGAGGGCAAGAGCAAGGAAGCCGTGGAGACCAACAAGGACATCGAGCAGTTGTTGCTTTCCATCCAAAAGGCTTTCGATGTGCTTGTGGAAAAGAGAACGGACTTCGAGGCTAAGGATGTCAAGGAGGTCTTGCAGGGCAGCGTCAAGACACAGACCACCCTTCTCTCCTTCGTGGACGAGCATATCAGTGAACTCAGCACCCATGAGGGCATCGATATGTCGAAGAGCAGTGTCTGGACTTACAGAAAGATTCGCAAGAATCTCGCTGAGTTCATCGGGGAGAAGTATAGGTTGACTGATTTGGCTTTCGGACAGCTGACCGAGCCTTTCATCAGTGACTTTCACCATTACCTGCTTGACGAGAAAGGCTTTTCATCAGGAACCATCACCATCTATGTGTCGCTCTTCAAGAAGATGTGCCGCATCGCCTTTGAGCGAGGCTTGTGCAAGAACCTGCTGTTCGCCCATTATCGGGTTGGCACTCCAAGGGTTACGACACCCAAAGCTCTCAGCATGTCTGATTTCATAAAAATCCGTGATGTGGAACTGCCCGAAGACAAGCCGAGACTATCCGTTAGCCGTGACCTGTTTCTTTTCGCCTGCTATGCAGGAACAGCCTTCATAGACACCGTTTCCATCACGAAAGCCAATGTCAAGGTGTTGGAGGATGGCGACAAATGGCTCATCTATAACCGCAAGAAGACCGGAACACTTGCCAGGGTGAAACTCCTGCCCGAGGCGTTGGAGCTGATGGCGAAATACGAGGACGGGGCAAGAGATACCCTTTTCCCATTGCTGAGCACGAATCGTGTTCGTATCGATCTCATCACCATCTGCAAGTTGGCGGAAACGAGCAAGACCTATTCCTACCATTCGGGACGACACTCGTTCGCCAGCCTCATTACGCTGGAGGCAGGTGTGCCGATGGAGACCATCTGCAAGATGCTCGGTCACAAGGATGTGAAGATGACGCAGCGGTATGCGAGAGTGACCCAAAAGAAGCTGTTTGAGGACATGGACAAGTTCATCGCTGCAACCGAGAAGGACTTTATTCTCGCATTATGAACAAGGCTTTCAACTTTTCTTTTTACAGTTTCAACTACATTATTATATTATAAGGACAACAACTATGAGCAGAAGTACATTTTCAATTTTGCCTTACATCAACAGACAGAAGGTGAAGGCAGACGGAACAGCCAACATACTTTGCCGCATCACCGTTGACGGCAAAAGTGCAGCCATTTCCACAGGCATATCCTGTACACCACAGGAGTGGAACGCCAAGAAGGGAGAGGTACGGAACGCAAGGGACAGCGGACGATTGGCAAGTTTCCTTGCTGAGGTCAAGGATAAATACAACTCACTTCTTACCACCAATGGCATCATCACCGTGGAAATGCTGAAGGCTGTATTGAAGGACAAGGACACGACAGGAAGGTTCTTGCTGAGCTTTGGTGATACCATCGTGGAATGGTATCGAACCGCAAAAGCCAGACAAACCTTTCTGCACAAGCGGACATGGCAGAAGAACCTGAGAGACTTTGTCCATTCGTTGGATAAGGACGACATCGCCTTCGAGGACATTGACGAGAATTTCGGGGAGGAATACAAACTATTCCTGAAACGAGACCAGGGACGCATCGACAGCTACGTGAACCATTGCCTTCTCTGGCTGAACATGTTGATGTACAAGGCAGTGGACAGGAGCATTATCCGCTTCAATCCCATAGCCAAGATAGGGTATGAGAAGAAGGCAGCCCCGAAGATGACCCATATCAGCAAGGCAGACTTCATCAAGATGCTCTCTACCCCGATGGCTGACGAGCGAACGGAGCTTGCACGCAGATGTTTCATTTTTGCCTCGCTCACCTCCTTATCCTATATAGATGTAAAGAAACTGTACCCTCACCATATCAGTGAGAACTCCGAGGGTAGGAAGTTCATCCGCAAGGAAAGAGAGAAGACAGGCGTGGAGTTCTTCGTGCCACTCCATCCGATAGCCGAGAAGATTCTTTCGCTCTACAATACCACGGACGACAGCAAGCCTGTTTTTCCACTGGGTGAGAAGAAAGACATCTATCTTGATGTGCATACCCTTGGAATGGTGCTTGGCATAAGCAATAAGTTGGGATTCCACGCCAGCCGCCATACATTCGGAGTCTTGATGCTCAACGAGGACATTCCCATCGGCAGCATAGCCAAGATGATGGGACACGCAGACATTACAAGCACACAGGTCTATGCGCAGGTGACGGAGCAGAAGATTTCAAGCGACATGGACAAACTCATTACCAAAAGAGAAAAGGACAAAAAATAATGGCATGGCTAAGCCATCATGCAACGTTCCTTGGAGGCTTTGCGCCTCCAGCCACTTGGGCGAACCTCCGCAGTGTGTTTTAGCATGGTATTAGATTTATACAGGTAACACAAATGATACCCGGCAAACACGACCAACTCGGTATAGCCAATAAAACGAGGCGACAACCTATAACAACCACACTCGGTAAGTTATACGTTGTCGCCTTGTTCATTTCACACACTCATCAAGGACATTCTCCTACACACCTTTCATTCTGTACGCCTCACGATAGTTAGCCATCAGAATCTTCTGAATGTCGGACTCGCGGTAGAGTATCTTTCCGCCAAGCTGGATATACGGGATGACACCGTTGTTTCGGTAGTCCTGCAGGGTTCTTCGGCTCAGTTGCAGCCTGGCACAAAGCTCCTTGTCCGTCATGAAGCGCTCACCGTCAAGCATGGGGCGGTAGTTCATCACGGCACGTTCAAAATTGTCAACCATTCGGTTGAGGTGGTTCACGATGTGGTTCATCCACTCGCTGTTTCTTGTCATTACTTCATTGCTCATAGTTGTCTCGTTTTATTGTTGATACTTACGTTACTCGGTTTACTTGCTGCATTGGATAAAGTGGCTGTTGTATATTGACAGCCTAACCTGTGCGCTTGCGAAAGCGCATGTCCTTTTTCTTGTCCTCCACTACTGCTACGATAGCCATCACGTCCTCCGGCTTGTAGTAGGTCTTGTGGCTGATTTGCGTATAAGCCAAAGTTCCGTTGTCCCGAAGCGTCTGCACTGTCCGTGGGCAGATGTTGAGCGTCTGACACACGTCCTGCGTGTCGAGCCACTTGTTCATGGTCTTGTCCTCACTGCGCTCACGGATTCTGTCCATGCGCTTCACGAAGTTCTCCAACTGGGCATCAAGATAGTTGAATGCCTCTTCCTCGAATACGATGAATCCCATACTTTTCTTTTTTTCTAAGTTAATACTATGTTATATGTCGCAAAGCTCCACGCATATGCTGTGCTCCACGTTTGTGAGTGCAAAGATAAGGCACGGCAATCTAAAAACAAGCGTTTTCAATTTCTGTGGCAGTATGTTGCCGGGGTTTGCCGACTTCAACGCCAAAAACAACAAGAAAAACTTGCACGACTGCAACGAATACATGAACAATGATGAGTTGAGAAATACGTTGAAGTTCTCACAACTATCTCGGTATGCAAATAAGCAAGCCACAACTAAATTGCCACGTTACACCCAATCAGTTGCATGGCTGCACTCAGTACACTTACTTTGCACCCGACAATCGGTCAATGGTGCAAACCGTGACCACTATACTAACAAATAAAACAGCATAAGCTATGGCAAGAACAAAAGATGCAGTCTTGGCTCCTGAGCAAAAGGAGCTGATGGAAAAAGAGTATTTGGATTTTGTTAAACCATCTACGTATGGCAACAAAGCCAATCCAAGTAGTTGTAATTCTCTCTATGATGATGTAGAGAACCCAGAGTTGAGAGCAATTGTAGAGAAAGTTGCTGCAACAACTCCCTATAGAGAGGAAACATCAACGAACGAGGCTCAATCGCCACCGAATCCGCAGAAGCGCATCAGTGGCAAGCAGCGCAAGGCGACATTAGAGGAGTATCAGCAGACCTTCCTCCAAGTTCCAAGGATTGACGACCGCAAGCCAGTCTTCGTCAGTTCCGATGTACGAGACCGTCTTGATCGTGTCGTCCGCATCCTCGGAGGGAGGCGCATGAGCGTATCGGGCATCATCGAGAACATCGTGCGCCACCACCTAAGCCTTTATGAAGAGGACTTCGAGGCTTGGCGCAAATTGTGAGAATTAAGGTCTGCGACCTTGGACGTGGATAGCTGAAAGGCTGTAGTTCCAACTAACGTGTTCTGAGAGGGAGCGAGGTTATGTTTTGGGAATCCCAAAACGCCTCGCTCCACCATGAGGGCGGAGGAATTTTGCTCCCGGCGGTCGCAGAAAGTAAGTGTACCAACAGTAAACAGTATATCGAATGACAAGCATACAGAAACAGAACAGGAAAAAGGGTGGAAGACCGCCCACAGGCAGGATTCACAAGCTGTCGAAGTCTGTCACGGTGAAGTTCTCGAAGCCAAGCTACGAGGCATTGAGACTGAGGGCGAGAAAAGCCAACCGCAAGTTGGCGGAGTACATCCGTGAGTCCGCCTTGAACGGCGAGGTGGTCAGCGGACACAATGCAGAGACGGTAGCCATCGCCAAGAATCTCATTGGCATGGCGAACAACCTCAACCAACTTACCAAGCTGTCGCATCAGAGAGGTTTCCATGAAACCTATGTATATGTGGTGGACTTGTTGAGAAGATTGAAAGAAATCCTTGGCGAGTATCGCCAAGCAAGTTATAAACCGAAGCCAAGCAGTATGGGCAGAAAGGAGGATACCACATGATAGGCAAGCTGAAGAAGGGCAGCTCATTTGGTGGTTGCGTCCGCTACGTGACAGGCAAGGACGAGGCGAAAATCCTTGCATCCGATGGAGTGTTACTCGGCACGAATGCCGAGATAGTACAAAGTTTTGAGCTGCAAAGACAGCTAAATCCAAGGATTAAGAAGCCTGTGGGGCACATAGCTTTGAGTTTCAAGCCCGAGGACAAGCCACGTTTGACGGATGAATTCATGGCTAAGATAGCCCTTGAATACATGCAGATGATGGGCATCACTGATACCCAATTCATCATCGTAAGGCATCACAACACGGACAATCCACATTGCCATATCGTATATAACCGCATCAATAACGAGGGCAAACTCATATCAGACAGGAATGATTACAGGCGTAATGAGCAGGTGACCAAGGCTCTTAAATCCAAGTATGGATTTACTTACGGAACGGACAAAAGCAAGACTAACACTCGCAAATTGCGCAATGCGGAGCGTGCCAAATACGAGATTCACAGTGCTGTAAAGAGCGCATTGAGAATGGTAGATAGCTTGGACGAGTTCAAAAGTGAACTTGCAAAACGAGGTGTTCACTTAGAGTTTGTCTATAAGGATAAGGAGCGAACCAAGGTTCAAGGCATCCGTTTCTGTAAGGACGGATATAGTTTCAAGGGTACGCAGATTAGTCGAGACTATAGCTTTGGCAAACTGAATGCAAGATTTGAGGGAACGGAGAACCATATATCAGCAAGAGCCATTTCTACTCAACAATATGAGCAAGGTAGTTTCAAGGACGAGCTGTTGTCATTCATGTCGGAGAGCAGCCAGGACCCTTGGGACGGTATTTCTTCCATTGGACTTTTTGCTCCAGCCAATGCTCAGACCTTTGAGCCATTCCCAGAGGATGAATCAGTCAAGAAGAAAAAGAAGAAACGCAGAAGAGGCTTTAGCCTTTGATGCAAGTTACAAACCATTCAAACAACAAAAGAAAAATGAAAGAAGAACTATTGGAAGCCATCTACGGCACAGTTGAGAGATTGGAGCAGAAAGTCGATGAACTTTCTGCCTCACCAAAGAATACAGGAGCGGAAACAGTTCTCAGCCCTGCAAGTGTTGACACAAGCAAACTTGAAAAAGCCATCCTTTCTGTATCCGCAAGAGAAGAGGAAACTATTGGCAAATTAGCAAAATTAAGAGAGGCGATATGCGTCTATATCGACCTTACCAAGAAAGAAGTAAGCAAAGAGGAACAGCGAAGTAAGCTCTTGTTTGATACCATTAATCAGGTGAAACAAGAACTGAATGACACATCAAAAGTTGTGCAGGACAAACTTCACGCAATAGGTTACACACCTCAAAAGAAGGTTGTCACCCACCGCTTAGAACCAACTTCAAAGTATGTTCTTCTTTTCATCGGGGGCTTGGCTCTATCCCTTATCTTCTCTATTTGGGGCAATTTCACCCAATGGCGAGAGCACCAAGATTGGGAGGAGGCAGACTTGAAGTATCGGGCATTGAAGATGGTTCTTCCATCTGACGACCCAAATGTTCGATACATCGAAAAGAACTTCTCTGTATGCCCTAATAAAGAAGTTATTGAGAATGTGAGAACTCGTGTAAATATTTATGAGGACTCAATTCACTACCATAACGAAATGATACAGATGGCAGCAATTAAAGATAGCATGGCTAATAGCCTATTTAAAGAGGCGAATGAAATTAAAAAGAAAATTAATAAGAAATAATAGACAACGGTCATCGGCTACAAGCGCATCCTTCGCTTCGATAAAGTAAAGACGAACGGTCTCCGTATCGTATTTGATAGTGCAAGAACTTGTCCATGCATCAGCAACATAGCAGAATACTGACTTTTCATTAACTCTCAACTGTTCATTCGTGTCCGTGATGCCACTTGCTTGACATTGCGGACACTTTTTCTTTTATGGTAGCTATGAAGAGGAAATTGATAATTATAGCAGTTTTGGTTATCTCACTTGTTGCATCTTATATCTTATGTGAAACGAAACAAAATGATGCCGATATTGATCCTGTTAAAGTCGAAGAATATACGGTAGTCTTAGAAAACAGTGTTGACTTGGATTCCATTGCAGGAACATATTGCGGTGTATTGCCTCCTAATGTTGAAACAATACTCACGCTAAATGCAGATGGCACCTATCGTTTGAAGCGGAAATCTGCAAACGAATCGGATAGTTGTGAAGTGTTGAATGGCATCTTCAAAGTAATTGACGGCAGTATTTTGATGCTTGAACATCCGTCAAGTAGTGACAACATATTTTATAAGGTGAAGAATGACAGCGGTATTATTCTGATAGATTCGTTTGGGAATGAGCCAAAAGCAAGAGACTCTAAATTATATATCTTGAAAAAATAAAATGGACTTCATTTTTAAATTAATATCAGAATATAGTTACATATACATAACTTATATCGTATTATTGCGTTAAAAAATAGCTTTTCCTCAGAAAAATCTTACATAAAATATATTTTTATCAAGGATTTGCTATATTTTTGCAAGCAGATTTAGTAATTAACATAATTATGGTGTATATGAAACTTAAAAGATTATTAAAAATCACAGTTTTTGCATGCTTACTATTTTCTGTTGTGAGTTGCCAAAATGATTCGCCAGAAGAAGTGATGTATAGCAAAACTTCAATGGAGCAACAGACAGAACAAAAGTTGCAATGTCTTTATGAAATGTATAAAGACAAGCCTATTCAGTCTCTTTTCAATACAACACGAGCAACTCGAGAAGTATTAAATGGAGAATGTGTTATCGGTGCGATACAATATTGTGGAAATCATTTTAACGAGAACATCTCAAAGAATGAAATTGTGAGATATTTCGGAGACAAGGTTCAAAGAGACAGAAATGGCAACATCACAGGAATAGCCTTAAATACGTCTGATTGGGATGCCGCATTAAACAATTGGTTTACGGCTACATATCCTTATAGCCAAGCTTACCTGATAAAAGAAATAGCCAATGGTAAAATAGCTTGCTGTAGATTGGGGAGTGATAGAAGTCATGCCGTTGTTTTATTGGGAGTTGATGCAGATGCGGGGAAATTCATATATTATGATCCTGTTCTTGGTGGCGAAAATAACAAGGCGGCTTTTACTGAAATATATGACCCTAGAATTATTACAAAAAAGTAAAATGTATAGCTTAGAAAGATGCAGTTGAAACTCTATATATTTTAAACCAAAGAGTCATGGATGTTATAAAAATATCCAGGACTCTTTGATTATTTATAAAAATACTTAAACTATTTCATCAATATAGGTATGTCATAACTTCCATAACCAATAATTTCAACATCTGTAAGAGGATGGATCGGGGTCAGTGAACCTTGTATTTTATACTGAAAATAAATGGTGTCTGTTTGTTGAAGTTTATTAATTCGGATATTCTTTACTTTATCAAAAGCCTCCAATGTTGCACTCTTGAATTTTTTATTGTTGCAATCCACAACTTTTCTTTTGACAATATTTCCCTTGTTATCTGTTTTATATTCAATAGCAACAATTGCCTCTTGGTTACTGGCTTGAAGCTTTATAGGATATTTACAGATATGGCTTAATTTTGATACAAGCAACTGCTTATCTTCACAACTGCGATACCCTTGAGCACTGGCTTGTAAAAATAATAATACCGCTATAATAATCAATATTTTTTTCATACCACAATTTTACAATAAGATACTAATTCAATTTTACAAAAATACATAAAATATTTATGAAATAAGAAAAGTTCTCTGTAAAATAGCTTTTTTGTGTAGAAAAAAGATACAATATTTAGTATATTTACGAGATTTTATAAATATTTTACATAAAATTCGTGTCAATTTTGTATCTTTGTGTCGTTTTTTGGGTGGTATTGTCTATTGACTTTCCACATTAGTTATGGGACTTCATGAAAAAACGACTATTGTCTTTCTTTTCTTGACAGACCTTTTACTCTCGTCATTCTCTCCCTTGTGGCAGAGTCTATTCGCATTGTGTTTAGCTTAAAATCTACAAATTGACTACAAAATGAGAAAACTCACCTTGTTATTGTTGTTGGGTGTCTCTCTTGGCACCTCAGCCCAAACGCCAGGCGGAGTTGATGGAAGCGAGCTTTGGTTCAAGGTGGCTCCCTTGACCACTGACCTGCAAGGCTACTATCGTTGGCAGGATTTTTCGGGTGACTCCATACGGCTGATGCTGATGGACAAACCGGGGCACCAAGTCGGAGCTAACGATTCCGCAAAGCTCAGTTCATTACTTTAATTTCAATCCAAGTCTTTGGCTCTCTGACGGCTTCCGCAGTCTAAGTGCCAGCTTTAAACGCTGTAACCTGTCGCAGGCTACCGTTGTCGGTGTCTTTGCTCCCGATTTGGCAACCATTGGAAACGATATGGTGCTCTTGGGCATTGACGGACGTAGGAATGACGGAGCCATTCTCAGCAAGGACAAGGTGGCAAGAAGTGCGGGAACGGAGCCTTTGGATTATGGCTCTACTACAGGCGAGGATCTTCTTTACCAGTCAAGCGATTCCCTTTCTGAGAATGGTTTCAAGGAAAGTGCTCTTCGGGTGGTTTCCTATTTCAAGGTCAACAGTCCATCGACATCGTTGTGGGGTGACAACTCCAACTCGACCGTATTGCTTGGCACTCCTTACTCTGCAAGCAACTACGGCACTGTTTTCACAGCCTCGCAGTTCGGCAATAATACCTTCAAGGGATATGCGCCTGAGTTCATCGTGTTCGGCTGGATGTTGACACCGCAGGAGCGCAAACAGGTGGAAAGTTTTCTGGCTGTCAAGTATGGAATCACCTTGAAAGGCTCGTACCTTGATAATGAGGGTAACCTGCTATGGGACATTGCGGAGAATGAAGTCTACACCACCGTGTTACCGTTTTCGGCACAGATGCAGCGGGCAGTCTCATTCAACCTCTCTCAACAACCTCGTATGAGGAAAGTCACATGTATTCGGCATTGAAGGACAATGGAACCTATTATGACTCCAATCCTTACAACCTGTCTTCGGCATCACGCCTGCTTGTGATGGGACGTGAGGCAGGAAACGCAATGCCGGACAAGGGATATACATTCTGGGGTGACGATAACGCATCGCTTGCGACATACACATCTCCTACCGATTCTCTGTGGCATGCTTTGAAGCGCACGTGGATGATTAAGACTAATGTGCCTTCCTCACCAGACAGCACAATGACACGATTGATAGGACAAGGACTGAAGTGTTCAAGAACGGCTTTATCGACAACCTAACACAAGAAGCGGCTGCATCTGGTGCATACGCCGTAACTCCAGCCTTTGCAGAAGGTGGCGGAGCGTTTGAGTTTACTTGTCCGACAAGCCATCCGATCTTTGACATGGGCTTTGCTGGCAATGGCGGAAACACCTGTAAATACGGATTTAGGTTTGGCAACGATGGCAATGTGTATGCCATCACTGACGGAGTTATTTCAAAAGAACCACAGCTACAGATGTTGACGGAACAGACATCTCCATACGCAAAGAAGGTAAAGTAATATATCTGCGCATTGACGGCATCGGAAGTGCCACAAGAAGCATCACCATTCCCGAATCAAATTCAACGGATGCAAGCATGGGCATCGTCAGAACCGAAACTTCGGATGTGCCGTTGGATTTATATGGATTGCGTACAGGAGGCATCGGCGATATTGGTAGCTTTGCAGAACTCAGTTACGACCTCATTCCAAGCAAGGAGTTTGCCGATTACAGCCGCAAGCGTACCGTCATGCTTATTGACCCAAGCGGAGAATGTGAGTTTGACACAGGCAGTAATAGCAACGTCAGATGCTCCAAACCGGACATTGCCAGAGGAAAGACCGTTTTCAGAAACATATTCTGGGATGCAGACGGCAGCGGAAGCGATGTCTTCACGTTCGCCTATTATGACGGCATTGCCGTAGAAGCCTTTGCCGTCCACATAGTCGTTGTTGTCCTCGCCATTGTACGGCACTGCAAAGGTTGCATAATTATCCTTGATAACCTGCAACTGCTCAGCATATTTAACCTTATAGTCAACAGAAAGTCCATCAGTCTCGCTACCTGCATACTGGATGCGGCGTGGGCCTGAACCGTAAGAGTCAAAGTTTCCAATCTTGCTGACTACATGCTGGCTACCGATATAGATGTGCTTGGTGTAACGTCCTCCTTGGTTGGCAACCAAGTATGGAGATACATAGAGTGAGAACTTGGCAGTGTTTGTGCGACCACCAGCAAACTCTGAGTTTACATACACCTGGTCACTCTCGCCCGATGTCTTCACTGTGCGTTCGCCGTCTGCGTCATACCAATAATTGGTTACGAAGCCGTTATCATCAGAAGCAAGGAGCCGGTTCTCCTCATCCCATTTAAGTTTGCGCTCTGCGGTCTTCTCGTCAGCCACACCGTCATTCTTTGTACGGCTTGTATTGACATAAACAAGATTACCGTTGGCATCATACTCATAGGCATGATTGTTGTTCACATTCTCGCTTTCTGAAGGTGTCTCTTCCGTGCGATAATTCATATCCTTCACATTGGCAAGTTGGAACTTCTTGCCTGTCTCTGTTCCATAGGTGTATGACAAATCATAGCCAGCATTCAATGTACCATTGAACTGCACATTGTTCTGCGTGAGAATCTGGCGCTTCGATGTGATACGGTGCATATTGTCGTAACCCATCGCAAGAGTGTAGCTTGCGGTTTTGTTGTCAGCACCAGTATAAGTGCCAGTTGCACTGACAAGGCGATAAAGAGCATCGTATGTATAGGTATGCGCCATTTGTCCGCCAGCCTTGCCACTCTGTGGAACTGACGCACCGTTTACAACACTGAGCACATTGCTCACCGCATCGTAAGTGTAGGTGTTATCCATGATGGTGTTTCCACCACTGTTTACCGTGAGGTTCTGCAATCTACGACGCTGTGGATCGTAGGAGTAGAACGTCTCTGCACCATTGCAATACTTCAAGTATGTGCGCTGCTCAAACTTGTCATACCCAATCTTGCTTACATAATCGTAGCCATATGACTTGTAGCCATGAACCTTTTCAAGCTGACCACCGAGATTGTAAGAGTAAGTAATCTTCTCCTCATCAGGATAAATCTTGCTCATTTTTATTATTCTATTTCATACTTAGGCTTTAAAATCTGATATGAATTGTCTAATTGATAAACGATAAAATTTGCATAGTCTTTTATAACAATCTCAATATAATTGTGTTTTATATGGTATATATTGGTGTTAGTTTCTTTAATATAAAATCTATCATCATACCATTTTATCTTTTTATATATTTTTTTTGACAATAAAGTAACATCATTCCATCTGTCTGAATAATAAATAGTATCATTCTTATGGATATTGAAAATCAGTGATATGTCAGTAGTTGCACCTCGAATTATTTTAAAATCAGCAACATCTTTTATTATGTGTGATTTTTTTGTATATATACTAATATATGCATAATCGCTAAATGTAGGAGTATTTATAATAAGTATCTTGTCTATTATAGGAATTTCATAAAAAGATGTAGGGCTTTTACATGAACCAACTAGCACTGTAAAAAATAATAAGAGTAATTTATTTTTCATACCATGATTTTTTTGTGATTAAGCATTAGACGAACACTATAAAAAGTATCCGTCTAATGCTCTAAATAGAGAATTTAATTAATAACAGATCTAATCTTATCATACAAGTAGCTTCCAAATGATTTTATACCATGCCAAATACTACGTGATAGATTTGTTGCCTGTTTATTTGGAGGGTAATTGTGTATATTACTGCCAATGAGCCATCCATAGTATTCTGCATTTCTGGTAGAAATTCCTTCCATAGTTGGTTTGCCAGAAGATTTACTTTGGTATGCATCAAAAGCTACTCGTGAGGCACCCCAGCTCATTCCATTTATTCCTGCTATGTATCCAGCCGCCATATTACCAATGTCCCTCGCTGATGTATATAAGGTTTGACCTTTTGCATTCATACCAATAGGCATTCCTCGATACATATCTTGCCCATCGTCTGCAGTTGTGATAGTTCCATTTGAATACTTAAAATCATACAATCGTCCTGTTCTAGCATTACTCATATAATCGTTAAACAAAGGAGGATTGTTCGCAATTATATTTCCCATGAAATTATCACCACTTTTATCTTGAGGATTGATTATACTTCCAACAGCCCATTTCTGTTTTTCAGAATGATAAAAAGATGTTGTAGAAGTCGAAATTCCTATAGATTTTCCTCTAATAGTATAATGGCCTGTCTTATCTTTTGAATATACATAAATATTCTTATCCTTATTAAGTTCTCCACCAATAACACGATATGTCCCATCCTCATTTTGCGCCACATGAGTTTCCGCGCCATTGGGATCTATTAGTTTTAATGGATTTTCCAAGCAATAGACATAAGATGATATATTAGCGTATTTTTCTTCTAAAGGGTCACTACTAATCCACAAACTCAATCTTGGATCATAATACCTCGCGCCATAGTAATACATACCCGTTTCTTCATCGAATTCCTTCGCATTGAAAAGATAAGGTGTATTCCAAATGTTGTTGCGCTCCTCAACGAATACTTCACCGAAAGGTACATACTCGATATGCTGCACCACCTCGCCTTCAAGGTTGGTGATGTAACTACTGCTACCCAAATGGTCTGGGTGGTAGTAGAACTGCATCTTCTCGTATGTATCGCCTTCTTGGAAGTTATTCTTTGCAGCTCTCGCTAAAGCTCGTGTCTGAGCAGCCTCCAAGCTGCCGTCATTGCAGCAGAAACCCTTGCCATCGACATAGTCGTTGTTGTCCTCGCCATTGTACGGCACTGCAAAGGTTGCATAATTATCCTTGATAACCTGCAACTGCTGGACATATTTTTGCTTATAGTCAACAGAAAGTCCATCAGTCTCACTACCTGCATACTGGATGCGGCGTGGATCTGAGCCGTAAGAGTCGAAGTCACCAATCTTGGAAACGACACGCTGACTACCTATATAGATGTGCTTGGTGTAGCGTCCGCCTTGGTTGGCTACGAGGTAAGGAGATACATACAATGAGAACTTGGCAGTATTCGTGCGACCTCCAGCAAACTCGGAGTTCACATAAACTTGGTCACTCTCACCTGATGTCTTCACCGTGCGCTCACCATCAGCATCATACCAATAGTTTGTCACGAAGCCGTTATCATCAGAAGCAAGGAGACGGTTCTCCTCATCCCATTTGAGTTTGCGCTCTGCGGTCTTCTCGTCAGCCATACCATCCTTCTTTGTACGGCTTGTATTGACATAGACAAGATTACCGTTGGCATCATACTCATAGGCGTGATTGTTGTTCACATTCTCGCTTTCTGAAGGCGTCTCCTCCGTGCGGTAGTTCACATCCTTCACATTGGCAAGTTGGAACTTCTTGCCTGTCTCTGTTCCATAAGTGTATGACAAATCATAACCTGCATTCAACGTACCATTGAACTGCACATTGTTCTGCGTGAGAATCTGACGCTTCGATGTGATACGGTGCATATTGTCGTAACCCATCGCAAGAGTATAACTTGCGGTCTTGTTGTCCGCACCAGTATAAGTGCCAGTTGCACTGACAAGACGGTAAAGAGCATCGTATGTATAGGTATGCGCCATCTGTCCGCCAGCCTTGCCACTCTGAGGCACTGACGCACCGTTTACTACGCTGAGCACATTGCTCACCGCATCGTAAGTGTAGGCGTTATCCATGATGGTGTTGCCACCACTGTTCACGGTGAGGTTCTGCAATCTGCGACGCTGTGGATCGTAGGTGTAGAACGTCTCAGCACCATTACAGTACTTCAAGTATGTACGCTGCTCGAACTTGTCATAGCCGATCTTGCTCACATAATCGTAGCCGTATGACTTGTAGCCATGCACCTTCTCAAGCTGACCGCCGAGGTTGTAAGAATAAGTGATTTTCTCCTCATCAGGATAAATCATCTCCAACAGACGGTTGTGGCTGTCGTAAGTCCATTGCGTCACGTAGGTTGCTATCGCCTGGTTAGGCACAACCATCGTGCGGCGGGTCTTGGTGACTTCGCCCATCTTGCCATAGAAGTATTCAATGGCACCTGTTCCGTCCTCGCGTAGCATCAACCTACCGATACGGTTCTGAGAGGCATTGCGACCACCATAGTAATACTTCACGTTGTTCTCCGGGTGGTCAGGATAGTTGATACCCGTCAGACGCTGATAGTCATAATCGTAGGTGATGAACTTGCCTTCCTTTGCAAGGTTGGCAGTCTGCTTGGTCAGCACATTGCCGAGCGCATCGTATGTGAAGCTGGTGATGCCGCTTGCAGGATGGTTCACCTCAGTACGGCGGTCACCCATGTCGTAAGTAGAGGTCGTTACATTGTCCTCCGTGTCGGTGACACGGACAAGGCGCTGTATGCCGTCATACTCAAACGAGGTGGTAATCTCACCGTCAGGACCGCTCTTCTGGATGGTCTTCAAGGTCTTGCCACTGCCATTGGTATGGGTAGCCTGCACATTATGGAGTGCGTCTGTTACGGTTGTAACAAGTGCATGACTGCCGTTGTCAACAGTATATGCCGTAGTTGTCGTAGAGTTGTCCGGCAATGTCACTGAGGTAGCACGGTCGAGCACGTCATAAACAGTAACCGTTGGAGATACATTGTCAAATGACTTGTTGAACGTGGACTTCGATCCGGTTCCTTCCGTTGTCGGATAGAAAGCCTTTGCCACACGTCCGAAAGCGTCATACACGTTTCTTCCGCTGACTATCATCACGTTCTCATCCTTGGCAGAGTTTCCCTTGGATGCACTTGTCACAACACCGTCCTTCTTCACCTGCACGGCTCTTCCGAAACCGTCAACGAACGTAACGGTCTCCAAATCGTCGTTAGGGTGCTGGATGTCGTAGTGCTTGGTCACTGCGTAAGCAGGAGCGGTAATGCCACTCTCACCAAAGGTAGCCAAAGGCTGATATTCAAAGGCGATGGCATAAGGCACGCCTGTAGCCAACTCGTTAGGACCACGCACGCCAGTGATGCGGCCGAGGTCGTCAACATCAGTCTCATAGTAGAAGTTGTTGAGGTCACGATGCTCCTTGGCTATACCATAGCGATAGTCAAAATTGCCTTGCTCGCTGCGGTAGCCCCACGCATCGTCAATACGCTCCACATACATGTTCATTTCCGGCTCATAGCGGTACTTGTACCACATACGCTGTCCCTTGCCGTTGGCAGGGAGAGTCTTCTGGATGATGTTGCCGTAAGAGTCGTACTTGTAATCGGTAACTGCCGCACCGTCATTCAACTGCTGTGTAATCTGGGTGATGTGGTTGGCATAGTTGGTGTTGTACTTCGCCGTCACATGGTGGTAAATCGAGCCGTCACCGCCAGTCACCGTAACATCTATTGGAAGTCCGAAAATATGCTTCGCTACATTGTCCGTATATTTGATGGCGGTTGCATAGTCAAGCTTTCCGTTTCCGTCCTCGCCAAGGCTTCCCTTGTCGCTGTACTTGTAGGACTTCAACTCACCATGATAGCCATTAAGATAATACTCGTTCCAAGCCTCGGATGTAACCACACCGTTTGCCGCTCCCTCATACTGCAAATTTGCCGTATAGCGGAGAGGTACGAATGCAGATGCACGGTCACTCCAAAGGTTCACGTCACGCTTTGCGAATGTGTACTTGTCACCGTCGGCAGTCATATAATAACTGTCGTAACGGTTCTTTGTCTCCGTGTACTTGTTGCCGTTGGCATCCTCTACGGATGTGGCGGTAACATTGCCCTGCGTGTAGTAGTTGGCTACATCGTAGTTCTCAACAGCCTGTCTGTAAACAGAATTGCCATTCTCAGTGTCGAGGTTCTTGGTGATAACCTCACCGAAACCGAGGAACTCACGTTCATGGCGGTCACGCTTGCCGTCCTTATACTCAAAGGCGGTTGTCATGACAGGACCATCGTCATGGATACCATCATCAACGGTAAGGGCAGACATTACCCACTTGCCACCAGGAAGTCCGTAGGTAGGAGTGGTATGCGCATAGTCGAGTGTGAAAGTGCCGCCCAAGGAGTTGGTGACAGACTTCAACATATTGGTTCTGCCAATGGCTGAGCGTGTAACCTTCAACTCGCTTTCCTTCTCAGACTCAACGATGTCAAGATAGCCGTCACCGTCCACATCCTGCAAAGAATATGTAGGGCGGTTGATGCTATGTGAGGTGGAAGCACCAGGGTTGGTTGAAATCTTGATGCTTATGACAGGAATGTTGATGGTCAAAGTGAACGCTGCATTTGCAGACTCTGATGTAGAGGCTGATTCACTAAGCGCACTTGCACCCTTCCAACTGATAGGCTCGTCAAAGCCATTGCCTGTATTGAGGGCAACAGTGATACCGTCACCATTCTTCCATACCTTGTCAGGGAGACCGTCAGAGTTGATGTCGATAAGGTTGTACTCCTCTTCGCTTTCTGAGGTTACGATACCGAAACCTGCTGAGAAACTACCAGAAGCCTTGTTTATTTTGTTATCGTGGTATTTGGTTTCTCCCCAGCCTTGGCTTGCGCCACCGCTTGCTCCTATATCATAAGAGTGGCTCTTACCGCCTTGAATACGGTCAAGTTCCCAATCAATAGGCTCAGTAAAGGCATAGCCAAGATTTAATCTTACCTTTTTGTCGGAAAGAATCTTGTCAGGAAGTCCATCTCCATTAATGTCGATAAATGACTCTACGGCTTCATCCGTATTCTTTGGTGCACTACCAGAAATAGAGAATTGAGCTAACCATTCCGTCTGAACATTGCTCAAAGACGGTTTAATACCCTTGGCTAAGTTGGTGATACCTGATACGGAAGCAACAGGATTGCCACCATATCCCCACGCCTCAGAAGCATTGTCAGAGTTGTTCGCTCCGATGCCCTTGTAGATTTCACCACTCAATCCACCTTGTGAGTTGGTGTATTGGATGGTACCACCTGCAATGATGTCAGGGAATCCGTCACCATTCATATCCATCATGGCAACTTCCGTCTTGGAACTGCCATTTGCATTGTTATGGGTAATGCCAAGTGCACCACCTTGCACAACGGTACTCTTGCTTGATACCACTTGGCTTACAGCTGCCGCACCAGTACCCTGCAAATATTCACCTGCAAGTCCTGCCACTTCAGCATTATTATCCAATGGATTGGTAAGGAGTACATCCTGTTCTGTCAATCGGGCTGTACTTGCCTCGGTTGCAGTAAGATAGATGTCCTGTCGCTGACCGACCCACTTGTCCATAGAGGTCTGGTCTGTACCCAATGGAGTGAATGCCATTGTGAGAGGATCAACCTTGTCGTTCTCGTTTTCAGGCAATTTCAGCAATGACTCGTCAATAGGCTTTGCATATCTGCCCTCTGCCGAGTTATAAACAAAACCTCCCCAGCCACGGTAAAGCATACCGAAGCCAAGATTGTCATTCTCTGCATAGAATCCAGCAAGTACATTCTCTGTTACGAGACCTGCCGCATCTTTCAGAATGGAAACAGAGGCTGAAGTAACAGTTTCATTAGAGATTGCTGCCGGATAGCTGTATTCAAACCAGATGTTCTTTCCTGCAGTAGTTGCAAATCGCAGAGTATCGGCTTTCAAGATGCCATTCTCGATATTGAAAGACTTCTTGCCAACAAGTGCATCCTCTGTCTTGGCGGTCAAAGTAATCTGACCGTTGATGGAATTGTCCGAAAGGGTAAGCACTGGTGACACAACCATAATTGTATCAGTCGCTGTGGTCAAGTATGGCTTGCCCTCTGCCAAGGCATTTGCAAATGTATTGTAGTGTGCAGGAACGGCTACCGTCTGTTCGATATTGGCAGAGTCCTTATAAGTCACAGACGCTTGCCAACCGATATTCTTCCAATCAACATTTGAGGTGGATGAAATCTCAAAGGTGAAGTTTGTCAGCTTTTCTGTATTCTCCAGACTGATGTTGAGTGAATCGCCATTGAAAGTCTCATTAGCCTTCAGTGTACGAGCAAAGACCGTCTTCTCGATATAGTTCGGGTTGTCGTTTCCGTCACTGTCTTTCTTGTCGTTGCTGCCAATGATGCTGAGAACAACATCGTCGGTTGTTACAGGCTTGTGGAAGGCACTGTGAACTTCCACGCTTGAACCATTCTCCACATTGGCAGAGGTGTTCACATCATAGATGGCACCATCCTCAGGCTTGTACTCTGTTGAAGAAAGCCCGTTAGGCAAGATATTTGACTCGCCAGCGTATGTAATGGTAGGCGACCAGCTCACCTTGTCAAAAGAACCGTTGCTTGTTTCCTCGGAACCCGACTGCACACGGAAATAGATTCTGTCACCACGCTTGACGGCAACAGAAGAGACTGCAGCGGCATAAGAACTGCCGTCACCCTTTGCAATAGTCTTGTTCCAAAGCTCATTGCCACCCTTTTGAATAGCAACCCTCACACCATCAGCTTTCTGGTATTCGTCAGCGTCATAGTCACCAGTCGGAGCGACAAGGCTCACTTGCCCTGCCACGCTGACAGTTCCATCCTTTGGTGCTTGCCATACACGCACAATATCCTCCATAGGGGAGTTCTTGATGGCTTCTGCCTGCTCGTCCTCGCTAACCTCCATAACGGATGTGTCAACCTTGCCACCATAGATGATTGGGCTTGGCGTGTCGGCACTGCTCAATGTAAACGTAGGCACGGCATTGCCAGACTGATCAAACTCCAAGTGGTTGAAATATACCTTTCCATTGGAAACGAGGTCAACAAGTCCGTCACCGTTGATGTCGCTGAAATACTGAGTGGTCTTTGTCTTAGTGGTTGACTTGTCCGTTCCGACAACGGCAGTCAGGACATTCCAACCGACAACGGCATTCGCACCGAAAGTGTTGGTAGAACTTTTGGTTGTCGAGAAGTTACTAATGCCCTTTACCTTGACAGGCTCACCATATACGACTTCTCCGTTGTCTGTCTTAATCTGTGGACGATAATATACAGAACCACCGGACTTATATACCTTGTCAGGAAGTCCGTCACCGTTCAAGTCAACGAGTGCGGAAAGTCCCTTGCTCGTGTCGCTTGAATAGCTGTATGAGCCACCCACGGTATTGCCTTTCCAAGGACTTCCGTCCACGACACCCACACCTGCATAGAACGAACCGCTTACAGAAGAACTTGTCGTTCCGCCAAGTGCAGTTGGCTTGTCACTGAAACGCTTGCTGACAGTCTTTAACGGATTGACGAAACCAGCGTCAAGTCCGTCATCGTGCGTGTTCCATTTCTCGGAATCGTCCTTGAACGGAACATATCCCTTTTCAGCCTGCACATCATCATAATAGTCGAAGTTCTGGAAAGCCACTTCCTTTCCTGTGTTGTCGTACTGTCTGACACCTGTGAGCATTTCCTTGTGGAATGCACCTTCCTTGTAGTCAAAGGCATAGCTGCGCAATGTCTCGCCCTGGAAATTCACGGTCACTTTCTCCAACAGCTTGTTGGAGGAGGCGAGGAATCCATAGCGGGCATTGTTGGTCTTTACCTGCTTTACCTTGTTGCCTTCAAAGAGTACAACGGTGTGCGGTTCCTGTCCTGCATTACCTGCGTGAACCTCCTTCAGATATGCAGCCTTGGCCTTCAAGCCGCCACGCACATCCTCATCCACGATGTCATACACATATTCTATATAGTCACCGTGGAGTTCCTCGACACGTTTCAGCTTCCATTCGGCAATCACCTCACGGGTACTGCCCGAAGCATCGGTGACATTGCCCTTTACAACAGCTCCGTCACCGCCATAGATGTACTTGACACCCTGCTTGTCTGTAACCTCCCAATAATAGTTGGCAGGACTGTCACCCTTGCGGATGATACGGCTGAAATCACCGCCTTGGCGGGTGTAGAACTGGCGGTCAGCCTTTCTGTTCATCTTCTCGCCACGGTGTGCGACTCCCATCTGTCCGTTGTCATCCATAGTGGAGAGCATTGAACCGGACAAAAGATAAGTCTCCGTCTCTTTTGACTGGTCATAACGAGGCACGCCCCACCGGGTGTCAAGCGTAATGCTTGGCACGCTGACGTTCCAACCCTCGCCAAGCCAACCGCTACCGCCCTCGCTGCTGTACTGCAAGCCAAGGCTTGGCTGCATACCGTTTCGTGCTGGCGGCATCTCGAACGGATACTGCAGGTTGGCAGAGCCACGGTTGTTTGCGCTTAGAGGCGCAATGACATTGAGCTTCGCCGTCGGGTCTGCCGCCTTGATGTCGTTCATCATCGTCGGGGCAAAGCCTTCGGTCTGCGGTGACTCCGGGGCCTGTATCACACCGTTGATCATGTCGGTGAAGTGGGTCGTCTTTGAAACGACACACTCTTCCTTCTTGTCCACACGCACACGCTCCAGCGCAACCCAATGCTTCTCGGCCGGGTCGTAGTAATAGGTACGGATGTCGTCCTCGGTATAGCCGCTTGGTATTCTCGTGCGGTCATACTTTATCTTGACAGTCGCGCCCTCGCCTGTGAAGTGTGTTCCGTGAGGGAGAAAACGGTAGCCATGTCCTCCTGCCGTGACATTGGTCATGGCAAAGTCAAGCTCAGGAATATTCTCCTCTCCGATAGAGTTCACGGAAAGGCTTCTGTTCCGAATGAGGTCTTTCTGAAGAACGACCAGTTTGCTACCTCCTACGGAGATACTGTCAGAGACACCCTTCTTGAAGAGTTTTCTCACGGCTGTCCCGTCCTTTGCCGAAAGGGACAGTGTGGCGGCAAGCAGTAAAACCAATGCCCACGCCACCTTCTGTATATAATTCTTCATGCGTATCTTCCTTTAAGTTACTTTACTGAGATTTTCCTTGTATGCTCCCCATTCTCGGAGATTGCCTTCACGACATACACACCCGATGCGGGAACCCTGAAGTCGGCTTGCTTGACGCTTTCGCCTGTCATTTGGCGTGACACTACCAGTTTGCCTGATACGTCAAACACCATCAATGTTGCTGCAGCAGGCTTGTCCTGTGTGAGTTTAGCCTCGTAGATGCCTGTCGTAGAACCGTTGCCCTTGACAGTGAAATCCTCGTCTTCTCCAGAAATGGAGGTATTGTCAGCCTGTCTGTCCGAGCTGCCCACATGGTTCTCCCTTGCCTGTGTTCCGTTAGGCATACTTGCATCACACTCGCTGCCGACATAGACGGTCATCGTTGTCGTACACTTCTTGGGTGTTTCTATCTGCACGTTGCCCCTTGTGGTGAATGAGGTTACAGGCGTATCGTTTACGGTAAGGTCGGTGATATGTGTCTCGCCCTTTCCGTACTTGATGCAGAACCGCCATGCACGAAGTGACCAGACATATTCATGATGCACGGTCTGTCCGTTCAACTTGTATGTGACCTGCATATTGCGGACTGTAACACTGAGCACATCGCCCGGCTTGATGGTGACATATTTGGTTAGGCTTGTATATCCACCGGTTATGATATGCGCCTTGTCGCCCCGCACGTCGAAGCCATATTGGGTGATCTCGTCCGTGAGGCTTGGCTCCAATCCCACACGGTAGTTTGATTTTGTATCGTTCACCGTCCATGAGATGTCACCAGACAGATAGGTCCTGGTGTCATGCGAGTATGAGGTGTAGAGTGCGTTGCCAGTGGCATAAATCTCGTTGCCTCCACCTTGTGATACGGACAGCGCATAGGCGCCGGGGGCAAGATTCGTGATTCTATGCGTGTCACCGAAGAATGTTCCTCTGGCAATGGTTTCTCCTTTTACTTTTCCTGCAACGGTGTCAACGCTGAGCACATAGGAATAGACTGGTGTACCGATATTGATGCCGATGTCGATATACCCGTCATTGCGTGGAACTCCATTCTCGCAACTTGACGGCGTAGGAGTGGCATCATAGGAAATGCCGTCATAATAGGCGAATGTGAACACATCGCTTCCGCTTCCGTCTGCATCCCATAGGATATTGCGGAATATGGTCTTGCCCCTTGTCATATCAGGCTTGGAGCATCTTATGTTGCTGTTGATGTCGAAATCACCTTCACCGCTTGGGTCTATGAGCATGACGGTACGCTTGCGGCAATAGTCCGAGAACTCCCTGTCCGGTGTGAGGTCATAGCTCAACTCTGCCATATAACCGACATCATCTATTCCTCCTGTCCTCAAGCCTGCCATGTTCAAGGCGGACTCTGCTCCTTCCGTTCGGATAATGCCCACATTTGTGTCTGTGTCAGTTGCATCCGAAAGGGATATGGTTCTTGTCGCACTTCCTGTTCCGTCAACACGCAGATAGATGTTTTTGCCTTCCTTGCGGATGGAGATGTCCGTTCCGTCAACATCCGTGGCGATGTATGAATTTGAGACCGCTCCGTTGATGATCGGATAAACAACTCCAGCATTGGTGAACCGGAATCCATACTTGCATGTGCTGCCACCGATGCTTCCGAAGCCAACGTCAAAAGTCGGGTGACTTGTCGGACAGGTGAACTCAAAAGCACCGCCACCTCCAACAAGGGCTGGGGTCGTGGCATAAGCTCCGGAAGCGGCTTTCTCTTGGATGATATTGTCAGTAAAGCCATTCCTTGACACTTCAAATCCTTGCGCAGTCCATCTTGCCACTGTACTGTCGGGCTTTGACGGCACGTTGGTCTTGACCATCCATGTACGTTTCATGACATGCCACAGGGAATCTGTAGGTGAGGTATATGTTGCAAGTGCCACATCATCGTCGCCCCAGAAAGTAAAGCCTCTGTCCGGCATCGGATTGCCGTTTTCACGTCCCATGACAAGCAGGCGGGAAGCGGATGAAGGGTTGTATGGATTTGCGTCATGATAAGTTCCGTTCTCCTTCAAGGCCGCATACACCGGACTTTCCTCATATGATGTTGCGGAAAGCGGTTGGGAGAGACTTCCTGCCGTGTCGGTTCCAACAGCTGTGACCCTATGGTGGTAGGCTTGGTTCTCCGCCATGTCCCAAGTCAGGTTTCCGTCGCTGTCAAGATACGAGCCTTTGAGGGTGATGCCGTACTTTACCGCCAGATAGCTCTCCACTTTTCTGCGCTCATCGGGTGTAAGCATCCTGCTGAAAACAATAAGCTCAGGGGCATATCCCCGGATGGAAGCATTACCGAAGAGCGAGGTCGGGAAATCCGTACCGAAGCTGCCCGAGGTGGAAGGGGTTCCGATGAATAATGTGGTGTTGGAGTTGTCTCCCCACAATGTCGTTGAAGGATTGCTTACCTTGAAGTAGGACACAACTCGCAGAGCGCTTTCCTTAAAACCGTTCTCGGACAAAGAATCACTTGATTGATAAAGCAGGTCTTCACCCGATGCTGAACCATAGTCCAGTGGTTCAACACCTCTACCCCTTACGGCTTTGTCCTTGCTCAGAATGGCTCCGTCGCCCTTGCGGCCGTCAAGAGCATAGACAACCATATCCTTGCCGATGGTTGCCAGTTCCGGTGCAAAGACACCGATGACGGTAGCCTGTGAGAGGTCGCCGTGCTTGAGGCTGGCACTCAGGCTGCGGAATCCGTCTGCGAGCCAGAGACTCGGATTGAAATTGAAGTAATGGACTGAACTGTTCGGAAGAGTAAGTTCAGACTTGACGCCACGGCTGTCCAATAGCATCAGCCGTATGGAATCCCCAGAGAAATCCTGCCAACGGTAATAACCTTGCAGGTCTGAGTTCAATGGCGCAGTCTTGAACCACAGTTCGCTTCCGCTGACTCCTCCGGGCGTTTGCGCGAAACTGCCGAGAGCGAAGCCTAACAGTAACAAAGAAGTAAACTTTCTCATGCGCTGTCAATTTGGAGTGTTTGAAAAATATAAAAACGTATGCCTCTGCCGCGCAGGGAGAGACCAGTGAGAGAGAGAACGGACTGTTACTACGGAGAAGAATTGTGATATAGGCTTGCTCCGTAAAGTCCTATTGTCACGTGGCAGGCCAATAGGCTTTACCACCAAACTAATGCTGCAAATATACAAAAATAATCTTAATAAACGGATATAATCTTTAAGAAATTTGCTGGTTTGGTGTTTTTTTCTTATGATTTCGGTCAATTTTGCAGAAATCTTTTACATCTGTTGTATGTACTGGAGTTAGTTTGGCAAAAATACACAAATGGTCACGGCTTCTGTTTCTTATGTTAGAATGTGAATCATGGTTTGAAACTGTACACACTCGGGGTACAAACGAAAACACCATATGCTTGTGTCGGAAAGGCATATATGAGCTGATGGTAGAGTCGTCATCAACAACAATGGCCCTGATTTGATAAACTCAGCAGGAATACTTGCTATTCATTTTATGATGGGGGTTATGTTCACAAGTTTGAGATTTCATGTAAAAAAGTCCTAATTTCTATATTTCTCTTCTTGCAAATTATGGGATATTAAGAAAAATATCGTATCTTTGTCCCCGAATTGAGGCGTTCTTTGCATATTGCAAAATACAGAAACGAGCAGAAGTCCGCTCGTTTCCATATTGTTACCTATATAATATAGACAAACGCCCAACTTCTTGATTTTCAATCAAAGTCCAATTTAGAGCGAGTTAGGATTTTTAACATAAAGCCTATTTTGCCCAATCCAATACAATCGTCTTATCTTCATCAATCATAAAGTTCATACCAATCTTTTCCACGTTTTTGCCTCTTAGGGCAAAAGCATCAGCATAATGCTTGTTGTTGATTTGGTCAAGAGCCTCTTGTGCTGACTTATTAAATTTCAGTTCTATCACATAGATGGTATCCTTTGTTTCCATCGTAATGTCTGTTCTTATACCGAGACTTAAAATCTCTTTTATGAAATATAGGAGTAGAAAAAGAATACTGAAAAAAGAAAGTCACTGATTATTAGTTCAATACATGATTTTTAACAGTTTTTTCTTTTTCAGACCTTTTTTTTTATGCCATTACTTTATATAATATTTACTATCAAATCGAGTGCCCTCTTTTTCTATCTCCTTCCCAACCATAGAATAGAGCATCTTTCGAATCTCTTTCATATCTATATCAGGAATGCGCTCTGCTATATCAGATATTTTACTCAAAGGATGCACACGGAGATCTTCCATAATTAGTGCCTTAAGAACATGTGGTTCTATAGTCTTCAAACTAGTAACAATGTTAGATTTTGCATTTTTCAGCAAAGTTGTATTGATTTGGAAAAATGATCCTTTCTTGACGCCACCTTTCGTTATCAGATTGCTTTTGTCTAAGTTATCGATATAGCTTCTCAATCGTTCTTCTGCAGATAGCTGGAGGATTTTAGATAAATCAGTTGCGGCAATGCGTTTCTCTCTGGCTATGATACCGAAAGCTATTTTGTTCTTTTGGGAAAGCTGATAATTATGGTCAACATAATCCATCAGGCGAACAACTTCTTTATCCGTAATCTCTGCACTTTGATATACCGTGACAGTGTTGAATGTTGATTCTATCTCTGGTTGTTTCTTTGCTTCAACGGCATCCAACTCATAAATCAAGTCATAGCCAGAGCCCTCACCTTCCATCAATCCAAGTGCAGTCAGTATCTCAATCATATTCGGATTACGTCTGTGCTTAGTATGAAGGATGTTGTCTTTGGTTACACCCAAAGGGAGACCACCAGGATTGGAGATGCTGATATAACCTGGATATACCTTGATAGTGATGTCGTTAGAGATGGTTCTTGAACTATGAGCCAAACTGTTAACAAGCAACTCTCTGATTAAGTTCTCGTTATAATAGCGTACTGTCTTACGGAAGAGTCCATTAGGCATCTCATAGCTATAGGTCAACTCTACAGCCTTGTCCATAATATCTTCCAAAAGTTCTTTCGGATTACGTGTGTTGTCACGCCATTCCAATTTGTTGGTTTTGTTCTCCAAGTCATCATATACGATATATTGCACAGTGATAGGATAGCAAATACGGCTACGCTGTTTGGCTGTACCAATCCATAAGACACCAAGATTAGTCATCTTGTTGCCGTCAAGAAGATGGTACTGTTCGCCAATTTCCATATCGTCGAGCTGCTTGATATGCTGCTTCACTCTATCAGATTGGCGTATATCATTAGCGAATTTAGAGAGATTCGTCTTATTCTCATCTTCCAATTCAAATCGTGTTGGCACAAGTTCCCATTGGAAAGCTCCCTTCTCTTCTCCTACACGTTGAATATCTTCACTACGAACCGGCTCGCATTTGTCTGCGACACGGATGTACATTTTTCCATCAGAAGTGGTGGCATATGAATGGAGTGAAGGGAATACTGTGATGGCAAAGTACTGACTGCCAGTTTCGTCTGCACAAACGTCGCCTACAGCAAGACCTACGTTGAAACAGAGTCCACGCAATCTTGTAACGGCACTATTTGCCTCTTCTTGTGGTATAACCTGATTGGGAGCAGGCTTCTTGGTCTTGTCTTCTACGCCAATCATAATTTGTCCACCTTGTGCATTGGCTAAAGCCACACAAGTAGTGGAGAGCTCTTTGAATCCTTTCTCTCCTGTTCGAATCTTTTGCAGACTCTTGTATTCTATCTTTTGTTGCTCTGTATTCATGTTTATTTGTGTCTCCTAATTTTAATTAGTGTATCCAAATTTATTCCATGCTTTGGGGACGAGGTGCTTGGTACGGTATTTTCCAAATCGGCGTATCTCGATGGCACTCTGCTGAGCCGCAGGCAATTTGTAATGGGCGATTATTTTGCCCAATCCAATACAATCGTCTTATCTTCATCAATCATAAAGTTCATACCAATCTTTTCCACGTTTTTGCCTCTTAGGGCAAAAGCATCAGCATAATGCTTGTTGTTGATTTGGTCAAGAGCCTCTTGTGCTGACTTATTAAATTTCAGTTCTATCACATAGATGGTATCCTTTGTTTCCATCGTAATGTCTGTTCTTCCCCGGAAAGTATGCTGTTCCACCAATATTCGGAAATTCGTAAGCAGGGCAAAGATGATATACATTGTCTGCTGATAATGCCCCTCATAATCGGTATTATCGCAATAAGGTACCGTCTCCCAGAACGTTTTCAATAGCTGAAGAGCACCATCCATGTTACCCTTATTGATAAGAGCAGACATCTTGGCCACGGTCGTATTGCACATTGCAGACTTTGCCGCCAAATAATGCGGCAACATACTGCGATACAAACCTATCCTCACCTCTTTGTTTGGCAGAGCCAAGGTATAGAGTTCCGTTTCCGGATCATAATTCTTGATTGTGATATAACCACTCTGATAAAGCAAAGGCATGATAGTAGTCATCGTCTCAGTGGCTGCATCGAAATCATCCTTTGATGCATCCATCTGTTCACCCAGGTCAATCGGTGTAAAGTCATATTTCCGCATCATATTAAGGAGATAGGTAGGAGTGCCTGAGCCAAACCAATAGGAATCAACCTTTCGCTTTGAAAAGCAAGTGAGCAAACTGTATGGATTGAATATGTCAGAAGAAGGCCAAGCGAAATGATAGCCATCATAATTTTCCTTCAACTTTTCCAAAGTTTTATCATACGACAAGCCCAACACATCTGCCATCTGCTGAATATCTTCATGCATTTCTGTCACAAGTTCCTCCTTGGTAATGCCGCAAATGCCAGCATATTCTGTATCCATACTCACATTAGTAATATTATTGAGTTCACTGAATATACTAAGCTGCGAGAACTTGGTGATGCCTGTCAAGAAGACGAAACGCAGCATACGGTCGCTATCCTTTAGGGGACTATAGAAATTGCGCATCACCTCCCTTAAGACGCCCAAACTAGTATCCTCGTGCACCACATCAAGCAAAGGAGCATCGTATTCATCGATGAGGACAACGACCTTCTGCCCAGTCTGCTCATATACCGTTTTTATCAAATTAAGCATACGGACATTCGGGTCAGGAGAATCATTGACGATGCCAAATTTTTCTTCATTTACCTTTAATATATATAAGAGATAGCGCACCAATTGGTCTTTCTCCATGTGCTTTCCACCTGCCAAACTAAAATGAAGCACAGGATATTCCGTCCAATCTTTTTCTAGCTTTTCGATGGCAAGCCCCTTAAAGAGTTCCTTCTTTCCCTCGAAATAGCTCTGCATAGTAGAGACGAGGAGTGACTTTCCAAAACGACGTGGACGACTCAAGAAGAAATACTTTCCACTCGTATGAGTCATACGATAGATGTACTCCGTCTTATCTACATAAAGAAAATCCTCCTCTCGAATCTCAGAGAAGGTCTGCATGCCTATTGGATATAACTTCGTTGCCATATTATCAACTATTTACCATTAACGTTGGCAAAGATAAGCAAAAATCCCGAAACCGCCAAGCGATTTCGGGATTTATTATGTATTCAACTATGTCCCCAATACCTTGAAGGGGATTTGATCACTCTATCAACCTCTATCAAAGAGTTTCACACCCTCTTTCCATATTTACTCAGCTCCTTGATGATTTTCTCAAGTTACTTAATATTCAATAGAAACATCCAGTTTCTTCAAATCCTTATCAGCAGAACTGCTGCCGTAATATACCTCATAGTTACCTGCCTTGGCACGCACGGTATTGGTGGCAGCATCGAAGAGTTCGAAGTTCTTGCTGTCCAGGGTGATGACGGCTTGAGCTGTTGCACCGGCTTTTACCTCCACTCTCTCGAAAGCCTTCAAACTCTTCAATGGTCCTTCGGTGTCAGAAGGGTCTTTCACATACACCTGCACAATCTCGGTTCCATCTTTCTTGCCAACATTACTTACAGGCACCTTCAGCGTAATCTTCTCACCCTTCTTCAGGATAGAGTTGGAAAGTGTAGCATCGCCAATACGGAAAGAAGTGTAGCTTAAACCATAACCGAATGGGAAGAGCGCATCGTTCATATAACGATAGGTTCTGCCCTTCATGCTGTAGTCCTTGAAATCAGGCAACTGATTGGAATTGCGATAGAAAGTGATTGGTAACTTGCCGGCAGGATTGTACTCTCCGAAGAGTACACGAGCCACAGCCTCACCACCTTCCTGACCAGGATACCAGGCCTGGAGAATGGCATCGCAACTCTCTGTCTCTGGAGTCAAGGCGATAGCCGAACCCGAGCAGTTGACATAGACCACCTTTTTGCCAGCCTCCTTCAAAGCCCTCAGGAAATTGCGCTGAACCTTAGGCAATTCGATGTTGGTACGGTCACCACCCTTGAAGCCAGAAATCTCGATAGGCATTTCCTCACCTTCCAACTGTGGAGAAATGCCACCTACGAAGACTACTGTCTCGCAATCCTTCAACTGCTTGAGCGAAGCCTGATAGTCGATAGGATTCTCATGACCGATATTGATCTTCATATTGGCATTATAGGTTGGCATCTCAGCATATCGTATTTCTATCTGATACTCCTTGCCTTTCACGCCATCAAATTCGATGCGGGATTCTGCTGTACGCCAATCACTCTTCTCTGACTTTTTCTCACCATTCAGATAAACCTCATAATGACCGCAGGCAGCCACATCGAGTAATACCTTGGCGTTTTGCTTAGGACGGAATACGGTTTCATACTTGGCAGAAAATCCTGTGAGCTTCACGTTTGGAGCAAAGGCATGCTGACCATAGGTAGTTACCTGTACAGGATTCTTTTCCTGGGTGATGGTAACAGGCTTACCTTCCATTTCACGATTGTTCCAGAAAGTGCCCTTAAAGCCCATCTTGCCATCCATGCTGCACTGGTCGAAGTAAGAATCCAAAGTCTGGTCGTTCACCAGGTCGCACCCTTTAAAGGTGACGACCTGGTTTTTCTTCAAACGACTCTTGATACCATCCAGGATGGTAATTGTCTGTCGTGGAGTACCATTATAGTTTCCCCACATCATCGGTTCGTTATCCACATTTGGTCCGATGAAAGCAATCTTCTTTACCTTTTTATCGAGAGGTAATACCTCATTCTTGTTTTGGAGCAGCGTCATGGTCTGCAGAGCCATATCGAGCGAGAGCTGGCGATGCGCCTTGCTGCAAAGCACAGATACAGGAATCTTCGACCATGATACTATCTTGTTGTCATCCATCTCACCCAAGTCGAAACGACCTTCGAGCAGACGAATCACATGCTTATCAACTTCTTCTTCAGTCAGGGCACCATACTTCACAGCCTCAGGCACCGATTTATATACATAATTAAATCCACATTCTACATCGGTTCCAGCCAATACACCCTTAGCTGCTGCATTTCTGGCATTGCTAGACACCTTATGGTTCTCCCAGAAATCAGTAACAGCGCCACAGTCAGAAACTACCAGGTACTTGAATCCCCACTCATCCCTGAGAATCTGCTGCAAAAGGCGGGTGTTGCCGCAGCATGGTTCATCATCCCAACGCTGATAGGCACACATCACCTCACGCACCTTGGCATCCTGCACCAGTGATTTGAAGGCTGGCATATAAGTTTCCCAAAGGTCGCGCGGTGTAACATCGGTAATATTGTCTGTATGGCGAGCCCATTCTGGTCCGCTATGAATTGCATAGTGCTTGGCACAAGCCCAGAGTTTGCGGTATTTCGTATCTTCAGGTCCCTGCAATCCGCGCACCACGGCACATCCCATTCGGGAGGTCAAGTAAGGATCCTCACCATAGGTTTCCTGTCCACGTCCCCAGCGAGGATCACGGAAGATATTCACGTTTGGAGTCCAGACAGATAAAGCATGGAAACGGGTTACATCTCCTCCCTTCTGCTGCAGTTCATTCCATTTGGCACGCATCTCATCAGATGTTGCATCAAAGACTCTATACACCATTCTGTCGTTAAACGAAGCTGCCATTCCGATAGGTTCCGGAAAGACGGTTACATCTCCCATGTTCGCCACACCATGCAGTGCCTCGCTCCACCACTGGAATCTCTTGATTCCCAATCGTGGGATAGCCGGCGAATCATCCAGCATCAGAGAAGCTTTCTCTTCCAAAGTGAGACGACCACATAAATCTACCGCTCTCTCATGAGCCGAGAGAGCTGGATTCTGATAAGGAAACTGCTGAGCTGAGGCATTGCCGGAGGACATAGTTACCACAAACATCAAAGCTGCGTATATAACATTCTTGTTCATTGTAATTACTATTAAGCTATTAGTATATTAAATTGTTATTTGCGCTGCAAAGGTAAACAAAAAAGCAGAATACTACTTTATCACAAGTATCAAATACTTTATATGATGTAACACTTACATCTGTATCTTTACAGCCTTTCCGTCATATTCCACACTCTTGCTTGCCTGCATAGGCTGATCGCCCGCTCCACTATTGGCATCCACCAGTACGATGTGGAATCTGCGATGCTGGAGCATTCCCTTATAACTGCCCTTGCGTGGAGCGATGTTCAGGGTTCTGTCTGCTTCATTCCAAACAAACTGGATTTCCGAGAATTTACCCTTCTCATAGTTGTAGTTGTCGCCCTCATCCTCATAGAGCGTAAATTTACCGTCAGCACCAGGATAGACACGGATTTCCAGCTCATCCCAAGGCTTCTCTGAACTATACTGCACTTCAGGACCGAATGGCAGGATGGTACCTGCCTTGATGAATACAGGCATGATGTCGATAGGACAAAGGCGCTGGATATCCTGACCGCCCTCATACTGGGTGTTGCTCCAGAAATCATACCATTTATTACCCTTTGGCAAGTAAACATTCACAGGCGCAGCTGCCTTCCTTACATCAGGATAGATGGTATGGCCCTTCTTCTCCTTATCCTTCCAGGTATATAAAGGATCGGTTACCGGCTTCACCAGAATGTTGCGGCCGAAGAGATACTCATCGTTCAGACGGGAAGCCTTCTTGTCTGCCGCATAATCCATTACCAGGGCACGCATCATGCTTCCGCTATTCTGTACACAGTCGCCAGCCGTACTGTAGATATAAGGCAAAAGGCGATAGCGCAGCTTGATGGCCTTAATCATAGCATCATAAGCCCAGTCGCCCTGCTTTCCGAATTCATACAGTTCGCTTACCATCGGTGAAGAACAGTGGTTGCGCATCAATGGCATGAAGGTTCCCCACTGCATCCAGCGGGTCTGCAGTTCCTGAAGGGCAGGGTTCTTTGGATTCTGTTCAAACTCCCAATAGAAGAAACCACCCAGGTCGGTGTTCCAAAATGGGATACCGCAGAGCGAGAAGTTCAAGCCCGATGGAATCTGATTCTTCATCTCGTTCCAGGAAGCCAGCACATCACCGCTCCAGCAGATGGTGCCATAATGCTGAATACCGAGACTGCCGCTTCGGGTCATCTGGAGCGAACGCTTTGTGTTGCCCTTCATCGCTCTCTGGTGCTCATAGATGCTCTTGTTGTGCAACAATGGGAAGGCGTTCTTCACGCCCAACCATGAACCATCGAAGGTCTGATAGTTCTCATCGCCCGGCTTCTCAAAATGGTCTGGCTCCGTAGAATCGGTCCACCAGGCATCGAATCCCATCTGGTAGAGATGAGTAAGATACTTCCAGTAGAGGTTGCGAGCCTTCGGATTGAATACATCGTATGGCATCACGCCACTGTTTCTTGGCCACGTTTCAAAAGGAAGGAGGGCATTCATCTTCTTCAGTTCACGATACTGCTCTGTCCAAGGACCGAAACTTGCCCAGATGGAAATCATCAGATGGGCATCGTTCTTATGAACATACTTCACCATCTCTTCCGGACTCTTCAAGCGGGGTTCTCCCTGTGCCTTCATCTGCTTCATATCGGTAGGAAGATACTTGGCATAGGCTGGATCGCCCACCTTATTTATATAGTATGGGTTCTGGAACTTCATCGCATTCCAGTTGGAGTCGCATCCCCAATACTGCCAGTCCTGCACGATGGCATCAGTAGGAATCTTCAGTTCGCGATACTTGTCCAACACGCCAGCCAGTTCATCGCTGGTCTTATAGCGCTCACGGCATTGCCAGAAGCCCATCGCCCATTTCGGGAACATCGTAGCCTGTCCGGTCAGTTCTCGGATGCTGGCGATGACTCCATCCTGCGTACCATCCTTATACATGAAATAGTAGTCGGCACAGGTTCCCACTTCACTGGTGAAGGAAGTTCGGGATGGCTGGTTGCCATTATCCTTGGATGCTACGATATCATTGAAATAGGTTTTTCCTGCATTGTCCCAGTAAAGACCATAGCCCTTCTCACTGGTGAAATAAGGGATGGCGATATAAGTATTATTGTTCCAGAGTACGATATTCTGTCGACCACGCTGATTCATGTAAACATCACGCAACTGTCCCAGACCATAGATTGCCTCGTCATCAGCAAGACGGAAGTCCTGCTCTATGCGGTACTTGCCCTTGTTGGCTTCATCCTTGCGAGCTTCCAGACGGGTCTTCGTATCGGTAAGCAGCAGCTTTCCATCCTTCGAAAGGAAGCGGATTTCGCCAGTCTGCTGATTCAGTTCGACGGAAATAAAACTAGAATTGATTTTTACAATATCTCCGTTTTCCTGTATTTGAACGCCCTTCATCTGCTGAGGTTTCAAGATGACAGAATAGCTTTCCTTCTGAACAGGAGCACCAAGTCCGGCATCAGATTTCAAGATACGGACGATGGATGGAGAATAGAATTCGATGGTTACATTCTGCTGAGCCACCTGACGGGTGATAGACTTGGCAGCCGCACCTTTCTGGGTGCCTGCCACCTTTACATTCTTGGCGCTGAGTTCACTTGGAACGCCAACGGCAGCGATGCCCAAAAGGGCAATGAAAGATAAATTCTTTAGCATACTTCTGTTTATTTTATTAGAGGGTTTATGATTGGGACGCTTCTCGATTGTCAAATCATCATGAATTTATTGTTGCCTGAAATTCCATTTAGAATTATCGCTGTTGAAATCGAAAGGAGCCAAGCCTGGGGTACAGTCGCCGAGTGAAACCAATGCAAACTTCTCTTCAGTGCCTGGCACTGCCTTAGGCATGATGCGATAGGTGCCATCGGTGAGCTGTTCGATGCGCCAAAGCTGGGCATCTTCACCCGTAAACTCAGGTTTGGCGATGACATCATGCTGAGCGGTTGCGGTAAGATAGCGAGTAGTGCCTTCTATGCAGATCTTATAATAAGGACCACCCAGATAACCACCCTTTCCGGCAGGCATGATACTCCACTTCTGATGAGGACGGAACATATAATCGTTCATTCTTACCTTCACCTCGCCCTTAGGCCATTCTGCCTCTACCTCCTTCAAGGTCTGAGGTTCAATATTCTTCAGAGGCTTGGTTGGCTTAATCCAAAAAGGTTCGATATCCCGCTGCATTCTCACGAAATCTACGGCAATCTCCAGGGCATAGCCTCTTCGTTCCGATTCTATCTCGTAGGTTCCCGCATGAAATTCATCACCAGCCACAGGCCAGTCGTTCTTCCACAACAAAGGACGGATAGCCAACACGCTTCGTCCTCCCTGTCTGAAATCAGACTCATAGTGGAACGACATCTTTTCTACACCCTCTTCCTCAATATAGCGTCCGAAGTGACCGGGACCCGTCTTCAGATTGTTGGCAGCAATCACCATCTTTCCACCGCCCTGCAACATCTCTCTGCCCACATTATCTACGTATGGACCGGTTATCTTTCGCGAACGTCCCACCACGATATTGTAGGTAGAATTAGGACCATCGCAACAGGTGCCATGAGTGCCGAGAAGATAATACCAGCCGTTGCGGTAAATCAAATCAGTAGCTTCGCAGTCGATGGCGATATTAACGGGTTCGTTGCCTTCCATCCGCTTACCCGTCTTCGGATCAAGTTCTACCAGACGGATAAATCCGAAATAGGTTCCGTAACTGAGCCAGAGTCTGCCGGTAGTAGGGTCAAGCAACAAGCCCGCATCAATGGCATCACAATCTTCATCATCTAAGGATGAAGCTACCACCACCGGTTCTGTATATTTGAAATCAGGCGATTTCGGATCGAGCGTTTTGTTCCACATCGTCAGGACATCACCGCGATGACTGCCTCCCAATCCACCACCCGTAGCACTGTAGGCTACCAGATAACGGTCGCCAATCTTCAACACATCAGGAGCCGCTCCTCTTCCGGGACGAACAGCACCACCCTGCCAGGTCCAGCCATCCTCCGACCAGATTCCGCCTTCACCCGTTCCAAAGGTATAATACTTTCCATCACACAGGGCAATGGTAGAAGGGTCATGAATGAAAGGTTCGCCCACCTGGGCTTCTGCCTCGTAAGCAGAGGAAGACAACAAGGCAACCAAAGCAGCGGCATAAAGTTTCTGCTGAGCAGCAACCGGGCTAAAATATCTGAAAAATATATTGTTCTGTTTCATAACTTTCTTTATTGATTGCACTACTTCACGTGAATAGACAGGTTTCTGACAGGCTTGCCCTGTCCGTCGATGAATCGGACACAGAAGTCGCTCATACCAGGACCATTGATTACTGCACCACGAAGGATATTCCTACCTTTCTTCAAGGTAAGCTTCTTGGAAACCACATCATCGCGAACCATTCTTCGGTCGCCTTCGAGCATCACCGCCTCCTCACCATTGAGCCACCACATGGAAGCACCATTCGAGCCAACAGACAAGCGGACGTCTTTCATCTCCTCAGGGCAATCGATAATGGTAACCGCCCAGAACAAGACACCATACTTGGGTTTCTTAAACGAAGTAGCGAAACGGAAGAGCTTGACATTAAACAGTTTACTGTCCAGCGCATGCCATTTCAGTTTTTCCTTGCCCACCTTCACGACGGCTCCATCCTTAGGAACTGTTTCCATCTGTTTAGGGAAATACTGCGTATGGAATATCTCCTTCAGATAAGAATCTGTAAAAACGACATTGCTCTTGACCGGCATAGAGATGGGCTCCAGGAGCAACCATCTCTGAATAAAGCCAGCCGCATTAGGCATGACAGCCTGCTTGCCGACTGGTCCGAAATAAGGATTGATGTCTTCAGGTAAATTCCTATTTTGGGCATCCGCAGAGGAATGTCCAAAAAGGAATACACATAAACAAAACAATCTAACTATTTTATTGAAAATGTTGTACATAGACTATTCATTATTATTGAGGTTCGATAATCTGATAACGGCCACTCAGATGCATGAAGGCGAAGAGACGCAACAGTCCGTCGTAGTAGCCATCGAAGAAGCCTTCTTTATCTGGCACATGCTTAGCATTCCAGAAATGACTGACGAATTCCCTACCCTTCACATGATTGCTGACCAATGAAGCCGCAGCCGAAGTGGCAACAAAACCGATAGAATGGCGGAGTGCCTTAGGAGCAGTACCTGCCGGCAGAATATCTTCTACCATTGTTCCGTCTACATTATACTGGTCCAGGAAAGAATCAATGCCCTTACTATACAGAAAGTTCTGCAGCGTATTGGCATATTTCTGCTGCCACTCCTTATCCTTGCAAGCCCAGGAATAATCGAGCGCTATGTTCATAGGCACTCGCCATGAGTCATAACGGAAAGCATCACCCAGCAACAGACCGGTCTTCATCAGACTGCCATCATAGTTGCAATAGTCCGGGTTCAAGCCCGTCTTCTCATTGATACACTTATGCAGGAACTCACGGCTTTTCTCAGCAACACTCCTTCCAGAACTGGGAACGTCCGTCGTTAGCCCATTTCGCCCAAACCTCGTAAAAGGCAGGGAGATGGTAAGAAGGGTCGGTAAACTTCCCGCCCCAATGATCGGGCGTAAAGGTGATGAGCTGATGTTCGAGATTGATGAGCGGAGCTGTGCGGTCCATTCCCGCCTTCTGCATGCTGCAATTCAGAATATGCTGCGCTTCCTTCAGATAGTTGATGCCTGTATCATTGCCCCATCGGTTGGATGCAAAGATGAGCGAAGTTACGAAATAGAGTTCACCATCCGATGCGGCTCCCTGTGCATTTCTCGTTCCATCAGTCTTGCAACTCCAGGCAAAATAGCCCTTATAAGGTCCTTCCTGATGCTGCATGTATTTCTTGCTCCATCGCCAGAGGCGGTCGAAGATGTCCTTCTTGTCAAACTGCACGGCAGCCATCATTCCATACGACATGCCTTCGGTTCTCACATCATTGTTCTTTATATCGCTGACATATCCCATGGAATCGCCCACCTCGAAATAGACCTTGTTCTTACCGTAGAACACATCATTGAACACTTCGTTCACCTTCCTGTCAATATCAGCCTGCTTAAAGCCCATCTCGGCAAAGAGATTACGATACTGGTGAGTTTCAAAAGCTCCCTTTTCCCAAGGCAACGCATCGAAGCCCAGCCAGTCTACCTCAACATCGGCTCCACTCTGCAAGGATACATGGAGAGCATGAACGCCCAAAGGAGCATGGAGCACCTGGGCACGGATATTCTTCCAGGCTGCCGACTTTGGAATCTTCACCTTAGCGATGATATTACCCTTCTTGCCATCGGCTCTGACTACGAGCACACCGCCCTTTGAAGACTTGGCACGAACGGTGATTTCTTCCACCTTCTCATTACCGAAATCCACCTTATTATATATAAGGGCAGTATTCGATTTAGAGAAGAGAGTCTTCCATCCGGCGAAACAGTTGTTCTTATCCAGATAATCAATACCAATACCCTTGCCTTGCAGCGCAGAATAGCGGTCAATCTGAATACGCGAACGAGCGTTCGTCAATCCCACACCTCTTAGCGTAGGTATCACCTTCTGTATCGTTCCGTCGGGATTGAAGTTCAGAGAGTCGATTCGGACCGAGCGGTTCTTGTCGAACTTAGGCGAATAATCATTATGGTGATAGAAGAGATACCACTGTCCCTGATATTCCACGATGCTATGATGATTGGTCCAGCACTTCGTAGGCGATTCATCCATGATGATGCCCTTGAATGTGAAAGGTCCCATCGGATGGTCAGCCATGGCATAAGCCAGCGTTTCGGTTCCATCCTTTTCACGTACCCAAGGGAAGGTGAAATAATACTTGCCGTTACGCTCGAAGGCAAATGGTCCTTCCTTGAATCCCTCAGGCAATCCCTCTACCAGTTTGGGTTCCGAGGCAAGTTCTGTCATGTTTGGTTTCAGCTTAGCCATGTGCAAACCTGCTCCAGCCCAGTAGATATAAGCCTGTCCGTCCTTATCAATCAACACACAAGGGTCTATACCATGAACCCCCTCTATGGGTTTCCACATCGGCATAAATGGTCCTTCCGGATGGTCGGCAACCGCCACACCTATTCCGAATCCCTTCTCCTCCCCTTTCGGAGCGGCAGGGAAATAGAAGTAATATTTCCCCTCTTTCTCTACACAGTCAGGAGCCCACATCGTATAACTGCCGTCCTGTACCCAAGGTACTTTATCCTGCGAAACGATGACTCCATGATCTTCCCAATCCATCAGGTTCTCGGAAGAGAAGACATGGTAATCAGGCATACAAAACCAAGTCTTCAGTTTCTCTATCGGACTCGGTATGTCATGAGAAGGATAGAGATATATCTTCCCATTGAATACGCGAGCCGTAGGGTCTGCCGTAAACTGGCTATTGATGATTGGATTCTGCGCCAAGGCTGTGTCATAAGACAATACAGCCAAAGCAATGCATCTCATTATTTTCCGAACATTCATTCTTTTATATTAAAATTATTAGTTGATGCTGCAAAATTACATATTTTCCTTCATATACACTTTGTCTCATGTTGCAAAAACTTTATCTTGTTTTTCCGTACCCTTATTGGAAGGGGCAAATTAAATCTATAAATACCCAACCGTCATTTTGTATGGCGAATATATTGTATTTGCCCATCATCTTTTTTAATCACGATAATGGCTGTACCACCTGTCATATTTGGTGGCAACGAACCTTCTATTTGCCAGAATCTATTATTTATCAAAGAAATTTTCAAGGGAAGTTCTGAATTGATTTGCTTTTCCCCATAAATATTTGACAAGACATTTTTAGCAATGATACCAGCCAACCGATAATTGGATATAACACCATTTTTATGATTGTAGACTCCATACGGATCAGCATTATTATCATAACTAATACCAGAAAGTCTTTCCCTATAATTATCAGGAATTAGCGAATCAGTATAATATCCTACAAAACTGTATTCTATACATTTCTTTGTTTTTTTGTTTTCAGACGAATACTTGACGAACAAAAAATTACAAAAGCAACCTGCTATAAAGAACAAACAAGCCACAAAAAGCTTTATTATTTTTTCCATCTCTACCAATTATTATATATATAATTTATTGAACTTTCGCAAGTTTTGCCCCACACGCCCTGAAAGGGCAGAAGCCCCTAGCCCAGGGCATCGCCCTGGGTA